>Ga0247841_10010175_pt1 | contig 12883 bp, 11 predicted proteins | sample LaCruzMarch2015__2_FD_192410 | JGI IMG/M metagenome (GOLD analysis project Ga0247841, IMG submission 192410) | Freshwater microbial communities from meromictic Lake La Cruz, Castile-La Mancha, Spain - LaCruzMarch2015_18m | ecosystem: Environmental > Aquatic > Freshwater > Lake | place: Spain... | reverse complement strand
ACCTCAATCCTCTCCCATTAAGGGAGAGGAAGAAAGAATTAGAACCGTTGATACCACCTCCCGCCAAGGCGGGACTGGGTGGAGATTCATTCAACTCTAGAAATTAGTTTTAAATTTGCTTTTACTTAGAGGGTTGTTGTATTTCTAAAGCTAAGCCAATAAAGGTGTGCTCGTCAAAAAATGCTGTGGTTTTTATGTTTAAATTATTTTGAGCGTCAAATAGAGATATTGGTTTTTTTGTTTTAATTGCACTTTCAATTTGCGATAGTGTTTGTGCATTTTTTATTGCATCAAGCAGGTGGATGCTGCATTGTTCCTTTATTCCAAATGTCTTCATTGCGCTTTGGTTTGCAAAAATCAGGGTGTTATCTATGTCAAAAATAATCAGCCCATTTTCTTTGTCACAAATATGTTCCATACAAGAAGCAAAAAGTTTACTTTGATTTGTTTTTGTATCTTGGGTAATTGGGTTTAGGCGAAGTTTAATTTCACCGAGCATTCTTGATAGGTCTTTTGGTAGTTGTTGCGAAGAGTTATTAAGAGCTTTAAGCAGTTTGTTTCTTGCTTTTGTTACGCTCAACTTTGAGCTGTAGTAGAATATAAAAGAAAATACAATTATCAGTATAACGCATAATAGCAGAGTTGTTCTTAAAAAGGTGTCTAATGCCGCGGCTTGCTCTTTTAGCGATGCGCGCAAAAAAAGCAGATGTTCGTCTGAAAGTAAAAAAGCGTAATAAGTGTTTTGAGCAATTTTAGTTTTAACATACGCTTGTGCCTTTAACTTTCCAAATATATCACTTGTTGTAATTGGGTATTTTTTGCCCCATTCCTGAGTGTTTGTGTGCGCAATTACGAGTGATTCCCCGTTTAATATAAAAATGCTCTCAACACTTTCTTGTTTTGAAAGTTTTTCAAGTGCAATAAGCAAAGCTATATCATCCTTTGATTTGAGCGCTTGTTGGATTTCCGGAGTAGAAATTTTTGCCACGGCGTTAATTCTCTGCTCCAATGCGCTCTGCATAGTTTTTTGCGTAAAAGGCAGTGTTTGAAAATAAATTACTGCTCCTGCAAAAAATGATATAAGAACAATAAATAGAATAGTTAAAGTTTTTGTGGTTGATAGTTGCATGGCGGATTTATTATATAATAGCTCAAAGGTTCATTGCAAAATCCGGGTTGAAACCAAAGTTGTTGTGGAGGGGAAGTGAATAAATTAATTTGCCCAAATGGTACGCTTGAAATTTGTGTTGCAAAAAACTTTTTTAGCAGGTTTTTAGGCCTTATGTTTATGCCGCAAGAGTCCTTTTGCGGGGCTTTGCTTATACAAAAATGTTCTTCAATACATACTTTTTTTATGCGTTTTTGCATGGATGTGGTTTTTTTAGATAATGCATACAAGGTTTTAAGGGTTGTTAAAAAACTAAAGTCATGGCGAATAGTTGCTCCTATAAGCTGTGCCAGCTCGGTGCTTGAGCTAAATCCCGGTTTTGCAGACAAATATGGAATAAAAGAAGGTATAACACTTTCATTGCAACACCAAATCAATAGTTAAATGGAATGTATGTTTAAAAATTTGTCATTCCCGAGGTAGTAATCGGGAATCCAGATTTATTAAAGTCGCGGGGCTATTCTGCCTCACCGCTGTTGGCGGGATTTTTAACCTGCCCGCCCGAGGCGAGGTCTCGCCTCGGGCTGACACCCCTGTATTACTTTTCTTTGTATGCCCGTTTTAATTGGTGTCATCCCGAAACGCAGTGAGGGATCTTGATATTGATTTAAGATCTCTCCTCGCTTTACTCGTCGAGCTGACAGGATGATAATCCTGTCAGCCCAAGGTTATCCCGCCTTGTTAAGATAAGTGGGAATTTATTTATGTATTTTAGCAATAATAAGCAGTATAACAAATCTTTTTGTTAAAAAAGTGGAATGTTTATTCCCGGGAATATTTCAAATGTAATTTCCACAGGAATGATTAAGATAACAAGTCGGGAATGGGCAAAAATAGGATTGCCAATTGGTTTTGTTTTTATGGTTATATATTTTATTGTTTTTTCCCTGATATTTTCATAAGTACTTGGCATTTATTCGCATATCAACATTTAATAAATTATAATTAAACATATAGCAAACCAATGGGTTCTAAAGCTTTTAAGCATTCTGAGGACTTAGATGGTTGGATTGTTGTTTGACAAAAGCCATAAAGTGGCATTTATATTAAAAGGAGATGTAATGAAAAAAATTCTGATATTCTTATTACCCATACTGATAATCATTACTGCCGGTTTTATTATTGCCGGATTTTTCCAGATTGAGTTTCAAAAAGAAAAACTCATTGACGATATAAAAAGAAAAACCAAAAATGTGGCTGAAAGTATTGAGGTTTCGGCGGGCAGTGTGTTGAAATCTAAAGACAAAAAGACTGCCCAGAAGCTGGTCGGTACATTTCAGAAAAGAGAGCGGTTTCAGGGTGGGATTTTTTATACAAAGGATGGAAATGTATTTGCTTTTACCGAAAGATTATCTGATTGGATAAAAGAAGAAGAATCTTATATTAAAAAAATATTTTCTGAAAAGAAAGTATATGAAGGCTTTAATAATTACGGCAAATATAATTTATATACTTATGCATTGCCGGTTACTGATGAAAATGGTCAGTTCTTGGGAGTTGTTGAAGTCGTGTATGATGTTTCTTATGTAAATGAGCTTCTTGTTGTTTTTTGGAAAAAGATGAGCATAGGGCTTATTTTTTTAATAAGTTTAATCTCTATAATTATAATTGTGCTTCAAAGGCAGATATTTCTGTTGCCAGTTAGAAGAATTACTTTTTGGCTGCAAAAATTTTATAAAGGTGAAACCGACGAGAATCTTAATCATAAATATACCGATGAACTGGGTAAATTTGCCAGTGAAATAGAACAGGTTGCATTAAATTTACGAATTGCGCGAAAATCCGTATCAGAAAGCGCAAAAGAACGAATTAAAGATGAAAAGAAGTGGACGCCATCAAAACTTAAAGATTTAGTTAATGCGAAACTTGGTGAAGATTCTCTCTTTGTTGTTTCAAACAGGGAACCTTATATGCATGTTTCCGATGAACACAAAGGTAAGGCAAAGTGTGTAAGCCCTGCAAGTGGTGTTGTTACGGCGCTTGACCCTGTTATGCGCGCTTGTGGTGGTATGTGGATAGCGCACGGAAGCGGCAATGCCGACAAGCAATTTGTAAATTCTAAAGATAAACTTGGTGTTCCGCCAAACGATATTCATTACATTCTCAAAAGAATCTGGCTATCAAAAGAAGAAGAGAAGGGATATTATTTTGGTTTCTCTAATGAAGGTTTATGGCCGTTATGCCATATAACGCACAATCGCCCTACTTTTCGTGAATTTGACTGGCAGATGTATAAGAAAGTAAATCAGAAGTTTGCGGACTCTATTATTGAAGAACTGCCAAAAAGTGCACCTTTTATTTTTATTCAGGACTATCACTTTACGTTGCTTGCCAGAATGATTAAAAAGAAAAGGCCGGATGCTAAAATTGCAATGTTTTGGCACATACCATGGCCAAACCCTGAAGTATTTGCAATTTGCCCTTATCAAAAAGAAATTTTAAACGGTATGCTTGGTTGCGACCTTATAGGGTTTCATATACAATACCATTGCAACAATTTCTTAGATACCGCAAACCGCTTTCTTGAAAGCAGGGTAGATACCGAAAGATTCTCGGTAGTGCGTTCGGGCAAGGAAACATTTATTAAGCAGTATCCAATTAGTGTTGATAATTTTGCCGACCCAAAATTGGCAGGTGCAATTACCAGTCAAAAAGAAAAAATAATAAGTGAGTTAAACCTGGAAGGTAAAATTGTTGCCCTTGGCATTGAAAGAATAGATTACACAAAGGGTCTTGCTGAGCGAATGCTTGCCATAGACAGATTTCTTGAGAAATATCCTCAATATAAAGGCAAGTTTGTTTTAGTTCAGTTGGCGGCTCCAAGCAGAACTCAAATAAAAAAATATCACGACCTGATGGCTGAAATAGATGAGTTGGTTGAAAAAATAAACTGGAAGCACTCCGAAAACTCATGGAAGCCAATAATTTACTTTAAACAGTATTTTTCAAGTGAAGAAATTAAACCATATTATCAGCTTGCCGATATTTGTGTTGTAAGTTCACTGCACGATGGCATGAACCTTGTTGCCAAAGAATATGTTGCCGCAAAAAATGATTTAAATGGAACGCTTATACTTTCGGAGTTTGCCGGCGCGTCAAGGGAACTTACTGATGCAATTCTTATAAACCCATATTCAATTGAAGAGTTTGCCGAAGCATTCAAACTTGCGGTAGAAATGCCTCAGGAAGAAAAAGAAAAACGCATGAAAGCAATGCGTTCTGTAATTGAAAACAATAATGTATATAAATGGGCAGGAACAATTATTTCTGACTTGATTTCGTTAAAAAAGGAATAAAATGCGCCAAATTACGCCAGAGTATCTTGTTGAAAAACTTTCCGATAATGTTATTTTATTGATGCTCGATTATGACGGAACAATAGTTCCAATATATCCAAAGCCTGAACTTGCTGTATTGCCCGGGTCAACAAAAAAAATTCTGTCTTCTGTAGCCAAATCCCAGGGAGTAATTTTCTCTGTAATAAGCGGAAGAGCCCGTGAGCAAATAAGTAAAGTAATAAATATTAAAAAAACGATTTATGTGGGTAACCACGGTTTAGAAATTACGACACCGCATTTTAAATTTAACTCTATGCTAAGTGCGCCAATGCAAAAAAAAATACAAGATATCGCGCAGGAAATGGAAACTGCGGTTATTGGTAAAAAGGGTGTAATTTTTGAAAACAAAGGTTTTACATTGAGCGTTCACTACCGTTTGGTAGATAAAAAAAATGTTTCTGCAATAAAAAAAATAATAAAAGACATTGTTTCAAAGGCAGCGCAAAAACAGTTAATTAAAATTCATTATGGGAAAAAGGTTATTGAAATAAGGCCAAATGTAGCATGGGATAAGGGGAAAGCCGCGCTGTGGTTAGTGAAAAAATACAAAATTATGTATTCCGGTAAAAAAATAATCCCTGTTTATATTGGCGACGATCGTACCGATGAATCGGCCTTTAGCGCTCTTAAAAAAAATGGTTTAACGGTGCGGGTTGGATACAAAAAAAATTCTTCTGCCAAATACACGCTAAAAGATGTCAGTCAAGTTTTAGAGTTTCTAAAAATGGTTGCAATAAGGAGTAAATGAAATGGGCAAAAACGCAAAAAATTCATTTCAATTTTATACCCGATTGCACTTATCTGAGGCAACTGGCCTAAAAGCTGAAACCCTAACTGAATTGCTTAATATGCTGAAAGTTGTTCCAGGCTCAAGCATTTATCATCATACTCACCGTTTTTTACAGCAGCACCAATTTTATTCTCCGGAACCTCCAAATGATTTTGCTTATTGGGTGCGTGAGGCCCTTGGCGAAGATGAACTTGCGGAAAGTGTTGCTTCTGTTGATATTGTTCAATTTAGCACTATACGGGAATTGAGAGAAGAAATAATTTCAAGAGTTGAAAAATACATTAACCAAAACACAACAACAGCGAACAGAGTAGTTAAAAGCAATAAAATATTTTACTTTATCAAATCAACTAGTTTTATTATTCGCACTCCCTATGTTGTAAATAACCTAAATGAGTTTTGTGAAGCATTAAAAAAAATCTCAATAAATTCTTTATATTTTCATATATTTGAATCGCGCCTGCGGCTTGAAAATGAAAGCAACGATTTTTCTCGGTGGGTTGAAATGTCGTTAGGGAACAAAGAACTTGCCAGCGCAATTTCAAATATTGACCCTTACACCTTTGCCATGGAAGATTTAAGAAAAATTGTAATTAAATTAGTTGAAAAGGCGGTGCAAAATGCCGAAAATAAATGATTATATACCAATTGTCGGCCAGGTCAACATTGATGACTTGCATTTGCTCGCCCAAAAACTTAAAGGGAAGCTTATACAGCACTTTAATTCTGCTGCGGTTGGTGGAGGTGTTGCCGAGATACTTAACCGAATGGTACCTTTGTTATCGGATTTAGGAGTAAATTCTCGCTGGGATGTAATAAAGGGAGGGGAACAGTTTTTTGAAGTAACAAAGAAATTTCATAATGCACTGCACGGAAAAGATGCTAAATTAGAGGAAAGAGATTTTGAGATATTTGCTGAAACTAATGAAAAAAATGCGCGGGAATCTGAAATCGTAGGTGATATAGTATTTGTCCATGATCCTCAGCCGATAGGCCTTATCAAAAAAAAGAAAGGAAATAAGTGGATATGGCGATGCCATGTAGATGTTTCTCAACCTGATATGAAAGTATGGGATTTTCTTTTGGACTATATTCAAAAATATGATGCCTCGGTTTTTTCTTCGCCAAAATATTCGCATAAACTTCCGATTAGGCAATTTCTTATTGCTCCTTCAATAGATCCGTTAAGTGACAAGAATAAAGAGCTTGAGCAACATGAAATTAATGCTGTTCTTCAAAAATATGATGTTCCCCAAGATAAGCCGATTATAGCCCAATTTTCCCGGTTTGACCGGCTCAAAGATCCAATAGGGGTAATTGAAGTTTACAAACTCGTCAAAAAATATGTGGATTGCCGATTAATTTTGGCTGGTGGGCTTGCCGCGGATGACCCTGAAGGGGTACAAGTTTTTGAAGAAGTAAAAGAAAAAGCAGGAAATGACCCGGACATACATCTGTTGCTTCTTCCCCAGGATGATATTGCGGTTAATGCTATACAAAGAGCGTCATCGGTAATTCTTCAAAAGTCGGTCAGGGAAGGGTTTGGGCTGACTGTTACAGAAGCTCTTTGGAAGGGGAAACCTGTTGTTGCGTCAAATGTCGGCGGGATACCGCTTCAAATAACTCACAAGTTTTCCGGTCTTTTAAGTTATTCAACAGAAGGTATGGCATTTGCCGTAAAACAGTTTTTGAATAATCCTGAATATGCCAAAAAACTTGGGCAAAATGGCAAAGAACATATAAGAAATAATTTTCTTATAACACGGCATCTAAAGGAATACTTGCTATTATTTCTCTCGCTTTATCATAATGAAAATATAGTTTATCTTTGATTGTCTGTATGAAACTTTGCTGGCATTAGATTTTATTGACTATACACCTAAGCGTTTGATAGAATACATAACCCCAAACAATATTTACTAATGCGCTGCTAGCTCAATTGGTAGAGCAGGCGACTCTTAATCGTCAGGTTATAGGTTCAAATCCTATGCGGCGCACTCTTCTTTACAAAGACCTTTGGGTATACTCAAAGGTTTGGTGTTTTTATAGTCAAATTTTGCGGACGTGGCGGAACTGGCAGACGCGCTAGACTTAGGATCTAGTGCCGCAAGGCTTGTGGGTTCAACTCCCTCCGTCCGCATAATCGTTATGTTAATTAAATTAATTGGAGCCAATTGTAATGGAAAACCTGAAAGTTAGCGTTGTTGAAAGTAAACCATGTTTAGTAACTTTGAAAGTGGAGGTGCCGGCAGGGGAAGTTGTTAATACCGTTGAAAAAACATTCACTCAAATACAAAATGAGACAAGGGTTCCCGGCTTTAGAGTAGGCAAGGCGCCAAAAGAGTTTGTAAGAAAAAACTTTGAAGGGCTTGCAAAAGAACGCGCGTCTGAAAAAGTTATTCAGGCGGCTGTTTTTTCTGCTTTTAAAGAGAAAAACATTGACCCTATAACATATCCGCAAATTGGCGAGTTTAGTTTTGAATTTAACAAACCATGCGTTTTTAATATTACGGCGCAGGTTCATCCAAAAGTTACCATAAATGACTATACAGGCATAAAAATAAAAAAAGAAGATAAGCCAGTCACCGACGAAATGGTTGAAAAGTCGTTGCAAGAACAGCGCGAAAGAAATGCGCGCTTAAAAGATGCATCGCCAGACACTGCTATTAGCGCAAACAATTTTGCGCTTTTAGATTACGATTCATTTGTTGATAATGCCCTCCTTAAAGAATTATCCGCCAAAAATCAGTTAATAGATCTTTCTTCAAAACAGCTTATAGAAGGTTTGCAAGAAGGCCTGCTTGGGGCAAAAAAAGGCGATGAGCGCCAGGTTGAAGTAAGCTTTCCCGCAGATTCACCGATTAAGAAAGCGGCTGGCAAAAAAGTACTTATTAAGGCAAAGGTAAACCAGGTAAAAGATAAGATACTGCCAAATATTGATGACGAATTTGCCAAAGACCTTGGTTTAAAAGACATCTCTGAGCTTAAAGAAAAACTAAAACAATCGCTTGAAGCGCAAGAAAAGAGCCGTGTTGAATCTGACTTAGAAAAACAAATAGTAGACGAGCTTCTTGCGGCTAACAGCTTTGAAGTTCCAGCTGTGCTTATAGAGGAGCAAATGAGCTTTATCTCATCAAGAGCCGATGAATATATGCGTTCTTATGGAATGCCGGAATTTGAACGCAAAAAAAAGATAGAGGCAGAAAAAGAAAACTACAAAAAAGAAGCCGAAAAAACAGTAAGGCTTTCTTACATACTCAATGTAATATCAGAGAAAGAAAAGCTTGAAGTTACTCCAAATGATATGAACGCGGAAAAAGAACGCCTCCTGGCTGCAAATCACTCAAGTAAAGAGCAGACAATTAAATATTTTTCGGAAAATTCAGACAAAATAACAGCACACTTAAAAGAAGAAAAAATATTTAAGTTCCTTATAGAAAAAGCAAAAATAAAATGACAGTTTTTGTGTCATCCCGTCAGCCCGAGGCTAGACCTCGACAAAGGTGGGAAATGTAGTGAGGGATCTTTCTTCATAATTTTGTTATTACTCGAGGCACTTGCTTGTCATTCCCGAGTTTTGTCATCGGGAATCTAAAGATTTGTAGATTAAAGTTAGATTATCAATAGTTAGGCATTTGTAAATGGTGATGAAAAACAAATAGGTATATTTATATGGCAAACAAAAATCTTACGAATGCAAAAAAGGCAAAATATGACGAATTCTATACCCAGTACGCCGATATTCAAAAAGAGATTGAAGCGTATTTGGAATACAACCCCGATGTGTTTCGTGGAAAGGTAGTATATTGCAATTGTGACGACCCGTTTGAAAGCAATTTCTTTCGTTATTTCGTGCTTAATTTCAACAAGCTTGGATTGAAACGGCTTATCACTACAAGCTACAAGCCATCGCCTGTAGCCAACACGCAATTAGGGTTATTTGGTGACGATAAAACTCTTACTAAATCAAAAGGCCGTCCAAAGGTAACCGCCAACAAGTTCATTATCAACGAAGTGCACGACATGGACGGTGATGGTGAGTTTAATTTGAAAGATGTTGCCAAGCAATTAAAGGCAAACAAACACAACGAATGGACGCCACTTGAAGGTGATGGTGACTTCCGTAGCGAAGAATGTATAAATCTGCTTATAAAATCAGACATCGTAGTAACAAATCCGCCGTTTAGTTTGTTTAGAGAATATATTAAACAGCTTTTTGATTACAATAAAAAGTTTGTGATTATTGGTAGTATGAATACAATTACTTGCAAAGAGGTTTTTCCATTAATCAAGGATAATAAACTATGGCTTGGAAATAAGACGAGCAGCCAACAAATGTTTTTAGAAGCCCCAAAAGAATACACCCAAAGGGTTATGGAAAGCAAACCAGAAGGAATGTGGTGGAGAATTATTGATGGCAAACCGCTAATCGGAATACATACTGCCCTTTGGTTTACTAACCTCGACCATGGGCACCGTCACCAACCATTGCCACTTATGACAATGGAAGAAAATTTGAAATACAGCAAGCACAAAGAAATTAAAGGCAAAAAAGTTTATGATAAATATGATAATTACGATGCCATAGAAGTGAAGTTTCCCGATGCTATTCCGAGCGATTATTGTGGTGTAATGGGCGTGTCAATCACTTTTCTGGATAAATATAATCCTGATCAGTTTGAAATTATAGGTATTGATAGGTATGTCAAAGATAATCCAAATTACGGGAAACGGTTTACGATAGGCGGCCATGAAATCTATGCTCGAGTTTTAATTAAACATAAGAAAAAAATAACATGAAAACAACTTTAAAAACCAACATTATTGTCTATGAAAAATAATATAAAAAAAAATAACAATTCTGGCGAGATAATTATTTACGAAGGCGCGGATGGGGCCACTAATATTGAAGTGCGTGTTGAGGGTGAGACGGTGTGGCTATCACAAGCACAACTCGTTGAACTTTTTGGGTCAAGTAAGGCGAATGTAAGCGAACACATAAAAAATATCTTTACAGAAAAAGAATTACAAAAGGAAGCAACTGTTCGGAATTTCCGAACAGTTCAAAATGAAGGGGGGCGCGGTGTTTGTAGAGATATTGAACACTATAACTTGGATATGATAATCTCTTTGGGTTATAGGATAAAGTCGGATATTGCCACTCGTTTTCGCCAGTGGGCGACGGTACGGCTTCGCGAGTATATCGTAAAAGGTTTTACCATAGATGATGTGCGCCTCAAAGGTGTCGGTGGTGGCAACTATTGGAAGGAACTGCTTGATCGTATCCGCGACATTAGGAGCAGTGAAAAAGCCCTCTATCGGCAAGTGTTAGACCTCTATGCTACCAGCATTGATTATGCTCCCAAGAGTGAGACCTCATTAGAGTTTTTTAAAGTGGTACAGAATAAATTGCATTATGCAACAAACCAACATACAGCGGCAGAAACCATCCACACACGAGCTGATGCGCAAAAAGATTTTATGGGATTGACTACATTTGCTGGAGCGTTGCCGGTGCTTTCAGAAATTGGTATTGCAAAAAATTATCTGACAGAAGACGAGTTATTTCGGCTCAATAGGTTTGTCTCCTCATTCTTTGATCTTGCGGAAATCAAGGCAAAAGAGCGCATCAAAATGACCATGTCTGATTGGGTGGCGGAGCTTGATAAGTTTTCCAAAAATTTTGGCAAAGGCGTACTCAAGGATTCGGGGAATGTGAGTCATAAGCAGGCGGTAGAAAAAGCGGTTGAAGAATATCGTAAATACCAAGCAAAAACGCTTTCGTCGGTGGAGAAAGTATACTTAGATAGTATCAAAGGTCTAGAGAAAAAAGTTGAAAGAAAAGTTAAAGATAAAAAATAATATGAAAACAAATTTAAAAACTAATATCACTGTCAAAGATATTTGCGAGGGGTTCGTTTATAACGAACTTGAGGGTAAAGGGCTATTCGGCTTATCTGGCAGGCTCACTATTCAGCCGGAATATCAGCGCAATTATATCTATGCCTCCGATGGTGGAAAAAGAGAAGTTGCCGTTATTGACTCAATACTCAAAGGTTACCCAATAGGCCTGATTTATTTTAATGTAGTTTCTGAAAATAATCTGGAAGTTTTGGACGGGCAACAGCGCATTACAAGTGTTGGGCGTTTTGTGAATGATAAATTTGTCATCAAAGATGAAAACGGCATGGAACAATATTTTGGCGGTATGGCAAAAGATAAGAAAGCCAAGATATTGGAAACAAAATTGCTTATTTATGAATGCGAAGGTACAGAAAGTGAGATAAAAGAATGGTTTAAGACGATTAATATAGCTGGGGTTCCGCTCGTACCTCAAGAATTGTTAAATGCGATATTTTCTGGACCATTCGTTACGCAAGGTAAAGAGGAGTTTAGTAACAGCCAAAATGCCAATATTCAAAAATGGAGCGCATACATAAAAGGTAGTGCAAACCGACAGGCATTTTTTGAGAGGGCTTTAGAATGGGTGAGTAAAGGAAATATTGATGATTACATGAGTATTCATCGCTACGACAAAAATATCAATGAGTTAAAAAAATATTTCAACAGTGTGATTGACTGGGTTTCTATTGTATTCATTAATGTTGAAAGTGAAATGCAAGGTATAGAATGGGGCCGACTGTATGAGCAGTATCATAAGAATGCCTTTGACCCCAAGAAAGTGTCAGCCGAAGTGCGTAAGCTTTATGGTGATTCGTATATCAAAAACCGCAAAGGTATTTTTGAGTATATTCTTGGTGGCTCCGTTGATACAAAATTGCTTGAAGTTCGAATTTTTGATGAAGCAACCAAAAAAGCGGTTTATGTAACACAAACTGCTAAAGCAGAGAAAAAAGGTGAATCAAACTGTTTGCATTGTGCTATTGGACATGATGCCAACAAAAAAAAGATCTGGAGTTTTAACGAAATGGACGCCGACCATGTAACGGCTTGGAGTAAAGGTGGGGCAACTTTGGCAAAAAATTGCCAGATGTTGTGTAAAACACACAATAGAGCGAAAGGAAATAAATAGTTTCTCAAATTAAAATAGTTAAAAGCTGATAGTAAAAGCAACATAGGAGTTCTTATGAGCATTATTCCAACAATTATAGAAAGATGGAATCAGGGTTCGGCTGTTGGCTACGATATATATTCCAGGTTGTTAAAAGACCGCATTATTTTTGTTGGCGGTGTTGGCGGTGCGGTAAGCACCGATTCGGCAAATCTCATAATTGCCCAATTGCTTTACCTTGAAGCCGAAGACCCCGAAAAAGACATAAATCTATACATCAATTCACCTGGTGGTTTAGTTAGCGCAGGCCTTGCCGTTTATGACACAATGCAATACATAAAATGCCCCATTACAACTATATGTATGGGTATGGCAATGTCTTTTGGCGCGCTTTTGTTGGCCGCCGGCAGTAAAGGTAAAAGATATGCTCTGCCGCGCAGCAGGGTTATGATACACCAGCCGTTAATTTATGGCGAGGGGCTTTCTGGCCAGGTTACAGATATAGATATTGAGGCAAAAGAACTTTTTAAAACCAAAGAAAAACTTATAGAAATTATGTCAAAACACACAGGTCA
>Ga0247841_10010172_pt1 | contig 12886 bp, 14 predicted proteins | sample LaCruzMarch2015__2_FD_192410 | JGI IMG/M metagenome (GOLD analysis project Ga0247841, IMG submission 192410) | Freshwater microbial communities from meromictic Lake La Cruz, Castile-La Mancha, Spain - LaCruzMarch2015_18m | ecosystem: Environmental > Aquatic > Freshwater > Lake | place: Spain... | reverse complement strand
AGCTCTTGGTATTAGGAGCACATCTGTTTATCCCGTTTCTTCCAGAGGTAAAATTATTGGAGCTTTGATTTTTAGTCTTCTAAAAAGTAGTGAAGAAGTTTCAGAAGAAGAAAAAGATCTGTTAGCAGGATTTACCGATGTCGTTGGTTTAGCAGTTCAAAATGCACGTCTGTACTCTTCTCTCAATGAAGCAACAGAAAAACTAAGAGAAGCCAACGAGAGGCTTGAGGAAGTGGATAAATTGAAAGATGAATTTGTGTCATTGGCATCTCATGAACTTCGGACTCCGATGACTGTTATTAAATCCTATCTTTGGTTAATGTTGGATAAAAATAACGTTCAAGCACTTTCTGAAAAACAAAAAATGTATATAGATAGAGCTTATACATCAACCCAAAGATTAATAAATTTAGTAAATGATATGTTAAATGTTTCAAGAATAGAGTCAGGAAGACTTACTCTTGTCATGAAAAGTGTTGACCTTGTGAATCTAATAAGTACTGTATATGCAGAAATGTTGCCAAAAGCGCAGGAGCAGAGAATAAATTTGGAATTTGCAAAACCAATCCAGTCTTTGCCTAATGTTCAAGCCGATCCGGAAAGAGTCGAGCAGGTTTTGATAAATTTGATTGGAAATTCTTTAAAATTTACACCAACAAATGGTAAAATAACAATTTCAATCGATTTAAATTCTGAAAAGAAGCAAATAACTGTTTCAGTTACAGACAATGGGAAGGGAATTAATCAAGAAGACATCCCAAAACTTTTTAAGAAATTTTCTATGCTTGGAAATAATTATTTAGTAAAACAAAATATTCAGGGAACGGGTTTGGGATTATATTTATCGAAATCCTTAATTGAATTAATGGGCGGAAAAATTTGGGTAGAATCCGAAGGCTTGGAAAAAGGATCTAAATTCAGCTTTACTCTAAAAATAGTCTAGATTTGTTTATCTGGCGTCGATTCAGTGTTGATCTTATCCTTATCAAGATGTATTTTTATTTCTTCAAGCAAATTTCCCGGGGTAATTTGGCTTTTAATTAAATAACCATTTCCTAATTGTAGGGCTATTTTTATTTCCTCGTCTTTATCAAGATTGGTTAAGAAGACAACGCGTTTATTAGGCATCTGAGGTTTAATATTTTGCATTTGTCTCATGACGTTTAATCCATCCATTTTTGGCATGATTATATCCAGAAGAACAAGATCATAGCCGCCAATTTTCATTTTTTCCAAAGCAACCTCGCCATCTTCAGCTGCTTCGACCCTATATCCCTCTCCAGACAAAATATCAGTATATAATTCTCTTAAAAATAAGTCGTCTTCAACGACCAAAATTCTTGCAGGATCCATAAATCGATGGTATCAACAGCGCTTTCAAATGTCAAATGATGTCTTGAATGAATAACGTAACTATAGTATGATTTTGGTATACCCTTCGGGGCATATGTGCTATGGTGCAAGTTAATTTATCAGACTACAAAAATATATATTTGCAAACGGCGAAAGAATATCTTGAAAAAATCTCTCTAAGCTTAAATCAACTATCTAATAATCCTTTAGATAAAGAAGCTCTAAATAATTTACATATAGCATCTCATTCCTTGAAAAGTCAAAGTCAGGTTATGGGATTTATAAATATTGCAAAAATATCGGAAATTATTGAAAAAAATTCCGACGACATTTTAAGCGGAGCTAATCAAATCAATAATGAGTTTTTAATTAATTTAAAAGATTTCATTAATAAACTTAATTTAGAGTTTGATCAGATTGAGAAAGGAGCAGCATGAAAATATTGATTATTGAAGACGACGAATTTTTTCAAAAGTTTTATTCGACCAAGCTAAAAGAAAATAAAGTAGAAGTTGAGATTGCCGTTGACGGAGAAGAGGGATTAATAAAAATGAAGAACACAACCCCTGATTTAGTATTGCTTGATTTAATTATGCCTAAGATGGATGGATTTGCAGTATTGACTGCTCGTTCGCAAGACGAAATTTTAAAAAAAATTCCCGTAATTGTTTTTTCAGCTCTTGGTCAGGAAAAAGATGTACAGAATGCACAAAAATTAGGAGCGAATGGGTATATGAGTAAAGGATCATTTGATTTCAACAGTATGATTGCAACGATTAATCAAGTCATGAAAGCTCAATAAAATAAATAACTGCCCTATGCTTATTACAAATGAACAACTAAAATCTTTGGTTCTCAAGAATGGCCTTATAGATGAAAAGGGATTTTCCAAAATTGAAGAGGAGGCTAAAAATAACGGTTGCACTGTTTCAGAAACTTTAGTTGAAAAAGATATTATAACGGATGAAAACTTAGGGATATTGGTTTCGGATTTTCTCAAATACCCCTTTATAATTTTAGCAAAAGTTACAATTTCCTCTGATGTTTTCAATATAATTCCTGAAAAAATAGCCAGAAGAAAAAAAGTAATTCCCTTTGCAAAAGATGCAACAGGAGTTAAGATTGCAATGGCAGACCCCTCAGATAAAGAACTTATCCAAATGATATCCAAAAAAGTCGGTTTGCCTGTGACGATTTATTTAGCAACAGAACAGGACATTTCTAACGCTCTTAGAATTTATAGAAAAGACTTACAAAAAACTTTTGACCAACTCATAGCAACCAACGAAATACCAATGTCTAAAATAGTTGATCTATTGATTAGTTATGCTTCTCAAGACAAAGCTTCAGATATTCATATAGAACCTGAAGATAAAGATTCGCTGATCCGTTTCAGAATAGACGGAATTTTACATGACATGCTTTTTCTGCCAAAAAATCTGCATGATCAGATAATTACAAGAATTAAGATTTTATCGAGGCTTCGAACCGATGAACACTTAAATCCTCAGGATGGAAAAATGAGAATAGCTTTGGAAGACGAGGAAATTGACGTCCGCGTTTCTATCCTGCCGGTAACAGAAGGTGAAAAGGCAGTTTTGAGACTTTTGTCGTCAAAGTTTAGAAAGTTTTCTTTAGTAGATTTGGGAATGAATGAAAAAGATCTAAAAAAAGTTACGACCGCATACAGCAAACCTTACGGTATGATTTTATCAACAGGACCAACAGGATCAGGGAAAACTACCAGTATTTATGCGATTGTAAAAATATTAAATACCCGTGAGAAAAACATCACAACAATTGAAGATCCTGCCGAATACAGAATAAAAGGAGTAAATCAAATAAATGTTAATGTTAAAACAAATCTTACTTTTGCAAATGGACTTAGATCTATCTTAAGACAGGATCCCAACATTATCTTTGTCGGGGAAATTCGCGACAGTGAAACAGCCGGAATTGCAGTTAATGCATCTTTAACAGGACATTTGGTTTTATCAACTCTTCACACAAATGATGCGGCAACAGCACTTCCCAGACTTATTGATATGGATGTTGAACCTTTTTTGGTTGCGTCAACTGTCAATGTAATAATTGCTCAAAGACTTGTCAGAAAGATTTGCGAGATATGTAAAAGTACAAGAGTAATTATGAAAGAAGAACTTCTTAGAAATTTACCTCCCGAAGTTGTTAATAAATTTATAGGTGAAAAAAATGAAATTACTATCTACCAAGGTATAGGTTGCAAAATTTGTCATGCGACCGGATATTCGGGAAGAATTGGGGTTTTTGAAGTTTTAGAAGTTACAAAAAATATACGTGATTTAATTACCAAAAGACAGGATGCTGATGTAATTTTGCAAAAAGCAATTGAAGAAGGGATGACGACAATGCTGGATGATGGATTAGAAAAAGTTTTAAAAGGACGGACTACGATAGAAGAAGTGCTAAGAGTTACAAAAATCCAAAATAAATAATTATGATTAAAGCGGAAAATCTTACTTTATCTAATAACGACAAGCTCGGCATATTGCGCGATTTGAGAACTATGCTTTCAGCCGGCATTCCTCTTTTGGAATCAGTAGAAGCATTGCTGGAAGATTCCAAAGGAAATCAAAAAAAATTTCTGGAGGTATTAAAAGGTGATTTAACTCAAGGTAAACACGTTTATTTTACTTTCTCCAAATTTACAAATGTTTTTACAAAAGTTGTTACAAGTATTGTTAAAGCTTCTGAAGAAGCAGGGACGTTAGATGTTGCACTCAAAGATCTTAAGGAAAATCTAAAAAAAGACATGGAATTTTTTGACAAGATAAAATCTGCCTTAATATATCCTCTGTTTATAGTCTGCGTATTTTTTGCAGTACTTCTTATGATTCTTATTGTTGTTGTTCCTAAAATTTCCACTGTTTTCTCACAAATGCATGTTAATCTTCCACTTCCTACGAAGATAATGATCGGTATGTCTAACATGCTTCTTAGTCAAACTATTCCTACAGTTTTAGGCTTAGCAATATTTTCTTTTCTAATATTTTTTCTCTATAAAAAACAAAAAAAGTTTTTATTAAATTTAATTCTTAAACTTCCTGTTCTATCAAGTTTAGTAAAAGACATAGATTTGACAAAATTCTCAAGGAATTTTTATTTACTTTTAAATGCGGGAATACCGATAACAAGTGCTCTGGAATTGACAGAGGATATCGTTGTTAATAATGAAATTAGGATGGGAATAAAACACGTCAAAGAAACAGTTATAACTGGTCGTAAACTTTCAGAAGGATTAAAAAGCAATAGAAAGATTTTTCCAAGCATGATGATAAGAATTTCAGAAGCAGGAGAACGCAGCGGTTCGCTGGAAAAATCCATGTTGGAAATTTCTGATTTTTTAGATTATCAAGTTTCAGCTAAATTGAAAACAACAACTGCTCTTCTTGAGCCACTTCTTATAGTGGTAGTTGGAGTTTTGGTTGGAGGAATGATGTTGGCTATTATTACTCCTATTTACGGACTTATTGGGCAAGTGGGAGGCCATTAATGAGAACTCAACGCGGGGTTACTTTGGTCGAACTAGCTGTTGTTACATCTATAATAATAATTCTTTTAGGACTTATAACAATTAGCTTAGTAAATTCACAAAAGAGCGCTTCTTTATCTTCTATAGAAGAAATATTGTTGGTAGATTTAAAACAACAGCAGTTAAAATCAATGATTGGGGATACAGAAGGAAGAGAGGCTTCCGATTCTTACGGAATTCATTTCGATTCAAATCGATATGTTCTTTTTCATGGAACGAACTATTCTTCATCAGATACATCCAATTCCATAGTCAATTTAGAAAGCAACATGCAATTTAATAATTCTAATTTCAATATTGTTTTTTCAAAATTAAGCGGAACAACTTCAGCAACAACGATTGAATTACAAGATAATACAAATTCTAAATTCAAAAGAATCCATTTAAATGCATTGGGCGTAGTAACTCAAATAGAATCTTTATAATGAATAAATTTTCAGTTTGGCAAACAGGGCAATCATTGATTGAATTAATTTTGGTAATGGCATTAAGCGTTATTATTTTTCCAGCATTATTAACAGGCATTGTGTCTTCTCGTCAGGGAAAAGCTCAACAAGCTCAAAGAACACAAGCAGTTTATCTATTAAATGAAACTGCAGATGCTGTTAGAAGCATTAGAGAAAAAGGCTGGACAGCATTTGCCGTAAATGGCACTTTTCATCCGGAAATTTCTGGTACAAGTTGGGTTTTGGCAACCGGATCAGCAGTTGTTAATGATTTTAATCAACAAGTGGTTATTAAAGATGTAAATAGAGACTCGGCGGGAGCAATTGTCTCATCAGGAGGATTGTTGGATCCATCCAGTAAAAAAATAGATATTTCGATTTCATGGAATTATCCTAATACGTCAACAGTCAACTCAACTTTATTTATGATGCGATATTTAGAGAATAATTCTTTTACTCAGACAACAGTTGCGGATTTTAATACTGGTACTAAATCCGCCACAACGATTACGAATACTGCAGGAGGAGAAGTAACGTTGGGCGCCGGAGGACATGGAGATTGGTGTGCTCCGAATCTTTCTATAACTGCTTTAGATTTGCCAAAAAACGGTGTTGCAAATGCATTAACAGTTATTGAAGGAAGAGCTTTTGTAGGAACAGGAGATAATTCTTCGGGAATATCTTTTGCCAATATATCAATAACTAATACTAATCCTCCAACTGCCAATGTCGTGGGCACATATGATGGTTATAAGACAAATGCGGTTTTTGGTGAAACAAACTATGCTTATATTGCAACAGATAATAATTCAAAAGAAGTTGAAATTGTAAATCTTACAACAAATCCCTATACAGAAGCAGGGTATTTTAATGCTCCTGGAAATGCAGATGGAAATGGAGTTTTTGTGGTAGGAAATACTGGATTTATGACTACCGATCATTTTCTTTATTCCTTTGATCTTTCCAGCAAATCTGGTTCAAGGCCTCAGTTAGATAGTCTTCTTGTTGTATTGTTTGGTAATCTGCAAAAAGTATACGTTGTTGGAAATTACGCATATGTCGCAGTTGACGGATTTGCAGCAAAAGAATTATCAATTATTGATATAAGTGATCCGTCACACATGCATGAGGTAGGAACAGCAGATGTTAATAGTGCTGGTGGAAAAGAAGTATATGTTAATTTTTCAGGAACCAGAGCGTATTTGGCAACAAGCGTAGATGCAATGAAAAAAGAATTTTTTATTATAGATGTTTCTTCAAAGAACGGAAGCAGACCGATTCTCGGAAGTTATGAGGCTCAGGGAATGAGTCCAAAAGGAGTAACCGTTGTTACAGGAAATAAGGCAATACTCGTTGGCACTAGCGCTGAAGAATACCAGGTGATAGATATTTCCAACGAATCAAATCCTGTAAGATGCGGAGGGTTAAATATTGATTCGGGTATAAAGGGTATATCATCTGTATTAGAACAGGATGGAGATGCATATTCTTATATTGCTTCAGGAGATATAAATTCGGAATTTAAAATAATCGAGGGGGGGCCCGGAGGACAATATGCGTCAACTGGTACTTTTATCTCAGGTCCTTTTGATGCTGGTTTTCAAACTGCCTTTAACAGATTTGATGTTTCTGTGAATAGACAAAATGTTTCAGATATTCAGTTTCAAATTGCAGTTGCGCCGGCGGTAGAAGACAATTGTGTTGGAGCGACTTACAATTTTGTTGGGCCTAACGCAAGTTCTTCAGCTTTTTTCACGACAAGCGTTACTTCCGGAATTGAATTATTTAATTTTACGGTACCAACCATTCTTAATCCAGGCAGATGCTTTAAATACAAAGCCTTTTTTTCCACGACAGATCCTTTGTCAACTGCAATTTTTTACGATATTACTGTAAATTATTCTCCGTAGGTTGGAGTAGGTATTATGAAGATTGTTAAATTTTTAAATAAAAATATTTCTTTTCAAAAAGGAACTTCCTTAATAGAATTAATTTCGTATATGGCTATTTTATCTGTTCTTCTTACAATGTTAACTTCAATTTTTGTTTCTGCATTGGATGTTCAATCGGAATCTCAGGCGACGTCAAGTGTTGAACAGGATGGTAATTATATTCTTACCAGATTAGCATATGATATTCATAGGGCCCAAAGCATAAATATTCCTGCAGCTAATGGGGCGACTGTTGACAATTTTCAGATCGTTATCGATGGCGTAAATTATATATATAGTATAGATACGAATAATAATTTAATTCTTACTAATAATTTGGGTGTAAATAATTTGAATAATTATGGTTCCAGCGTTTCTGCTTTTTCCGTTCAACGTTTGGGAAACGTGGGGGGAATTGAAAATACCTTGAAGATTAATTTTGCTGTTACGTCCAGAACAAAAAGAATTTCAGGATTTGAAACAAAAAATTTTGAGACAAACCTTTCTTTGAGAAGGCAATAACTAAATTTAAAATTCAAAATGCAAAATTTAAAAGTCAAAATTAAGGAAAAAGGACAGGCACTTGTGACTTTATTATTTTTTATACTTATTTCATTGACAATTACGACTGGTGCAATAATAATTATAATTACTAACTCTATGTCTGCAAGTAAAGTCCAGGAAGGAACTTTGGCATATTATGTAGCAGAAAGTGGAGTAGAAAATGCTTTATTGAGATTATTGCGCGATCCAAATTATACAGGTGAGACTTTGGCAATTGAATCAGGAACAGCAGTAATAACTGTTTCCGGAAACAATCCAAAGACTGTTTTATCAATTGGACAAAATGGAAATTTTAAAAGAAAGGTTCAAGCACAAATTAATTACAATAACGGATATTACACTTTTTCTAATTGGAAGGAATTATAAATATGCTTTCTAGAAATCATCCAATTATTTTATTTATAGACAGATTTGGTTTTAGTGTTTATCAGGATACTTTAACTAATATTCCGAAATTTAGTTTCACACCAGATCTTGTTGTAAATCAAGACGTAATCAATAAAGAACAGTTTACGAAACTGATTGAGACATTTATTCAGATAAATAAAATAATTGGCAGCAGTCTGGCAATAATTTTATCTGACGATATAATTTTCGTAAAGGATTTAAAAAATCCTGTACAAAAACCTGCCCTAGATCAAGATATAAAAACGGATTTAAATAATGACAAAGAATGCAAGGGTGAGGTGCAATGCTTTCTGGAAGATATTCCTTTTGAAGAAGTTCTGGCTAAAGTAATTAAAGTAGGAAATGTAAATAGAATTGTTGCTATTAATAAAGATTTAGTTATGGTAATAGTGGACACATTTACAAATAAAGAATCAACAATAGAAGCAATAGCTCCTAGTTATATTTTCGGAAAAAATGCAAATTTTACGGCAGGTTTAAATTTAAATAACGTTAAGGTAATCTTGGAGGATATTGAAACTTTAAAATTAGGCAATCTATTAACCGATCAGGAAAAAATTATTCCTTTGCAAAATTTAGGAAGTGAAATAAAAAGCTCACCAGTTAGAGCAAAATCTGATTTAGCTGATGGTACGAAAAAACCACAAAATATTAGACAATACATTTTGATTGGCATATTCGTGATTTTATTGATTATCCTTGGAATTGTTTGTCTTAATTTAGGAACTTCCCAGACTACTTCTCAGAAGTCCAAAGCAAAAAATGTCTCCGCAGATACAGTAAATATCCCAACTATTGCCCCAATTGTCCAGCCGACATCGGCTCAAGCCTTAATTACGGTTATACCTATAGATTTTAAAAATATAAAAATAAAAATTGTACAAAGTTCTCAAATGGATGAAAGGGCAACTAGTCTAAAAAATGAATTGTTAAAAATGGGACTTCAAGATATTGTAGACGAAATTTCGGAAATCTCAATTCCGGAAAAATCATCTGTTATATTTTCTCAAAATATTCCAGCAGATTTGCGTAATAATATGTTAGTGGAAATCAAAAAAATATTGCCGGACGTCTCCATTTTAGAGAGTCAAGATTCTAATTTCGTGGTCAATATACTGCTAGGAAAATCCTAGAGTAAAATTCCCCCTTGACAAGATTTTTTAAATATGACAATACTAATTATGTAATAAAAATTACTGCCCATGAAATTATTTAAAAAACAAAAAGGTTTCACATTAATAGAACTCCTAGTTGTTATCGGCATCCTCGCAGTCTTACTCGCAATCACTCTTATTGCTATTAATCCGGCAAAACAATTCTCTCAGGCTAATGATACAAAAAGAACCAGCGATGTGAATGCAATATTAAACGCAGTCACTCAATATATGGCAGATAATAAAGGAGCAATGCCTACTGGTCTTAGTGCCACAGCTTGTCCATCAACAGTTCCGTGCACTTTAGCTAAAGCTGAGGTCATGACAGAAAAGCTGGATATATGTTCGTTCCTTGTAACAGACTATTTGGCAGCACTTCCAGTTGATCCATTGACGGCTGAAGGTCAAGCAGTACAAGATTGTTCAGTGGATGATTACGACACCAATTATCAAATTTCTGTGGGGACAACAAATGACAGGGTAACTGTTACTGCTCCGGCTGCTGAGATTGCAGTATCGATATCCGTAACAAGATAAAATACTTAATTATGAAATTATTTAAAAAACAAAAAGGTTTCACATTAATAGAACTCTTAGTCGTTATCGGTATCCTTGCAATCTTACTCGCAATCACGCTTATCGCCATTAATCCGGCAAAACAATTTCAACAGGCCAATGATACGCAAAGAAGAAGCGATGTTAATGCAGTATTAAACGCAGTCGATCAATATATGTCCGACAATCAAGGGGCATTGCCCGCAGGATTGGCAGCTGTAGATGACGGCGATTCAGTTGCAGTTAGTAGTGCTGGTACTGGCGCTGCTTTTTGTAATGCCTTAGTTCCAGAATATTTAGCAAAATTACCGGTTGATCCTTTAAAAACTATTGGGAATTGCGCAGCGTACGATACTGGCTATACAATAACTAAAAAATTGAATAAAAGAATTACTGTTAGCGCTACTCCAGAACGTAGCGAAAATATTCCGATAGAAGTAACAAGGTAATTTTGATTATCTAAATAATGCCCGCAAAGATGCGGGTTTTTTTATGGGGAAAATTTTTAATAATTTAAGCATAATTGCCTCTTGACGGGGAAGCAAATATATTGTATATTTAAATTTATCCTTAAACTAAGTTTAAGGGGGATTTATTTTTAAATTTTTGGCTTTATGGCAGATTCAAAAAAATTCGAAAGGACAAAACCACACGTTAATGTCGGAACCATTGGTCACGTTGATCATGGAAAGACCACTTTAACCGCAGCAATTGCAACAGTTCTTGCAAAACAAGGATTGGCAACAGCAAAAAAGTACGAAGACATTGATAACGCCCCAGAAGAAAAAGCAAGGGGCGTTACCATTAATATCTCCCACATCGAATACGAAACAAAATCCAGACACTATGCTCATATAGATGCTCCTGGTCATGCAGATTACATTAAAAACATGATTACAGGCGCAGCCCAGATGGATGGGGCAATTTTGGTGGTTTCCGCTCCTGACGGGCCAATGCCTCAAACCAGAGAACACATCTTATTGGCTTATCAAGTCGGTGTTCCGGCAATTGTAGTTTTCTTGAACAAATGCGACATGGTTCAGGATGCAGAACTTTTGGATCTGGTTGAAATGGAAGTCAGAGAGCTTTTAACAAAATATAAGTATCCAGGAGACAAAGTTACAATTATCCGCGGATCAGCTCTCAAAGCCCTGGAAGGCGATGCGGAAGCTGAAAAACAAATTACAGCTTTAATGGATGCAGTTGACAAAGATATTCCAACTCCGGTCAGAGAAGTAGATAAGCCATTTCTTATGCCGGTTGAAGATGTTTTTTCAATCAAAGGCCGCGGAACAGTTGTAACAGGAAGAATTAGCAGAGGGAAAATAAAAATTAATGATCCGGTAGAAATTGTTGGAATTAGACCAACCAAAGCAACTGTTGTAACCGGAGTAGAGATGTTTCATAAACAATTAGAAGATGGACAAGCAGGAGACAATGTGGGGCTTTTGATCCGGGGAATCGAAAAAGACGATGTTGAAAGAGGCCAAGTTCTTGCCAAACCAGGTTCAATCACTCCTCATACAGAATTTGAAGCTGAAGGCTATATTTTAACCAAGGAAGAAGGCGGACGCCATACGCCATTCTTTACAGGTTACAGGCCGCAATTTTACATCAGAACAACTGATGTAACCGCAGAAGTTACGCTTCCAAAGGGCGTTGAAATGGTTATGCCTGGAGATAATACAAAAATGACGGTTAAATTGATTGTTCCGGTTGCAATGGAAGAAGGACTTAGATTTGCTATCCGCGAGGGCGGAAAGACAGTCGGAGCAGGCGTAATTTCAAAAATTATCGCTTAAACAACGATTTTAATTATACAAATGGCCCTCGTGGCCATTTTTTTTGATCTTTAAAATATGGCCAAAGGAAGAATAAGAGTACGTTTAAAAAGTTACGATGCAAGAGTGATTGATTCGTGCTGTCAGCAGATTCTGGATACAGCTATACGAACCGGTGCGAAAGTCATAGGCCCAATTCCTCTTCCAACAAAAAGATCAGTCTACACAGTTAATAAGTCTCCTTTTATAGACAAAGATGCCAGGGATCATTTCGAAATAAAAATCCATAAAAGATTAATTGATATTATTTCCCCAACCGATAAAACAATTGATAGTTTAACTCACCTTGAACTCCCCGCAGGCGTAAATATTGAAATCAGAATGTGATTTAAGCCACTTCATAATTAGCTTCATATACTTGTTGCATTCTTCAGTCTCTTTGTATATAATTACCCTTGAAAGTCATGTTTAACCGATTGGAGGTAAATAAGGCTGCATAAATAGAAACTTTTTGGGATTTTTTCCCTGAAGCGACTGTGTGCAGTCGCTTTTTTGGTTTTTTGAGGATATGAATTCAATACTTGCAAAAAAAATAGAACAAGGACAAAAATTTTTGGAAAATGGAGCGCGCATTCCTGTTACAAGATTAAATGTTGACGGAAATGTTGTCATTGTGGTTAAAACACAAGCTAAAGATAAATATTCTGCAATTCAGCTTGGATTTGATAAAAGAACAAAAGCAAGAAAACCTAAAAGCAACAAATCAATTTTTAATTTTTTAAGGGAAGTAAGAATGGCGGATGCAGACGCAATGCCTAATGTTGGAGATTTAATTAAAGCAAGTGAACTTTTTAAACCGGGCGATGTTGTAAACATTACAGGAATATCTAAGGGAAAAGGATATGCCGGAGGAGTCAAGAGGCATGGTTTTCATGGCGGACCTCGCACGCACGGACAATCAGACAGAGAAAGAGCTCCGGGTTCTATTGGAGCAAGCACAACTCCAGGAAGAGTATATAAAGGGAAAAGAATGGCAGGACGGATGGGTCATGATCAGGTTACGGTTAAAAATATAAGAATTGTATCTGTTGATGATAATTACATTTTAGTTAAAGGTTTGGTT
>Ga0247841_10010171_pt1 | contig 12888 bp, 14 predicted proteins | sample LaCruzMarch2015__2_FD_192410 | JGI IMG/M metagenome (GOLD analysis project Ga0247841, IMG submission 192410) | Freshwater microbial communities from meromictic Lake La Cruz, Castile-La Mancha, Spain - LaCruzMarch2015_18m | ecosystem: Environmental > Aquatic > Freshwater > Lake | place: Spain... | reverse complement strand
TTATTCTTAAAATAAATAAAGATATATTAATTTATATATTAAAATATTATGATTAGAATTGGAAAAGATAATGTTAAAAGACTATTAAATGATGTAAAAGATATAATTTTATCTCCTTTACATGATAATGGTATATACTATATTCATGATGATGAAGACATGCTAAAAGGATATGCTATGATTATTGGACCAGAAGAAACACCTTATTTTGGAGGATTTTATTTTTTTGAGTTTTTTTATCCTACAAATTATCCATATTCACCACCTGTTTTAAAATATAAAACAAACACAAATAATATACGCTTTAATCCTAATTTATATACAAATGAAAAGGTTTGTGTTTCTATATTAAATACTTGGAATGGTGACCAATGGTCTTCATGTCAATCTCTAAGAAGTATTTTACTTACATTAGTTTCATTATTAAATAAAGAACCTTTATTAAATGAACCTGGAAGTAATTTTACAAATAAAGAAATAAATAGTTATAATAAAATAATTGAATATTCAAATATAAATTATGCTTGTTGTGATATTGTTTTAAAATCAAAAAATATATATTTAGAAATGTTTTCTAAATTTGAAAATGAAATTGTAAAATCTTTTATTAATAATCATTTAAGTATTCGTAATATTATCATTGAAAAAATAAAACAACAAAATTTAAAAAAAAAAACTTTTTTAAATGGTGAAGAAAATAATCATAATTCCTTTATAGAATTTTGTAAAATTTATAGATTAAATATAAGAATTAATTATAACGAATTACTTGAAAAAGTTGATAATACTTTAATTTACATTAATAATAAAAATGAATTAAAATTAAATTAAAAAATAATATTATAAAAGTAAAATGAAGTTTTGTGAAAATTGTGGAAACATGTATTATATAAAAATTGATGATGAAAAATCAAATATTTTAAATTATTATTGTAGAAAGTGTGGAAATATCGATAAAAATTATACTCAAGATAATATTTGTGTCAGTAAAACAAGTTTAAAAGAAAATAATAAAGAAATTAATTATTTTATAAATGAATTTACAAGTTTAGACCCTACATTACCAAGAACTAATAAAATTGATTGTATTAATGTTGATTGTCCTTCTAATTTAGAACCTAATGTTCCCAAAGAAATAATATATATTAGATATAATGACATAAATATTGACTATGTTTATTTGTGTAGTGTTTGTAAGACAAATTGGAAATCTAAATAATATATAAAAAATAATCTTTAAAAAAAAAAATGATTAAATAAAATCTTATTTATATAATAATATACATAAAATGGATAAAATAGATATTGATTATGACTATGATATTGAAGAAGAACCAAATGAAGATATCATGTCTCTTGATCATGATAGTGATAATGAAGATGAAATTTTTAAAAATTTAAATGATGATGAAGACAATGATGAAGATAATGACGAAGAAATTGAAGAAGAAATTGAAGAAGAAAATGAAGATGATGATGATGATGAAGAAGAAAAAATAAATAAAATAAATGAAATATCATTTGGTAACAAAGATATAAAAGGTGGTAGTGGTGATTTATATGATAATAATGACGATTATGAAGGTAATAAAGAAAATAGTGATGATGATAATTATGATAATGATGAAATTGAAAGTGATGATGAAGATTATTTAAAAAAGTTTGATAATAATTTAAATAAAAATTATGTGAAAGAATATCATCCTGAATGTATAATACAAAATTATGAAGAAGTTCTTGCTTTAAGTAATGTAATTAGAGACAAAGATGGTATAATTATTGATGAACTACATAAAACTATTTCCTATTTAACTAAATATGAAAAAACAAAAATAATTGGATATCGAGCAAATCAAATTAATAATGGTTCTAAACCTTACATAACATTACAAAATGATGTAATAGATGGTTATGTTATAGCTAATGAAGAATTAAAACAAAAACGCATTCCTTATATAATAAGAAGACCTCTTGTAGGAGGAAAAGTTGAATTTTGGAAAATAAGTGATTTAGAACAAATTGATTTTTAATTTTATTTCGTTGTTTTGTTGTTTTGTTGTTTTGTTATTGTTAAAATAAAATATATTAAATAATATTATTTTAATATATTTAAATATGATTAAAATTGCTTTATGTTTTATAATAAATTATCAACATATATTAGAAAAAGAAGAAATATGGAAAAAATGGATTTTATATAATAAAGATATCATTAATGTTTATTTTTTTTATAAAGAAAAAGAAAAAATAAAATCTTCTTGGATTAAAAATAATTGTATTCCAAAAAGTTATATAAAACCAACAGATTATTATCATATTATTCCTGCTTATATTGGATTAATTAAATACGCATTAGTTCATGATACACAAAATACTTGGTTTTGTTTTTTAACTGACTCTTGTGTTCCTATTATTCATCCTTTATATTTTCGTTATTTATTTTTTACAAATTATAATAAGTCTATTTTTTCTTGGTCTAATGTTAGTTGGAATACTAATTTTATAAAAAGAGCAAATCTTCATCTTCTTAATTCATCTTATCACTTAAAAAATACTCCTTATTTCATTTTTACACGAAAAAATGTTCTTCTATGTTTACATTTTATGAACTCAAATAAAGAATTATTTATAACAATATCAAACGGTTCTATTGCTAATGAATCATTATTTGCTATTATTTTAAAAAATTATAATCTTCTTAGTGAAGTAATAAACCAAAACTCCACTATTACTGATTGGAATAGAATGCAAACTCCAACAAGTCCATATAAATTTAAAGAAGCAACATTGGAAAATATTAATTTTATAAAAACTAATAAAATAAAAAATAAATATTCTGTTTTTTTAAGAAAAATTGATAACTCATTTCCAAATGATATTTTGGTTAATATTATTTTTGAAAAAAATATTAATCTGAAAATATATTTATTGTGTAAAATATATTCTTTTTATTTTTTTATTTATCACTACTCAACATTTTTATTTCTTTCATTACTTTCATTACTTTCATTACTTTCATTATTTTTATATATTTATTACTTTCATTACTATTATTTTTTATTGCTTCCATTTATGATCACAAATTAAACATGTATAATATTGTGTAGCAGGTTCATCACAAGATCTTGTTTGAAGTTCATAATAAGTACATTCTCTTCCTTTACATTTTCTACATTTTATCATATCAGACATTGACTCTATTTTTTTTTCATCAAATAACTTTTTATCCATTTTTATTTTTTCTTTAATTAACTCTTCCCAATGTTCTACATCTATTTCTTGATGAGTTAAACTTTCTAATTCTTTATGAGATATTTCATTGTTTATTATTTTATTTAAAAATTGACTATTATTTTTCATATTATTATATATACTTCTTAGACGATTTGAATATATAATAACAAAATATTCATTATCCCATTTTTTAACAACTTTCATAATATTTGCTTCTTTTATTGAATAATTATAAACTGATTTTTCTATATTTATACTTTTTTTTTCATCATTCACTATTTCATTTATTTTATTAACTATATTGTTTCTAAATTTTTCAGGATTTTTTACTATTTTCAACATTGAAGTCATATTTTTTTAATTATATCATTAACTGTTTTTTTAAATCATTTTTATTTTTATTCTTCAATATATTCTTCTTCACTTAACTCTTTACCTATATATTCTATATCATATTCTTCTTCTAATTCTTCCTCTTCATCTTTATAAAAAACTTCACATTTAATATCACTTTCATATTCATTAACATATTTATTATTTTTTTTTTTATTTTTTTTAAGAATACTAACACTATTTTTTATTTCTTCTTCTTCATTTTCTTCATAATCATCATCAACTATAAAGTCATTTTTTAAATATCCTGTTTTTGTTAATTTTTCAAAAGACATATATTTTAACTCATCTTCATCATTTTCATCTTCATCATTTTCTTCATTTTCTTCACCATTATCACATATTTCATCATTATATTTTGAACTTTTTATTTTTGTTAAATCTTCAAAACCTCCATACAATTTATCATATATTATTTTCCAACTATTATTTGTTAAATTAAATGGTATTATTTTTTTTTCTGTTCCATCAGATATACTTTCAAAACCTATTATACAAACATTACCAAAAAACAATTTATTGTCAATTGGAAGTGGAAACTCATATTTATTTTCCAAATTTGCACGTCCACATGTTTTAGCATAAACACTAATACTTATTTTTTTATTATCAATTAATATATTATTCCAAAAACATTGTTTTATAAAATTTTCATTATTTTTAAATCCACACTTTTTATATAAATTTTCATAATCAAAATTATTATTAACTAACTTTATACAAGTTTCTTTAACTATTCCATTTTTATCAATCACTATTATATTTATCAAATTTGACTTTAAAGTTTTTGACATATTAATTATTTTATATAGTATTAGTTTAAATAGTTTTACTTATATATTATCATTATAAAATGAAAACATATATTGATAATTATGATTTAAATACTTTAAAAACAAAAATTACATATTTAGATAAATATAAATTATCTCAAAATATCAAAAAATATAAAAAAATTATAACAAAATATGATGGTATTTATAATCTATATGAACATTCAATTTTTAAATTGGATAATTCAGATTTTGATTTAAATAAAATATTTTTTTTTAATTATAAAAATAGTCCTATCGATATTGTTGTCGATGAAAATAAAATAATTTGGAATGAAACATATTCACATATTCCTTTAAATCATTTTATTTTACCTATCACAGAATATGAATATTCAATATATAATAATCAAATAAATCTAAAAATGATTGTTGAAATGACTAATAATAATACACCTTTTGATTTTTATTTTATTTCCGAAAATAATATTTTATCGCATTCTTATTTACAAGAAGAATTTGAAACTTTTTTAAACATTCTATTCTAACTTTATTTATACTTTTATTTTAATAATTGATTAAATAATTATTAGTTTTTTAATCAATAAATAAATATTATTATAGTTTATGATTTTGTTTAGTATTCAATTATGTATATTTTCTATTTTATTAATTTTTTTTACAGATAGAATTATTTTATTTTTTAAAGAAAGTTTAACTGTACCTAAAATTAAAGACCTAATTAATTTAACACCTAAAAAGTATGAAGAAATGTTAAATACGATAAATAAAAATACACAAAAAAATGACTCAAACATTATAAAAGAAGAAATAAATAATAATAATAATGAAACACAAAATATGAAAGAAAAATTAAAATCTTTTTTAAAAAAACAATTACAAAATAATGATAATCATTTAGAAAATTACTCATCAAGTAATAATAGTTCTATTCAGTTTTCATTATTATAATAATATAAAGATAAATCTTCTTAGTTAACTAAAAATGAATAAAATAACGAAAGATACCCAAGATATTATTATTTCATTATTTGATAATAAAAAAATAGAACCTTCTTATAAAAATCTTATTTATAAAAAGGTTAATAATTGTGATATTTTTTTAGCTATTCCTGATGGAACTAAATGTTTTATATGGTTTACTTATTTTAATAATCAAAATGTATGTATTTTATTTGAACTAAACCAATCAAATGATTTTGATGATTTATCTAAGAAAGAAGAATATCAAAAAAATAATAATATTCATACAAAAATTAAAAATGTTTCTTTTTTAACTTTAAGTTTTCATGAATCTTTATCTTATGATAGTATTTTTTACGGAACATTATTCAATATTAAAAATCAAAAAAAATATATAGCATTAGAAGATATTTTTTATTATAAAGGAAAAAATGTTTCAAACTTACAATATAACATAAAATTAGAACTATTTAAAATATTTTTTGATAATGATATTTTACAATATCATTTTAATAATAATTCAGCAATAATTGGTTTAGTTTTTATGAATAATGATTTTGATAAACTACAAGAAATAATTAATAAAAATATTACTTGTTATAAAATAAAATATATCTATTATAGATTTTTTAATGTTTCTAAAAAATGTCTTTTTTCTATTTTTAATAGACAAGACAAAACAAGTTCTTACTCTTCATGTTATTCTTTTTCTAACGAAACCAAAATAAATAAAAATTATACTTTAGAAAACACACAATCTAATATTTACAATAATAACTACAATAATAACCAAAACAATAACTACAATAATAACTACAATAATAACTACAATAATAACTACAATAATAACCAAAACAATAACTACAATAATAACTACAATAATAACCAAAACAATAACTACAACAATAACCACAATAATAACTACAATAATAACCACAATAATAACTACAATAATTACAACAATAATTACAACAATAATAATCAAAATAATAATCAAAATAATAACAGTAAAAATAATAATAATAATAAAACTTCAATAAATAAATATAATAAATATCATATAGTTGAAGATGTTATTTTTATTGTTAAGGCTGATATAAAAACAGATATATATAATTTATTTGCCATTGATTCAAAAGGTTTAGAAAAATTTTATGATGTTGCATATATTCCAAATTATAAATCAAGTATAATGATGAACATTTTATTTAGAAATATTAAAGAAAATAAAAATATTGATTTTATTGAAGAATCAGATGATGAAGAAGATTTTGAAAATACAGACATAAATAAGTATGTTTATTTAAATAAAAAATATAATATGATTTGTTCCTTTAATAAAAACTTCAAAAAATATATCCCTAAAAAAATAACGGATGATAATAATATTATTTCATATGAAAAATTAACTAAATATAAATAAAAATACCCATAGAATATATAATGTCCTATGGTGGTTTAACATTTGTTAATCGAGATTTAGTTAATTATGATAATTCACAATGGAGTGCTGGTTTTACAAGTAAAGCAATACCAAATAATGGTCTTCCTGAACCATTAAATAATGTTATTGCTATTAGTTCTTCTAAAATATTAGGTGGAAAAATAGGTAAAAAAATAAAAAATACTCATAGAATATATAAAAGAATGGGAAAACATACAATTAAATCTTCTGTCAATAGTAATATACTTACTAAAAAAAGATTATCTAAGAAAAGATTATCTAAGAAAAGATTATCTAAGAAAAGATTATTAAAAAAAAGATTATCCAATAAAAGATTATCCAATAAAAGATTATCCAATAAAAAATATCTTAAAAAAAATATGTATGGTGGTTATAGTCAATATCAAAATAATGTTCCTTTAACTCCAACTTATAGTACAGCGGGATTGCAAAATAACAACTTTATGTCAGCATTAGCAAATCCTGTTCCTTTTAATGTTTTACCAAATTGTACTAATTGTGTAGATAATTATAATCATTACACAAACAGCGGATTTCCATCAAGAGGAAGTTATTAATTTTACTTTTAATATAAATTGATTTAAACAATTCAATGTTAATAACTTTAAGAACTATGACGATGTTTCTAAAACAAAAATCTAAATATTTTAATCAAATTAATAAAATATTATGTTCTATATGTATAATAAATAATTGTGGAACTTGTATATGTAAAGAAATAAAAATAATTCAAAATTTTATAAAAAAAAGTTATAATAATATTAATCTTTTAAAAAATAATGTTAATTATAAATCATATATAAAATATGAAGATATAAATTCTTTTATTGTATCTACTAAGAACAATAATGATTATAATAATAAAAAAAGAGAAAGTATTATATGCGATATAATTAATAATAAAATTCCAAATGATTATTATAAATATTCTTTTAGATGGTATAAATTAAAAAGAGAAATAAACTCATATATAGATAAATTATGTAAAAATAAAAATATAATTATAATTAATAATATTGAATGTATTTATAAAGCAGGAAGAAAACATCATTATGATTTTCAAGTAATTATTAATAAAAATATTATATTTAATGTTGAATTTAAGTTTAATGTTGAATATGTTTCAGAAACACCACAATTTGTTTCACCTATGAAACCATCTCAATATCTTGAAAAAAGTTATGAAGAATATTATTATGATAATTATTTAATAAATATAATAAATGAATATGGATTTTTATTACCAACAAAAGAAGAATATTTAAATAAAATCCATTCAACAAATCCAAAGTGTATTTCTAAACTTCAAAAAAAATATTATAATGGTTGTGAAAAAAGTAGTAAATTTACAGGTAATGAAAATGATATTGATTTTTATAATAAATTAAAAGAAATATCGAAAAAAAGTATAAAAGATTTTATTACAGAATATGATTTAAAAATAGACAATTTATCTTCTTATCTTTTAGAAAGTCAAGAAAATAAATATTATATGTTATATAAAAATAGTAATATTTACTTAGAAACGATAAATCCAGATAATTATGTTATTACTAATTATAAAAAAGAACCCGAATTACAAAGATATACTGCTATTACAAAAACAGGTTTAGAAATGAAAATATTATTAAGATGGAAAAATGGTAATGGAATAGCTTATCCTGCTTTTCAAATATCATAAATAGGCAAAACGTTACATAGTTCACTAGTATTTATAGCATTATTACCAAAATATAATTTAATAAAATCTTCTGTATTTTTATTTTCAAATGATTTAATAATTTTTTTATAAAGTTTTATTAATTCTTCTTTATTTATTGATTTCAAATATTTTATACATATTAAATGATTTTCAATTAAATATTCAATACATTCGGTTTCATTAATTAAACAATATTCAAAATTATATTTTCCAACACCATAACCTCTATTGATTACTAAAATTGGATCTATTGAACCTTTTTTATTTATATAATTTTTTTTATCATTATTTAAATATTTTTTAATTTTTAATTTTTTATTTTTTATATCTGAACTATATACTAATAAACTTTTTGTTTCATCATTTGTTAATTCATCTTTAACTTGATTCCATACTACATTTCCAACACATACATTAAAATCTAATTTATCTAATGTTGTTGAGTTCATGTATAATGATTTTAATTTTATTATATTTTCAGTAATTCCAAAAATAGTATATTCTCCAACATCTAAACAAAATATACTATTTTTTTTTTCTTCAAGATTATTTCTATTTTTTATTAAAATAATAATTGTTTCTTGTTGTGTTTCAATATAATTATCATTACATTCTATTATATCTAAGATTTCAAAATTATTATTTATATATTTTCTTGTTTTATTATAATACAAACAATTTAAAAAGTTTTTAGGTAAAACAAAACTTAATATACCATTTTCATTCAACAAATTTAATGATTTAATTATAAATATTATAAATATATTTGGTCTTCCATCAAAATATTTATAATACGATTTATTTATATCTTTTTTTTTCATCACAAAATATGGAGGATTTCCTATTATTAAATCATATTTAATATCACTTTCATAATTTAAATAATCTTTATTGTAAAGTTTAATATTTTTATTTTCAAGAGACTTTATATTTAAAAATATTTCATCATTATTTTCAATACCTGTAATATTTATATCATTATAATTTTCAGTTAATTTTAATATATATTCACAAGAACCACATGAAGGTTCTAAAACTTCTTTAATATTTTCCATATATTTTTCTAAAAATTCAATATTTTTAGAAATTGTTTTTCGTGGAGTAAAATATATTCCATTATTTTTTTTTATTTCTTTATTTATTTGTTTTGTTAAACTAAGTGACAACTTTGAATAATTTAAATCTTCTGTCATATTTATTTTTACTATATCTTGTTATATATTTTTTATTTTAAATCAATTTTATTTTAAATATTTTAATTTTATATAACATTTTTTTTGAAGAAAATTCGTTATTTCATGATCCTTAAGAATTTTTATTTTATTACCATCATTTTGGTTTTCTTCAAATAAATCTTTTATATTATCATTATTTTTCTTATCTTCTTTATTTTTCTTAGATAAAGATGGAATATAAAGTATATTCCATTTTGAAAAATCAAAAGGATTATAATCAAAATTATTACAAGCTATTATCTTATAATTGTTATGTTTATAAAAATGTTCTCTTTTTGAATATTGATTTTGAAAAATATTATGTGTATCAACTATATCAACAACTATTGGATTATTATCTTTTACTCTTAGAATTCTTCCAACACTTTGAACTACATCACTTTTAGGTGTTGCTAAAATTAATGTCGTTAATGTTTTTATATCAAGTCCTTCACTTGCCATAGAATAAGTTCCAAGAATAATTTGTTTATTTTCACTTTCTTTTAAACTTTCTTGTTTCATTCCTCCGATATATTTTCCAACAGAACAAATATTTCTGTGATTTATTGCTTCAAATAAATAATCTATTAAACTTCTATTATGTGCTAACAACATAATCTGTTGTTTAGGATTTTCAATAAACATATCTGTAATTATTTTTAAAATAAACTCTGTTCTTGGATTAAAACTACAAAGTTTAACAATCATAGTTGAATATTGAGGATTTCCTCTATAATCCGTTTTTGTTTCATTAAATGTTTCATCTGTTGATATATATTTTATTTTACGAACCTCAACCTTATGTTCTTCTTTATTTTCATTTTTATAAATAATATCACCTAAGAAATATTTAAATACATAACTTGTTCCATCTTTTCTATTCATTGTTGCTGATAAACCTAAAGTATATTTTGTAACAATCCGAAATAATGCTTGTGAAAATACTTCACTTGAAATGTGATGAACTTCATCGACAATTAATAATCCAAAACTATCAAATGTATTTTCAGGATATTCTTTTTTTGATAAAGATTGTAACATTCCTATAACAATATCTTTTCCTTCAATATCTATTGTTGAACCTTGTATTTTTCCTATTTTCGCATTTGGTATAAATTGTTCTATTCTTTCTATCCACTGATTTGAAAGAAACTCTTTATGAACTATTATTAATGTTTTTTTTCTTAGTTCACAAATTATATTTAATCCAATTACTGTTTTACCTTGTCCTGTTTGTAATTCTATAAGTCCCCCACCTGTTTTAAAATCTTTTGACATTTGTTCTTTTATATTTTCCATATAATTTTCAACCACTTTTATTTGAATATCTCTTAGTTCTCCATTAAAATGTAAATCAATATCACAACCATCTTTTATTTTATTTTCTTTACAAATACCGAAATGTTCTATTCCAAAATATTTAGGGACATATATCTTAGATGATGATTCTTTATAAATACAATAAGTTATTGGCGGATTTCCTGAAATTATTGTATTTGTAAAAGGTTTAATAATCAATCTTTTTTTTATATTTTCTATCTCTTCTTCTGTTAATTCATTTTTAAATAATGTATATCCAAGTTTTCCTAAATATGTATTATATATATCCTTTTTATTTTCCATTTTATTTTCCTTTTTATTTTCCATTTTATTATCTATTTTCTTGTTATTTATTTTCATTTTATTTATTTTATTATTAATATAATATTTACTTCAATTTTATTTATATTATAATATATTATATATAGTAATGAAAGTTATAAATGAACTATTTGAAAAAAAAAATATAGGACAACTTATTTTACTTATACTATTTATTTTTTATCTTATATTTGGTTATTCTTTACCTCTACCACTTGCTAACTTTATTAATTCAACATTAGGACGATTTGTTGTTGTTTTTATTACTTTATTTTTAATTTTTTCTTGTAATCCAATTTTAGGTATTGCTTCTATTTTTGTTGCTTATGAACTTGTCAAAAGATCAATGAATTATTATAACACATCTTACCAACAAGGTTTAAATAGTTTAGCTCAATATAACCCAAAAGAAAAAGTAGTACCAAGTCCATTCAATTCGAATAATCAATTTATACCTTTTACATTGGAACAAGAAATAGTTCAAAAATTAACTCCACTTTGTAACTATGAAAATAAATTAGAACCACCTACTTATTCCCCTCTTGTTGAAAAATTAAGTGATTCATTTGAAACTTTATCTTCTTAGAATATTATATCTTTAAATATATAAATGAGTTTTTATTATATAATAAAAAAATTGAATTAAATAATATGACTGATACTAATAGTAATATAACTTGTATTATTGAAGAAATGGATTTAACCAAATTGTCAAAAACAAAACTTTTAGAAAAGTGTGAAAAACTTGGAATCACAAAATGTAAATCAAAAGACAAAGGTAAATTGATTGATTTAATAAATGTGAAAATACAACTACAACCAAAAAAAAAAATAGAATTAATAATAGAAGAAGAAGAAGAATATAATTGTAATGTTGCTCAAGACAATACTGAAACAATTGATGAAAATATTGCGGTATGTAAAGGTATATTTCCAGTTCCTCAATATTTAGGTTCTAAAACAAAATATATAGATTACATATTGAAATATATTCCTTCTGATGTTGAAAGTATATTGGATGCTTTTTCAGGTTCTGGAATAGTCTCTTATAACTTAAAAAAAAATGGATACAAAGTTATTTCAAATGATATACTTTCATATAATTCAATTATAACAAAAGCATTAGTTGAAAACTCAAATGTTATATTAACTGAAGAAGATATTGATAAATTATTTGAACCAAATTTACATAAAAATAATTTTATTGAAACAGAATTTACTGATTTATATTATACAAAAGATGAATGTATGTTTTTAGATAATTTATATTCAAATATTCAAGAATTGGATAATGAATATAAAAAAGCATTAGCATTTGCTTCTATAGGAAGAACATTAATCCGTAAAATATTATTTGCTTACTTTTGTTATACAAAAGCAATGGATTATCGTAAAGAAGAAAAACACTGGAAAAGAAATCCAGTAATAAATAGTGATATTAAAAAATTATACAGAAATTATATTATAGAATATAATAATGCT
>Ga0247841_10010169_pt1 | contig 12889 bp, 9 predicted proteins | sample LaCruzMarch2015__2_FD_192410 | JGI IMG/M metagenome (GOLD analysis project Ga0247841, IMG submission 192410) | Freshwater microbial communities from meromictic Lake La Cruz, Castile-La Mancha, Spain - LaCruzMarch2015_18m | ecosystem: Environmental > Aquatic > Freshwater > Lake | place: Spain... | reverse complement strand
AAAGGGTGGCATGGATGAATTTTCTCGGATCACCGCTGAAGATGAAGGTTTTCCTTTTTGGGATTCATTGGATTTAGAGATAGATTTAATGGTTAGAAAACCAGAGGAAGTGGTGGGTGACTGGATTAGGGCGGGAGCAAAAAGATTAGTTCTTCATATCGAATCAGCACCAAATATTTTGGAAACTATTGAAAAACTTCGAGCTGAATATGGTACTGCTAAAGAAGAAAGTTTTGGTTTGGAAATTGGTGTAGCTTTAGATATCAGAACCCCAAATGAAGAAGTATTTGAGATTTTAGATATGGTGGATGCAGACGGTGATTCTATTATAGATTTTGTACAGTTTATGGGTATAGATAATATTGGTTTCCAAGGACAAGAGTTCAATGATCAGGTTTTAGAAAAGATCAGTGATTTACGTGATTTATATCCAAACATGCCTATTAGTGTGGATGGTGGGGTAAGTTTTGATAATGCTGCAGACCTCATCTCTGCTGGTGCCACCAGACTTATTTCTGGTTCAGCTATTTTTGAAACTGGTGATATTGCGGAGGCTATACACAATATGGCTAACTCTGGAGAATAAAGATTCCTAAAAACAGTCAAAACAATACCTTTTCTAGAGTGCGCATAATTTCCTGCTGAAAATTTGCTCTCTCTCGGCTACCCGCCTGCGAAGCCTCTAAAAAGGTATTCTTCTTGCCTGTTTTGTGTGCTAAAATAACTTAATGAAAACTTTAAAAGAATATATTTTAGAAGCAGAGAAAAAGGGGGTTGCGATAGGGCATTTTAATATTTCAAATTTGGAAACTTTAAAAGGTATTTTTGAAGCGGCCAAAAAACTGGACGTGCCGGTAATTATTGGGACAGCAGAAGGTGAGCAGAATTTTATTGGTACTAAGCAAGCTGTAGCTTTGGTAAAAAGTTTGCGTGAAGAATATGATTATCCTATTTTCTTGAACGCTGACCATCATTATACTTTTGATAAAGTAAAAGAAGCAGTAGATGCTGGTTATGATGCAGTTATTTTTGATGCTACCGGATTATCATTTGAAGAAAATATAAAAGTAACCAAAAAGTGTGTAGAATATGCTAAGAGTGTGAACCCTAATATTATTGTAGAGGCAGAGCTTGGTTTTATTGGCAGCTCTTCTAAAGTACTTGATGGTATTCCAGAAGGTGTAAAAATTACCGAAGAGTTTTTGACTAAACCAGAAGAAGCAAAAAGATTTGTCGAGGAAACAGGGGTGGATATGCTTGCTCCAGCAGTTGGTAATATTCACGGTATGCTCAAGGGTGGTAAGGATCCCGCTTTAAATATAAAAAGAATTGCTGAGATAAAGGAGGCAGTTAAAATTCCTATGGTTCTTCATGGTGCCTCTGGTAATTCTGCTTCTGATATAAAGGAAGCGATAAAAGCGGGTATATCTTGTGTTCATATAAATACAGAAATCCGTGTGGCTTTCAGACAGGCATTGGTAAAATCTTTACAGGCTAATCCAGATGAAGTAGCTCCTTATAAGTATATGAAAGATACCATAATGGCTGTGGAGGCAGTAGTCGAAGAGAAATTGAAACTATTTAGTGGTTTAAACTAGTCGAAGCAAGAACATAGTGCTAGAGGAGACTCTCGGAATGCGACGGCATGAGAGTGAGCGAATTTTTCAGCAGAAAAATTACGCGTGCTCCGGTTAGTACTATGTTTTGCGTAGAGTAGTCCTAGACCCCTATAATCACTGGAATCACCATTGGTTTTTTAGCTGTTTTCTGGAAGAGGTATTTGCTAATAGCCTCAGCCACATTGTTTTTGACATAATCAAAATCAATTGGTTTCATTCCTGAAGCGCTTTGTTCGATAGTCTTTTTAATTATATGTCTGGTCTCGGTCAATAATTCTTGAGATTCTCTTAAATAAACAAAGCCACGAGAAATAATGTCTGGTGATTTCTTTAACTTACAAGTAGTGGTGTTAATGCTAGCAATAATGACAAACATACCGTCTTGAGCAAGCATCTGGCGATCACGGATAACCACTTCCTGAACATTACCAATAGAGAAACCATCTACCATCACAAGTCCAGATGGAGCTTTTTCTTTAAGAACTTGTATCTTTTCGCCGTTTTGTATTTCTATAATACTACCATTGTCTGGTACCACAATATTTTCTCTAGGCATACCCAAAGAAGCAGAAAGATCGGCATTCATTTTAAGCATATAGTGATGTCCGTGTACGGGCATAAAAAACTTGTGGGGAATCTGTTTCTGAATCCAAGCTAGTTCTTCTCTCTTGCCATGCCCACCAGCGTGAACATCAGTATCATAGTAAGTAATTATTTTAGAATCGTGACGATACAGATTATCTTTTAATCCAGTGATAGCTCTTTCGTTACCAGGGATAACAGATGATGATAAAATAATAGTATCAGTTTTATTTAACTTAATTTGTTTGTGATTACCGTTGGCCATTCTCATCAAAGCGGCAAATTCTTCACCTTGGGCACCAGTAGCAAGAATCATAAGTTTATGTGGGGGATAATCGGCAATATCTTCTACAGCAATAATGTGTTCAACATCAGCAAGTTTAAGGAATCTGATAATCTCCACATTATTTTTCATACTACGGCCTTCAATAACAAGTTTTTTGTTATATTTTTTAGCCATGTTAATAAAGTGAATTATTCTTTCTACTTGAGAAGCAAAAGTAGCGATGACTATTCGGCCTGTTACTTCGCTTACTATCTTATCAATGGTTTTGATAACCAAATTTTCGGATATGGTCCAACCCGGTTTTTCAATACCAGTGGAATCCATAGTAAGCAAAAGAACGTTTCTGTTTTTGAAAAATTTATATTGCTCGATTTCTTTTTCGGAGACTTTACCTTCTTCATTTTCTACACGGACGTCACCAGTGTTTACAATATCTCCAAGTGGGGTTTCGATAATAACACCAGTAGAATCAGGGATAGAGTGGGTTAGACCGAAGAATTTTAATTTCAAATCTGGAGTAATGGGTAAAAAGCCATCATCTTTACCACAAATCTTTATATTCAATTCTGGCAAATGAGGAAATTCTGTCTGTCTCTTTTTGATGAGTAAAGCCCCAAATTCACGAGTATAAATAGGTGGATTACCAAGTTTTTCAATTAAATAAGGGATACCACCAACATGGTCTAGGTGGCCGTGAGTTATGACCAGAGCGCGGATCTTACCTTTCCTTTCTTCTAGGTATTGGGTATTAGGTAAAATATAATCAATACCAGGAGTTTCTTCAGTTTTAAACTGAATACCAGCATCAATGATAATAATATCATTTTTATATTCAATAGCGGTCATGTTTTTACCAACTTCTTCTACTCCACCAAGTGGTATGATTCTAACTGTTCCTTCTTTTAGGGAAGGGACAACATCTTCAAATTTTTTATGAACCCCAGCACTGTGTCTTTTGGTTGGAGGAAGTCTGCGGGTATTTTTTAATTGTCTCTTAGCATTATGCTGTAACCCAGGCATGGAAGATAAATTACCAGAAGCAGAGGAGGGGGTATGTGCTGTGGTATTAACCCGAATATTATTTTGGGGTGTAATATTTCGAAGGATAGAGCTGTCAGCATGAAAGGGGGCAGAGCGCTTTCTTTCATTGCTATTATTAGGTGTAGTCATTTTTATATTAAATTTATTCTATTAAATTAACTTCTTACTTAAAAAGTTCCATATTTTATCTGATTCAATATACCATTTGTATATTTCCTCAAATCTTTCAGACCGATTATTTATTAATCCGGACTGAAAACCTCGAACTTTTGGTGGTAGGATATAAATAAATTCTGGAGAGTAGATAAAGACAGCTGGAATGTCGTTGGCAATTTCATCCTCAAATAAAGTATATTTTTTAAGGCGAGTGTCTTTGTCAGATGTCTGTCTAGCATCTTCTAAAAGTTTATCTGCTTTGCTATTAGCATAGAGTGCTACGTTGTAACCGGTATTTCTCTGGGAAGAATGCCAGAAGGCAAATAGATCTAAACCTCGGTTTATAATCTCACCAAACAAAAGGGCATCGTATTTTCTTTGGCCGATGATATTTTGGTTTAAATCAGCTGAATCAAAAGTTAGGATTTCTACTTGGGCGCCGAGAATGGTCCAGTCCTCTTTTAGGATATCAGCCACTTGTTTTAGATCAGTAGTGTTTGAGGTAGAAATAGAAAAAGCTAGTTTCTGTGTCTCTGTTTTGCTTATTTTTTTCTCTAGAATTTTTTCAATGTCATTATATTTCCAACCGGCCTTAGTTAATATAACCTGAGCTTGTTTTATAGCTTCGTCTCTATTGTAAGTAGTAGAAGCGTTTTGAATAATAGGTAGAATACCATTTGGTAATGGACCATCTACTTTTTCGGCATAACCACCAAGGGCTATGGCGATGATTCGGTCTTTATCTACGGTCATATTTAAGGCCGTTCGTACTTCTTTATTTAAAAAAACTTTAGCTTGATTTTGATTGAAGAAAACCCCGAAAACTCTAGGTAGGGATATTTTCTCGGTGGTATCATTATCTTTTAGAATATTGAAATTTTGAGGAGATAGGGAGCTAGTACTATCTATCTGCCCATTAGAGTAGGCGGTCGATAAATCTTTTTCATTGGCATAAAAATTTAATTTAAGGTTCGTAATGAAAGGTTCACCTAGTGTGTATTCTTCAAATGATTTTAATTCATAGCTTGTTGGTATGCCAGAGCTGTTTCTTTTAATACTACTTATTTGATAAGAACCAGATCCGATTGGTTCTGTATTGTAAGGACTAAAAGGGAATTCATCAGCCGTAGCATTACCCCAAATATGTTTTGGTAAAATACCCAAAGTGGTATTTTCTAGAAAAGGAGAATAGGGTTGTTTGAGTTCAAAAGAAATTTCGGACTCACTTATTTTATTTATTGTGACGCCAATCCAGTTATTTCTTTTTGGGCTACGTAGATTTATATCTTGGGCCATTCGAATGGTATATTCTATATCATCAGCAGTAACTTTTTTACCATCTTGGAAATAAGCATTTTCTTTTATTTTAAAATTGTAAGTTAAATCATCATCAGAAACAGTATAGCTTTCAGCTAAATCTGGTATAAGTTCACCTTCGGCTGTGGCACGCATTAGGCCAGAATATACTAAGTAAGTTAAATCTCGGTCTGCGTCTGACAGCTCAAGTAGGGGATTTATAAAACGAGAAGAACCAATCAATCCTTCGGTTAAGGATCCACCGTGAGCTGGGACCTCGGTCACAAAGTATGAATTTAATTTCCAAAGTAAAGAAATACTGGATACTATTAAACTAGTAAGGAAAATTATAAAAAGTGTTTTTTCAGTTAAACCAAAAGAATTTATTATTTTTCTTAAATGGTTTAATTGTGTTTTATAGATATTTTTTATATTTGACATAAACAAGGAAGACTCATATTACAATTATAAGAAGAATTAAAAGATAAAATAAGTTATTTTAAATATGAAGAAAAGATACTATTTTAGTATAAGAACCAATAGGGAAGAGATAACAAAAAGAATAGCTATGGCAATAGTAAAATAAAATAGTTTTTGTTCAAAACCTCTTCGGGAATGAAAACCAGCATTGAAATTGTCACTACCACCAAAAGAACCACCGACACCAGCCTCGGATTTCTGCACTAAAATAGCTACCACGAGTAATATGGATAGGGCTATTTGGATATAAGGTAATATTGCTATCAAACTAGTCATTACCAGATAGTATAGCACAGGATAGCCTAATTTGCACTAGATACGCAGACTATTATATGGTATACTCATACCTAGTCGGAAAAGTCATTTTTATTATTTAATTTAACTTTAAATTATGTCCATTATTTATTTTTTGATTATTGCTATTATTTTATTGGTTATTTGGGTTATTTTTGTTTACAACCACTTTATTTCTCTGATTAATAACGCTAAAGAAGCTTGGTCTGATATAGATGTACAACTTAAAAGACGTTACGATTTGATTCCTAATTTAGTAAATACAGTCAAAGGCTATGCTACTCATGAAAGCAGTACTTTTGAGAAGATAACTCAAGCTCGAACAGCCGCTATGGGAGCTTCTAATATTGCGGAAAAAGGTAAGGCGGAAAATATCCTATCTGGTGCTTTGAAGTCAGTTTTTGCTCTTGCAGAAGCTTACCCAGATTTAAAAGCTAATCAGAACTTTGTTACACTTCAGACCGAGCTATCTGATACTGAAAATAAAATTCAGGCTTCTCGCCGATTTTATAATGGTAACGTCCGGGACTTAAATATTGCAGTTGAATCTTTCCCTGGCAATCTAGTGGCTGAACGTTTTCACTTTGCTAAAATGGAACTTTTTACTTTAGATGAAGCAGAGGCTGCTGCCGCTCAAAAGCCAGTAGAGGTGAAGTTCTAAATAATTTAAAAAACCGAGGTAAACTCGGTTTTTTAAACGGAATAAAATGTTATAATTCTATTTATGAGAAAATTTATTTTATCTTCATTAGTTATATTTTTTTGTTTATTTAATTTTTCGAATATTGTTAAATCACAAGAAATACAACAAGAAAAAATAAGTAATTTTGACGTGGTTGTTAGTGTTAATAATGATTCAAGTATTAACGTTAAAGAGAAGATACAATACGATTCTGGAGCTTTATCAAAACACGGTATATATAGATATATAAATTTATCTTCATTTGGTAATAAAATATTAAAGATATCTGATATTAATATTACTGATGAAAATGGAATACCTTATAATTTTGTTAGAACAGATTCTTGGAAGAAAATAAATTTAAAAATTGGTAAGGAGGATGAGATTTTTGTTGGAGAAAAGATTTATGTTATTGAATATAAAATATTGGGAGCCTTGGGTTTTTTTAAAGATTTTGATGAGATATATTGGAATGTCACTGGTAATGATTGGCTTTTTCCGATAGAGAGAGTTTCTGTATTAGTAAATATACCAAGTGGAGCTAAATTATTACAGACTTCAAACTACTGTGGAAAAGTTGGATCAAATGAAAAGTGTCAAACTTATAAAAGTAATCAATTTTTATATAATAATACTTTATTACCAGGAGAAGGGATGACTGTTGCAGTAGGATTTAGTAAGGGGTTTGTAAAAGAAACATTTTTTCTTGTTTCAAATATTTGGTCTATATTATCTTTTATTATCCCGATAGTTATTTTTATATTAGCTTTTCTTTTATGGAGAAAATATGGAAGAGATCCTAAATCAAACCGTACAATAATAGCAGAATATGATGTACCAGATAATCTTACACCACTTGAAGTTATTTCTATTATTAAAGGAAAAATATCAAGTAAAAATATATCAGCAGAGATTATTTTCCTGGCAGTAAAAGGATATATAAAAATAGAAGCAATAGAACAGAAGAAATTTTTTATAAAAAGTAGGGATTATACTATCAAAAAAATAAAAGATATAAAAATAGAAAATAAAACAGATAAAGAGCTTTTTGATTTTTTATTTGATGATGATTTAGAAAAAGTAGATGAAATTAAGATTTCTGATTTAAAAAATAGATTTGGTAAAAATATTCCAGTTTTAAAAAGAACTCTTTTTATGGACATTGTTTCTCGTGGTTATTTTAAGACTAATCCTAATAGTGTTGTTGCTATATATTTGATAGTTTTTGTTTTGATAGGAGTTTTTATAGGTTTTAACTTTCTATATATAGTTAATAATTTGGGTATATTATTTTTAGTGAATATTATTTTTGTTGATTTTATTATATTATTTTTTGGTTTTTTAATGCCAGCAAGAACAGAAAAGGGTTTAAGGACTACGGAGTATTTATTAGGTTTTAAACAATATTTAAGTATTGCAGAAAAGGATAGAATTAATTTCCATAACGCACCAGAAAAAAAACCAGAGACTTTTGAAAAATTCTTGCCTTATGCTATGGTTTTAGGGGTAGAAAAGAAGTGGGCAGAAGAATTTAAAGATGTTTATATAGAAAATCCAAAGTGGTATACAGATAATAATCTTTCAAAATTTAATTCTATACTATTTATTAGTAGTTTAGAAAATCTTACTTCAGATATAAATCATTCTATCGGTATTTCAGGTAGTTATGGTGGGGGTTCTTCTGGTGGTGGTGGCGGGGGCGGCGGAGGCGGTAGTTGGTAAAATAATTATGGCTACAATTTATACACAACAGTCTAAAAATACTCGTCGAACATGGTTTTTAATGACCGTATTTTTGGTGATAATAATTAGTCTTGGATATTTTATTTCCTATTATTATAATAGCCCAGGAATTTTATATTTTGCCGTTATTTTTAGTTTATTAATGAATGTAGCTAGTTATTGGTGGTCAGATAAAATTGTCTTAGGGATGTCTGGAGCCAAGGAAGCTAAACATGATGAATATACCGAGCTGTATCATATAGTAGAAAATCTTTCTATTACAGCCGGTTTGCCAATGCCAAAGGTATATATTATGACTGATTCTTCACCAAATGCTTTTGCAACAGGAAGAAATAAAGATCATGCAGTAGTGGCGGTGACCACTGGTTTAGTAAAAATTTTAAATAAACAAGAGCTTGAGGGGGTGGTAGCTCATGAGATGTCACATATTGGTAATAAAGATATTTTATTACAAACTGTCGTTGTAGTTCTTGTTGGCTTTGTTTCTATCCTAGCAAATATTTTTATGCGCGGTGGTATGAGACGTAGTGGAGATAGTGATAGTAAAGGTGGGAATATTTTTGCTATTATTGGTATAGTGCTCGTTATTTTATCACCGATTTTTGCTAAATTAATTCAGCTGGCTATTTCTAGGAAGAGGGAATTTCTAGCTGATGCTTCTGCTGTCCTTCTTACTCGTTATCCAGAAGGTTTAGCTGGTGCACTACAAAAAATATCTGGTGCAAATATTCCCATGAGTAATCCCAATAATGCTACCGCCCATCTTTTTATTGCTAATCCGTTTGGTGGAGCGGGGAAGAAGATCTCTGGTCTATTTAGCACTCATCCACCAGTAGAAGAAAGAATAAAAGCTTTAATTGGTAAATAAAAAAATGAACAAAACTAAACTTAAAAAAATTGAAGCAAAAGTTACAGCAAAGATCGAAGATAAAATTTCGGCTTTAAGGATTTTTGATGAGCCAAGACCAAATTATATTTCTAAAATTACTTTTTTTGATAAAATTTTAGCTAAAACTATTTTAAAATTATTTCCTCATTATGTCCGACCAAACTTTTTAACTGTTTTTCGTTTTGTCTCTATTCCTTTTGTTCTCTTTTTTTTAATCAATGAGAGTTATCAGATTGGTCTCGGCCTTTTTGTTATTTCTGCCTTTACGGATGCCTTAGATGGGGCGATTGCCCGAACCAGGCATCAGATTACTGACTGGGGGATAGTGTTTGACCCTTTGGCTGACAAGCTCTTGATAGGTAGTGTGGCGATAGTGGTTATTTCTAAATTTATTAATCCTATTCTAGCTGGCACAATTATTCTTTTAGAGATTCTCTTAATTGTTTTTTCTTATCTTCGTTTTAAAGGAGAAATAGTGCCAGCTAAAACAGCGGGTAAGGTTAAAATGATTCTCCAGTCAGTGGGAATAAGTGCCCTGCTTTTGTCTGTCGCTTTTAATTTACCAATCTTTATTATTATTGCCACTTACACTTTATATTTAGCAATCTTCTTTGCCTTACTCAGTCTTTTTGTATATAGGTCAATCTAATTTTGGCGGAGGGTAAGAGAATTTCTCTCCTTACAGGAGCAGTATCCCTTTCCCATTTCCTCATAATAAGAATTATTCGTAAATATGGGAGAAGGGCTTCGAATCTCTTACGCAAGCAATTCAAATTGCTTGCTATCCTCCGCGAACAAAAAATGGCCCCGACGGAATACGTCGGGACTCATTTTTGTACTCGCGGAGGGTAAGAGATTCGAACTCTTGGTGGATTGCTCCACACACGCTTTCCAAGCGTGCGCACTAGACCGCTATGCGAACCCTCCAAATTTTAAACAGCATCTATGTTCATAAAAGATACACTAATTTTAATCAAAAAACAATTACCTGTAGATGGCGTAAAGATTTCATTTACTTTAATATTTATGGTATAATGGATTCTAGTGTTTTAATGATTTAAAAAATGCAAAAAAAATTAGCAAAAATTATAATAGTCATTCTTTTTCTAGTCGCGAGCTCACTTTTTTGGGTTGCTCTTTCTCCTCTGTTTTAGTCTTCATGATATAATTGATACTAATCTAATTTAGAGAAAGCATCGCGCTTTAATGGACGGTCGCGCGATATGATTTCGGGAAATCAAATGAAGAAAACCTTAGCAAAAATTATAGTAGTTCTTCTTTTTACAGTTGCAGGCTTACTTTTTTGGGTTGGTTTTTTCCCTATAACTTTTTCAAAATTCTTTAATATATATCCGGTGGTAAACAAAACCGCTGTCGAGATCGGTGTTTTAAGTGTTAAAGATCAGAAAATATCTCAAGCCACTACGTCTGAACAAATTTCAAGTAATAAGGGTTATCTTATTATAAAAAATAATATTTTAAATGTGGAAGTATCTAAAGATGAACTCTCTAGAGAGAATGGTTTGTCTAATCGTACCTTATGGCGTAACCAAGGTATGCTTTTTGCTTTTGATAAAATGTCACCACAGTTTTTTTGGATGAAAGACATGTTGATTCCACTTGATATGATTTTCTTTGATAACAACTGGGAAATTGTCCTTATTGAAACAGATTTACAACCAAGTTCTTTCCCAAAAACTTTTGGTGGAGATGTAAAATCGCAATATGTCTTAGAAATAAATGCTGGTGAAGCTAATTCTTATGGTTTAAAGGTGGGTGATAAGGCTATTTTCCTAAATAAATAATTTTTTTTAATTTTTAACCCTCCTTTCGTCTTGTGTTATAAGTAGATTTTTCCTGCCAGCTTTACACTTTCTCTTTTTTGATTTTCTTTGTTGTTTTTTCTTGTTTTGCTATTCTTTTGTTTAATAAATTGGTGTAAAATTAACCCAACTTAAAATATTTTTTAAGAAATTTATAAACAAGAGTTAATTTTATAAAAAAATGGTCAAAAATACGGTGAACGGTAAAAAAGAAGTAAAGTTGGTTAAGAGTATACAGAAAAGAGATGGAACCGTTGTTCCTTTTGACCTGTCTAAGATCGTCGGTGCTATTCACAAAGGTATGCTTGTGGTAAGTGAGGGTTCTTTAGAGGAAGCAGAGATTGTTGCTACTAAAGTCTTTGCTGATTTGGTTAGAATTTCTAAAAAATATCCTAATTTTATCCCTACAGTGGAAGGTATTCAGGACTCAGTAGAAAAGGAACTTATTTTAAGCGAATACGTTAAGACCGCCAAGGAATATATTCTTTACCGTCAAGAAAGATCCAAATTAAGAGACCAGGGTGTCAGTGTTCCTCCAAAAGTAAAAGAGCTTGCTACAGAAAGTAAGAAATATTTTAAAAATTCTTTAGGTGAATTAGTTTATTATCGCTCTTATTCTAGATGGATTGAGACAGAAGGTAGAAGAGAGACCTGGATTGAGACAGTAGATAGATACCTGAATCTAATGAAAAAGAATTTGGGTGATAAGTTGAGACCAGTAGAATATAAAGAAATAAGAGAAGCAATTTTAAAACAAGATGTTATGCCTTCGATGCGTTTGTTCCAGTTTGCTGGACCAGCAGTAGAGAAGACAAATGTTTGTGCCTATAACTGTTCTTTTATTGCGCCATCTTGTCTGCAAGATTTTGGGGAGATTATGTACATTTCTATGTGCGGTACTGGTGTTGGTTTTTCTGTAGAGAGTAAAAATATTCAAGCTCTACCACAAATCAAAATGCAGTCTGGTAAAAAATTAGCAAATTTTGTTATTCCTGATACTAAAGAAGGTTGGGCTGACGCATTGGTTCATGGTATGAGGGCTTGGTTTGATGGTCATGATGTAGATTTTGATTTCTCTCAAATCAGACCAGCTGGCGCGCGCTTAAAAATAATGGGTGGTAAAGCTTCTGGTCCAGATCCATTAATTCGTTTGGTAAAATTAGTTAAGGAAAAGATTTTAAAGAAACAAGGTCGCCGACTTTCAAACCTAGATGCTCATGATATTATTTGTTCTATTGGTGATTGTGTAGTTTCTGGTGGAGTGCGTCGAAGTGCTCTTATTTCTCTTTCTGATTTAGATGATGAGACAATGCGAGATGCTAAGAAAGGTCAGTTTTATTTAACAGACCCTCAAAGAAGTATCGCTAATAACTCTGCCGTCTATATGCAAAAGCCTAATAGTGTTGAGTTTATGGACGAATGGATTGCTTTGATGAAAAGCGGTTCCGGTGAGCGTGGTATCTTTAACCGTGGATCTTTAGCAAAGACCTTACCAGAGAGAAGAATCAAAGCTTTGAAAGGTTTTCTTGGAGATCTTGGGACAAATCCTTGCGGAGAAATTATTTTACAGTCAAAACAGTTTTGTAACTTGTCAGAAGTGGTCGCCCGTAATGCTGATGATGAGAAATCACTTTTACACAAAGCTAAGTTAGCTACTATCCTTGGTACATATCAGGCTACACTTACTAACTTTGGTTATTTATCAAAAGAGTGGAAAGAAAACTGCGAGAAAGAGAGATTGATAGGAGTTTCAGTCACTGGTCAGTGGGATTGTCCAGCGGTTAGAAATGCGGATACTTTGAAGAAGCTTAAAAAAGAGGTTTTGAAAGTAAATGAAATATATGCCAAAAGATTTGGAATAAATCCAGCTACTTGTGCCACCTGTGTTAAACCTTCCGGAACTGTTTCCCAGACCGTGGACTGTGCTTCTGGTATGCATACTCGTCATGCTCCATTTTATATTCGCCGAGTAAGAATTTCTGCTACAGATTCATTGTT
>Ga0247841_10010167_pt1 | contig 12892 bp, 8 predicted proteins | sample LaCruzMarch2015__2_FD_192410 | JGI IMG/M metagenome (GOLD analysis project Ga0247841, IMG submission 192410) | Freshwater microbial communities from meromictic Lake La Cruz, Castile-La Mancha, Spain - LaCruzMarch2015_18m | ecosystem: Environmental > Aquatic > Freshwater > Lake | place: Spain... | reverse complement strand
AAGAGAAGGAGAGGTAGCGGTACTTGTTGTAATGCTTGCGGAAGAGATTGTTTTCCGTCTGGCGGGTGTACTGCAAAGGTGTCAGTCCCATCTGGTCGATGCCGTTGGCCCGCAGTTCGAGAAACATAGTGGCCGTATCGGGGATGATCCGCATGACGTATCCGTCGATATAAGGCCGGCCTTCGAAATAATCCATGTTGGCAACGAGGACGATTTTCTGCCCCGACAGCCACTCCTTGAAACGGTAAGGACCCGTGCCGATGGGGCGTCGGGAAAGAGGGGATGATGTGATGTCCTTACCCTCCAGAAGGTGTCTTGGCAGGATCGGGGATCCCCAGCTCATGAGGGCCGGGGCAAAGGGTTTGTCATAGGACACACGGAGGGTGTAATCATCCAGAATGGCGACTTTTTTTACTTTAAGGAAGTCCCCGGCATAAGCGGTGGGCGTCTTGGGGTCGATGGTGGCCTTGTAGGTGAAGAAAACGTCCTGCGCTGTGAAGGGATGACCGTCGTGCCACTTAACCCCCCTGCGGAGATGGAAGACGATTGCGAGGCCGTCCGGAGAGATCTCCCATGATTCGGCAAGATCGCCGACAATCTTGAGATCCTTGTCGTATTTCAGGAGACCGTTGTAAACCAGGCCGGCGATCTGATGGGAGGTGGAGTCACTGGACAGGAGGGGAATGAGGTTGCTGGCGTCGCCGATAGACCCTTCGACGATAATGTCTCCACACGCCGGTCCCGTCCCCGTTGCCGATCTTGCCGACAAGTCGGGATTTTGGTTGCTGCATGCGGACAGCAAGGCTGCAAAAAGCACGCACAAAAGAATGCTGACAACAATACGATGATTATAGCGACCTGCCTTTTCCCGCCTCTTCATAGGCGTGGATCCTAGTAGATAAACAGGAGATTTGCAACGGAGAAAATTGGATCTTTAATTATCTTGATTTTATGCGAATGGTATGACTAAATTTCGATGTAACTCAACAGAAATTGAGATTAAACGCCCGTTTCCATGATCACAAAGAGACGATCTCTATGATGAAAGAGCACAATCCTCCCCTCAATATCCTTGTCATTGATGATGAGGCCAATATCCGCAAGACCTTGTCCATCTGCCTGGAAACGGAAGGCTACCGCGTCACCGCTACGGGTAAACCCGAAGACGCCCTTGCCGAGGCATCACGAAGGTCCTTTGACATCGCCTTCGTCGATATCCGCCTCGGCACCGTCAGCGGGTTGGATCTTATTCCTGCCCTGCTGGCTACATCACCCCGGCTCAAGATTATCATGATTACGGCCTATGCCTCGATTGACACGGCTGTCGAGTCCGTAAGACGCGGCGCCGCCGATTACATCCCCAAACCGTTCACCCCGGCCCAGATCACCCTGGCCGTAAAGAAGGTCTTTGAAGTCAGGACCCTGGAACAGAAAGTCGCTGCCCTTCACGAAGACCTGGGACGATCCCGCCTGGAAGAAGACTTCTCCACAACGAGCGGCGTTATGGAACGTGCCCTTGATCTGGCCCGTCAGGCGGCGCCGTCCGATGCAACGATCCTGCTGCGGGGGGAAAGCGGAACGGGGAAAAGCGTCCTGGCCAAGGCGATACACACCTGGAGCCGCAGAGATTCCATGCCTTTCAGCGTCCTCTCCTGTCCTTCCCTATCTCCGGAGCTCCTCGAAAGCGAGCTCTTTGGACATGTCAAGGGCGCCTTTACCAGCGCCGTCCGCGACAATCCCGGTCGCATCAGCGCCTGCGACGGCGGGTCGATATTTCTGGATGAAATCGGCGACCTGCCCCTTTCTCTTCAGCCCAAGCTCCTGCGTTTTGTCCAGGACAAGGAATATGAGCGCGTCGGCGATTATGTAACCCGCCATGCCGACGTGAGAATCATCGCCGCAACGAATATAGATCTGGAGAAATCGGTTCGGGAAAGCCGGTTTCGGGAGGATCTATTTTATCGCCTCAATGTCATCCAGATTGAGATACCACCGCTTAGATCGCGACCCGATGACGTCGTTGTACTTGCTAATCGCCTGCTCGTCTTTTTCGGGAGGAACTGCCATAAATCGGTCCTGGGGTTCACCGATGCGGCTATAGAGCTGCTAAAGGGCTATGGTTGGCCGGGAAATATCCGCGAACTACGTAACGTTATTGAACGGGCCGTCATTCTCTGCCGGTCGGATCGGATCGGCGTCGGCGATCTTCCTGACAACCTGAAGCCGGGCGAGATGCCGGTCAAACTGGGAGATGCCGTATCCCTGGACAAGATTGAGGAAGAACATATCCGTCACATCCTGGCAGCGACACACTCTCTTCAAGAAGCCGCTGCTGTTCTCGGCATTGATCAAGCCACCCTCTGGCGTCGCCGGAAGCAGTATGGCATTTAATCCCTGCCCTCTATATACAGGAACCGCATGGACATAAATAACCCGTGTCCATTGAATTTTGCAATGTGTTACTGCTAATAACTTGCATTATGCAACGCGACCTGACCTTTGTTCAGATTAATTCCTTTTAAATTTATCCACTTAAGACTTATGAGAGATTGGCACAAGAGTTGCTCCAATAGATGTCAGGAGAGATGAAATGCTCGGACTTCGTCATAAATTATCACTGGGATTCGGAGGACTGCTCCTGATCATTATGATCATCGGCATCCAAAGCATCGTTCAGTTCAAAGACCTTGGACAGTCCATCGATGTCATTCTCCGGGAGAATTATCGCAGCGTTATCGCCTGCCAGGAAATGAAGGAAGCCCTGGAGCGCATGGACAGCGGCATCCTCTTCACTTTTCTTGGTTATCCTGAAGAAGGAACAAGGCAGATCCGGAAAAACGAGGCAACATTTGTCAAAGCCCTGGATGTCGAGCTTCACAATATCACTCTTCCGGGGGAGAAGGAAAAGGCGGAGGCATTGAAAACCCTTTACGCCTCCTACGTGCAGGTGTTGCATAAGATCGAGAATCAGGCCCTGCCGCCGGATGTCCGCCGCCGTCTTTATTTTAAAGAACTCCTGCCCCTGTTTCAGCAGATCAAGGACAACGCGGACACTATACTCCAGATGAACCAGAACAACATGCATGAAGCCAACGATCTGGCCAGGAAACAGGCAGCAGCTGCCCAAAGGCATATGTACATCTTCTTATTCTTCGGCGCCGTGATCGCCGTGGCTTTTATGGTCTTCGTCGGCAAATGGATTCTTAAACCGATCAACCGGATGATCCACTCCAGCGAGGCGATCCGGGACGGAAATCTGGATCTGGTGGTAAAGGCGGAATCACGCGATGAGATAGGCCGCCTTTCCGAGGCATTTAACGACATGGCCTTGAGCCTGCGGGCGTTCCGTCGCAGTGACCAGGCCAAACTGGCCCGGACCCGGGAAGCGGCCAATGAAACCTTCAGCAGGCTGCCCGATGCCGTAGCTATTGTCGATCCCGAAGGGAGAGTCGAAATATCGACGGCATCGGCCAAGAATCTCTTTGGCCTGAAGCCGGGCCTGCTCGTACGGGATGCATCTGTCGATCATTTGAATCGCCTCTTCCAGGCGATTGTCGCCCAGGATCCTCAGCAATATCGTGAAGAGGAAAAGCTCTTCCAATTGTTTACGAATGGCGAAGAAAGGTATTTTCACATCGATGCGGCGCCGAGGACGGACCGTGACGGGCAGCTGACCGGCGTCATTCTGATCTTGAAGGACGTTACGGAGCAGCGTCATGTCGAAGAACTAAAAAGCGGCCTGATTTCAACGGTGTCCCATCAACTGAAGACGCCTTTGACATCCATACGCATGGCCATCCACCTGCTCCTGGAAGAGAAAGTAGGACCCCTGACGGAAAAACAGGTCGAATTGCTGCTCGCAGCCCGGGAGGAGAGTGATTTTCTGCACCGCATCCTGTCCAAACTGCTCGATATTCGCCGGATCGAAATCGGCCGCTCGCAGATGACATTTCAAGTCGTATCGCCTCATACCCTGATCATGGAAGCGGTGGAGGCGTTCCGGCGGTCTGCCCAGGAAAGCGGCGTTGAGCTGACAACCGATATTCCCGACAATCTGCCCCTGGTTAATGCGGACACAATTCAGATCGGCACTGTCTTTTCCAACCTGCTGTCCAATGCCCTTAGTTATACGGCGCCGGGGGGACGGATCAGCGTTAAGGCGGAAATGGAAGGGCAGATGGTTCACTTTTTCGTAACCGATACCGGAAGCGGCATACCCCGTCAATTTATAGATCGGATCTTCGAACAATTCTTCCGTGTACCGGATCAGAAATCGGAGACGGGAACCGGCCTGGGATTGGCCATTGCCAAGGAGATTGTGGAAGCCCACGGAGGCACTATTAACGTGGAAAGTCAGGAAGGCGAAGGCACGACCTTTTCATTCACCCTCAAAAAGGCGGAGCAGTCATCCGAAGGAGAATGATCCATGCTGATTGATTTGTTTTATCTTGGAATCGTTGTCACTTTCTTTGTTCTTTGCATTTTATTTACCAAGGCATGTGAGAGGTTTTAACCATGTTGGAAAGCATTGTCGGTATTATCGGCGTTATCCTGATTGTTTACCTTTTTGTGGCCGTGATCAGACCGGAGAAGTTTTAACGGAGGCGATATTATGATGGACATATACGGATGGATACAATTGGCCTTGTTCATAGGGCTGTTGGCTTTGCTCACCAAGCCGGTCGGCCTTTACCTCGTTCGCGTCCTCGATCCCACGGGCAAGACCTTTCTGGATGTCATCCTGAAGCCCCTGGAGCGTTTCATCTACCGGTCTCTTGGGCTGGACCCGGCAAAGGAGCAGGACTGGAAGGGGTATACGGTTTCCCTGCTCCTGTTCAGCCTCACGGGGTTGCTCTTTACCTTTGCGATTCTCCGGCTGCAACATCTGCTGCCTCTCAATCCACAGGGATTCGGTCCCATGAGTTCCGATCTGGCCTTCAATACGGCAGTAAGCTTCACGACTAACACGAATTGGCAGAACTACGGTGGCGAATCGACATTGTCCTATTTCTCGCAGATGGTGGGTCTGACCTTCCATAACTTCGCCTCGGCAGCCACGGGCATTGCTGTGGCGGCAGCCCTGGTGCGTGGAATCGCCCGGCAAACGGCCAAAACACTCGGCAACTTCTGGGGCGATCTCGTGCGTGTGAATCTTTATCTGTTGCTGCCCCTATGTCTCATCTACGCCGTCTTTCTCGTCTCGCAAGGGGCTATCCAGAATTTCAAGGCTTATGATACGGCAAGGCTGGTCGAATCTTACACAGTCCAGGAACCGAAACAGGATGCAACCGGGAAGCCCGTCAAAGATCAATACGGGAAACCGGTTATGGTAGCAAAGAAGATGGAGACACAGACCATCGCCCAGGGGCCCCTTGCCTCCCAGGCGGCCATCAAGATGCTGGGCACCAACGGCGGCGGCTTTATGAACGCCAACGCCGCCCACCCCTATGAAAATCCGACACCCCTGGCGAATTTCATCCAGATCCTCTCGATCTTTCTTATTCCCAGCGCCCTGACCTGGTACCTGGGCAACCAAGTCGGAAATCAACGCCACGGCTGGGTGGTCTGGGGAGCGATGGCCTTTCTTTTCCTGGCGGGTGTCATGGTCTGCTGGTGGGCCGAAGCGGTGGGAAATCCCCACCTGACCACTCTGGGTCTCGATCAGTTGAGCGGCAACATGGAAGGAAAGGAGGTTCGCTTTGGGATCTTCAATTCCGCCCTCTTCGCCACGGTCACCACGGACGCTTCCTGTGGCGCCGTGAACGCCATGCACGATTCTTTCACCCCCCTAGGCGGGCTCATTCCCCTGCTTAACATCCAACTGGGAGAGGTGGTCTTCGGGGGTGTCGGGGCCGGTCTTTACGGTATGCTGATCTTCGTTGTCCTGACGGTTTTTCTGTCGGGCCTGATGATTGGGCGCACGCCGGAATATCTCGGCAAGAAGATCGAGGCCTATGACGTTAAGGTCAGCGTCCTCGCTGTTTTGATACTCTGTGTAAGTACCCTGGGATTTGCGGCCTGGGGAGCCGTCAGCGCCTGGGGATTAGCCGGGTTGAACAATACGGGGCCCCACGGCCTCTCCGAAATCCTCTATGCCTATTCGTCGGCCACGGGAAACAACGGCAGCGCCTTTGCCGGACTTAACGCCAATACCCCCTGGTTGAATACGACGCTGGCCTTCGCCATGCTCATCGGCCGTTTCTTTTTTATCATTCCGGTCATGGCCCTGGCAGGGAACCTGGCAAAGAAAAAGCTGGTGCCACCCCATACGGGGAGCTTCCCCGTTTCGGGCCTGACCTTCATGATTCTCCTCGTGGGAACGGTCTTGATCGTGGGCGCCTTGACATTCCTGCCTGCCCTGGCTTTAGGACCGATTGTAGAGCATTTCATCATGACCGGCTCCGGGAGGTTGTTCTAATGGCTGCAAAATCACACGCTCTGTTCGAAAGAAATATTATCAAACAGGCCTCTCTGGCGTCTTTCCGGAAGCTTCACCCCCGGCACATGATGAAGAATCCCGTTATGTTTGTCACCGAAGCGGGCGCCCTGACCACGACCATCGGTCTATTTTTTCGCCCGGCAGGCGAGCCGCTTGGTTTCGGTCTTCAGATAGCCCTCTGGCTCTGGTTCACTGTCCTCTTTGCCAACTTTGCCGAAGCCATGGCCGAGGGGCGTGGAAAGGCTCAAGCAGATACCCTGCGCCGGACCCGCACCCAGACGACAGCCAACCTCACCCTGGCTTCCGGCGCCTTGGAAAGTGTGACCGCGGAGAGCCTCCGGAAGGGCGATGTGATCCTCGTTTCTGCAGGCGAGGTTATTCCTGCCGACGGCGATATCATTGAAGGCGCGGCCACCGTGGATGAATCGGCCATAACGGGAGAGTCGGCCCCAGTCATCCGCGAGGCCGGAGGGGACAGGAGCGCCGTTACCGGGGGCACCCGGGTCCTCTCCGATCAGATCAAAATCGAGGTGACCGCTAATCCCGGCGAAAGCTTCATGGATCATATGATCAGTCTTGTCGAAGGCGCGCAGAGACAGAAGACGCCCAATGAGATCGCCCTGACCATCCTTCTGGCTGCACTCACCATCATTTTCCTGGTCGTGATTCTGACCTTGAAATTTTTCGGCCTCTACTCAGGCATATCCTTTTCCATCACCGTACTTGTCGCCCTGCTGGTTTGTTTAATTCCGACAACAATCGGCGGGCTATTAAGCGCCATCGGCATTGCCGGCATTGACCGGCTGGTGCAGAAGAACGTCCTGGCCATGAGCGGCAGGGCCGTCGAGGCAGCGGGAGATGTGGATGTGCTGCTTCTGGACAAGACGGGGACCATCACCCTGGGCAACCGTCAAGCCACGGAATTTATCCCTGCCCCCGGCGTATCCGCTCCGGAACTCGCCAATGGGGCACAGCTCGCATCTCTGGCGGACGAGACGCCGGAAGGACGGAGTATCGTCGTCCTCGCCAAGGATTTTGGTATGCGCGGACGATCCATTGCCGAGATGGCACAGGCGACCTTTATGGCCTTTTCGGCCCAAACCCGCATGAGCGGCGTCGATATCGACGGCAGGAAGATTCGGAAGGGCGCCCCCGATGCGATCATGATTTTTACCGGCAGTGATTTTCCGGCAGACGTCACGAAGGCGATAGAAAACATCTCCCGGTCGGGTGGGACACCCCTCGTGGTTGCAGAGAATGATCGTGTATTGGGCGTGATTCATCTGAAAGACATCGTCAAAGGCGGATTGAAGGACCGTTTCGAACGCTTCCGCGCCATGGGCATCCGGACCGTCATGATCACCGGTGATAACCGGCTAACGGCAGAGGCCATCGCCAAAGAGGCCGGGATGGATGACTTTCTTGCCGAGGCGCGGCCGGAGGACAAGCTCGCCCTGATCCGCAAGGAACAGGCAACAGGACATCTCGTTGCCATGACGGGCGATGGTACCAACGACGCCCCCGCCCTGGCCCAGGCCGATGTAGGGGTGGCCATGAATACGGGCACCCAGGCGGCAAAAGAAGCGGGTAATATGGTAGATCTCGACTCCAATCCGACCAAGCTCATTGAGATCGTTGAAATCGGCAAGCAGATGCTCATGACCCGTGGGGCGCTGACGACCTTCAGCATTGCCAACGACGTGGCCAAATACTTTGCTATCATTCCGGCTATGCTAATCGGACTTTTCCCCGTCATCGCCCCCCTGAACATCATGGGGCTTAAGTCGCCCGAGAGCGCCATCCTCTCCGCCGTCATCTTCAACGCCCTGATCATAGTGGCCCTGATTCCGCTGGCCCTGCGCGGCGTCACATTCCGGCCCCTGTCCGCCGCTGTCCTGCTGCGGCGCAATCTGTTCATTTACGGATTGGGGGGACTTATGGCGCCGTTTGTAGGGATTAAAATCATAGATTTGATCATTAATTTTCTGGGGCTGACATGAAAACAAATGAATATCTCAAGGAATTGCGAACGGCCCTGGCATCGGTAATGGTGCTGGTCGTTATTTTATGCGGGGCTTATCCCCTTGCCGTCTGGGGTATCGGGCAGGCAATATTTCCAAACCAGGCTAACGGATCGCTTATTCAACTCAGAGGAAAAACGGTAGGCTCGTCCCTTATTGCTCAGGGTTTCAAGGGTGCGGCCTATTTCCACCCCCGCCCTTCTGCGGCAGGACAGGGCTACGACGCTTCAAGTTCCGGCGGCAGCAACCTGGGGGCAACTTCACGGAAACTGATTGACTCCGTCAAAGAACGCATCGCCGTTTACCGTTCGGAAAATAACCTCACCTCTGATGCTCCTGTTCCTGCCGATGCCGTGACGTCTTCCGGAAGCGGTCTGGATCCCCATATCAGCCTACAGAATGCTCATCTTCAAGCGCCGCGGGTAGCGAAGGTCCGGAATATGAGCCAGGAGACGCTCCGGCAAGAAATAGCTATCCATACGGAAGGCCGCGATCTGGGCATATTCGGCGAACCAAGGGTAAATGTTCTCCAGTTAAATCTCGATCTTGATGACCAACGGTGATTATCTATGAGAAATGACCGGGCCGATGCCTTCCTGAGAATGATCCACCGTGCCGAACGGGGGCGGATGAAGGTTTATCTTGGTTACGCGGCGGGCGTCGGTAAAACCTACCAGATGCTCCAGGAAGGACATCGCCTCAAGGAGGACGGCATCGATGTCGTCATCGCCCTGGTGGAAACACATGGCCGTGCCGAAACAGCGAGACTTATTGAAGGTCTGGAGGTTATTCCCCGCGAACGCCGGCAGTATCGAGGTATCATCACCGAGGAGATGGATCTGGCGGCCGTCCTGCGCCGCAAACCCCAGGTGGCAATAATTGATGAACTTGCCCACACCAATGTGCCGGGAACAAAAAACGCAAAACGATACGAGGACGTCCAGGATATTCTTGCCGCCGGCATTCATGTCATCACGACATTGAACGTCCAGCACCTGGAGAGCCTCTATGATACCGTGGAAAAGACGGTGGGGGTCAAGGTGCGGGAGCGCCTGCCCGATAGCGTCCTTGCCGAAGCGGATCAGATTGTCAATGTGGACGTAACCCCGGAAGATCTTCAGCAGCGTCTCATTGAGGGAAAGGTTTACCCGGAGGAACGAATCGGGACGGCCCTAGAAAATTTTTTCAAGGCCCCTAACCTCGAGAACCTGCGCGAACTAACACTGAGGGAGATGGCGGCGCAGATCGATCAGAAGCGCCAGGAGACACTCCCCGAGGACGGATCGGTCGTACCCGATCAGATCATGGTTTGTCTGAGTTCACGGGGACCCAACAGCGACATGCTCCTTCGCTACGCCTCACGGCTGGCGGGAAAACTCAATCGGAACTGGTTTGCCATCTACGTCCAGACACCATCGGAGGAGGCAACGGTCATTGACAGCCATACCCAGCGTATTATCTCGAGCACCCTGACCCTGGCAAAGGAACTGGGCGCCATGGTTTTTACATATAAAGGCGACGATATCGCAGATACAATCATGCGCTTTGCCAGGGAATATCTTATCGGCCATATTGTCTTGGGATCGCCTGCCCCTCTCCCTCTCTGGAAGAGGATCACGGGCAAGAAGACTATCCCTGAACGCCTGATGGAAGAGATCCGGGGTGCAACGATCGTCGTCCTGGATACCCGCTCACGTGAGCCTGCCGTTCCTAAGGTCCCATCCCCCGTGGAGAAAGAAATCAGGGCTAATGCCCCGATCCAGGCACAAAAGCCGGCAACCACCGTGAAAGCCTTGTTATTGGGATCCCTTTTGAGCGAGGGCAGGATAAAAATCTGGGAATCTCCCATCAGCAGAGAAGAGGTATTAGAAGCCCTTGTCGTAGTCGCCTGCGGAGATGCGCAACGATACAACATAGCGGATTTATTGTATGCGGTCCGAAAAAGAGAAGAGGAAGGCTCAACCTTTTTCAACGAAGGGGTGGCATTTCCCCACGCTAGGATTGAAGGGTTGAAAGAGCCGCTGGTCGCACTGGGCTTGACAAAAATGGGGGTCACGGATGCGGAGACGGAAAAGCCAATGGGGTTTGTCTTTTTGAGCCTTACTCCCCTGGAAAAGCCGGAGGTTCAAATACAGATTCTTGCCCTGGCCGCGCGCCATCTCCAAAACAGGCATCTTCGGCAAGCCCTGCAATCGGCTCATAATGCCCATGAGGCTTCTCTGGCCCTTGTGGCGTGGGAAGATTCCGTTATTTGCTTCCCCGATAGATAAATAGTCAAGTAATCATCCGTCTACATAGCCCCCTCAGGCGATTCCGGTTCTCCTTCATCCTCCGGGGGCCGATACATGTCCGTCAGCAAATCGCCGGTCCGGTCCCCGATGCCAGACAGGGCATTGGCAAAATCGCCCTTGTCGTCCATCGAACATTCCCGCCAGTAAGCGCTCATAAATTCACCGCCTTCACGAAGGCTCGAAGCGCCGCATTTTTTGTTGACAAAAGAACTCGGACCGATTATAAGTGCCGCCAGGTAAGGAAATTATCATGAACGGTAAGAGACTAAACGCGATCATCGGCATTATTATTATCGGCATAATTAGGCCGGAAAATACCGGGGCCTGATCGTGGTTTAGTGTTTAGATAAGAAAAACAAGACATTCACAAAATCCGCTATCAGGTTCCCCTGGTAGCGGATTTTTTTTCGGGAGGAAGGCATTTTATGACCATGCGGGACATAGTGATTTATGATACGACTCTGAGGGATGGCTCTCAGGGAGAGCAGATCAATTTTACTGCCGAGGAAAAGATGCGTATTGCCAGGCGCCTGGACGAAATGGGATTCCCTTACATCGAAGGTGGCTGGCCGGGGTCCAATCCCAAGGATGTCCGTTTCTTCGAATTGGCCAAGGGTGTGACCTTTCAAAAGGCGAAGTTGACGGCCTTCGGCAGCACACGCAGATCGGACTTGCGAGTGGGGGAATGCCCCAATATTCAGGCCCTCATCCAGGCGGAAACTCCTGTCGTCACAATTTTTGGAAAGACATGGGATCTGCACGTCACCGACATCCTTGAGATCTCCCGGGAAGAGAATCTGTCCATGATCGGGGAATCCGTCGCCTATCTGAAAGGGAAGGGGAAGGAGGTCATCTATGACGCCGAGCATTTCTATGACGGCTACCGCCAGAATCCGTCCTATGCCCGGCAGACGATCGAAGCGGCCCTGGAGGCCGGGGCTAACTGGATCGTCCTGTGTGACACCAACGGCGGGACGCTGCCGCACGACATTCAGCGGATGACGGAAGAAGTCGCTGTCTTTGTCCCAAAAGACATGCTGGGAGTCCACGCCCACAATGACGGTGGCCTGGGGGTTGCCAATTCTCTGGCGGCGGTCCTGGCCGGGGCCAAGATGGTCCAGGGAACAGTAAACGGTTATGGAGAGCGCTGTGGAAACGCCGATCTTATTCCCATTATCGCGAACCTCCAGTTGAAGATGGCAAGGCGTTGTCTTTCCGACGAGTCCATCCATCACCTGAGTAATCTGTCCAACTATGTCGGCGACGTCGCCAACATTTCACCCCTTAACTCTCGTCCCTTTGTCGGCCGGAGCGCCTTTGCCCATAAAGGCGGTGTACATGTGAGCGCCATCCTTAAAAATCCCCTGGCCTATGAGCATATCGCCCCGGAGTTAGTCGGGAACAAGCAGCGGGTACTGGTTTCTGATCTGGCCGGGAAGAGTAACATTGAGTACAAGGCCAGGGAATTAGGCATTGACCTGGGGGAGAACAATGGCGCGAGTCGACGAATCGTGGATGAGATAAAGCGTATGGAAGACGAGGGGTATCAGTTCGACGCTGCGGAAGGGTCACTTTCGCTACTGATCAAGAAGGTTACCGGCGAGTTTGTGGAACCTTTCACCCTGGAGTGTTTTAATGTCATTGCCACGAAGACGGCTCACCTTCCCTCCCAGGCCCAGGCGACCATCAAGATCTCCGTGGGCGGCGAGGAGGAACTTACGGCAGCGGAAGGCAACGGCCCCATCAACGCCCTGGACAATGCCCTGCGGAAGGCCCTGACGAAATTTTATCCCCAGATCGGGAATATGCATCTGACGGACTTCAAGGTCCGGATTGTCGAAGGGAGCGAGGGAACGGCGGCGAAGGTCAAGGTGACGATCGAATCGCAGGATGAAGAGGATACCTGGAGCACAATCGGCGTTTCCGAGAATGTTATTGAGGCGAGCTGGCTGGCCCTGGTGGACAGCATCCAGTATAAACTGAGCAAGGATCGGGACAATAAGAACAAATAACGGCATATTCCGTTGCTAATCCCCCCCAGTTATGATATAGGGGCCGGCGTCTAAGGTTTAAGGGATTACAAACGACTATGCTGCTTACCGTCAACAACCAGAATCCTCAGATGCGTTTGATCAAAAAGG
>Ga0247841_10010166_pt1 | contig 12892 bp, 11 predicted proteins | sample LaCruzMarch2015__2_FD_192410 | JGI IMG/M metagenome (GOLD analysis project Ga0247841, IMG submission 192410) | Freshwater microbial communities from meromictic Lake La Cruz, Castile-La Mancha, Spain - LaCruzMarch2015_18m | ecosystem: Environmental > Aquatic > Freshwater > Lake | place: Spain... | reverse complement strand
TCGAGACCGACGACGAGCGTGTTCTTGATGCATTGATTAACCGGAGTGAGACGTTCAAACATTATATAAACTTTGATAGGCTGCAAATCACAAAGGCGGCCTAGATTTTACTTGCGAAACTTGAATAATCAATTCTCATACCTGCCGAGTTAGATATGCCCTAGAATTCAATTACCGGTAGTTTCTGTATCGACAATGGTGAATTTCTTAACTCCTATCGTTTGTGCTTTCTAAGATTTCAATGAATCGCTCAAATGATCTTGATAAGGAGATTCATGCATTATTTGCTTTGTATAAGGATGATCCCGTTTTAAGTAACATTATTGTGAGAATCAGTGATTACCTGTACCAAATACTCAATCTAGGAAATAAGATTACACGCGATGCGAGTAAGCTTTCATGCGTTTGCCGACTATTGGTATAATTATTACTTTTGTTTTATGCCAAACACCAAATCCTCCATGCCGATCCCTGCATCCTTTTTCAAGACCATCCTTCAACGCAGCATGCAAGAAATGCTGTTGGATATGAACACCAAAAATGAATTGCTCGAGTTTGCCGACTTATTTGGACTTCCCTACAGAGAATCGTACAAAAAATCATTGCTGGCCGAAATCATTGAAATAAAGGTGTTGGAACATCCAGAGGTCTTGATGAAAGTCTTGCCAAAAGAGGAGCTTTTGAGCTTGCAAAAGATTGTTCATGCCGGAGGGTATTTAAAATCGAAGGAGGAATTGAATTGTTTTGAGCTCGAATACCGCTCCATTGTATTTCGGCCGAAAGTTGATCCGAATCAACAGCAAACGTCGTATTTTGAATATATACTCCCTGGAAACCTGCAAAATCGATTGCATCAAGTCATCGACAAATTAGTAAAGGACCCAAGAGTGAACCGTTGGGATAAATGGGATCGCATTTTTATTGGTTTGCTGCAGATATATGGTGTTTTGCCCCAAACAGCTTTTCTGAATTTATGGGAAAAGGTGACTGGCGAAGCGCTGGATCTCGCGGATTTCTTGAAGATGATACGAAAACGCGCGATGGTAAGGGGTTTGATAGACCCGTTCTTTGTGGACGAGAAGCTTTGCGTGGCCAATTCCATGGTTCATAACCCTAGGGCATTGTTAGAATCAATCAATAACCGAAAAGAGTTGGATTATTGCCCCTACCCGCTTGAAGTTGTAATGATGAGCGTAGATTCGTACTTGACCATTGCCGGAAACAACAACTTAATGCCGATTGTGATGATTTTGGACGACCTAAACGGTGGGGATGATTTGAGTACTTCGGTTCAATTGACCAACATCTGGACCATGCATCAGAATGGTGCAACCGTGCCCGAACTTATCACTTTTTTATCGAAACAGTTTCGGTTCGACAACGCACAAACCGTTACCAAGGTGATGTCGGCTTTGACTACATTGGTCAACGCCCTACCAAACTGGTCTCTAAAAGGCCATACACCCGATGCATTGTATGCCAAGCGTCCATCAAGACAGGTCGTTCCAGTTGTTCCAAAATCGACAATCGGCAGAAACGATCCATGTCCATGCGGCAGCGGCAAGAAATACAAAAAATGTTGCGGCGCAAAATAATTATCATCCATGACCCAGCAACAACTCGACCACTTTCTAGCCCTGTCCGACTCGGATAAATACATCCTCAACGTCGCTGCTTTGATGGCTTCCTCCATAACGCCTTCGACTGTAGCCGAAATTGTGCAGCGGAAGTTCAAGGTTTCTCAAAAGCAGATTCGGGAGTGTTTGGATAGTGCTTTGGCTGTTGGTCTATTCAAAAGAGATTCGAGTCTTTATGGGTCGCGTTTTGATTATGAAGTGGAACTTTCGTTCATAATCGCTTTGTATCCCTTTCTGTACGATTACAAAAGTGAATGGAAATTGGCTACGAATCGTTTTTCGAGCTATTACAGGAGCCAGGAGCCCATTCAAATGTACAGCCAGCTCCTTTACAACCTGTTGCACGATGAAAAGAGATATAAGATATCCGAACTCGAATACACGCAATTTAGACGATACAATTCCAAAGCAACGACCCCGGATATAAGTGAAATACTACTTCATGAACCCTACGAAAAGGTGTTGTCCCGCATGAGCTCCACGATTCTGAATGCACAGGTAACTTATCTGGAGGAACGCTTCAATCGAAATCTAGACTCTTTGGACACACTCCAACTACGAATGGAACGAGTCGCCTCTAACTTACATGAAGCGACAATCAGCGACTTTCCGAACTGGAAATCGAGGATGTTGCTGCAACAGGGTCGATTATCGGAAGTCCAAGCTACAGTACCTTTGCACACCATTTATGACACTCAATTTTTGCAGGCTACGAGCTATTTGTTGGATCAACAGTTGGAAAAAGCCTTGGAATCGTTTGAAAGAGGTATGAAAACGCAACGCATGGTGCATCGGGTTCGGCCATTGCCGCTAATGCCCGAATTTGCCTTGTTTTACCTCATAGCCTTGCGTTGTTCGGAGCCTGATAAATCGGCGGTAGCGCTAAACAAAATATTGAAATTCGCTGCAAAAAAGGACACTTCTGGCATTGACTATGTGTTTTCGGCCGTTGCTGCTTTTTGCACCGGCGACAAAGCAGCTTTGGAGATAGCCATGAACATTTTCCGACTCTACTCGGACGAGTTCAGCCATGGACAGAACACACTGATGAGCATCCCTGTTGCCTTTATGATCGACAAAAAACCCGATAAAAAACTGCTGAACAGTTACCAGAAAATAGTTCGTACTGCGTTCGACCGTGGTTATAAATTAGTGGCGTATGAGGCTGCGTATGCGCTGTGCCAATGGAGTTCGTCGGAGGAAATCGGGCATTTGTACGAGGAAATAGCTCAAACATTTACACACCGGCCCGCGCTTTCGGCATTGAAAAAACAGGAAGTATGGGAGCAGGTGCTGAACTCGTTCCTCTCCTTTGGCAAAACGCAGAAGGTCACTACAGGGGATGCTCAGGAAACTGCCAAATACAGAGTTCTTTATTTTGTAAACAAGACTTGGACGAATGTGCAACCTGTTTTGCAGACCCGCACATCTAAAAGTTGGAGTAAAGGCAGAAACATCGGGATAAAAACGTTTGGCGAAGGCAAAGTCGAAGGGATGAGTGAACAGGATTTTCGCATCGCAAAGCATGTGAAGAAGTACGATTCAGGCTGGGGAGCTCCTACCTTTCAATTCAACGATGGTGTTATCAAGGACTTGGTGTCCCATCCCTATTTGTTTTTGGAAGGTCCAGTACCCATTCCGATTGAACTTTTACCTGCTCAACCAGTACTGACGGTGAAAAAGGAGCGAGATGGTTACACAATGAGCACCAACCTCAAGGATGCCACCAATCGATACGTCATCGAGAAGGAAACCAATACTCGGTACCATTTTTACGAACTCACTGGCGAAACGCAACAATTGTTGAAGCGTGTCATAAGTCAGAAGGTCGTCGTTCCGGAACAAGGCAAGGAAAAGCTCATTCAAGCACTTGGGGTTTTCAGCGCTCGAATGCTGGTGCAATCCGATCTGATGGCCGACGACCGATCATCGGTACGGACGGTGCCTTCCGATCCTCGCATTCGAGTGCAATTATTGCCTTTTGGTGGTGGCTTGAAAGCGGAGCTCTTTAGCAAACCGTTCGGGGACAGCCCTCCCTACTGCAAACCCGGAAAGGGCGGTGCCAACTTGTTCACCAACAAGCAGAATGAGCAGTTGCAGACCAGTCGAGATTTGAATTTGGAGAAAAAATACGCTCATTTGCTGATGAATGAGATTCAAGCCCTGGAGGGGGTTGAAGTTTCGGACGAACTGCTCAGCTTTGAGCAACCGGAAGAGGCCTTAGAATTACTGGAAATTCTGGCCAAACATCCAGAATGCTCAGTGGTGGAGTGGCCGGAAGGGGTTCGCTTTAAACTACGTGCCACAGCGGCCACCCAACAACTTCAGTTGCGCATCAAGAGCAAGACCAATTGGTTCGAACTGGACGGTGAACTGCAGGTGGATGAAAACACCGTGCTTACGCTCCTACAGTTGATGGAACTTACAGCGACGAGTCGAAACCGGTTCATCGAACTGAAATCTGGTGAATTCATCGCATTGAGCAAAGAACTCCGTAAGCAACTCGACGAAATTCGCCATTATTCGGTCAAGAGTAAGGACAATCTGCACCTCAATCCGTACGCCTCACTAGCCTTGGGTGAAGCGTTCGACCAAGAACTGAAACTCAAGACCGACAAGAATTGGAAAGAATTTCAACGTAAGGTTCTGGCCAGCAAGGAAATATCTGCCGCTGTTCCGAGCAATTTACAAGCCGAACTGCGTGGCTATCAAGAGGAGGGCTATCAATGGATGGCTCGTTTAGCCGAATGGAACGCTGGCGCATGCCTGGCCGACGACATGGGGTTAGGTAAAACCATCCAAGCGTTGGCTTTGTTATTGAAAAGAGCATCGCTTGGACCGGCTGTGGTGATTTGCCCCGTTTCGGTGTTGCCCAACTGGATCAGCGAGGTGGAACGCTTTGCCCCTACCCTACAGGTCAAAACGCTTTCGGCCGGCGACCGCTCAGGCACCTTCCAGGCACTGCAAGCCGGCGATTTACTATTGGTTTCGTACGGCCTCCTTCAAACAGAAATTCAGGCCATGGCCGAAATCGAATTTTCCACTGCCGTGCTGGACGAGGCTCATACCATCAAGAATGTGACCACCAAAACCTCACAAGCCGCCATGAAACTGAGAGCCAGCTTTCGGTTGGCTTTGACGGGAACACCCATCCAAAACCATTTGGGTGAGATTTGGAACTTGTTCAACTTTATTAATCCTGGGCTGTTGGGTAGTTTGAGCCAATTTCAGGATCGTTACGTCAAATACGACGATACGAACACCCGCAAGCAGCTGAAACGGTTGCTCAGTCCCTTCCTGCTGCGTCGGACCAAATCGGCTGTACTCGATGAGCTTCCGCCCAAAACGGAAATTTTGATGAAAGTGCCCTTAAGCACGGAAGAACGAGCGTTTTATGAAGCCTTGCGCCGAAATGCCATCGCCAAGATGGAGGAAAGCGAAGAGGCAGTTGGAACCAAACACTTGCAAGCGCTGGCTGAAATCACTCGACTGAGGCAAGCTTGTTGCAATACTGCACTGGTGGACAGCAGTTTACAATTGGCATCATCCAAATTGACAGCCTTTCTTGAATTGGTCAGAGAATTGCGGGAAAACAATCATCGTGCGTTGGTTTTCAGCCAATTCGTCGGACACTTGAGTCTCATCCGTCAAGCACTCGACAGGGAAAAAATTTCGTATTTGTATTTGGACGGATCGACACCCATGAAGGAGCGAGGTGATTTGGTGTCACGCTTTCAGCAGGGAAACGGCGATTTGTTCCTGATTAGTTTGAAAGCTGGTGGCCTTGGGTTAAACCTTACGTCAGCGGATTTTGTCATCCATTTGGACCCTTGGTGGAACCCTGCCATCGAGGACCAAGCCTCTGACCGAGCCCACCGAATCGGGCAAAACCGGCCTGTCACGGTTTATCGCTTGGTGGCAGAAGACACCATCGAAGAAAAGATACTGAAACTGCATGCTACCAAACGGGATTTGGCCGATACTTTGTTGGAAGGTAGCGACCAAGCTGCCAAGTTGTCGTTGAAGAATTTGATGGATATACTGATGAATACTTAAGTTGCATTTGACACACTTTTTTGAACAGTCTCATAAAAAACACCACTCTCAAAAAACAAGAGTTCAAACGTGTACTTTTGCCGAATGTTGAATTAAAGCAGCAAAGGATAATGCATTTAAAGATAAACTTTACAATAAATGGAACAAAAGCTAAATAACACCTATATTTATCACATTTATGGCAATATGGCTTATTTATTGCCATATATGTGATATATTTGTCGATCTATTCATTCAAATGATTACTACAACCGACATACTACATTTTGCGAAGACCCATAAGGTGTTTACACGCAAGGAACTAATCGCCGATTTAAAAAGTCAGGCTCCGGACAATGCACGCAACACTTTGTCCGAACAAATGGATAGACTTTTAAAATCCAACCAAATAGTTCGTCTTGAGCGTGGTGTGTATGCTTTGTCTGACAACGCTAAAAAAGAATACAGTATCGTTTGTTCAGACGAGATCAAAAGGATCTATCAACAAATCAAAACTCAATTTCCTTTTGCCAATTACTGTATTTGGGACAGCAATGCAATCATGCCTTATATGCAACATATACCAAACTTAAACTTCATTTATGTGGATGTGGAGCGTGATGTGACAGAATCAGTTTTCAATTTGCTGAACTCCGATCGATCACAGCGGGTTTTCTTAATGCCAGATCAAACCCAGTTCGAACGCTACATAATAGGTTCAGAGGCTATTATAATCCGACCGTTAGTTTCTGAAGCCCCTCTGCAAACCATTGAAGGAATGAATACTCCAACCATAGAAAAAATATTGGTGGACATTATTGGAGATGTAGAGTTCTCTTTTTTACAGGGGAATGAAATGAATTCTGTCTATACCAACATCTTTGAACGGAACAATGTAAATAAAAACAAGTTAGTACGTTATGCTACCCGGCGGGGTCGTAAGCAAGAAGTGGAGCAACTTTTGCAAAACAGTAAAGTATGATAGATCCCGCAAGCCGAACCATCGAATGGATGCAACAGGTTGCTTCCGAAAATAATTTTTCGAATATTACGCTTATCGAGAAATCAATCCGGGCCTTTTCGTTACTTGAATCCTTGGCTATATCGGGATGTCCATTTGTTTTTAAAGGAGGAACCGCACTAATGCTTCATTTAAATAGCTCCAAGCGGCTTTCGATTGACATAGACATTATTTGCCCCCCAGGCACAAACATAGAGGACTATTTGCGAGAAAATGCACAAAGTTACGGATTTAGCGAGGTCAAATTAGTAGAACGTATTGGTACTCAAAATGTACCAAAAACACATGCAAAGTTTTTTTATCAGGTTAGCTACGTTACCAACTCAGATACAGAAAACATTCTTCTTGATGTCCTTTTCGAAGAGATTCATTATAAGGAGTTAGTTCAACTGCCCATCCAGAGTCGTTTCTTAAAGTTAGAGGGCGAGCATGTACTAGTTAATGTACCTAGTACTGCTGATTTATTGGGTGATAAACTCACCGCCTTTGCACCAAATACCACAGGAATCCCCTACTTCAAAGGTGAGAAGAACTGTTCAATGGAAATTATCAAACAACTTTTCGATATTGCTTCATTGTTTGACCTTACTGACAATTTAAAGATTGTATCCGAAACCTTTCAGAAGTTTGCAACAGTCGAATTGCAGTACCGCCAACTCAATCCAGAAAACAGGAACCAGGTACTAGACGATATTTATCAAACGGCTCTATGTATTTGTATGAAAGGTCAATCCAATCCTGAAAACTTCATCTTACTTCAGAATGGGATACGACGAATTCAAGGTTTTATCCATAGTCAGAAATACACTATTGATAGTGCAGTGGTAAATGCTTCAAAAGCTGCTTATCTTTCTGTATTGATAGCAAATGGAATATCAGAGGTAACCCACTTCGACCCAAACAATATTGAACCACTTCGAAATGCTTTGATTGAATCTCCAGCCCTGAATAAGCTCAACAAACTCAAAAAGACAAACCTGGAAGCATTTTTTTACTGGAATGAACTTTCTAAAATAAAATTTTAAAGCGTAGAATTGTATCTAGAAAGTGCTTATGTGAACAAGCATAATTGCGACAAGCTACTTTGTGGTGGCCTCACCGAGCATAGAAAAGATTAATTTTTTGGTCACTATCTCACCTCAAACACCCTATCAAACACCTCTGTTCGCATCACATTCTGGTCTTCCCCAAACTTAGCGTCTAGAATCCGTTCAACAGTAACGAATCCAAAATAATCCAATAGCACTTCAATTGCCCTGTGGTTGAAACAAGAGCAAGAATAGCCGAATTCGTCTTCAAAACTGAAACGAGTTTCTCTAGCAATCAGCCAGGGGAAGGCCTGAAAGTATTTCTTGGCATAAAAGCGAAGCAATTGTTTTTCTGAACCATACACACTCAAAAGTTTGAGCACAAAAGCAAAACCATAGCAGCCGATATCGTTGTTTTCATAAAGGTCCAAATTTGACCAGTCAAACTTGGTGCTGCAGGTCGTTAAGAGATGTATGAATAGCTGGGCATCGTCTGACAGTAGCTTGGTGCCAGTTTTGGTTAGGCTCAGTTTGTTATTTCGCTTCTTGATTAGACCAGCATTCTCAAGCAGGGCTCGGGTGAACGTAAATGATTTATCGTCATCTTCGCGGATTTTCTTGATGCGCTTCAATCGGATTTCGATAAAACGGGAAGGGATAAAGCCTGTTTGGTACATTGCCAAAACCAGTTTTTCGGGCAGACTACCTTTGGGTGTCAGTTTGAGTTCGCCTGCTGCATTAATGGTTTCAAGCAGGAATTTCGAGAGATTCAGAATGGGGATGGAAGCCAATACATCTGGCTGGAGGGGTTTGAGTTTAATGGGGCCGAGGTCGGTGTAGGGCGACATGACCAAGACGTTCATTTCGGCAGCAGTGTAAGTTTCGTAATGATCACGGGTTTCATCACCTCCGCCGAATGGGTTCTCGCGGATGGCATCTTCCCACGTCAACATGCCAAAATTCCGTTTTCGAAGTTGGTTGGTAATTTTAGTGGCGTCAAATACTTCGGGTTGGAAGGGTTTACCTAGCCAGGATACGTAATCTTTATACTCTGGATGACGAGGATTTTTCAGGACCTTTTGCATTTCTTCGTATCCGCCTGCTCCACCCACATCTTCGGGTGGGCAATGCCTCGCGCCTTCCAGACATATCGGTTTCACACCATCACTTTGAGAAGTTTCGATTTGTTCTAGTTCAATGATGTGCATCCAATCATCACCGTAATCGTAGTTGTAAACCATGGAGTCTCCTTCTTTTACGAGCAAATCACAAAGTCGGATATGTTTGTAATCTACATCAACACCTTCTTCCCAGTATTCCGTATCGGGTGTGCGCTCGGAATAATTATTTCCATCTTTAATGAATTGATGCAAATGGCTGTTTGTCCAGCCCATGGTGGCTTGCATTACTTTATGAAGGGCCGAAAGCTTTAAGTCCGAATCGATTTGAATGCGACGCCAAACGGCTGGATGGACGTCTTGGAGGGTGATGAGGAGTTGGTAGGTTGTTGTCATAGTTGCAAGACTATTTCTTAAATACCCAACAAGGATATTTACGGTTGGAAAGTTTCTGAACCACTTTTGATTTTAGTTTTTTTAAGGGTGATTTCGAATTCAAGACCCATTACTTTTTGAATTTTTGCCAAGGTGGTAAAATTAATAAGCTTGTCTCCCTGAAACAATTGAGAAATGAAGGAAGGGGATGTTTTAATCTGAACAGCAAGGTCTTTGCGACTCCAACCCAATTCCTCACGTTTTGCATCGATGAGTGAAAGAAAACGAAACATCAGGATTTTTGCGTCAATATCTAAGAGGTCTTCTTCCGAAAGATTAGTAAATAGTTGGCCAAATGCACTTTTAATATCTTCGCTTTTAGTATAATTCGTATTCATAGATTGCTACTTTTTCAATTAGGTTGATTTCTTTTTGTTGATTTTTCTGGTTTTTCTTTTTCTCCAAAAGTTCGGAGACTATTACGATGAGTACCTTGTCATCACTCTTCATTTCTTTGCAATATAAACGAGCATTTTGTTTACTCTTGAACTTCATGGCTGTTACTTGCTTACACTTAGTGTTTATGTCTTCTTTATCATAAAGGTCGGTATTTTTGAGACCTTGAAGAATTGTCTCACAAATTAGAACAAACTTCTTATTCAGGTTCTTTTCATTTAAAAAGGCTAAGATCTCTTCAGAATTTGATTCATCTATGGCGATGCGTCTTTTGCCATCAATGGAAGATTTAATTGGGATTATCTTTCTTTTCACGGCAAAATTAAGCTATAGGTTAATAATAAGCAAGAACAAATACGTTTATTTTTGTATCAAGATGAATATTTAACAATAGGAGAAATGCTAACGTCAACTTGTACCGATCAAATATATTACTTTTATTTTAATATTAATGAACATTATCATAATGTAACACATTCTCATTTATCTTTGTGGGATTGGGGGTTGAAAGAGGTTTATTCGATGATATTGGCTCCGGGGTAAGCATACGTCAACAGGCGGAGAATTAAAATTGCTTCGGGGAAGTTTAAAGCCGGAATTTCAGGACAGGATTTTCAATGTTCATTTGGAGGATTTTATTGGGGCGTTGCAGGGAAGTGATTCGATGAGGTATTGGCATTGGGCGGAGTGGTTGAAGGAAAGGTATTTGAATAAGGATGATGGCGTCTCGTTTACATGAGGGATGTACGCCCAGGCAGTTTGCTGGTTTTTGGAGTTTCAATGATTTGGAAGATTTGGATTCCCAGTGCTTTTTCTAACTTTCCGATGGTTTCGAGGGTGAAGTTTTCTTGTCCTTTGACCCAACGGTTTATAATTTGAGGGGAGACTTGCATTCGTTCAGCCAAATCTTTTTGCGAAAAACCTTGTTCCTTTAAGGTGGAAAGTACTTTAAGTGCTACCTTTTGAGAGTGCTTTAACCATGAACGGTTTTGGATTCTGGTCTGAATCTTCGGTATGGTAGAGGTGTTTTTATCTGAAACAAGATTCAGGAAGTTTTCTTTGTTTGTCATAATGGTTAGTATATGAATTCGTTGATGTAACAGAAAGAGTTTAATTTGTTTGCAAAGATAGGAACAACTCTCATAAAATCAACTTATAGGTTTACTTTTATCTATACACATATATGATTTATAATTTACACTAGTAAGGTGAATTCATTCCAGAAAGGTTTCCGGCATACGAAAATGGAATTGGTATCATTTTCCTAAGGTCGGGAAGCTGATCGTGCTATTATTTTGGGAGCATTTTCCTGAGGTCACGAAGACGATAAAATGCGCACTCCTATAAAAATAGAGTGCGAGCGATTACTTTTGGCTGTAATAACGAAAGAGGTTTACAGCAAATGGGAGTGAAAAGTAAAGAACATATCAATTGGGAGGAATGTAGGATGAATAAAACCATTCAAAATATTTCGGGTGCATTCTTGCACGAAGTAAAAACAATCATCGGGCAGGCACGCACAAAGGCGATTCGAAGTGTGGAGTTTTATAGGGTAGAAATGTACTGGAAGTTGGGTGAGCGTATTGTCGAAGAAGAGCAACAGGGGAAAGAGCGTGCGGAGTATGGAAGCTTTTTGATCAGAAGATTGGCTGAAGAATTAGCACCTGAGTTTGGCAGTGGATTTTCATATCGCCAGTTAAATTTCTGCAGACAGCTTTATCGAACTTACCCAATTGTGAACGCACTGCGTTCACAATTGAACTGGATGCAATACCGCATGTTGATTCAAATCGAAGATGCCTCAAAACGTGAATATTACGAACTAGAAGCATTGAAAAATGCTTGGACTGGGCGAGAGCTCGAACGGCAAATAAACTCGAGTCTGTACGAACGTTTATTATTGAGCACCGACAAAGAGGCAGTCTTGGCAATGGCACGAAATGAGCGACTGCCCGAATCGCCACAGGAAATCGTGAAAGATCCCATGATACTTGAATTTTTGGGATTGGAACGCAAGCCACAATACTACGAAAAGGAGTTGGAAAGTGCACTTATTGAACACCTTCAGCATTTTATGTTGGAGCTTGGCAATGGCTATTGCTTTGTAGCACGACAAAAACGCATACTGCTTGAAGATGATGAGTATTTTGCCGACCTTGTTTTTTACAATAGGCTTTTACATTGCTTTGTAATCGTTGAAATAAAACCTCATAAAATAAATCATAAAGACCTGGGGCAATTGCAGATGTATGTAAACTACTATGACCGATTCGAACGCCAACCCGACGAAAACTCCACCATTGGCATATTGCTCTGCACTAATAAAAACAACCAAATGGTTAAACTTGCATTGCCCGAAAACAACCAAACTATTCTGGCAAGCCAGTACAAACTCTATCTCCCCACCGAACAGCAATTGCTGGATGAAATGAGAAAAAGCATTGAATAAGAATTGAATAAAGGGTAGTTAATCCAAAAGTTGGCAGGAATATTTGTAACGTTTTCAAATTGAACGGCCATGATCCCGTATCATCTCCTCCAGCGTGATGGGCTCGGCTAGCGCGTTCAGCCATACATTGCCAAGTTTGGATTCATCGACGCGGTCGGCGACGTGGGCGAAGTGGAGGGTGGTGGAGGTGAAGAGGGAGACGAGGTCGGGCCAGGGGGAGTGCTGGTAGTCTTGGAGGCGAATCCAGCGGTCGTTGTTGCCGAGGTTGGCGTAATCGGGGAACTGGAGGGGAGTGGGTTGGTATTGAAGGTGGACGATGCGGTGGGTGTTGTTGGTGGCGGAGTCGCAGAGGTGGCCGAGGATCATTTTGATGGTGCGGTGCTGGGAATTGAAGCGGGTGGTGAGGACGTCGGCGGGGAGCGCGAGGAGCTTAGGTTCCCAGATGGCTACGAGGCGGCGGATTTCGGCAGTGTGAGCGGAAAATGGGTTCATGGACGACGGGTTGGGTGAAACGGCAGGGTTGCGTTAAGGGAATGTAATCCTGCTGTGTGGGTTACAAATCTATAAAGATTTTTTGATAATGGTGGGGGTTTGGGAGAGAAACTGTTGATGGTGAGGGAATAATGTGGGTTGGGGTGGGAATATTCGCGGAAGTTTGACACATACATTTTTGAAAATAATTACTAAAGAGGCATCAAACCTCTTTTTTTTGTCAAATTGAATTCGTATATTTGTAGCTATATAAAGCTATATTATATGAAGCTAACTGTGAG
>Ga0247841_10010164_pt1 | contig 12894 bp, 6 predicted proteins | sample LaCruzMarch2015__2_FD_192410 | JGI IMG/M metagenome (GOLD analysis project Ga0247841, IMG submission 192410) | Freshwater microbial communities from meromictic Lake La Cruz, Castile-La Mancha, Spain - LaCruzMarch2015_18m | ecosystem: Environmental > Aquatic > Freshwater > Lake | place: Spain... | reverse complement strand
TGGCGATAGCATTTTGTTTATAGGCAATAGTTTTTCTAGCTTTTGTGGACCGCTTCCAACAGCTTTGAAATCAATTTTTGCAGTTTCGGGTAGCGGAATCAATATTGTAAGTCCGGATCCTCAAGGCAAGGGTTTAGGTATATTACAGGAATATGCCACCTGGAGTAGTTTAGGCATTATAAATACCATCCGTACTGGTAAATGGAAATATGTTGTAATTCAGGCTTGGCGAGATGCCATTGACATGATTACAGGTTCTGTTGACGAACAGGGCGTTAAGGTTCCATGGGAAAATAACCAATATCCTGCCAATCAGGATTCGATTGTAAAGTATTTTAAAATTTTAGATGCTGAGGTGAAAAAAATAGGTGCAGTTACCATTCTGTATGCTCCTCATCAAAATTCAAATGACTGGGAAGCTGACAAAATTAAATCAAATGAGTCGTATACAAAGATGTTGAATAACGTATCGTGCTTTTATGCTCCGGTACTCGAATCATGGGAGAAAATAAGAACAAATCATCCGTTAACTGGCACGCCAGATTGGAAAGCATTGTTATTTGCCAAAGATGGAGGGCATCAAAACTTTGGAGGTATGACGCTTGATGCACTAACTTTTTACAGTATATTTACTCATAAAAGCGCTGTAGGCTTAGACCCCTCACAAAAATACAAAATGGAATTTCCCGAGTTTTACAATGAATTTGCAGCCGAGGCTTATACCACAGCCAAATATATTTTGGGCTTAAATAATTCGCTAATACCCGATTTTTCAGCACCTACAACACCAGTAAACCCTGTTGCTTCAAATATTTTAGCCGATAATTTCAATCTAAATTGGGGTACATCAACCGATGATATCGGGGTGTTGGGTTATGAAATATATGTAAATAATGTGCTATTTAAAACAACACCTTATGTTAAATGCATTGTTGACGGTCTTGAACCTGCTACAACTTATGCTATTAAAGTAAGAGCCTATGATTCGGAAGGAAAAACATCGGCCTACAGTTCATTAAATGTTTCCACAGCCACTTTAGCAAAAATTAATTTTACCGGAAAATTAATGGGGTGGAATTTTACTACAACAGGTGGCAATGCCAATGTTACTGCAACTAGTATTGCTGAAGGGATTGCTAATTCATCTTCGAGTGGAGTAATTAACATTGGGCCAACATTTGTAGCAAATATTTACAACGGATATTTGAATGCCTTCCCCTTAAACACTTTAGGTTCGGACAAGTTAAAATTTAATTTAACTGATGCTATTACAGCCAAACATTATTTTACTTTTAATATTGGTGCATTGCCTGGCTGTGTTTATACTATTGACTCTGTGCTGGTACGTGGTTTTACACAAACCTACCCCAAAGTTTATTCGCTACTTTCTTCAGTAAACGGTTTTGCTGTAAACAATTTTATTGACTCTCTTACAATTCCTAAAAGCAATACTGGCGGTCAATTACACAAAACATTTCATGTAACGGGGCATACCGACCTTGCATCGAGTGTTGAATTTAGAGTATATGTAAATGCAACAACTTCATCAAGTGCATTTGGGCTGGGTGTAGGCGATAAAGGCATATCGCCCGATGACTTAATGATATTTGGTAAAGTAAAATCAATAGGTTCATTGTTTCCAACCAAAGTTGTTGCAGGTAATTTAACCGAAACAGGTTTTACTTTAAGTTGGAATGCTGCTGATGAAGCGGTTTTGTACGAAGTATTTAATGGTGATGTTTCGCTGGGCACAACCACCACCTTATCAAAAACAATTACCGGTGCTTCAATCGGCGAAACTTACACATTGACAGTGAAAGCAATAAATTCCACAGGAGGGGTTTCGGAACCAAGTGTACCGTTGGTTGTGAAAATTTCTGACCTCACAAAACCCACTACACCACTTAATTTATCGGTTAATGGTATTACAAATAATTCGTTTATATTGCATTGGAATACTTGTAGCGATAATGTTGGAATATTTGTTTATGAAATCTATCGTGATGGAATTTTTTATGGAACCACTGATGCAACCAACATGCCTATACCCTATTGTACACCGGGAACTTCTTACGTTATGACGCTTCGTGCACAGGATGCAGCCGGAAATTATTCAGATTTATCGCAATCTATTACTGGAACAACTCTTTCTGATATCTCAGCCATCAAACAAACAAATATAAATTCTTCATTGTCAATATTCCCAAATCCAGCAGCTGATTTTGTAAATATTCGCTTGTCAACCCAAAGTCATTCAATTACCGTGTCGATAGTTGATATGCTTGGTAAAACAGTAACTAAATCAACAATTATTTCTGATAATGGACTGTTTAAAGTCAATACACAAGCATTGAGAAGAGGTTTATACCTTATTAATGTGACAGATGGAAATATGAATTTAATTTCAAAACTAAATATTTACAGATAGAATTTATGAATCCCATGCTCTTAAAAACTATTAAAATTACTGTTACATTTATGCTTTGCTTAGTTGCCGAAAATCTATTTTCAGCAGAAGTAATTAATATTGATGTTAGTTCCATATTAAACAGTAGAGCCGTTACTACTTACTCAAACAGCACTTTTTATCCATGGACAAATGGTACCGATAATGCTAGTAACGGTTATATTACCTACACTGCTGCTATGGCTGCCAATTTAAAAAGTCCGAAACCACTACCAGACAATGGTTTTATATCAATGACAGATAAACATCCGGATGTGCAACTTAATTACAACAATGCTGAGAACGTTAAAAATCAAACGTGTTTTTACAACACTTCCGGCTCTTTCGAATTTCAGGTACCTCAGAAATATTATTCCAAAATGATGCTTTTCTTTACTTCGGGGGCAAGTGCAAATCTTTCAGTAACGTTGACCTATTCTACCGGGTCGCCCGTAACAAAACCTGTTACTGTCCCAAAGTATGACGACAATACTTTTGAAACAAATGCTACCTACGTAAATTGGTTTTATCTGGTAAAAGATGTAGGCAAATTTTCATTAACGAATGTTCAAAAAAGCCCTGGAAATCATAATATTAATGGTGTTGAATTATTGCCCGATGTTAACCGTGTATTAGTGAGTATTAAAGTTACAAAACCCAATAATTGGTTGAATTTTTGGGGAGCTACCGGCGTTACTGCGGATAATACTGCTATAAATGAAATCAGTGCCTCTGCTATCTCCATTTATCCCAATCCCTCAATTGATGTATTGAATGTAAAAACATCTTTACAACCGGCTGAATGTAATATTTCAATTGTTGATATTTCAGGAAAATCCATGAAATTCAGTATTTTGAATTATCAATCCGGATTAATTCAAATCAATACCCGTCAGTTGAAAGGTGGCATTTATTTTTTGAATCTGAAATCAACGAATTACAATTCAACCTTAAAATTCGTAAAGCAATAAAAATTAACCTTCTGTAATGAAAAGTACCCTTCCATTATACTTGTTATTATTCTTTTCGTTTCAACTTCTTGCGCAAACCGTTAACAATAACGTTGAAACAAAACTCAATATTAACGGAGTTTTCCCATCTTTAAGTTTGATGGGCGGCAATTCAGGTCGTTCAGAACTTGGCATTGGAGTTTTGTTGCCCTGGGCTGATAAACTTTGGATAGAAGGTTACGTAGCTCATCATAGTGAAGCAAATGTTGGTTTATCTTTTCTGGACGAGAACCTAACACTTACAGTTCATCCGCAAAGCGTAACCGGCACGTATGGCAACCGTTTTATACATCAAAAATCCGATCAGGCCATCATTGGTCCACACATTATCGATAAAAATGGAAACGTACGAACATTTACATCGCTTATCGATTGTCGCTTGGCTGCAACTGCTGCTCATCTCTTAAGACCCGATTCGTTGGTTTATTTTCTTACAATTGATGGCTTGCTTTTTGAAGCCAATGTATATACGCTCAAAACCAATTTAGTAGCCAATTTAATATCGGATATTTACAAAACCGATAATCAAGCGCTTTCGAAGAAAGGCGTTTTTATAAATTTTAAAAGTGCATTTACCGGAAATAAACGACTAGTTGTTGCTAACAGCTCGTATATGGAAAAAAACTATACCGGAGATTCAAACGATGGCTGTTTGGCTGAATGGGATGGAAAAAAATGGTCGGTAATTGATTCGGCTGCATACCTTGAAATCAACGGTAAGATTAAAATGTTTTATGGCTATGGCATTTGGGCTGTGGGTTGGGACAATAAATCGGTAAAAATGATGTATTTTTCTCCGCAATCTGGTGTATGGCGCACATACCGTTTGCCCAAAGGAAGCGAAGCTTGGGAACATACATGGAATACAGAATGGATGCGCATTCGCGAAGTGCAGGCCAAACGGTTTATAATGGATGCTTTCGGCATTTTGTACGAAATGCCCATTATTACTTACAATGGCAATATGCTTCCCATTAAACCTATTTGCAACCATTTACGTGTGATTCCAGACTTTGTATTTTGGCGAGGAATGTTGGTTCTTGGCGGAAACCAAACTGATAATAATGTGGGTCAACCACAATCAAATCTCCTATTTACCAACATTGACGATTTATGGAAATACGGAAAACCGAGTGGTTGGGGTGCATTATGGAGAAATGAAAAGGTAGCTGCGAAAACTGTTTCAGACCCTTTTTTGATGAATGGTTTCGATAAAAAAATAATTCATTTTACGCACCAATCTTCTTCAGCAAGTACTTTTACAATTCAGGTTGATTTACTTGGAAATGGCATCTGGGTTAATTATAAACAAGTAATAGTTCCGGCAAAGGGATATGCTTTTGAAATTTTCCCTGATGGATATGCTGCTCATTGGTTGAGGGTAATTTCCAATAGCGAAGTTATGGGGTGTACGGTGGAGATAAATTACAATTAAAAATATTACAATTATGAGATTTGTTTTTTCATCTTTTCTGCTTATTTGTTTTTATATAAGTAGTTTTTCACAAAAAAATCAATCAATTGAATCGGGCAAATTTTGGCTCGATACCGATGGAAAGCGTATTGAAGCACATGCCGGCGGCATCACTCTGGTTAACGACACTTACTATTGGTATGGTCAGGATCAATCGCTGGGTAATGGAAACGAAGTAGGAATTTCATGTTATTCGTCGAAAGATTTGACAACATGGAAAAACGAGGGAGTTGTATTCCCAGCCAGCGAATTGCCCGAAATATACCGGGGTGCCGAAGGTCGATGTGAACGCCCTAAAGTTATTTATAATGCCAAAACCCGAAAATATGTGATGTGGTCGCATCTCGAAGCCAAAAACCGAACCATGGGAATGGCAGGTATTGCCACCAGTGATACACCTAACGGAAAATTCAAATTCATTGGTCAGATTCGTCCGGTGAAGTTTGATTACGGATATACAGGAAATCCGGTTTTACGCGAGCGTGAGTTAGGCAACGCATTTCGTGATATGAACCTTTTTCTCGAAAATGATACCACGGCTTATGCTATTTATACCAGCGAAGGTAATGCGTCGATGTATTGTGTGCGCTTAAACGATACGTTTACTGATGCCAAACCCGGTTATGTAATGGGAAAAGATTGGAACAGAATATCCTACAAGCGCCATCGTGAAGCTCCGGCCATGTTTAAACACAACAATCAGTATGTGTTGTTCACCTCGGGTGAAACGGGTTATTGCCCCAATCCTACCGAATATTCAATGTCAAATGATATTTTGAATAACTGGCAACTTATGGGCGATCCGTGTTTTGGTCCAAATGCCAATACCAGCTTTTTCTCTCAAAGTACCTGTGTAATTCCTGCACCAGGCAAACCTGTTGGTTGTTATATTTTTACTGCCGACCGTTGGAATTGCAACAATGAACTCTGGAACTCAACTTACGTGTGGTTACCTTTTGTGATTCGTGATAATAAAATAATTCGCCTCCAATTTCTTGATAAATGGGACTTATCTATTTTTGATAAAAACCCGAAATCGTTAGCAACTCCTCAATTAATAAAAAATGAAAAACAAATTTTGACTTGGAAACCGATTGCCGAAGCTGCTTTTTATACTATTTACAAAAATGGCAAGAATATTGGCAGTACTACTGCTACTCAATTTAAAATTCCAACCGAATTGGCAGGAAAATGCTACTTATATACTGTAATGGCCGAAACACTTTACGGTGTAAAATCAAAGCCATCGAATGGAATAACTATTAAATGGAATATAATAGAAAAAACCTTTTTGAGTGATATTGAACCCGAATTCAGTAAACAAGGTTACCGTTGCCTAACAATGGATAAATCGGTGGATGTAACGCCTATAAAAATTGGCGGACAGTCTTTTGCAAAAGGACTGGGATCTCATTCTTATGGTGAAATAATTTACCACATTTCTGCAAAATATAGCAGGTTTACAGCTTCAGTAGGTATTGACGATGCTGTTTTTGGTAATACGCAATCCAGCGCGCAGTTCGAAGTATGGGGTGATGGCGTTTTACTCTATAAAAGTGCCATAAAAAAAGCAAACGATAAAGCCGAATTTGTAAGTGTGGATATTAAAGGCGTAAATGAACTAAAACTTGTAGTGTCTGATGGCGGCGATTTGCCCGACTACGACCATGCCGACTGGGCTGATGCAGCAATAATTCCTTAGAAATAAATGATGAATTCAAAAAAAATGATTTTTAGTGGTACAATTCTACTTATAACTTTTTTTGGAAAACGACCAAAAATTGTTTGTGTTTTTTTCATGCTTTTATGTTGTGTTTTTTATTCAGAGGCAACTACATCTAATTACTATAATGTAAAAAATTATGGTGCAAAGGGCGATGGAAAAATACTTGATAGTCCTGCAATTAATAAAGCCATTGAAGCTGCAGATAAAATTGGAGGTGGAACAGTGTTTTTGCCTGCAGGAAAGTATTTGAGTGGAAGCATTCGTATGAAAAGCAATATTAATCTTCAGCTGGAAGCCGGAGCTGTTTTATTGGCAGCAACTCAAAAAAATGGCAATACGGATTATTTCGATGGTCTTGAAAAAGGCGTAACACCACAATATTTAGATCACGGACATACTTATTTTCAAAATAGTTTGATTTGGGGCAAAAAACTTAAAAATGTATCCATTACAGGTTATGGCATGATTGATGGCGAAGGACTTGTAAGGAATGATGTATCAAAAAAGGTTGGATTTGAAGAAGTTGCCAATAAATCCATTGCATTTTTGGAATGTTCAAATGTAAAAATAGAGAATATTACAATCTTTCGTGGTGGTTGGTTTGCAATTTTACTTACCGGATGTAATATGGTGACAATTGATAAAGTCATAATTGATACCAATCGCGATGGCATTGATATAGACTGTTGTACCAATACAATTATTTCAAATTGTATGGTAAATTCGCCTAACGATGATGGAATTTGTCCAAAAAGTTCGTATGCTCTTGGTCGAAAAGTGCTAACTGAGAACTTAACGATTACTAATTGTCAGATTTCTGGTTGTGAAATGGGCTCTATGTTAAATGGTACTTATTTGTCATCATTCAGGTCAAATGGTCGGATTAAGCTTGGTACTGAATCTAACGGTGGGTTTCGAAATGTGGCAATTTCAAACTGCACATTCCGACAATGTTGGGGGCTTGCTATTGAATGTGTTGATGGCGGAATTATGGAAAACATATCCGTAAATAATTTAATTATGACGAATGGTGTAAAATATCCCATTTACATTACGTTAGGCAACCGGTTGCGTGATCCTAATCCCGGCGTATCGAGAGGGAAAAATATCAGTATTTCGAATGTTGTGGCCAATCAAACGGATTCTACAAGCGGAATTTCTATTGCTGGAACAGAAAATTCTAAATTAGAAAATATCCGTCTAAGTAATATCCGAATTCAATATAGTGGTGGTGGTAATAAAGAAAGTGGGCTTGCCGATTTTCCTGAGTTAGGAACTGGTTATCCTGACCCACCTAAGCAGTTGACACCAGCTTACGGTATTTTTGCTCGTCATATCAAAAATCTGGAATTATATAATGTCACATTTGATTATCTTCGCAGTGAATTTCGACCAGCGATGCAATGTGTTGATATTGATGGAATTGATATTGACAGGTTTAAAGCCAAAACGAATTCGGAAACTCCAATTGCACAATTTGAAAAAATAAACTCATTGAATATAACAAATAGTCCTGTTCTGAGCAACGGAATTATTGCATTGAATGATGGTAAATGGCGATTGGTGAAAGATGGTGAAATTTATCAACTTTTTGATTTAGAAATTGATAGAAACTGTATCAATGATGTATCTAAATCTGAAATAAAGGTATTAAATGAAATTAAAATCAAGTATAAAGATCTGAATATCAAATAAATCATGAAAGTATTATTTATTGGAGGCACAGGCATTATCAGTTCGGCTTGTTCTGAATTAGCCATTTTAAAAGGAATTGATTTGTATCATTTAAACCGTGGTAAAAGTTCTCAAACCAGAGAAATAAAAGGAGTGAAAACCATCATTTCTGATATTCGGGATGTTGATCAAACTAAAGATGCATTGAAAGATTATACTTTTGATGTTATAGTTGATTTCATTGCTTATAATCCTGAACATATTCAAAATGACATACTTTTGTTTGATGGAAAAGCAAAACAGTTTATTTTTATAAGTACCGCATCAGCATATCAAGAACCTGAAAAATTGCCGGTAACGGAAGAATCGCCTCTTGGTAATCCTTATTGGGAGTATTCAAGAAATAAAATTGCTTGCGAAGAACTTTTAATTAATTCGAATAAAAAAACAGGATTCCCATACACAATAGTTAGACCATCGCATACTTACGATAAAACATTATTGCCATTAATTGGCGATTATACAGCTTTTGACAGAATGAGAAAAGGCCTTCCGGTAGTAATTCCAGGAGATGGAACTTCTATATGGACTCTTACTAATCATAGAGATTTTGCAGTTGGACTTGTCGGCTTGTTAGGCAATCCAAATGCGATAAACGAAGCCTTTCATATCACTTCCGACGAATGGTTAACATGGAATCAGATTTATTCTATTTTTGCTTCGGAGTTAAAAATAATACCTAAATTTGTTCACATTCCTTCGGATATTGTTTATCGTTATAATAATGACTTTGGTGCTGGTATTATAGGTGATAAATCACACAGTATGATTTTTGATAATTCGAAAATTAAACGATTTGTACCTGATTTCAACCCGCAAATTAAGTTTGCAGAAGGTGCAAAAGAAATTGTAAAATGGTATACCGAGAATCCGGGATTTCGTGAACCAAACAGTGGCATCAATTCATTAATGGACAAAATGATTGCAGATTTTGAGATTTTTACTTCAAATATTAATTCTGATTTGTAGCAATAAAATGAAAGTTATCCTTAAAAACAAACAGGTTCTTATAATTCTAATTCTGTTCATATTTTGTTACTTACAGGTTTCTGCACAAGAAAAACCTTTGACAGATTTTGTGAAACCCTTTATAGGTATTTCGCGTGGTGGGAATCAATCACCAGGACCTTTGTATCCATTTGGAATGATACACTTGTCGCCGATTAATGTGGCACGTATAACACCTACATATTATTTAGCCGGCAAAACTAGTTTCTACGGTGTAGGACTTATAAATTTGGTCGGAACGGGCTGTTCTAATTTTGGAAATGTAATTGTATTACCCGACAATCAAAAACCTACTTTTAAAAATGAGTTCGTTAAATTACTCAATGACAGTGCTTCTGCCGGATATTATGCTTGTAAATTAGATAAAGAAATTTCCATAGAAATGACAGATTTAACCCGAAGTGGAATAATGAAAATTGATTTTGGACCAAACAAACAGAAATTTCTAAAAATTGACCTGACACGATTAAATTCCGAAGATTCAACTTTTATTGTACGAAAAGAATCGAATACAATTAGCGGCTGTCGCGACGATGGTCAGTTTTGTGGAAAACCCGGAAATACACGTGTTTATTACTATTTTGTGATACCCGGAATTACCGAAAATAATATCACTTTGGTGAAAAACAGAGTTGAAACTAACGAAAAAGAAATCAGCGTTAAACGCGATAGTATTGGTGCTATAATCGATTTATCCGATACCAAAAATGCTGTTGAAATAAAAGTCGGAATTTCGTTTGTATCGGTCGAAAATGCCAAAATGAATTTGGAAAAAGAGCTTGTTGATAAGAGTTTTATTCAAGTACTGGCTGAAAATAAAATGGCATGGGAAAGTAAACTGAATCAAATACAAGTAGAAGGTGGAACTAAAAATGATAAGATTAAATTCTATACTGCTTTGTATCACACCATGAGTCACCCCAACATCCTTAATGATGTAAATGGCGAATATCCCAGCATGGAAAAGATGAAAACCATGAAAAAAACTTCAGGAAGTCGTTATACCCTTTTTTCGCTTTGGGACACCTACCGCAACCTGCATCCATTTATGAGTTTAGTTTATCCGGAACAGCAGTCGGACATGGTCAAATCGATGATTGATATGTACAACGAATACGGTTGGTTGCCTCATTGGGAATGTTTCAGTAAGGAAAAAGGGGTTATGAACGGCGACCCGGCGTGTGTTGTAATTAACGATACCTATCAACGTGGTATTCGTGATTTTGATGTGGAAACTGCCTATAAAGCCATGATACATAATTCCAAAGTTGTTTATACAACTGAAAAAGAACGTGACCGGAAAAATGTTGAATATGTTCGTAAGGCCATAAAACCATATTGGGAAAACAAGGGCTACATCCCAGCTGAATACCGAAAAAATGGTGGTGATATTTGGGGAACAGTTTCAACCACCCTGGAATATAATTTTGCTGATTGGAATATTGCACAACTAGCTAAAACTCTTGGGAAAACAGATGATTATTCAACTTATTCAACAATGTCTGACCGCTGGCAAATCCTCTTTGATGCCAAAACTGGTTTCCTTCGTCAATGTAACTCAGATGGAACTTGGGTAGAACCATTCGATGACAAACAAACATTGGGCGAAATGCCATGGCCGGGAAGCGGTGGGCCGGGCTTTGTGGAAGGAAATGCCCATAACTATAATTTCTTTGTACCTCATGCTTTGCCAAAATTGATTGAATTATTAGGTGGTGAAAAGAAATTTGCAAATAGACTTCAAAAAATGTTTGATAATAAATTGTACGAGCCAACAAATGAGCCTGATATAGCATATCCGTTTCTTTTCAATTATGCCAAAGGGGAAGAATGGAGAACACAGAAAACGGTTCGCTCATTGATTGAAAGTGAATACTCAACAGGATTTGATGGCATTCCGGGTAATGACGATACCGGAACGATGTCGGCTTGGCTGTTGTATGCCATGATGGGTTTTTATCCGGATTGTCCGGGAAAAATGGATTATCAAATATCTTCGCCTGTTTTCAAAAAAATAACCATTCATCTGGACTCAAAATACTATAAAGGGAAAAAGTTTGTAATTGAAACCAAAAATGGAAATGCGAAAAACATCTTTATTAAATCAATGAAATTAAATGGAGTGAAACTCACCAATTACCAATTAACTCATGAGCAAATCGTTAATGGTGGAAAATTGACCATAGGATTTTCAGATAAACATTTATAGAAAAACATGACAAAATCACTCATAATCAGTATTTTGACAGTATTCAGTTTGTTAAATGTTAATGCAACCAGAATCTATCGGTCAAAGTATGCATCTGATTGGTATAAAGTAAATACCCATATAAATAAAACATGGTATTTGTCGAGAGTAGATTCGAACACTTGGCAGGTAAAGGGAAGTTTAAAATTACCATTGCCATACTTTAGTATTCACGAAAACAGAAACGTACTTTATTGTTGGGATACTTATTTTGCCAATGCAGGCATTTTATTGATTGATAGTTTAGCTATTTATGCTAAGAATGCGGTTGATAATCAGTTTGCTGAAATTGAGCAAATAGGTTTTGTGCCCAATTGCAGCGAACCATGGGCATTTAATCGTTCGCAAGTTCCATTTCTGAGCATGATGGTACGCGAAGTGTACGAAAAGAAAGGATTAGCAGATAAAAAATGGTTGTTGCATGCCTACGAAATGTTGTTGAAAGATTACAAATTCTGGACTGATACTTCGAAAAATGCCATTGAAAATCATAATACTACTATTCCCGGTTTGCAACGGTTTTATCAACATGCAACTCGTGAAGAGTTAATGAAATTTTACGAAGTGTTGCGGCCACGATTTGGATTGACCGATAATCCAACCGACGAACAACGAATAAATATGGCTGAAGCATGGATGAGTGAAGCGGAAACAGGTATGGATTTCACGCCACGTTTCGAAAACCGTTGCCATCAGTTTATTGCAGTAGATTTGAATACAAATTTGTATCGTTATGAAATGAACTTTGCCTTGATGGTAAAGATACTTGGATTGAAAAATCAACCGAATTGGCTACAAAAAGCCAAAATCCGAAAAGAATTAATGACAAAGTATTGTTGGAATGAGAAACGGGGCATGTTTATGGATTACGATTTTGTGAACAAACGTCATACGCCAATTGCCAGTATGGCAGCATTTTACCCGCTTTACACCGGTATGGCCACTAAAGAACAAGCCAAACGAACTGTTCAGAATTTGTCTTTGCTGGAGTTTGAATTCGGACCGGCAGTTTGCGAAAAAGCGAAGCACGATCGCACTTATCAATGGGATTATCCGGCTGGTTGGCCACCCATGTATTACTTAATAATAAAAGGGCTTGATAATTATGGTTACAAAGCTGATGCAAAACGTATTGCACAAAAATATTTAGATATTACGACTCGTAATTTCAATAAACCATTTCCGGATTCATACACCAAAAGAACCAAAACAGGCAACAATACAGTAAAACGTATCCCCGGTTTTATT
>Ga0247841_10010162_pt1 | contig 12896 bp, 9 predicted proteins | sample LaCruzMarch2015__2_FD_192410 | JGI IMG/M metagenome (GOLD analysis project Ga0247841, IMG submission 192410) | Freshwater microbial communities from meromictic Lake La Cruz, Castile-La Mancha, Spain - LaCruzMarch2015_18m | ecosystem: Environmental > Aquatic > Freshwater > Lake | place: Spain... | reverse complement strand
AGTTTCAAGAATATAAAATAGTTGGGCTTGCGTATAGAGCTTTACAGCGCGATTGACACGAGAAAAAAGAGGTTCAGGAAGGCAGAGAGAGGGAGTTCCCATGGTTTTAGCGAGAGTAAGCCGGCGATAATGGCCAATTAATTGTTCTAAGAAATGACTGAGGTCTTTGCCCATTTGAAAGAGGCTCTCGACAAGTTCAAACGCAAAAGATATGCGGCCTTCATTGAACGCGGTATCGAATTCAAAGAATAGCTCATCGGAAACAAGCCCAAGGACACTGCGCACCTGTTCGGCTTGGATTGCGTCATCCGTGAAACAAAGAATCTGATCGAACAGCGACTCGGCGTCGCGTAAAGAGCCCTCTGCAAAAGAGGCGATCAGATGAATCGCTTCCGGTGATATTTCCCGCTTGAGGTCTTTGGCGATGGAGAGCAGCTTTTGGGCGATTTGCGCTTCTGTGAGCCGTTGCATGTCAAATCGCTGGCAGCGGCTGACGATCGTTGGCAGGATTTTGTGCGGTTCTGTTGTGGCAAAAAAGAATTTTGCACGTGGTGGCGGCTCTTCAAGAGTTTTGAGCAAAGCGTTGAATGCTTCCTTAGTGAGCATGTGCACTTCGTCAATAATGTAAATTTTGTATTTGCCGTGGCTGGGGGCATAGCCGATCGTTTCATTGAGTTGACGAATGTCGTCGATGCCGCGGTTTGATGCGCCATCGATTTCGATGACGTCGAGCGACTGGCCGGAAAGGATCTCCAGGCATGAAGAACAGCGGTTACAGGGTTCATGGTCGGCTCCAAGAGCCTGGCAATTGAGAGCTTTGGCGAAGAGGCGCGCTATGGTGGTTTTGCCAACCCCGCGCGAACCGCAGAAAAGATAGGCATGGGCGACCCGATCGAAACGCAAGGCATTCTTGAGGGTCGTAATAATTGTTTCCTGTCCCATGACATCGCTGAATGTCTGAGGACGGTAGCGACGTGCTAAAACAAGGTATTTCATTAAGCTACAGCTAGTTGTGTTTTGTTTGCATTTTGTATTATACTGTTTCTATTCTTTTTGAGTCTAGTACATCGTTTCATGAAAAGCTTGCCATTGGAATCGAAAATCGACGAAGCAATCATTTCGGTACACTCCTTAGGGAGACCCTGGGAAACCCATTCCGCGAATCTTTTGATCCTTTTCGCGAACTTTCGATTTTTCGAATTGCGTTAACTTACAGAAAGTTAACTCCGTTCTCCAAAATCGCAATTTCGCAAAAATAATTAAAAATCTTCACGAAAGCGAGTTTCCCAGAGTCTCCCTAGCAAGAATGGGTGGATCAATTCTCCACAGTATTCTAAAGTAAAGAGATGAGAGTAATTATGAAGGAAGCACCTCCTTCGATAAAAAGGGGATTTTGGGATGTCAGGCGTTGGCTGATGGTCAATGATCGTGGTTGGCGTCTCCTGGTGGGAGTCCTTTGCGTTTTTTGTCTGGCTCTGTTTTTACATTTTCGGGAAGTGAGGCTCGATGTTCTTGAGCTCAACTCATCGGCTGATCGTTATACTGTCGCTCAAACAGATTTTGAATTTTCTGATTACGAGAGTACGATTTTCCTCAAGCAGCAAGCCATGCAGAACGTGGGAACCATCTATCAGTTGAATTCTCAGCAGATACTTCACGAGCGCTTTGAGTTGGAAAACACTCTGATTCATACCAGAGAATGGCGCTCAGCCGCTCCGGCGAGCACATTTGAAGAAATGTACAAAGTAATTGATGCTCTTGGGTCGATTCTTCTCGACGTGCGCTTTACCGATGCCAGAACGATTCAGGTCGCTAAGGAATGCTCTCTACCTCACGACTTTTTTTATGAATTTATTCCGGTAGCTTCAGCGAGTAATCATTTTTTACCTGATGATTTTTGGGAACGCGCATCCAATCAGATTGCTCAAAAAGATCATTTTCATCCCGAAGTCATCACTTATGTATTTAACGTTTTTCGATTGCAGAATTGGGAATTGAAAAAAGATTCAATTGAAGAGCGCTTGATCCGTAACGCGGTCAGCAAGATGGTTCCTGAGAAGTTCACTTATGTTCAAGCGGGAACGAGGATTGTCGAGCCGGGTGAAAAAATCACTTCGCGCCATTTGACAATGATGCAGGCAATGAAGGAGGCAATTTCAGATAGCCGAAAAGTTTGGGAGCCGCTTCCCATTATTTCGAGCTTGCTGCTCTCTTTTATTTTTATTGCGATTACTTCACAGTTCTTTAAAGTGAGCAAGCAGTCATTTTTGCGCTCTTTGCAGCAACTTTCTTTACTTGTATGTATTGTTCTTTTGACTTTGCTTTTTGCCAAACTGACTGAGTTTGCTCTCGTCAAAAGTACGAGTCTCTTTTTTGAAAGAATTCGTTTCCCCATTCTGGTTCCTTTCGCCGCGGCTTTGATCTGCATTCTTCTTACACCGAACATTGCACTGTTTGCTTCCGCTTTTTTATCGATTATTTTATCGATCAGCCTGGCGGTCGATCACAACCAGTTTTTGATTTTGAATGTGATTACTTCGATTGTCGTCATTATCTGCACTCGCAATATACGAAAACGCACGGATGTTTTTACGATTTTTCTGAAAACGTGGTTGGGATCGATTCCCATCCTCTATGCATTTACCCTCGGTGAGTCGCATTATTGGAGCTTTTCATTATTAAATGACATCGGGGCTTCGTTTTGTTTTTTGATGCTCTCCGCCGTTCTCGTTGTCGGATTGCTTCCTATTTTAGAGACTCTCTTTCACGTTCTGACAGACATGACTTTGATGGAATATATGGATTCCAATAACTTTCTCTTGCAAAAGATGGCGGTGGAAGTTCCGGGAACCTATCAGCATTGTTTGGTTTTAGCCAACCTCGCCGAATCGTGCGCCACGGCTGTTGGCGCCAACGGATTGTTCTGCCGTGTAGCGACTCTTTATCATGATATTGGTAAAATTGCGAATCCTCAGTTTTATACTGAAAATCAGCAACCTTCCGTCAATATTCATCAACTATTAACTCCTTATGAATCAGCTCAGGTAATTATCTCGCACGTCAGCGATGGAGAACAACTTGCGCGTAAAAATCGGCTTCCTCAGCCGTTCATTGACATTATTCGGCAGCATCACGGCACGACCCTTGCCTATTATTTTTATTGCAAGCAGCTTGAATTGAAAGGCGGACATAAGGAAGAGGTTGATGAATCGCAGTTCCGTTATCCCGGCCCGAAGCCGCAAACAAAGGAAGCGGCCATTATCATGATCTGCGATTGTATTGAAGCGGCTTCTCGATCCTGGGTTGACGTTTCTGAGCAGACATTAAATGAACTGGTTGATCGACTCATTTCCGCAAAAGCGGAAGACGGTCAATTTGATGAATGCAATCTCACTTTTGAAGAATTGAGCCGCTTGAAGTGCAAGCTCGTTAAATCTCTTCTTTTGACGCACCATATCCGTGTCAAATATCCCCAAAAAGAAAAGCTTCCCAATTTATCCCAGTAAATTTCCTTTTCTTGCATTTTTTATTTCTAAATTATATCACTAACCGATAGTTTTATATTTTTAATAAAAAAATACATTGTAAGTAAATCATTATGAAGAAGACCGTTTGTTTAAGTATGATTGTCAAAGACGAAGCGATGGTTATCGTGAAATGTTTGGCTTCGATAAAAGACATTGTTGATCACTGGGTTATCGTTGATACGGGATCTAGCGACGGCACACAAAAAATCATCAAAGATTTTCTTAGAGATGTTCCTGGAGAATTATACGAGCGGCCATGGGTCGATTTTGCTTTTAACCGCAATGAGGCTTTTTCTCTTGCGAAAGACAAAGGAGACTATCTTCTTTTTATCGATGCCGATGAGACTTTGGAATTCATCAATTCGTTTTCTTTGCCGCTGCTGGACAAAGATTATTACGTGGCAATTTTACATAATAAAGCTTTTCTATCTACGCGGATACTTCTGGTGAATAGTCATTTTGATTGGAGATGGAATGGAATCATTCATGAAGCGGTTGAATGTCCTGAGGCGAAAAATAAAGGGTTTCTAAAGCATGCGATCATACGAGTGACTCTGGAAGGAAATCGATCGCGGGATCTGTTGAAAAAATTTCGCCAGGATATTGAGCTTCTTGAGAGTATTCTTCAAAAGGATCCTCAAAATAGCCGCTATCGTCTCCAGTTGGCGCAATATTATGAAGCCGAGCAAGAGTATTCGCTGGCTCTCAAAAACTATGAATTGCGGACGGTGATGGGAGAAGCGGAATCAGAAATATTCGTATCTTTATATCGAATGGGGTTGTTGCAAAAAAGACTCAATATGTCTTCGGAAATCTTTCTCAATAGCTACGTCAAAGCTTTTTTGCTTCAGCCGTGGCGTGCGGAACCTCTCTTTTTTTTGGTGGAATATTTTATAAATATTAATGCTTATGTTTTGGGATATTTAGTAGCTAGGTTTGCTGTTAATGTCGAACTTGTTGTTGATTACTATTTAATTTCGCATGAGATTTATGATTATGGGCTTCTTTATCAGTATGCCGAATGTTCATTTCGGATGGGAAAATATCAAGAAGCTTATGAAAGTTTAAAATGTCTTCTCGCTATGGAGACCCTACCGCCAGATGTACGAAAAGTGTGCGAGAAAAATTTCATGCTTTTAAAAAATAATGGTAACTAAATTTTATGAGAAAGACTGTTTGTTTAAATATGATCGTAAAAAACGAAGCGAGTGCTGTTGAAAAATGCTTGGCTTCTGTGAAAAAAGTGATTGATTATTGGGTCATCGTTGATACCGGATCGAGCGACGGTACGCAAAAAATTATTAAACATTTTCTTAAAGACATTCCGGGAAAATTATATGAGCGGCCCTGGGTCGATTTTGCATTTAATCGGAATGAAGCCCTTACGTTAGCAAAACGAAAAGGAGACTATCTTCTTTTTATCGATGCGGATGAGCGTTTGGAATTTATCAATTCCTCCGGTTTTCCTCCTTTGAACAAAGATTTTTATATGTCTCTTTATCATCATAGCGCATTCATTTCTCGCCGCATTTTGCTTGTGAATAGTCGTTTAAACTGGAAGTGGAATGGTGTCATTCATGAGGTAGTTGAATGCGCTGATGCAAAAAACGTTGGCCTTTTAAACCGGGTGATTAATCGAGCGACACGGGAAGGAAACCGATCGATAGATCTTCAGAAAAAATTTCAGCACGATATTGAGCTTCTCGAGGGTGTTGCGCAGAAGGAGCCGCAAAATAGTCGTAACCGCTTTCATCTTGCGAAACATTATGAGGCGGCCAGGGAATATTCATTGGCTCTCAAAAACTATGAAATAAGAGCATCGGCCGGCGATTCGGGAGCGGAAGTGTTTTACTGTTTATATCGAAAGGGCGTGATACAAAAAGAGCTTGAGATGTCCTCGGAGATCTTTATCAATAGCTTTGTTAGGGCTTTTCTGATCCGACCCTGTCGAGCGGAACCTCTTTATAGTTTAGTGGAATATTTCATAGAGATCGAAGCTTATTTAGTCGGCTATCTGATTTCCAGGTTTGTTATGACAGATAAGTTGGTTAATGAATATTATTTATCATTACATAAAGTTTATGATTATGCGCTTTTATCTCAATTTGTAGAATGCTCGTTTCATGTTGGGAAATATCAAGAGGCTTACGATGGGTTAACGCGGCTTCTCGCCGTTTCGACGTTGCCATCAGATATTCGTACAGCCAGCGAGAAAAATTTTGCACTTCTAAAAAAAACCATTTTTAATCAAAAAGCTAGTTAATGAAAATGACTGTTTGTTTAAATATGATTGTAAAAAACGAAGCGAATGTTATTCAGAGATGCTTGGCTTCTGTAAAAAACCTTATTGATTATTGGGTCATTGTCGATACGGGATCGACGGATGGTACGCAAAAAATCATCGAAGATTTTCTTAGCGATATTCCCGGTAATTTATATGAGCGGCCCTGGGTCGATTTTTCATTTAATCGGAATGAAGCTCTCATGCTTGCAAAAAGCAAAGGAGACTACCTGCTTTTTATTGATGCGGATGAGATTTTGGAATTCAGCAATTCTTCGTCATTACCTTCTTTAGACAAAGATTATTATATGTCCTTTTATCTTTATGGAGCCTCTACCTCTCTTCGCACCCTTCTTATAAATTGCCGTTTTGACTGGAGATGGAATGGAATCATTCACGAAAACGTGGATTGCGCTGAGGCAACCAACAGAGGTATTTTAAATCAGGTGACGAAACGTGGAACTTTTGATGGAAACCGCTCAAAAGATCTTCAGAAAAAATTTCGCCATGATATTGAACTTCTTGAGCGTGTTGCGCAAAAGGAGCCCCAAAATACCCGCAATCGATTTCATCTGGCAAGACATTATGAGGCTGTTCATGAGTATGAGCTGGCACTTAAAAATTATGAAATGAGAGCGATGGTAGGTGATTCATGCCCTGAAGTATTTTATTCTTTCTATCGAATGGGTTTGATTCAAAAAGAGCTTGGGATCTCTTCGGAAATCTTTATCAATAACTATCTCAAAGCCTTTCAGTCGCGAACCTGGCGAGCGGAACCTCTCTATCGATTAACAGAATATTTCATGGGTATAAAAGCTTATTTTTTAGGTTATTTAATATCTAAAATCGTTATGACAGACACTTTATTTAATGATTATTATTTAACAATTAATAGTGTTTATGATTATGAGCTTCTTTCTCAATACGTTGAGTGTGCTTTTCGGCTTGGGAATTATCAAGAAGCTTATAAAGGGTTAAAACGTCTTCTCGCTGTTCAATCATTGCCATCGGATATGCGCGAGAGCAGCGAGAAAAATTTGGCGCTTCCGGTGTTTTCAGAATTTAAGGCTGTAATATGAATCAAAAAACGATTGGAATTGTTACTTATAAAGTACCCGGATTGCCGTCTTGGGATCCTGACACGGTTCAGACGGGGATTACAGGTTCGGAAGAATCGGTTATATATATATCTCAAAAATTGGCGAAATTAGGATGGAAAGTCCTCGTTTTTGCCGATCCGCCTCCGGGTTCCATTCATTCAGCTATTGATGCCAATCCACGATTTGTGAGTCTGGAATTTCGTCAGTTCTCTCGACTCGATGTTGCCGTTTCATGGCGAATGCCGAACATTTCGCCGCAATTACGCCGGATCGCTCGAAAGGTCTATCTTTGGCCGGCCGATGTTCTTGTTCAAAGCATTCCCAAAGTGATGGTCGATGCGTTTGATGATGTTTTATGGATTTCTCAGTATCAACGAGAGCAATGGGTGTCGATCACGCCAGGATTTGGCCGATTTACCTCCATATTTGGAAATGGAATTAATCCCGAAGATTTTTCTGATGTCCTTGCGCGTGAAAATCCCTATTCATGCATCTATGGATCCAATTACGGAAGAGGTTTAGAGATCCTGCTCGACCTTTGGCCTGCGATCCAAATGCATTATCCGCGCGCTACTTTGGATATCTATTATGGCTGGCGGCACTGGGGTAGCTTAGCAGTTGATCGCGAAGCAAAGATGCGCAGAGCGCTTCCGACGCTTCGCAATGTTCGGGAACATGGGCTTGTCGGTCACGCTGTTTTGAATCAAGCTTATGAAAAGGCCTCATTTTGGACCTATCCCTGCATTTTACCTGAAACATTTTGCATTACGGCCTTACGAGCGCAGATGGGCGGGGCCATTCCCGTGATTATCGAAGGTTCTGCGTTGAATGAAACGGTGCGCCATGGATATCGGTGTTTCAAACCGGAAGATTATTTGACCACCCTTTTAAAGGCCATGAGTCACGCCGAAGCGATAACGGTTGCAGATCGAAGAAAGATGAGACAGTTTATTCACCAGGAATTTACCTGGGAAAAAATAGCGGATGGATGGAGCAATCTCTTTTCCATAAAATAACGTATATTATTTTAAAACAGTAAATATAAGGTGCTTATGATAAATGAAATTAATAAAATCACTCAAACCCGATATGGGAAAATGCTCTATAACAAAAATGACACATTGGTTGGAAAAAGTTTGGAGCAATATGGCGAGTGGTGTCAATTGGAGTTGGAATTTTTGACGCCCTACATCCCATATGGAGGGATCTGCGTCGATATCGGTGCGTATATTGGAACGCATACTCTCTTTTTTGCTGAAGCTGTCGGTCGCGATGGACTGGTTGTCGCTTTTGAGCCGCAGCAACCGATGTTTCAATTGCTTTGCGGCAATGTCGCCATGAATGATCATCTGAATGTTCGCGCATTTAATCTCGCGCTCGATGAAATATCCGGATTAGTTCACATTACCGATATCGATTATCGCGAGGCCAATAATTTTAGTGCGGCGGCCACGAGTCGTTATGCCGGTTATCCGATTGAAGCAAGAACGTTAGACGACTGTTCTTTGCCGGCGATGGATTTGCTGAAGATTGATGTCGAAGGTTTTGAGCCGGAGGTTATTAATAGCGCTTCTATGGCGATCCAAACGCATCAGCCATTTATCTATATTGAATATCAACCTGAGGAACAATCGCAAGATCTTGTCCAATTGATCCAGGCTATGGATTACGATGTCTATGAACATAACGTCTCTGCATTTAATCCCAAGAATTTTAAAAAATGCACCAGAGATATTTTTCAGGGACTTACCTTGACGAATCTTTTTTGCGTACCCAAGAGCAAGGAGATGATGGTTGATTTGGTCCTGAAACCGGAATAAGCAGATTATTAATATTAGTAATACCGCTGTCAAAAATCTCTTCAGTTCGATTTTTGACAGCTTTTTTGAATGAGAGGAAGCGCTTTTTGTAGCATTTCTCTCCGATCGATCGGTACATCCTTCGATGCGAGAAGCGTGTTCAAAATGTCTAATGATTCTTGATAATATCCTAAAGTATAAGCGCTTTGCAGTAATTGGTAAGAAAGAGCCCAATCGCGCATCCATCGTTCGACCAATATCAGATCGTTGGAGGGGGGAATTGCGAGTGCGATTTTAATTAGCAGGTAATTGATTAAATATTTTCCCGAACTGAAGTAATAAGAAGCGATATAATAGAGAGGTTCAATTCGTGATGGCCGATGTAGATAGGCTTTCGCGTAGCTCTTTATAAAAATGTGCGGCTCTTCTTTTAGTTGAAATTCCTCTATGAGGGCGATGCGGTAAAAAGACCAAAAGCGCTCCTGTTCATTCCCATCCATTTTGATCCGTTTTTCGTACGCCTTAAGAGCCTTGTGATATCGCGCTCCTTCAAAATAGGTCTGCGCCAGATAAAAGGCATACCGCGCATTCGTTGGATCATCTAAGAGTGCTTTTTCCAAGATAGCCGCATCTTTGAGACATTTGTGAGGATCTTTTGAACGATTTCCTCCCTTCTCGTGATAGATATTCACAACATTCGATACATAGTCAAAGCTCAATTGATTGATTCGGGGATGGGTGATTGTCTCGTGAATGACCCCAACCCAAGTCCAGCTCGGATCATTTTTGATTATTGAAATGCGATGAAAGTCATTATCTCGTAATTGATGCTGAACGATATAAAAATCACGAGTTAAATCGGGAATAACAAAGTTTTTTTCAAAGATAAATTCTTCATCTGCGTCGATAAAAAGAATGTAGCCGGCCTTTGTTTTTGCCAAAGCGAGCGCTTCATTGCGATTATGCTCGAAATTCACCCAGGGTCTTTCGTGAAGTTCGCCGGGTATGTTTTTCAGAAACTCTTTGATTCGCTCTTGCGTTCCGTCTGTCGATCCCGTATCGATAATCACCCAGTAATCGATTATCGGTAGAATGGAGCTGAGTGATCGTTGAATCACTTCGCTTTCATCTTTGACGATCATATTTAAACAAATTCTATTAGACTTCATAACATTGCTCGTTTTGTATTTTTATAATAAGGTTAAATATTATTTTTGTATATATTAAATAACTTTTTCTGAATATTACATTGTGGGTGTTTATGGATTGTTTAAATAATAAGGTGGTCGCGATATGGATTTGTTGCAAAAATAGCACCACAGAGATCGAAACCACAGAGAAAGATTTAACTATTTATGCAACAGTGCCATTTGAACGCATCACTTGCCTTGAGTCCCCTCCCTTCAGGGGGGGTGGGTCAGGGCAAGCTATATGATAACGCGGTAAGTGGCAATAAGCCGCACTGCCTCCAAAAGATTTGGACGAATCTCAACCTTAAGGAGTAGTTCTTCATTTTTTAAATCCGCTTCACTTCAGCTTTGCTAAGACTTACATTATTAATGGTTTGTGTCTTATAAGTTCCTTTTCATGGATTTATTTTATTTCATGTATTCACCATAACTATCTACATAACAGATATTTACGCATTATTTTTTAGGCGCCTCCTGTGGTTCTTTTTTATTTAAATTACTAAAAAATGACATTTTGAAAACAATGCAAATATATATAGAATATTATTGATAAATAAATAAATCTTATGTTATAATTAGTATTGGGACTGATATTAATGGGTGTATAGTGGTTATTGATCGATATTCTGGATTTTTTGATGTTCTTTCTTATAAGCATGAGAAAACCGGTCAGGCTGAATCCAATAAAAAATCATTAGTTTGCGATATATTTAGTCGAATCATATCTTTCTTTCAGGAAAAATTTTCCTGTTTTAGTTCTTGTTTGACTAAGAAACAAATAGAAGTAGTTCATCCTCAATATCATGCGGCAGATGTATTAGCTGCGAAAGAGGTTCACCATCTAAAGTCTCTTTCAGTCGAACCGGGCGTTACCAAGAATTCGGTTCAAGCTACAAATCCCATCACACCTGCACCACCAAGCGCAGGCTCTTCGACGGAAGATCCTCCTCCCAACATTCCCTTGTCGAAAGAGTCGCTAACATTCGATGACCCTTCTTTACTTGTTCCGGACGCTGTTAAGAATTCGACCCAAGATACAAATTCCAGCGACCCTGCATCATTAAACCACCTAAACCATTTGGCAGTGAAAGAGTTAGAACAAAATGTAGAGAGTCCCGACGCAGCCTTGCTGCAAGAGCCGCCTCCGGGAACAAAGTCTTCTTTAGTCGATCAGGCTGCTACCGAGAATTTGGTCCAAGAATCAAATATCGGCGACTCTGAACAATCAACCGCAGCCCCTTTGACAGCGGGGGCGTTATCTCTACCTATTGTGCTTCCCGCCACAACCTTGCCGAAAGAGTCGCTAACACCCGACGCCCCTTCTTTACCCGGTCACGACGTTACCGAGAATTCGGTCTTCGAAACAATTAAGGACAATGAGTCTTGTTTATCCGTTCACGACGATGCCGAGGATTCGGACCAAGAATCAAAAAGCGCAGATCCTACAACAGCCCCTTCGCTTGATTATTCTAATGGGGTGGTTTCATATGTAAGGAGTTCGGCATACTATACAACATGTGCTGTATGTCGTGGGGTTTCTTTTCTCTTCCGTCCTTTGACCTCCATACGTCCTCTAGTATCGGATGCAATCTCTTTCACTTCGAATGTTTTATCCGTTGCTTATGATGCTGCTGATGAAATGGCTTCAGTTATTCACCCCGATATTTCCCCTACCGATTCTCCAGAATCAGAAGATGATGAATCTGACAAATCAGAAAGATCCGTTTCTGAGACGTTGACCCGTTCGACTACACCACTTGTCGAAAAGAATCAAGATGAATCCGTTGTTTTAGCTTTTGATACTATAAAAGAGGCTTCTTTGATTTCATTATTAGAGACTCCTTCGACTGTACCTGGCAAACTGGAAGATCTTGCATTTCCTGCTTTAGCTTATGAAAGAAGGGATGAGGTGGTACAACCTCCTGATCAAGAGCCCCTTGCTATGACAAATGAAGCGAACGATATACCCGCTGAGTTAGTTCGTGAGTCAGAGAGTATTTTAAGGGGCTTGCAAGCTAGAGAAAAAAGTAGAGCGGACTTTTTAGCGGAGTTTCAAGAAAGAGAACGAGATCTCCTTATAACGACACAAAAAGAGATAGATGATCTCTTTAAAAAGAATTCTCAGGATCTTTTCAAGAAGTTTGGGGTAAGCAATCTTTATGGATATTTACAGAAAGCATGTTTAGATTATTGCTCTGCGATGATTAAGTTATCAGGAAAAATTAAGGAATCCTTGGATTCGTTGAGTTCCGCCGAGACGGAAAAGTACGGTAAAATGATAAAAGCTGCGTCGGTAGAACTTGCAGTAAGATATTCTGATTATCGTTGGTCGAGGGAGGTAATTGGTGCTGCCCAAAAAAATCTAAAAGATGCTGTAAATGATAATGCAGGTTATGCTCTGGGTTGGTTAATTAATAAAATTATAGACCGCTCTCACTCAGAAGAGGTTCGCGCTGGTATTATAGCTCTTCAAAATATTGTTGATGGTGTTGATCTTATTATTCCTAGTTTAAATACTTCAGCTATTTATTTTCAGGATTTTGTAAAAAAAGCAGAAAAAGGAAGTAAGAAGCCAGATCAAAGATGTGTGGGAGTATACAATTATATGGTACCTAAATATTTTGGTGCTGCAGTGCTAGGAGATGTTAAGGAAGAAAAGAAAAAGTAACTGGTTCTTAAATTACCCAAGAAGGTGTGAAAAATGAGCGGTTGGCCAAATATGAGACAAACAGTTTGGGCCATATCAATCTTTGCTCGGAATCCATCTTATTGAAGAAAGAACCCCTCCCTCGAAATATTGGAGCGCAAAAGATGTCGATGAACCAAAGTGTTACCTATGTCGGTGAACTGGACCGAAGTAGCAATTTGAGATAGTTTTTTCTCTCTGGTTTCGATCTCCTGAGTAACTTATTTGCAAGTTATTCTCCCTAGGTCATTTGACCTTCCATCGTTTTAGGCGTTTCTGACAAGCAATACCCAAGAGAAGCTGCTCTTTTTTG
>Ga0247841_10010159_pt1 | contig 12897 bp, 9 predicted proteins | sample LaCruzMarch2015__2_FD_192410 | JGI IMG/M metagenome (GOLD analysis project Ga0247841, IMG submission 192410) | Freshwater microbial communities from meromictic Lake La Cruz, Castile-La Mancha, Spain - LaCruzMarch2015_18m | ecosystem: Environmental > Aquatic > Freshwater > Lake | place: Spain... | reverse complement strand
AAAAGCACGCTCTTGCATATCCTGGGCGCGCTCGATCAGCCCAGCGGCGGCACGGTGCGGTTTCAGGGGCGCGATTTATATGCGCTTTCCGCCGCCCAGCGTACCGTTGTGCGGGGACGGCACATCGGGTTTGTGTTCCAGTTTTATCATCTCCTGCCGGAACTCGACGTGCTGGAAAACGTCATGTTGCCCGCGTTGAGCGCCACGTCACGGAGCAAGTGGCCGCTTGCCACGTTGCGGGGTGACGCGGGGAACGGCAGCCCCGCCGGCATGCGTAACCGGGCCCAGTCCTTGTTGGAGGCCGTCGGCCTGGCCGACCGCGCGCATCACCTGCCGATGGAACTCTCCGGTGGGGAGCAACAGCGCGCGGCCCTGGCGCGGGCGCTGATGAACCAGCCTGACCTGGTGCTGGCCGATGAGCCCACCGGCAACCTGGATTCCGTTACCGGCAATCAGGTGCTGGAGTTTCTGTTCGCGCTCACCCGCGGCAAGGGACATACGCTCATTCTGGTGACGCACAATATCGCCGTCGCCCGCCTGTGCGACCGCGTCCTGGAACTCAAGGATGGCTGCCTGCAAGGCGCGTAGGGTAAATATATCGGTGATAACTGGGCAAGGTTCTGTTGGCGGGGAAGATGCGCCACGCATTTCTTTCGAAAAGGGTCGGCGATTTAGCCGCATCTGTCGGCTTTCGGCGCTTGCGCGGATACATATCCAGCGCTTCGCGCCGCGCGCCGGCATCTACGGCGAACTTGCCGACCCTTTTCGAATTCCGTCAGCTGACGGACACCGAAATGCGTGTCGCGGACGCCATCGCGCCCGAAGACCCGGCGCGATATCCACCCCCGGATTGTACGTTATCCCGGTCTTTAACGTCTATAGGAGGTGCCTCTTGTATCGGTTTTGATTCAACAAATCATCGAAATATCGCGTCTTCCCCTTTGGCTTGTTATATCCTACTCAAATTTTTGTCCTACATCCATTGCTTGACCCGATATCTGCACAGTATATGATTGTCATGACAAACGATAGCGGTAATCCGCCGTAGCTTCTTAGCGAAGGCGGATGCAACCGTGCGGCGAATTTGGTTTCCGTCCGGCCTTGGCCGGACGGATTCGGAAAAACAAGGCAAGCTTGGGTCGGATGTGGGTGCGCCGACCGTAGCGCTATACTTGTGTATGCGCAAGGTCGGGAAACCCGTAGACGGCCCAAGATCGCCGTCGCTTTTTTCGACTTGTCCGCCTATGGTGGAACCTAATTCGACACACTGCCGGGGAAGAGGCATAATTCAATCCATGAATAACCACAGACTGAAATTAGGCGTGAACATTGATCATGTCGCCACCCTGCGCCAGGCGCGCGGCACAGTGTATCCCAACCCGCTGGATGCGGCGCGGCTCTGCGAAGCCGCCGGCGCGCACGGCATTACCGTCCATCTGCGCGAAGACCGCCGCCATATCCAGGATCACGACGTGATTGCCTTGCGAAAGGCCCTCAAGATCCGCCTGAATCTGGAAATGGCCGGCACGCCGGAAATCATTGCCATCGCGCTCAAGGTCCGTCCGGACGAAGTATGCCTTGTGCCTGAAAAACGCCGCGAGCTTACCACGGAGGGCGGGTTGAATGTGTTCGGCCAGTGGAAGACCTTGAAAACGGCGGTCGCGCGCCTGGCCGATACCGGCATTGTTGTGAGCCTGTTTATAGATCCCGATCGGCGCCAGCTGGATGCCGCCGCGGCGGTGGGCGCGCCGGTGGTGGAACTCCACACCGGCACGTACTGTGATGCCACCGGGGCGTCCATCCGGCGGGAGTTAAAACGCCTGGTGGATGGCGCGTGCTATGCCCATACCCTGGGCCTGCAGGTCAACGCCGGGCATGGCATCAATCTGGATAATATCAGGGGCATCTTGCGCGTTCCCTGGTTGGATACGCTCAACATCGGGCACAGTATCGTGGCGCGGGCCGTGCTGGTGGGCATGCGTCCGGCGGTCCGTGAAATGCTCTCTGCCATGGTCGGTTACAGGGGCGGTTCGGCTGATTCATACGCCCGGTGAGGGCACCGGGCCTACAGTATTTTTTTTGTAGGCCGGGTCCCCTGACCCGGCGGAATTGGAATTCCTATGCCTCACATTGATCAAGAACCCATAAAATCCGGTGCGGGCTCAGTTGTCGGTACCGGCATTGACCTGGTGGAAGTGGTGCGGTTTCGCAACGTTTTGGAACAGTGGCGTGATAAATTCACCCGGCGGGTTTTTCTGAAAGCGGAACGGACTTATTGCGAGTCCCGGCCGCACCCTTGGATGCACTATGCCGTGCGCTTTGCCGTGAAGGAAGCCGTGGCCAAGGCGTTCGGCACGGGGATCAGCCCTGAACTGGGCTGGCAGGATATCGAGGTGGTGGCCGATCCCGCCACCCGGGCGCCATCCGTGCGCTTCAGTCCGAAAGGTCAGGCCCTGGCTACCCGGCGCGGCATTGTGCGCGTACTGGTCAGTCTCTCGCACACGCATGACTACGCCGTGGCGCAAGCCATCCTGGTCGAAGACGGAAATTCCAAATCGCAAATTCCAAAATTCAGGGAATAAAGATCGAGCCGGGTAGTCCTTGAAAGGAAGCATGCGTTATAATTTCATAACAGGAATTGTGGTTGCGGTAAGTTTTTGTATGGCTTGGTTTGGAACACCGGAATGCAATGGCCAGCCCCGGCATGTAATCATCCAAGGCGCCAATCCCGGCCCCGCCGAGCAAGTTGCGGTGCAGGAATTGTGCGAACATCTCGCAAAGGTTACCGCCATTCGCTATGAAGTCATGTCCGAAACCAACTCGGCGCCATCTTCCAATGCCATTTACGTCGGTTGGACGGACTTTGCCCGCAATCACGGATGCGACGGTTCAACTCTGGGCGATGAAGAATGGATCATCAAAAGTATTGGCGAGAACCTGGTCTTGACCGGCGGCCGGCCGCGGGGCACGCTGTATGCCGTCTATGAATTTCTGGAGCAGCAAGTCGGCTGTCACTGGTTTGATGAATTCACGGAAACCGTTCCTGCGAAACCCTCGCTGACTCTGGAAAACTTAAACATCCGCGGGCGGCCGGCGTTTTGGGACCGGCGGATTTATACGGGCAGTTGTTTTGACAAGACCGGCCTCTTTTGCGTGCGTAACAAGAGCACCGATATACTTCCTCAGCAACTGGGATCCTCGATTTTCGGCACGCCTGGCGCTTGCCATACCTTCTATGCTTATTCCAGGGAATGGCCAACCAATCATCCGGAATATCTGGCTTTGAATTATGTCGGCAAGCGGGTGGTTTCCACAAGCGGTTGCGGGCCCGGTCAGATTTGCCTGACTAATCCGGATGTGCGGAAAATGATGCGGCAACAGTTAAAAGGATTTATCGTCAAGGACCGCGCCGCCGCCGCCAAAGCCGGCTGCCTGCCGCCGCGTGTATATGTCGTTGCCCCCAATGACATTCCTTTGATGTGTCAGTGCCTTCGATGTAAAATATTTAGTTGGTGCGAAAGGTCCGATTGCGGCCCCTTGCTGGACCTGGTCAATTCGTTAGCCGATGGCATCAAGGATGAATACCCTGACGTGTTAATTGAGACCTTTGCCTATGCCAATACCCTCAAACCGCCCCGGACCATTCGCCCCCGTGACAATGTCATCATCCGTCTGGCCCAGTTGAATGCCGATTTGGCGCCAACCGACAGAAACCTCGTTGCCGAGTATCCGGACAAGTTCCGTTTGATGTTGTCCCGGATTTACAACTGGTGGCTGCAAGACTACGTTGATGTGTTTCCCGACCTGTTCCGGCCCATGACCAGTCCTATTAACCGCAAAGCGCAGGCTATTTTAAACGGCTGGTCGAAAATCGCAAAGCATTTTGCCTACTGGGATTATTGGGTTCTATATCATTTTGTCACCGATAAATTCCCGTCCCCTTACGTGAACGTGTGCTGTCTCCAGCCCGATTTGAAACTGTTTCATGATCGTGGGATGGAAATGATGTTTGTGGAATGCGAATATCCTGAGACGAGCAGTTTTTTTGCGCTCAAGCGCTGGCTGGGATACAAACTGATGCAGAATCCCGACCAGGATCCGGCGCCCTTGGTGAAAACGTTCATGGCCGGTTACTATGGCCCGGCCGCGGGGATAATGACGGAATATTTGAATTTCATGGAACAGCGGATTGCGGCCGTGCCGGAAACAATTAACCTTTCGGCGCTGAAAACGGCGCAACGGCCTTATCTGGACCTGGCGTTTTACACAACCTGCCAGCGGCTATTGGATTCGGCGGAGGCAATCTGCGGCACCAATGCCGGGGCGCTTTTAAATGTCCAGCGCGAACGTATCCCGGTGGATGGCGGCCTTTACTGCATGTGGGCGCAATTGGAGGGACAGTTGCCCTCCGGCCGGGCAATGCCGTGGACCAGGGAGAATATCCTGCAAAGGTATGAAAGCACCCGGCGAACACAGATGGAAGCGCGCTGTTCCGGGACAGCATTGCAAAAAGGCAAGGGCGCCCTGCAAAATGAGATCCGGCAACTGTGCGCGATTTCGTTGATGGCAAAACGCAAGGCGGAACAACCGCCGGTGTTGCGGGTTCCCGGACTGGAGAGCGAGATGGCTGATGGTGATCCAGCCAAAGTGGAGTGGTCAAAAGCAACTTCGATCGGCCCGTGGCGCACTTCATTAAGCGGAGCGGGATCCCCGGTTGACCGTCAATTCAAGGGCGCCGTGGCGCACGATGGCAAATATTTTTACATTTTGCTGGAGGAATTTCCTGGATCGGCTAAGTTGTCAAGCAAGGCGGATGTTTGGTTGGGGGATGATTGGGAACTATTTTTTGCGGCGCGGCGGGGTAAAGCGCCATATCGCCAGATGGGGATCAACCCGGACGGTAAATATTTTTACTATGAATGGGCTCAACGCGCCGGAACGACTTTTCTCTGGCGCCAGGCGGCCGATGCCGGGTTTGCGGTGGCCAGGCCGCTGATGGATGGCGGCAAGCCGGCGGTGTGTGCCCACAGCGCCATGGTTAAATCCAACATAACCGCAGGCCGCTGGCAGGTGCTAATTTCCATCCCCCTGGTGGATCTGGTTCCGAATGGGGTTAAGCCGGGGCAGCCGTTTTACATGAACGTGTTCCGAACCGATTTGATGCGCACCGACGAGAACATCTGTTGGTGTCCCCCTTTTGAAAATATATTTCATGATCTGACCCGTTTGGCTGAAATTGTCCTGAAATAGATGCGTCAAATGAAACGGTTGTTTTATCATGCGCGTTTGAGCTGAAGTTCGCCTGAGCCGATGTTCGTTCGGCCAGGGAATCAAAAACTGGCTTTTTTATGAAAATCATTTCCACTGCCGTCATGCGGGAGTTGGACCGCAAAACCATCGCCGATTTCGATGTGCCGGGCGAAACGCTCATGGACCGTGCCGGGTTCGGGGTCGCGCGGTTTGTGGACTACCTGTTCCATACGAAAGATTTTTATAGCCGCTCCGTGCGGCTGGTTGCTGGCCGGGGCAATAACGGCGGCGATATTTTCGCGGCGGCCCGCTACCTCCGCCAGATGGAGTACGACGTGGATATCCTGTTGGCGGGTTCCTTGACCGATGTTCGCGGCGATGCGCTGACCCACCTTAGTAAATTGAAATCGAAGCATATCCGCGTGGATGAATTGCCGACCCCGAAAGACTGGGAGGAAGAAATTGCCTTCGCTCAGCGCGCCCGGAACACGGATATGCCGGTGATCGTGGATGGAGTCCTTGGCACTGGCATCCAGGGCCCCGCGCGCGGCCCCGCCAGCGGAGCCATCCGGTTTATCAATGCCCAGGCCGGCTTGAGCCTGGTCGTCGCCGTGGATGTGCCCTCCGGTCTGGATTCTGATACCGGCCGCGCGGAGGGCGACGCGGTCGTGGCCGATTATACCCTTACCATGGGTTTGCCGAAGCGAGGTCTCGTGGAACCGTGCGCCGCGGATCACGTTGGCCGCCTGGAAGTGATCCATATCGGTATTCCCGATGACTTGATTGACAAAGTCGAGTCCGACCTGGAACTCATCACGCCTTTCGACCTGCGTCCGTTGTTTCCCCGCCGCCTCCAGACCAGTCATAAGGGCACATTCGGCCACCTGCTGATCGTCGGCGGCGCGGCTGGGTTTCCCGGTGCGATCGCGCTTGCCGCCAAGGCGGCCCTGCGCTCCGGCGTTGGATTGGTCACCGTGGTCGTGCCGCGGAGCATCGTTCCCATCGTTGCCGGCCTGGCGCCGGAGGCCATGGTTCATGGCGTTGCGGAAACGGATATCGGCTCGTTGGTTTCCGACGCGTGGCCGGCCTGGCGCGACCGGCTTGGCGACTTCACCGCCGTGGCGGCCGGACCCGGCATGACGCGTCATCCTGAAACCGTCAAACTTATCGAGCAAATCCTGAGCGAGTGCCGTTTGCCGCTGGTGCTGGACGCCGATGCCTTGAGCGTTTACGAAGGCCGGTTAAACGCCCTGGCTGACCACGCCGGGCCGCTTGTGATCACACCACATCCCGGCGAAATGGCACGCTTGCTCAGTCGCGCGGCGGCCGAGGTCCAGGCCAACCGTTTCGAAGTCGCCAAAGAGGCCGCCAAGCGTACGCGCGCCGTGACGGTTCTCAAAGGCGCCGGGACATTGGTGGCGGAAGCCGGCCAGCCGCTGGCGATCAACATGACGGGTAATCCCGGCATGGCCACCGGTGGCATGGGCGATGTCCTTACCGGCCTGCTGGGCGGCCTGCTGGCGCAAAAAATGAAGCCTTTTGACGCTGCTCGCGCCGCGGTTTTCCTGCACGGCTGCGCCGGCAATATGGCCGCCGACGATAAATCCGAACCGGGGATTACGGCCGGTGATGTTGTCAACGAGCTTCCTTACGCCTTTCAGAATATTATTCCGCGATAGCTCGGCACGTAGAGCGTTGAGCGTGAAGTGTGGAGCGTCGAGCGTAAAGCGGATATCGAAAACGGCTTATCCCACCTTTTGGCGAAAGAGGAACACCGGATTCAAGGCAAACTGTGTTTCTGTGCCCACAGCCAACAGCCTTCAGTCTTCAGCCTGTTTCTATTCGTTCAGTGCATTCGCCAGGCGGCGCCACGTCTCGACGCTCAGATCCTCCGGCCGCGTGCGCGGATCAATCCCCAGTTCCTGGAAGGCCGCGAGTACATTCCCGGCCGTAAGCTGTAGCAGAGTCGTTGAATTAGGTCCCGCAGCGGGGCAACTTTTGTGACGCCCCAACTGAGTGGGGCGGCTACATTCCGGGAAGTTCTTGCTGTAGCCGCGGCACTCTGTTGCCGCGTCTTTGAAATTCCTATTCATTGAATTAGTCGTCACGACGGCATCGCTCAAAATGGTTTTCAGTTGCTTGCGCCGGTGGGCAAACGCGAATTTCGTGAGCGCATAGAAAAAATGCCGATCCAGGAAATTATCCGTCGGCTGCCCGAACCCCGAACTCCGAACACCGAACACCCGAGTAGTTCCGTCCGTCAGCCGCTCCCGCCGAATCAGGTTGATAATTGCCGAGCTGACCCCCGGCGCAGGATAAAAACAGGTTGGACTGACCGTCTTGCGGATGGTCACATCATACCGTAATTGGGTCCAGAGCGTCAGCAGGCCGAAATCCTTATGACCCGGTTTGGCGATTAGCCGTGCGGCCACTTCCTGTTGGAGCGTCACGGTGAGTTGCGCCGGCGGAGTTTCGGCCTGGACCAGATTAACCAATATCGCACTGCCCACGGAGTAGGGCAGGTTAGCCACCACCTTGTTGATCCCCGACCGAAACAAGGCTTCGTGATCCACCTTCATCATGTCACCGCAGATGAGTTCCACATTCGGGAACGCCGTCAGGCGCTCCTTGAGGAGCGGCCACAGGCGCGAATCCTTTTCGACCGTTACCACCCGGCGCGCAACGCGCGCCAGCGGCTCCGTCAGCACGCCTAGTCCCGTTCCGATTTCGAGCACCTCGTCCCCGGTCGTGATGCCGGCTGTATCGAGCATGATCCCCAGGATGTTGGCATCAATCAGGAAATTCTGTCCCAGCGACTTCTGCGGTCGGATGTCCCATTCCGTCAGGATCGCATGCACATCGGATATTCGGGTCAGTTTCATGGCATCAAAGCAGGCTGGAGGCCGTAGGCTATAGACGGTTGACTTAACCGGTCCCTGTCGCTTACCCTCTGTTTACCGCTCCTCATCATCTGACGTCCGTTGCCTGCCGTCGGGTGTTTGTCATCAGTCCTCATCCATCCGCCGGGCTTTTCACCGTCAACCCTGGCCGGTTAAGCACGTGCGTGTAAATCATGGTGGTGGCCACATTGGCGTGCCCCAATAATTCCTGGACGGTGCGGATATCAGAACCGGCCTGCAAGAGATGGGTGGCAAAGGAATGCCGGAACGTGTGACAGCTTACCGTCTTGGTAATCTCCGCCTGTTCTACCGCTTGCTTTACGGTCCGGTGCAGGAGATTTTCGTTGATATGATGCCGCCGCACCCTGCCGCTGCGCGGATCCACCGAAAGGCTTTTGGCCGGGAATACATATTGCCAGCGCCATTCCCTGGACGCATTCGGATATTTCCGCTCCAACCCCGGCCAGAGATAAACGGCGCCATTGCCCTGTGCCAGATCCTGCTCGTGCAGAACCTTGACCTGGGCCAGATGATCCTGCAACGGCTGCAGGTAACGCTCCGCCAGCATGGTGATGCGGTCTTTCTGACCCTTGCCGTTCCGGACCATGATTTGCCGCTGGGCAAAATCCACATCCTTGACCCGCAGGCGCACACATTCCATCAGGCGCAAGCCGCTGCCATAGAGCAGGCCGGCCATCAGGCCGGGCACATCTTCCATCCTGGCCAGCACTGCGCTGACCTCTTCGCGCGTGAGGACTACCGGCATGCGTTGCGGGCGTTTGGCATGGGCAATTTCATCCAACTCGCCAAACGGCTGTTTCAGCGCTTCGCGGTAGAGAAAGACCAGCGCGTTCAAGGCCTGATTCTGAGTGCTGGCGGAAACTTCCCGTTCAATGGCGAGATAATCCAGGTATGCCTTCATGGCGGGCGCGACCTTCAGGTGATGTGGGTCGCCGTAGCCATGAAATGCGATAAACCTGCGAACCCAATCCAGGTAAGTCTGTTCCGTCCGGTAAGAATAATGCCGAGCGCGAATTTCAGTGGTAACGGCTTGCAGGATGGCGCCATGCCGGCGTTCAACCTCGCCCGGCGCAACCTCATCCCGGAACGATTCCCTGGTTTCTGGCAAAGCGTGGTCGGCGTCTGCGGCTGGTGAAGCGGCCGGTTTGAAATTCGGCAGAAACTGTTCATATAGCAGGCGCAGGGCATAACGAGCCTGGCCGACCTGCCATTCCTTGATTGCGGGTCGGCTGGACAAGTCCTTGAGAAACGATTCAATATCCTCGCGGGACCGCTTCTCCAACGGCTTATCCGGTAAATGGCTTAAAAACGCTTTAACCCAGCGGACATAGAACTGGGCATGTGCAGGATCAACTTTATGCTCCTCCACGCAGGCCTGATAGGCTTTCCAAAAAACATCAGAATTTTCGTTGACATTCATCTGGAAATCGCATAAAAATATTATCATTCAACATATTGCTTTGATTGATAGTTGATTTAATAGATATCATTGGCATATTGCAATATAAAATTCATAACTAATATATGTTCGACCTTCAACAGAATAAGGGATGAGGATGTGAAACTAGGGATTCATGCTTATGCATGGTGCTCACGATGGAGCAACGAGACTCTGGACATGATTGATCGGGTCAAGGGAATGGGGCTGGACTTCATTGAAATCCCGCTCATGTGTCTGGAAACGTTCGATGGCCGCGCAGTGAAAGAACGTCTCAACTGCGTTGACCTTCGTGCGGTAACGTCGACGGTCTTGTCGGGCGACACGGATATCATTAGTGACGACCCGCTCGTTCGATCCAGAGGCGTAGAGTACCTTAAATCGTGTGTTCGCGCGACAGCGGAGATCGGCGCACAGAGCTTCTCCGGCGTGATTTATGCTCGACACGCCAAATCCATGCCCGGCCGACCAGGCGAAAAGCATTGGCGCCGCTCAGCTGACGGCCTGCGTCAGGCGGCACGCCTCGCAAGCGACTTGGGGATACTCATCGGGCTTGAGCCTGTGAACCGCTACGAGAGTTGTCTGATCAATACCTGTGAACAGGCCTTGCGCCTGAAAGAGATGATCGGGGAAGCTTGCGTCAAGATCCACCTCGACACATACCATATGAACATCGAGGAGAAGAATTTCTATGAAGCGACCAAGCGGGCTGGCAAAGAGCTGATTCACTACCATCTGTGTGAGAATGACCGTGGAATTCCCGGTACCGGTTTGATCGATTGGGACGGCATCTTCAAGGCCCTGGCAGAAATCAACTACCAAGGAAACGCGGCTCTGGAGAGTTTTGTTGACTGTACAGACAACATGAACACTTGGGTTTGGCGGCAACTTGCGCCCAATGGCGACACACTGCTTAGTGAAGGGATCGCTTTCATCCACAGAAAACAGAAGGAATACGGACTCGAGTAAGACCCGTCGAACCAGAGGGTCCAGGTTACGGCTCGCCAGCTCGCCGAACCTGACCCTCGGCGTTGTGCGAGAAACGCGATGAAAGGACTGGAATTGTCTGAGCGATACTTCTTTGACTGCGGCCTACCGCTCATCAAGGAACACTTCCCCGATCTTGTTGACAGAGTTGCGGCTGGACTTATCTCCAGTGGAAGTGAAGTCGCAGGATTCGACGACGAGATTTCCCGAGACCACAACTGGGGACCCCGTTTCATTCTATTCTTGAGCGCGGACGACAAGGCCCAGTTTGGACAGCAAGTGCAAGAAGCACTCAATCGGGAACTCCCCAAGGAATACTCGGGCGCATCCATTCAACGCACCGGCCACCAGTTCCCGACCACCCCAGCGCCCGTAGCAACGCCTGAAGAAAGCTGCCAATTCAATACTGGGTTCTCGGCATGCCCCGAGAACGACCGCGATTGGCTAGCAATCCCGGAACACCGCCTGTTCGAGTTCACAGCTGGCAAGGTGTTCTACGAACCGACGCCTCTGATCTCCCCCTTGCGAGACGCATTTGCATATTTCCCGGATATGGTGTGGCGGAAACGTCTTTCGTTCATCTGGCTGCAGCTGTCGCACTGTGCCAACATCTCCAGAACCATTGCACGCGGCAACCGCGTGACAAGTCACTTGTTCCTATGCTGGGCGCTGGAGTGCTGTATGCGGCTGGCATTCCTTCTCAACCGGAAGTACGCCCCGTTCAGGAAGTGGCTCTATCATGCATTCAAGGATCTCCCGCAGCTTCCTGACGGAATCTGCGAGCAGATGGAGCAGATGCTGCAAGCTGACGATCTCCGCAGTATGGAGCCCGGCGTACTTGGGATTCTTGACGCCTTCGGCAAGATGACGAACGAATCCGGCTTGATCTCTCCGCAAGCGTTGCGGATGGAAAGACCTGACTCGTTCCTGCCGTTCAATTTCGCAGGCTACATGGACGCCTTCTATGAAACCTTGGATGGTCCGATGAGGAAGATGAATCCCCACGATGGCCCCATGGACCTGTGGGGAGCGATATATGTCCCCCTTAGCACCAAACTTGCAGAGGGCATCCAGTGGGAATAGGAGATCGCACAACCAGCGCCTGCATTTTACGTCGCTTCGCGCCGAAAATGAGGCGCATCGTTGGGCGGAACAGCAAATAGGAGGACTGCAATGGCACTCACAGAGACACAGCGACGTTCCATTATTGATGCTCTTGCCAAGGCCAAGACTGAAATACAGGAAGCGACTTCTTTGCCTTTAGCTCGGCTTGAACTCGGCAACGAAATGGGGCGCGATGTCATCGCATGGTCGCTGCCGGATGATGGACGGCCGTTTGACGCCGATGCTGCCGAGCAAGTCCTCAACAGGCGCTTGACGGGCATCATCACGAACCCCCTCTCGGGCGCCTCAGTAACAGCTGATCGCATAGAACCGCGCAATTACCTCCGATTCTGGTTCTTTGAATGCACAAGCGATACTCAACCATCGTTCTCTGAGTCGTGTCGTAATGCTGCAAGCGCGTTCAGTCAGCACATCGAAAAATGCAGGAACGCCCTTGCAGAACTCGCTTCTGCATCTAACGTTCAACGGTTTGAGACTATGTCCGGTTTCCAGTTGATACCAGGCGTGCATTTCGACACCCTGAACCCGGACTTTCAAAGAAGAGAGAAAGTCCGCGCCTTCATTGAGAACGAAATCCAGATATACGAGGGTCTCACTGGTGAGTTGACAAGCGATGACTTGAAGGCCGCGGTCGGCAAAACCTTTACAGGGAATATCGCAGACTACCTTGTCGTTCGCAAGTCCGGCTTGCTTCACAATGAGCGAGCAGGAACATTGAAAACCAACGCGTCGCTGATAATGGAGGGCAATGCAGATAACCGTTTGCTCGGGCGGTGGCCGGGAAATCGTCCATTGGATATATCGGGAGCCGTGTTTGAGAAGTTACTGTTCGGAGGAAAGTATTTCAGCAAGGCGAACCTTAGACATGCCTTTTTTCGGCACACGACATTCCTTCAATGCAATTTTGATGGGGCGGTAGCTGATCATGCCGATTTCTCTCACAGCCACATTCATCTTGCCGATTTCAAAGGAGCCAAGTTTCGCAGAGCGAACTTCTCGCAATGCGACATGACATGCTTGTGGGTCAATAATGCAACTGATTTTACGGGAGCCGACTTCACTGGTTGCAGCCTCAATGAGGCCGCCGTTGCGTACTATCCGCGCGATGGTTTCGCTGCTGTTATGGCGCGATTAACCAAAGCGCAGCGAGACCAAATCGCATCAGGCGGCGGAACG
>Ga0247841_10010158_pt1 | contig 12897 bp, 14 predicted proteins | sample LaCruzMarch2015__2_FD_192410 | JGI IMG/M metagenome (GOLD analysis project Ga0247841, IMG submission 192410) | Freshwater microbial communities from meromictic Lake La Cruz, Castile-La Mancha, Spain - LaCruzMarch2015_18m | ecosystem: Environmental > Aquatic > Freshwater > Lake | place: Spain... | reverse complement strand
CTTGATTCATGACTTGGGATTTGACCCCAAGGTAAAATCAAATCGTCACCATTGCAAAATCTCTTGTAAACCTTATCAATCAATAATTTCAAAGAACATTTAATAATTTTAACCGGACACTACTGATATTTTTTTTATTTTGATTTATCCAAAATTTATAAACCATGAACGAAGAAGAACAAGTAACAAAAAAAGAGTGGGCAATGCCTCATATTTTTGATCTGGATGTTGATAGAACGAAAACTGGAGATGTGCATCCGGACGAACATAGTTCTGCTGCTGGTCCCGCTAGTTAATGAAGCCATACGCATGAGCTATTCATTTAAACTTAGACAGGAAGGGAAGGCCTATCTGGTAGATATATTTCATGCCGTAACTCATGAAGAACATCTACTTTTCTGCCATCGGAAAAACTGGGAAAAACTCATCCAGAAACCTTTGATAAAAGGTATCTCCAGGAAAAACTTTCAAGAAGTGACCAAACTGTGTTTCTACCTGCGTTATGTAAACCTGGTAAAAAAATATATGACTGATCAACACTTGACAAAGACCCGATAGCTATTCTGACTTTCGGCAACTTTCCTGTTGTTCTTGTCAAATAGTGGCCGGTTACGGACTATCCGGTTACGTTCGAAAGAAACCAATGGAGTATATTTTTCGGAGCAAACTGTATCCGTAAAACTAAAATCCGATTGATCAACGATCAACAACCCACCCGATTTCAACTTGCCATCCAATATGTTAACCTCCTCGCCAGAGGAGCAACCGAATGACAGAATATGCGGGTTATTTCTGGCAGACAAATAATCTGCACAATGATTAAAAATAAGAGGATAGCGGTTGGTCAATGTAAAAGTTGATGGCTGGTGGATTTGCTCACCTTGGAAATACTTTGTTATGAGTTCGGATCGGTATCGTTTATTTGAGAAAAATGTCATGACAAACCAGCATCGCCTCAAACTGTAATAAATGAATCTTCCCGAGATAAAGCGGGAGTTTTTCAACCCTTTTATTTTCTCTTTTACAGAACTAAACATAATGATCTACTGAGCATATGAATTATCGGAAGGGATGCGACACAGTCGTGAAGCAATATTAAAATGACAGCATAAAACTGTTGTCAAATATAAAGATGTTATCGCAAGCATAACTGAAATTCATGCAAAAAGAAAGACCGGCAGATAGAGGTTTATCTTTAAGGATCTCCATATTTGAGTATCAGATAAAACCGCTACATTTGACCCATGAAAGGTGACTCTAAGAATTTTTGCATAAAATGCTTTAATTTTTAAAAATGTTTCATTCAGATCGCAACTACCTATACAAACGTCACCGCCTCAGTCATCAGCAGATAGATGGTTGGCTTGGAGAAAACAGGAGTAAAGAGTTCTTACCGGAAAAGCTGGAACGTCTTGCGGCGGTTAAAAATTTTCTGGCGGTTACTGATCTGTTCAGGCAAAATGATATTTTCTTTATCAGCTTAAAAGGTCCTTTGTTATCTCAACGCATATACAAAGATGCTTCGGTCAGGCTTTCGCATGATGTTGACTTTATGATTAAGACAAAGGATGTTGAATCTGGTATAAAATTGCTGCTGGAGAATGGGTATCAATTTACTGAAGACATGCTTGGACCAAAAAACAAACTCCAACTAGAGCTGATTCTGAAAAATATGCATCACCTGAGTTTCCAAAACAACAAGGTAAATTGTTGTGTGGAATTGCATTGGGTTCTCATGCATGAGGTGCCTGTGTCAACGAAGAAACAGAAGGATATAGTCTATCGTAACCTGACAAAATATGTTTTTACGGGACGAGAGTTTACTGTTCTCAATGAGGAGTTAGAATTTCTTTATTTGCTGATTCACGGGGCCAAACATGCTTGGCGCAGACTTAAATGGCTGGTCGATATTAAAGACTATCCTGTTCAGGATATAAATGCAGAGCGTTTCCTTCAGCTGGTAAAACTCTTCAAAGCAGGGCGAATCCTGAGTCAAACCAATTATTTACTGAAAAAATTCTTTCATATTCAATTACCTTTTACTGGGAACACCCATATTCCGGGTTATTTGATCAATCGTGCATTACAATCAATAAATGATGATGAACAAAATATTTCAAGTGCAACAAGTGATATTATGTTAAATCAATATTACCTATGGTTGATGTTCCCGGATCTTTATTACATTTTCAAAATCTCGAATATCATTTTCTTACGACCAGGAGATATAACTGCTGTCGATTTACCAAATAAAGCCTCGTATTATCTGTATAGACCTTACAGTTTTCTTAAAAGAAGAGTGCTGGCGGTCATTTCATTTCCATCAATCCTTCGAAAAAATAAATTGAGTGAACACCCTTAAAAAAATCCTCAACCTCTACTCCCGGTTCTTCCGCTCTGCCCCTGGACGGAATACCGGGATATTCCTGACAAACCTGTTGTACGGGTTAAGCCAGGGGATCAGCATCGTGGCCCTGATTCCCTTGCTGCAAATGCTGGAAAAAAATTCGCTGGGGAGCAACAAAGCATTCGCCATATTAAATGAGGTGATCGGCCGGCTAGGTATAACCATCAGCATTGAACTGATCATCGGGCTCTACCTTGCACTGATCTTGTTTAATGCGCTGATATCTTACGCGAAATCGATCTGGCAGAGCGATGTTCAGCAGGAGTTCACAGCCGATATCCGGAAAGATATCTTCAGCAAACTGATCCGTTCCGACTGGATGTGCCTTTCGGGACAAAACAGGAACGAATTCTCACACATCCTCACCTCCGAAATTCCGAACATCACGGCGCTAAATTTCCACCTGCTCTCCCTGTTGTCGGTGGGCATCATTTTTATCATCTACGTCGTCCTGGCCTTCCTGGTCTCTTTTTATTTTACGCTCTTTGTGCTGGTTTGCGGGCTGGTATTGTATTCCCTGATGAACAGGTTCATCACCCGGACCTATGCCGCCGGAAAAGATAATTTTTTCACGAACCGCAACCTTTACAAACAGTTTGATGATTTCTGGGATACCATCAAATTCGCCAAGATCCACGGAACAGAGAAATACCATTACGACCGGTTTAATGAGCAAAATCAACAGTTTGCAGAACAGCGTAAACGGATCGTGAGGTCAAGCCTCACTCCCCAAACCATCAATACGATTACGAGCGCATTGATCCTCAGCATTGTGATTTATATCGGGTACAAGTTCGGGAATATGTCACTCTCCTCCTTCCTGATCCTGATTTTGCTGTTTGCCAGGATCTTTCCCCAGATGATGAAGGTGCAAACAACCTACATGCAGATTGCCAGCCTTTTTCCTTCCTATGAGAATACCATGGCCATGAAAAAAGAGCTGGAAACATCCTTGAAAAATGACGCAGCTTTTCAGGATGTCCCTTCATTGAAAATCACGCTGGAAAATGAAATTGCCTTTGATAAGGTCTCATTCAGATACATCACCGGAAAGTCCTTGTTTGAAAATATCAGTCTCACAATTCCTGCAAAGAAAATTACCGGCATTGCAGGACCATCAGGCATTGGTAAAACAACTCTCATGGACATGATCACAGGACTTCTCATTCCCCTTCATGGAAAAATAATGATCGACGGAAGGGATCTGACTGAAATTGACAGGGCTGCCTGGCACAATTCCATGGCCTATGTTCCCCAGGATTCAGTCTTTACCAATGCATCATTGCGCGAAAATCTGACCATGAGGAATGATCATATTTCAGATGAGAAGATCTGGCATACGCTCGACAGGGTCAATGCCGGTCAGTTTGTACATGAACTCAGTAGCGGACTCGATACCATTATGAGCAACAATGCACAGCAATTCTCGGGTGGCGAGCGTCAGCGACTGGCAATAGCAAGGGCAATGCTCCGGGAACCAACCTTGCTCCTCCTTGATGAGGTAACAAACACCCTCGATTCAAAAAATGAACAGAAGATAATCGACATTCTGCTGGAACTGAAAAAAGAGATCACCATCATCATGATCACCCACAAAAGAGATCTGGTTCAATATTTTGATGAGATCATTGATGTCAGAAAACTTTAAAACCGCTGATTAATTTACTGTTATGATTAATTAGGGAGCATTGCCCCAGGGGATTGTTTTTGTGTTATTTTTGCCGAAAAAATGAATATGATGTTTTCAATACGGAACGGAACTGTTGTCAGGTTTTCAAGTATTTCATTATTGCTGTTGCTGGTCTTTATAAGTGTAAACTCGTTTGCTACCAGGAATGCTCCGGTTACCACTGCAACTGCCAGGGTGACCTGCCCCGGATCCAGTGTTGCCATGCCCGTGACAGTGAATAATTTTACCAGTGTTTCGGCCATAACATTGAGAATTGAATATGACCCCTCCAAAGCTACTTTTTCCAGTGGCACCGCAAATTCAGCCCTGGCGGGGATGAGCATCACCTCCACACCCATAAGTCCTGCCCTTGCAAAGATTATCGTTGTATGGGCTAATATATCTCCTGTTACGCTTCCATCAAATGCAACACTGCTAACGATCACCATGAATAATGTTACCGGTTCAACCGCATTGACTTTTAATAATACATCCGGCGGAGGAGGCGACTGCGAATATGCCGATGAATCAGGATATGCCATGACGGATAACCCGACAGCCGATTTCTATTTCAACGGATCGATCGGTGCAGGGGCCATCGGTGCAGCAGATCCTGTTACCGGATCCAATGCGGTATGTGCCGGGACGAACAGTGTAGCCTATTCTATTCCTCCTGTCCTTAATGCGACTGACTATACATGGACACTTCCCGGTGGTTTTACGATTGTTTCCGGTCTGAATACCAATACCATAACGGTCAACGTTTCTTCTTCTGCAGTCTCAGGTAATATTTCCGTAACACCTTCGAACAGCTGCACCTCCGGTACCCCCTCCCCGGATTTTTCTGTCACTGTAAATCCATCCCTTCCGGTGAGCGTATCCATTGCTGCCTCTGTGAACCCGGTTTGTTTGGGTACTTCCGTTGCTTTCACGGCCACCCCGGTCAATGGCGGAATGACGCCCGGTTATCAGTGGAGGGTAAACGGGGTCAATACGGGGACAAACAACCAGGTATTCACCTATACTCCGGCAAATGGCGATATAGTTACCTGTGTTTTGACCTCCAATGCAGGGGCCTGTACCATTGGCAATCCGGCACTTTCGAATTCTTTAACCATGACGGTTATTCTTCCTTCCACGATTGTTTTATCATCGGCTCCAGGTTCAGATGCACAGATCGTTGAAGCAAACGCATCGATCACCCCAATTACATACACTGTTTCATCCGGAGCGACGGGAATGGAGGTGAGTGGTTTACCCGCAGGTGTCAGCGGTAATTTAAACGGAGTCACGATGACCATCGCCGGATCACCTTCATTGATTGGCATTTACCCATATTCTATTGCGGCCAATGGAGGTGCTTGCGGGGCCACTGCTACCGGAACCATTACGGTTGTTGGTAAGATTTCAGGTTATGTAAACTACGATAACTCCAGTTCCACGGGTATGACCGGTGTAAACGTCAGGTTGAGAAATGCCTCAGGTGATATGATAGCCACCTCCGTTACGGCCTATGATGGAACCGGAACAGCCGGATACTATATCTTTGCCGGTCTTCCGGCCGGAATTTACTCCATCACAGCCGACTATTCCGGAGCATGGCTTGGCAACAATGCGACTGACGCGCTCCTTGTCAACCGGAATACAATTGGGACCTATCCTTTGTTCGGATTAAGGGCCGTTGTGGCTGATATTAATGCAGATGGCAACATCACGGGACTGGATGCCCTGATGATCAAGGATCGGGCAGTAGGCTATATCAATTCATATCCTACGGGCGACTGGAAATTCACCAGCGCAACGGTTGTTCTCGGTCCGAACGCAACAGCTGACCTGAAGGCGCTATGCACCGGTGACGTGAACGGCTCCAATATTCCTGATTGAAGGGGTGTCAACAAATATTGAAGGCTGTAAACACTGGTGTTTACAGCCTTCTTGATGATTTAGTTGGTAGCCCCGGCAACTACACAACCATAAAAGATTGACCAGCTAAAAGCAATATAAATCAATGAAATAGCATTTTTTTAGACTGGTTATTTTCCCTTATTATTACTTTATTTTGTTACTTTTTGTTACCAGTTTGTTACTCGGTAACAATTTTGCATTATCTTTGGATAACAAAGGAAAACAATAGCATTTAAAAGGCAATATTATGGCAGTCTATCTCAGGAAAAAAAAGCTATCTGGAGGCAGGCAAAGTTATTACCTGGACATTTGGCATGGTGAAAAGAGGTATTATGAGTTTTTAAAGCTCTATACAGTAAAGACCAGAAACCCGATTGAGAAAAAAAGCAATGAGGCCATAAAAGACCTGGCAGAGAACATAAGGGCAAAAAGAGAACTGGATTTAGCAGCCTCTAACCATGACTACATTCCAAAATTCAAAAGAGATACTGATTTTCTGGCCTATTTTCAAACCTTTCATGATGCATACAAAAACAAAGATGTGAGGCTTGTAAAGGGTGCATTGGAGTATTTTAAACTTTTCCTTTCAGAGGAGAAAATAAAGTACCTGCCAATTAAAAATATTGATGAACAGCTTTGCAGAGATTATAAAAACTATCTGGAAAGCAAGGTGCATGGTGAAACAATTTCCAATTACTTTAAAAAATTCAGGTCAGCAATTCAGACAGCAGTAAAGGATAAGTTAATTACAGCCGATGTAACAGCAGGTATTAAGGTGGTCAGGTCAAACGGGCTGAAAAAGGATATTTTGAACCTGGATGAGATTGTTAAATTATCAAAGGCCAGATGTGGCAATGACCAGGTGAAACGGGCTTTTTTCTTTTCCCTCAATACCGGGCTGAGGTTTTGTGATGTAAAAGCTCTGACCTGGAAAAATATTGACAATAAGAAAATCCGGTTCACTCAGGCAAAGACAAAAAACACCTCCTCAGCCTCAAACCTTACTATTGACCTAAATCAAAATGCAATTACAATGATTGGGAGCCGGGGCAAACCAGATGAGAGGGTGTTTACATTACCAAGTCATACAGCCTGCCTTAAAGACCTTAAAACATGGGTTGAAAATGCAAAGATTGAGAAACATATTACCTGGCATTGTGCAAGGCATTCAATAGCAGTTAACCTCCTGGACAATGGAACCGATGTTAAAACGGTTGCCTCTGTCTTAGGTCACTCTGGACTTGCTCATGTAGATAAGTATCTCAGGGTAATTGATGAGAGAAAAAAACAGGCGGTAAACCGGTTACCAGAAATAAAATATTCAAACAAATGAAACCAAAAGAGGCAGATATTATTTTACTGGAGGCTTTATTGCAAACTCCAAACTCCAGGGCTGACTATTTCAGGATTACAGCCAAAGAGGGTAATCATGACCCGTTAACCTTTTATTTTGATTTACATGAGGCATATCAAAGGATTGAGGAGTATGTTAATACTGATGATATGGGTCATTGGGGCAGAGATGAGGCTGGTAACCCGGTATATGACAAACAATACATTTGGCTTTATGATTATACAGGAGGCAGGGTGAACGGGAGTTTTACCAGAGAGAATTTACTGGAGATACTGGAGCCTTTGCATGAGTTTGGATTATCAATAAAGGCAAACGTTGAGAAAAAAATGGAAAGAAAAAAACCAAGTTTGCAGGTTTACCTGGTAACTTATCAAAAACAGCTCAGGAAATTTCTTAACTCCCAAAGTTATTTAACAGAATTGGACTTTATAAATGTTTCAATTCCTGAGATTAGAAAAGAGATTGAGAAATACCAAAATATCATTGCTCAGCAGGGCAAAAAGGATTGTTTTGAAAAATTATCTGATGATTACATTCCTTTTTGGTTAAGCTCAGGAAAGGAGTTTTTATTATGGCTGGAAAAAAGAAAATCAGATTTAGAGAAACCAGATAAACCCGGTGTGAAATCTCAATCATTTACCTGGACAGGCAGCCAACCTCAATTAGTGGCATTGTGGCAGGCTTTAAATGATGCAAGATACATTGACCCTAAAACAACAGAAAAGGCCTTTACAGCGATCTTTGCCGATGAGTTGAAACAATGTGAACCGGTCAAATGGAATGGCTCAAACAGGCTCCTTTCATACTTATTCAATCAATTGTATGCAATGGGTTTTATTATTAAGGAATGGCAGAGTATCATTGAAAAATTCCAGTTATTCAAAAACAAAAGGGGCAAACCAATTACAGCCGGTGACCTGTCCACTGCTTTGAGCAATATCAATGAGGAACAATATGGCGTGAATCCTAAAGGTGCTGAGGAAATTGATGCTATACTGGAAACCTTAAGACCTTAAGACTTAACCCCTCTCAATTACAATCCCTTCTTTTCCTTTGCAAATTTGCCTTTGTAATTACACAACAGAGCTTGCAAGCTCATTTTGTTTAACTCAAAAAAATAAACACAATGAGTAATGAAAATGAAGCTCTCCAGAGATTGGAGAAACAAATTACTGATTTACAGGCCAATATTTTGAGCCAAAAAAATGTACTGACCTTTTCAGAGGCAGCCAGGTACACCGGTTTTTCCCGGTCATATCTATACAAGCTGACCCATTTACAGAAAATACCATGCAGCAAACCGGCTGGTAAGATGTTGTTTTTTGACCGGGCAGAGCTGGAAAATTGGCTCCTTACAAACCAGGTTGCTCATGAGGAGATAGAAAACCAGGCCAGCACCTATGTAACCCTCAATAAGAGAGGAGGCCGGTCATGATCTTAACTGATTATTACAAGGGTGAAAAACTGCCTGAAACAAAGGCAAAGACCCGTTATGATGTGACTGCCTCCACTGGTGAATATGAACATTTTGAAACCATGTTAAGGGTTAAGAGAGGAGAAAATATAGGTGGTTTATCATTCAATTTTGGTGATGTGCCTGACCGGTTCAGATTTTCAGGTAAGGACAAACCAGATATGGCAATTACCAGAGGTGATAATATTTCAAGTGTCTTTGTGCCAGATGTTACCCTCCCTTTTGCCTTTGGAGATGTAAACCATACCACTGATGCAATCCTTTTGATTTTCTCAAATGATTGGCAGGTTATTGAAATTTTCATTGCCAGAGGCCAGAGAAACAACAGGAGAAACCTATATCATTTGCTTTGTGATAATGAGCTGGAAAGTGAAATTGAAACATTGAGGAGCCGTGCAAAAACATGAGAGTTACCAATTTAGTAACCGGGCAGAGGAGGAGTGCAGCCGGGCAGGTTTGCACCCTCTTTTCCTCATTCTCTATGTTAAGGTGTTTCTGGTAACCGATTTAGTAACTATTTTATGTTTGACAATGTAGATTTAAAGTTGAGTTATGAGCAGGCTCCAGGGGTTAACCTCCTCCATGATGTACCTGCCAGATTGACCCGACAAAGTGAAACAACCTATGAAGATGGAACCGTTTCAATCTCTGGTTACCTGGACAGTATCAAAGTCAGAGTAACAGGCCAGGCGGTGAAAATTCAGGAAAGCTCTATTTGCAAATGGTTTTTAGGTGACAATTTCCAGGGGTTGAGCCGGGGTGACACAAAACAGGCCATACAGAGGCTCAGTGATGAGCTGAGGTTACCGATGGACAGAGCAGCAGTTACCAGGGTTGATGTGGCTCAAAACTTCATCATGAGGCATGAAAAAGCGGTTTACTTTGACCATTTAGGCAGCCTGCAATATTTCAACCGGCTCCAGCAAAGCAATGGACTGTATTACTCCAATGGAAATAACACCCTGGTATTTTATGAAAAGGTACATGAGCAATCTATCAAAGGGCAGCCTATTCCTGAGATGTACCGGGCAAAAACCTGCCTGAGATATGAGCAGAGATATAAGAGGCGGTTGCTGCAAACTTTCAACCTGCCAGAGTTAAGAGCTGCCAAACTTTATGAGCCGGGGTTTTATTGTGACCTGGTGAACCGGTGGAGGGGTGAATATGAGAAGATTAAAAAGATAAACGACATTCAAATAAATTACTCCATGATTAAGACCAAAAAAGACCAGGCAAACCAGGCAATACTTTGGTATGTGAGCCAGAGAGGAGGAGAGCTGCAAGTTATTGGTGAGATTAAAGAGGCATACAAAAGAGGAGAGCTAAGTAAAAAACAGGCTCATGATCTCAGGCAGCAGGTTGAGGAGGCCTGCAAATGTGAATCATTCACCTCCTCCAGTGATGTTATCCTGGAGCTGGATAAAAAGGTAAAAGAGGCTGCAAGGTTCTATTTGTAAAGAGGGGGGCGGTCAAAATCTCCAGGGGTTTGTTTCTGTACATCGATAGCCCCTCTTCAGCCGTTCCCGTGCAAAATTGGCTAAGGGGGGTTATAATGGAAAATCAATTAGTTACAAATCTAAAGTAGATTAAAATAGAAAATGACTGAGAGAGAAAAAGCAATGAACCGAGCCGGGAGGCTCTATTTTGGCAGTCAGGAGAAAGCGGATGAGTTTTTCAAAGTTCTTTATTCAGTCAGCTGCCTGCCCAATAATGAGATAATTCAGGCATTGAATAAATTCAATAAGCAATGGCAAAAGGAATTAAAACAGGTGGCCGGGAGCAGGGAACACCAAACCGGCTAACAAAGGAGTTAAGGGCAGCATTAAAGGAGATAATATTCCAGGAATTTGCAGCCCTGCCTAGTAGATTGGATAAATTGGAGCCAAAGGAGAGGCTGGAGTTACTTACCAAGTTACTGCCCTATGTACTGCCTAAGGTTGAAAGTGTGATACCTGGACACGGTGAACCCTGGGATACTGACTGGAGTTAACAGCAATAAAACAGCTGGAAGGTTTTTTGCCGGTCAAACGCGCGCGCGAGGGTGATTAAAAAAACAGGTGAAATAAAGGTAAAGTGTAAGTAAAAGATGCAATTTATATACATCATTACACGCGTGATGGAAACTTAACAAAACTTAACATTTTAATCCTGGGAATTGGCAGCTATGCCAAAGACTATCTTACAATCAGTACACGCGTGAGGGGTGACAAGCAATAAGAAAGGCCAGATAAAGCCAGGGCAATGAAGCATATTTAACGGTCATTACACGCGCGAGGGGCAAAGTATTAGTAAATGTTAGTATTCAGGAATGACAAAAGGTAACATTTGCTAACATTTTGAACTTGTCAAAACTTGTCATTCAGGGGAGAAGTAGAAACAAAGTAGAAACAAAGTAGAAAACTGAATATCAATTAAATAGCTATTGATTTTTACTGAATTGTGGTTATATTTGGGGTGTTCAAACCTTACCATAATTTAAAACCAAAAAACCATGTCAGAAAAAATCAGTTACCAAAGTTCACAGGAGGCCGTTGATTTAATCAATGAACTCTTAGAGGAAAAATGCCTGGTAGAGATTAGGTGTGATCTCAGGGAGTTACTTGATTTTTACATCTTAAACTCAACTGAAAGTGAAAGGAGGGCAATAAACCTCTATAAGACCATTAAGTATGTTACCGACTTTACTTACAATGTTGAGGAATATTCCAAGTAAAATTAACCTCCTCAAATGTTGTTATTTGTTGTCATTTCAAGTCCATAAATAGGTAATAAATGAACATTTCAGGCTTTTATGTTACCATTTTGTTACCCATTAAAAGCAAAAAGCCTATAAACACTGATGTTTACAAGCTTTTGGAGTAGCCCCGGCAGGAATCGAACCTGCATTTAAAGTTTAGGAAACTTCCGTTCTATCCATTGAACTACGGAGCCGGAAAAAAATTACGAATTACCCTGTTACCCTGTTACCCTGTTACCCTGTTACCCTGTTACCCTGTTACGGGATTTTTTGCAAAATTACGATTTTTATTTAACATCCGCCCCATTCACAGTGCCCTCTCCGGGGGTGACGAAAAAGAGAGTCCCGTCCGGGTTTTCGGCCATCAGGATCATCCCCTGTGAGTCGATTCCCTTCAGCTTTCGCGGCGCCAGGTTCACCAGGATCGAAACACGCCTCCCGATGAGCTCCTCCGGCTTGAAATATTGCGCAATGCCACTGACGACCGTCCGCTGGTCGAGCCCGGTGTCGATCTTCAGCTTCAGGAGTTTGTCGGTCTTGGCCACCTTTTCCGCCTCGAGGATGGTCCCCGCGCGGATATCCATTTTCGAAAAATCCTCGAACTGGATGACCTCCTTGCCCGGTTTCACAGGGGATTTGGCCTGAATGGCCTCGTTCGCTATCCTGGTATCCAGGAGCTTTTGCACCTGCGCTTCTATGGCGGCATCTTCAATTTTGTCAAACAGCAGGGAGGGTGCATTCAGCACATGCCCGGCCGCAAGCCAATTGAGTGAGGCGGCATCGCTCCATTTCATCACAGGGAGGTTCAGCATCTGCCTGATCTTTCCGGATGAAAAGGGTAAAAATGGTTCGGCCACGATCGACAACTGGGCACAGATCTGCAGGGAGATGTTCAGGACCGTTGCCACCCTGGCCGGATCCTTTGGATAGACCTTCCAGGGCTCATTTTCGGTGAGGTATTTATTCCCAAGCCGCGCCAGGTTCATCATGTCGGCCAGCGCCTCGCGGAAACGATAGGCATGAATGCTCCGGCCGATCCGGTCGGGGAACAATCCCATCTTCCGCAGGGTGCCCTGGTCCGAAAAATCCTGGTCCAACAGCAGCTGATCAGTTCCCTCAATCTCCGATCCGGTCGTAACCTGCGAGGCTATCCCGGTGAGTGCTCCCTGCGGAGGCACCCTCCCTTCAAAATATTTATGGGTCAGCACCATCGTGCGGTTTACAAAATTCCCGAGGATGGCCACCAGTTCGTTGTTGTTCCTTGACTGGAAGTCCTTCCAGGTGAAGTCGTTGTCCTTGGCTTCGGGAGCGGCCGCCGTAAGCACATACCGCAGTACATCCTCTTTCCCCG
>Ga0247841_10010157_pt1 | contig 12898 bp, 17 predicted proteins | sample LaCruzMarch2015__2_FD_192410 | JGI IMG/M metagenome (GOLD analysis project Ga0247841, IMG submission 192410) | Freshwater microbial communities from meromictic Lake La Cruz, Castile-La Mancha, Spain - LaCruzMarch2015_18m | ecosystem: Environmental > Aquatic > Freshwater > Lake | place: Spain... | reverse complement strand
GTTTAGTGTAATACAAAGTAAACGTTGACAAAGCAAGCAGGATACAATATAATTATAATATAAGGAGGATGATTATGAAAATTAAAATGATGGAACTAGCACAGTTAAATGCTATGTATGTGACTTTAAGACAGTTACCATTCATGCTGAGTGCCAGAAGAACAATTATGAGGAACTTCGAAAAGATCGAGAAAGAGTTGAAGTTTGGGTACGAAGAGGAAGCCAGGATAACTACAGAATGTAAAGACGATATGGAAGCAACTCTAAACAAGAAACAGGAACTGTATTCTATGGAGATAGATCTTGAAATAGAAAAACTCCCACTGTCAATTGAACAGCAGGAGTCTCTAATAATCAGTCTTGAACAGGAAGGTCTACTTCGGAAGATCTTTGACTTTGCTTCTTAGTAAGTAATACTTAAGATGCAGATATGCATCCTTAGTATGTTCTGTTTTTGGATCCTTACAATCTATCCATCGTTGATCAAGTCCTCCACTGAATTTTTTCACTGAAGCAGCTTGTTCAACGGTGGGTATTTTTTTCTGCTGACATATAAATAAGATTACACCAATAACTTGAACAGGATAAAAATCATTCCATACCATAGAATTAGCCTTACCAGGATATAGTCTAAACGACTCATATACCACAACTTCCGGATTATAAAAGTTGATCAAGTTCTCGATCTCTTGAAAATCTTTAACAACAGTACCTCCGCGAAGACGTCCTCCGTCTACAAATATCCATCCTGTACTTTCGCCTGGGTCAAATGACATTATTCTCATTTTGTTATACCCAAGTCCTCTACTAGTTTATTCTTAATCATAGTTTCCAATTCTTCATTTGTGAAGTGATCGTTACCTAAGTATTTCATATTACCTCCACATATTAACTCTCCATTATCCTTCATTATAGCAAAAGCCAAATCAATGCCATTCATTTTAAATACAGAATAAGGATCATCATGAGAAGTATCTTCTATAACTGTATAGCTTCTATCCATTAGCAATATTTTCATCTAGTACCCTCCTTATGTCTTCTATCTTCTTCAAGTTTACTTTTCCTACGTACTTATCCACGGTCCCAATACATTCCAATACATACACATCTACAAGATTCTTTTGACCTATTCTGTTCAAGCGATCTTCTGCTTGTTCATTTAAAGCAGGTGACCAGTCTCTGTCAATGAATATCTCTGTACAACATACTGCTTGCAACCCATCTATTCCTTGTCCCATTGCTCCAATTGTACCAACAAGAACTTGAACAGGTCCGTCGATGAAACAGCGTAATGCCGCCGTACGTTGTTTACCATCCATCTCTCCTATATAAGGTACAGAAGCATTTCCTAGGATAAATGCAAGTGCTTTAACCGTCTCAGCGAAGTGACTATAAATGACAAACTTTGTTTCTGGATTATCATTACACATTTCAACAATCCAATCAAATTTAACATTATTATCTATGTCAAAAAGTTTCGGATTAGAAGTAGTTTGCATTAGGCGTATGATTTGTGACATACCATTTAAGACGGAACAGTTATCTGGTAATGCATCAACTATAATTCTTTTGATATTCTCATATAGCTTCTTCTGCTTGCCTTCCATACTTAAAGGTATGTATGTAATTCTCTTACCTTTGCCTATAACTAAATCTGGATTACGAATCGTAAACGGCTCGAGTAAGTGTACAAGCTCTTCCTGTCTATCCTTATTCTCCGTTAAGCCTACTATCGTGTTTCCAAAAGGACCTCTTTCTACTTTACAGAACTTGTTAACAAACGCCCAATAATTACCTTGCGGATATCCTGTGTCAAGCCAATGTAGTATGCTAAAGAGATCGTTTGGCTTATTCAAAATAGGCGTACCAGACATACCAATCTTTCTCTGTGCAGGTATCTTCTCAAGTGCTCTTGAAGTCTTTGCTTCACGATTCTTGATTCTATGCACTTCATCACATATTACAAGGTCCCAACTAAACGCAAGAAATTGTTGAAGGAATTTGCCCGGCGTAAAGGAGTTAAACTTAGACGTACCGTTTGCAAGCTTGTCGTAGTTTATAATTACTATCTGTGCTTTATACGTAACAATTTTCGGACATATTACACTATCTCTTCCAGTCCATTTCTTAATCTCTGATGCCCATTGTTCAAGCACTGCTTTAGGACAAACGACTAAAACTCTCTTACATTGCCACATTTGCATGAGCATGATTGCTTCAACAGTCTTACCATAGCCCATCTTATTAGCATTAAGCACTGCCTTCAAGTCTTTTACTTTTTCAATATCAACTTTTTGATAATCATACAATTCCATGTAATTCACCCCAACTATATCCTGTTTCTGCATCAGCCTTAAAAGGTACGTTACAATTAAATTGCTTAATAGGCTGCTCTTTCATCACTGTTGTACCTGTGTATACGAGCCAATCCACAACTTCTTTATCATCATCACATTCAAATATGATTGAATCGTGCACGTTGTTAATAACGCGTATACGCGCGCTATAAGCACTGTTCTGAATGAGTTTATCAATTTCTAACAGAGATAGCACCGTAAGATCTGAAGCGACACTGGACACAGGAAAGTTAACGGCCTCGTTTTGTATAGCGTTTAAGTTCTTATTAGTCACTACAAAGTGTCTTACTCTGCCGAACAACGAAGTACTCTCTTGTCCGCTTGTAGGCATTCTACGCATATCCATGATCCACTTTTTTACATAGGCATTGGTGCATACCACTTTTGTATTAAATTGAAACCTTCTGATCTAGTTAGTGAAAACTCTTTACTAAGTGATCCAGCGCCTCTACCATAAGTAATACCGAAGTTAACGGCCTTAGCTTGCATTCTCTGTTCTTTAGTAAATCCTTCACCGAAGATAGATATAGATACCATGTTGTGCAAGTCCTGCCCTTTAATAAAGATATCCATTAACCAAGGATCCTGAGTTAGATAAGCAAGTACCCTTAACTCAGCCTGTGAATAATCTAAGTTAACAAGTATCTTACCAGGTGCTGCTTTAAAGATGTTCTTGATTTTAGCATCTCTTGGTATGTTCTGCATATTAGGATCGCTACAACTTAAACGACCTGTTTCAGTACCGTGAAGCTTGAAGGATGCTCTTACCCTACCGTCGTTACATTTTACATTACGTATACCGGCTACATATGTGTCTATCTGCTTATCCAGAGTACGCACTTTTAAAAGTGCTTTAAGGAAGTCTTGATCCGGATATATCTCGTATAACTCTTCAAGTATCTCTGCGTTTGTAGAGGATATATCTTGTCCAGTAATTTTCTTAAGTAACCACATAAGTTGCTTTGGAGATTTATGATTGAAGTATGCTCCAGGAAAACTCTTAGCATCAGTGTCACGTACATATGCTACAGGATCCCAATACTTATTAGCAACTCTTTCCATTTCATCTACAGCATCTTCAGCATCGTTAGCTAATTCGATATGAAGTACATTCAGATAATCTTCATCAAGCATAAAACCATTTTCTTCCACTTGTGCATATACGTTTGAAGCCTCCATAAGCATACGATATATACGTTCAGATTCAGGTCTCCTAAGTTGCATAAACAGATCGTATAACTGTTCTGTAGCATACACGTCCATTGCATTGTAAGGACAAAGGACTTGAAGGGGTATATAGTCGTATCGGAGATCTGTTACGTTTATACGCATCTGTCGTGCAAGCTTCTTTTTGTAATCATCAAGTTTATCATCCCATTGAGGAGCTTGAAGATATAGTGGTGCTAAATCTTTTAGTCCATGTGTTCCCTTACGTTCGTTAATACCTACATAATGTAGAAGCATAGTATCTTCATCTACACGTGCGCGTACTTTAAGAATGTAATGAATCCTACTTATATCAAACTTGCCATTATGCCAAAGGAATTTGATATTTTTATGAGCGAACATATCCGACAACGCTTTACATACATTAGGTGTAAAGCATGCAATAAGATGTACTTTAAATTCTCCACGCATCTTAAGGCCAAGTAATAACATATTATTGTCATCCCAGCCAAGGTGACTACACTCAATATCACAGGTTATAAAGGTCGCGTTACTTGAAAGGTATTCGATAACTTGAAGGGCTAGTGATTCGCTTTTATACATTTCCCAAGGTATTAACCATCTACTATTTCCTTGTGCATGTAAAGCGAGATTAAGTTTCTCGAAGCCTAGTAATGCTTCACCGTACCTATCTAACTCGGTAGGCGCTACTCTTAGGTAAGATTCAGGTGGCACATATAGAATATTTCCTACTACTTTGTACCATACTTCTCTACTCATGGTAGCACTAACTTCCCTATCACTAGGGAAGTTAGGACACAACATTTTTAGAATTTCATTTGACATTTTTTGTATTCCTCCTCATCAATTTGAGCCATTTCAAGATCAATAGTAAAACCATCAGCACGTGTACTATCAATTGGCATATGATTCTCAACAAAATAAGATGCTAAGCAAGTATCCACCGATCTGATTTTCTCAGGATACTTGAAACGCCCAAGCTCCTCAAATGAATACCAAATACCTAACAGATGAATATCCTTTTCTGAATTCTGCCATAGATATTCAATCCCTGGTCTTCCTTGTGGAAGCATCTTTGCTACTACTTTAGGAATACCAATGACATCAATTTGCGTTGAGCGACTTAATCTGTTAAAACAGTTTGTAAATTCGTCTAAAGTTTTTCCTTGAGCAACAGCCATTTTCTTAAACTTTACACCATATGTTTCTTCAAGTTTCTTTATTTTCTCAAGTGCAGCCCATGTTGCTGTAAGTGTAGCAGGACCATCTCTGAATACATCTGGAAGTATAATCTCATCGGCAGCAATAGCTAATGCTGCGTTGTATACTCTTTCAATGTATATAGAACGTCCTATCTCAATGAGTGAGTTATCAAGTATCTTATATCCTTTAAAGTTTTTTGCAAAGGTCTTGTAAGACTGGTGTGACTCCACCAGATGTGTGAGAAACATTCCCATCTCTTGATTCTGCATAAGATGTAGCTGATGTACCGGTACGATGTTTATTAGTTTCATTTTTCTTCCTCCACCACATTTTTAAGTCATGTACGACGCCATTCTTAGCGAAGTACGTTTCATTGAATATAAGTGCTGATATATTCCATATTGCTGCTGCCAGATGATCTTCTGACTTATCTCCTTCAAGCCATGTATACAAGTGACGCACTGCTGAATCAAAGCATCTGGAATCTGGTAAGCCTTTCTCCCAATTACGTGCCGCATACTTCTCAGCTCCATTCTCATAGTGCTGTGCCACTCTCTTCAAGACTGCCGGCGATAAAAGATCATATCTTCCTTTACCAGTTGCAGGCTCTCTCATACCACCTGTTGCTACATATTCTCTATTCCCCGAGTCCGGTAATGACGTCATATTGTTTACCTCCATATACATCTTTGTATCTTTCACTTAACTTTTTATAGTTATTCGCAATAACATCTTGAAGGTCGATACCCAGTATTGAACACAAGTGAGTACAATACCATATCACATCGCCTATCTCTTCAGTAAAAAGTCCTTTTTGTAAATATCCATCTAGTAAAAAATCTAACTCTAAAGATGCGTCTTTACATTCTTTTGATTTTTGTACAATGATCAATCTTTTCTTTATGAGATCAGCAACCTCTCCTGCTTCACCCATTAAACCTAAAGCTGCATTAAAGAGTTTATCAGTTGTTGTAGCAGACGGGCTACTATACCCGTCCGCCACAAAACGCTGATACTCACTTAATGAGACTGTATTTGATTGATCTGTCATAGACATCAATTCCTTCATATAATTTTACTTTTTTGACTACGAAACCAGTGAGAGGTAATGCTACAGTTTCATATGCCACTTTCATTATAAGTTGTACAACTATCATTCCTAATAGTGTATTAAGAGGCATCGTACCGATAAATGCTAGTGTAATGAATATAGTGGCATCTACACCTTCTCCAATTAAAGTAGATACTACAGCTCTTACACCAAATCTCTTACCATTAGAATGAACTTTCATTTTACTTAATACCATCGAATTTAAGAATGAGCCGGCAACGTACGCTATTAAACTGGCTGCAAACAATCTCGGTGTACTACCCAATACAGTTTTAAATGCTTCACTATTAGTAAACCATACAGGTGCTTTTAATATTATAGCTAACTGAAAGTATCCTACCATTAGTAAATTCATTCCAAAACCCAACCACATAATTGATCTGGCTTTCTTGAAACCATATACTTCTGTAATGACATCACTTAAGATGTACGTTATCGGAAATATAAGAACGCCTGCTGTGATGGCCCAAGGACCAATCATAATCATTTTCGAAGCTGCTACGTTCGAAAAACATAAGCAACTCACAAACAAGATCCCAAAGAACATGAATAACATTGACACTGACTTTTTCATTTTTCTCTCCTTTTTTTTCTTCCTGCGATTAAAGTCGTCAAAACAATAATTACGAGCTCTACTAACAATGTTACTAGAATCCCCGCTACAAATTTATCGATGTACATTTTATTCTATTCCTCCTTTCAAGATATTCTAAACAATCATCCGTAGCACGAAAACTGCCCGATGAGTAACCTTTTATTGCACCTGCTAATAGTAAGTCCGCGTAAATCTTTTCCATTAGCCATCTATCTACATCTATTACAGCGCGAGTCAACTTAGGTGTAACAACACCACCTTGAAACAGTTGATATAATTCTGGATACTTTTCGACGTATTTATCCACTACTTTAGTATCAAGCATTTGATTCGCCTCCTATCTGTTTCGTTATTTCAATCAGCATCTTATCCGGAGCATATGCACCTGAACTTGTTAACTTAACTAATCCACGTCTTAACAATTCAGATAATATCTTAGATGCCTCATATTGATCTATTCCTAACACTTCCCTGATCTGTAATCCACGGAACTGATTAGATGCTAGTAACACTCTTAAGGACGGATACAACGCAAGTTGTGCTTTTATGAATATAATGTTAGCAGAGCGTTCCTGCTGTGCTCTCTTGCTCTCTTTAATGTATCCTACATAGTCAAAAGTATCTTTAGTTAATGTTGCTCTTAAAAAGTCTTCAGCATCTTTAACAGCTTGTTCATCAATAACTATCTTAAAGTCTTCAATGTTTCCACGAAGCACAGAGCTTGCACAGGCTAGTCGAAGTATCTTCTCATGTACTGCTACTCCTACTATTAAAGGTCCACCGGCGAAATCCTGATCAAGAGCATTCGCTGAAGCTCGTACTGCTTTATTACCTTCAGGAGTAATGAAGATATTATCAGCAGTAGTTGACCAAGCAAATGATATAAGTGCTTTAGTCATTTGAATAATGTTCTCCATATTCTCTGGCTCGGTTTGATCTTTAAAGTCAGTAACATTAACATCATCATGAGCTGCTGAGATAACAAAATCGTATCTTGCTTGGTCTTCTGCAACTGGTATAAATTCTTGAAAGGCACCATATGCTTTCCAATAAAACTCATCGATGTTACGTCCACTTCTAGGATTACTAAGCCATACCAATCTTGTACGTGCTCTTGCTTCTCCTTTTGCAATCTTGTTTATCGTTACGGCACCGCTACTACGAGTTGCTGACAATTCTTTAATGTCATCTATGTCAAGTCCTGATGCTTCATCTACCATTAACAATCCTCTATCATTTAACGGAATAGCACCCCATGTAATAACCCATGAATCACCGAAACGTTGTACACCGCCAATAACACCTGTACGTCTTGCATTTTCACCATTGATATACGAACCTACACCAAGACTCTTAACCAATCGTTGGGCCATCTGAGACTTACCAGTACGTGTATCACCCATTACCATTACGTCAAGCCATCCTTTGATAATACCAGCCTTCCATTTTATCTCGGTTGCTGACATGTATGTTAACATCAGAGCACCAAATAAATCAGGACGACCTTCAATACCTAATTTCGCTTTCCACAATGCATAATGTGTATCAATAACTTCATGTATTGTCTTGTCCTTTGATATTGCTTGAAAGAAACTAAGGACTTCAGGAGTCAACAATAGATTCTCATTGTCAGTCAAAGGAGTTGTTGCTTTTCTTATTACATAATAATTCTGTTGCGTTCTTGGATCGGATACCCTGCATGATTCAAAGTCATACTTAGCAGTTGGCAGAAGTCTCGTATCATGATACATGTACAATCCATACCTATGTTCAAATGTCGATTCTTCACCGCCATCAACAAAAGATGCTGCCTCTTGAAATAATAACTTTTGTACGTTAACATATTCAGTCGGTTCAGCCTTAATGGACTGACAACCAAATAATTGTTGAAGGTATCTATCTTGAACACCATCTGATGAATTTACAAAGTTAACTAATTGTCTCGGTTCCACTTCAATTGAATCCAAATTTCTTGCAATACTGATTGAGCATGGATTACTGCATTTACTGTTTGTACAGACGGGCTTTAACTTGAAGGGGATAGTATACGTCATAGGATCTGTACCTGTAATACACATACTAGATAATTGCATCCAGTTGTTCAAGTTCTCTACATATTCACTTTGTGTAAGAGAAGTAATCCCTACTATTGATGTATTCGGTTGTTTATCAGTCATTGGCTGTTCATATTCGTGAAAGTCTAATGAATGATATTTCATCCAAAAGTCTACAAAGTCCTTTTCTGGAAGTCTAACACGTCTAATATCGGTCGTGTAATTCTTTAAACCTCTAAAATATTTCTCAGCATTTTTATCGCCGGCCATATCACTATCAGTCATAATAATAACTTTACGATCTTTGAACATGTTAAGTTCAGCTATCGGTATTGTAGTACCACCAGTACCTGTGATTGCATACAGTCCTTGTGATATGGCTGCCATACAATCTTTCTCACCTTCCACAATGTAAATAGGATCAGTTACCGGACATTCTAGTAAAATCGAATATGGATAAAGTCTACAATCGTTTAATTCTTTAATACCTATTACTTTAGCAATATTAGAACCTGCTTCCCTCTTACTTGGAGGCATATACTTTCTAAGATTGATAAAACGACCGGAACGAGACTTGATGGGGAAAGTAACTCTTAAGTCCTCCCAGCCGATTTGATACTTGATCAGAGTCTCTTTTGTAATGCCAAAGCTCTCGAGCTCAGCTAATGCAAGGTCACGTCTCATAAGTGATTCATGACATTTTTGAACATAATCTTCATCTGGAAACTTCCAGGTCTTTCTTGTACGATATTGATTTTCAACTTTCTTTGCAGTATCTAATGGTACATCATAGTACCACTGTATAAATTCGACATGATGGCCACCTCTTCCACAACCGTGACAATACCACGCATCGGTTTCGGTGTTTACAGTAAATGAAGCATTGGTATCGTCATGTAACGGACACAATGCATATTTCTGATTACCTGATGTTTTTGATTCGTCGAAAGATACAAATTGTTCATAGAACCCCAAATAATCACCCCATTTCAATTTTATGTGACTATTGTAAAGAAGAAGAAGGAACTCCTAATCACTCGGAGTTCCCTCTTTTTTGTTGCTAATTGCTCAATTAGCAAATATCTTTTTGATACGATTTACGATCTCTTCATTGTACTCTTCCTGTACAACTTTTGCCTTCACAGTTGCTCCGATGAGATCTGCTACATCCAACTGAAATGGTCCGGTCTGTTCTATTCCTATAGCGTCCGTTAACTGTTTAATCTTAAACAGTGATTTCTCGCTAAGAGGATAGTTCTCCCAGAGACGGTTTTTTGTTACAGCTTCCTCAAATACTACTTCTATTTTCGGATTGCCAGTTTTGCTGGTGCCTTCTGATGCTTCTATAACTGTAAGATCATAGATGCCTTCTGCGAGCGGTACTCTTTCTTTTACGTTCGAAAAATCCAAAGTAATCATGTTGCTCTTTCCGTGGCCATACCGCCACTAGTTTAACGTCCTTCGACGAATTTTTAAGGCTCTTGCGAGTCCTTATTTCATGGCATCAAGTATACCTTTGTATGTAACATTCTTTATTTGTTTTTCAAGAGGTATCCTTGTCTTTGCTTGGAAGCGTGATTTCATAGCAGTGTCCATAATATATTCTCCCATTATATTAACGGACATATGTCCTACTATATCAAAGTGCTTTCCAATCTCTGCTGCAAACTTACCGTTAATAGAAGGTGTACCACTAGTACGTCCACCTTTCTTATCTTCAAAGAACATTTCATGCATACAGCATATAAAAGTTATCGGTAAGTCTCTAAATGCTTCTACACACATTTGATTGAAGTCTATCATAGTACCCCAATCTTGTATCTCGAAGTTAGGTCTGAATTCTAACGTGGTTTGTTTCTTAAACATAGGTCTTGAGGAATCTGTTACAAGTTTATCCCTCATGAACTCTTTTACGTTCCAGTTAACTTCAGTCCATGTATCGAACACTATTGCTTCGAAAGGTTTTATAACCTTCCACTTTGTTTTATCATCCCCATATAGATGAGTGTTTATCTCATCTGGATCGTTTTTATCAAGCAACTTGTATATCTTGTCGATATCACGGAAATCCTTAAATTGTACTGGTACGATATTCTTCAACCATGTTTGCGGAACTGTTAATGCTGTCTTCAAACCATTGTCAACATCAACATAGAATGTGTACAATACTTCACCAGTTGATAATCCGAAACGTGTTTTGCCACATCCAGGTTCTCCATAGGGTAAAATATTTAGCGGACCCGATTTTAGGTCCTTAAAATCAATTGCTTCCATTCAATCCTCCTTCGGTATAATAATATTATACACTATATTTAATGGTAAATCAACAACTACTTTCAATATCCTTATCGCTGTTTAATCCTCGTCAGATGTTATATGACGTTCGACTTTCTCTTCTAAGTGATCCACTTTCCTTACTTCGTATTCCTCTTCAAACTCAGCCACAAGATCATCTACCGGCTTCAAATTGAACCCACAGAACATACAAAGTGATGCATAATCACACATCTGACATTTCATTGTTCCAGGCTCAGGTTCACCTGTAGTGTTCTGTGAAAGTTGCTCGATAGTCTTGAAGAAGTTACTTAAGAAAAGGCCGAGATCTTGATCATCATATACACATGCTGTGCGTTTGTAGTTAAACTCTTTTACAGTCTTCTTACACTCGTTTATGTATATGCCGCCGAACTTGTGATCTGTATGATGCTCTTCGTTATACTTCACAGTCCAAGCTTTCAAGACGTAGTAATACAATCTTGGTTGCTCATCCATAAACATGTATACATCAGGTCTAAAGCTTCTTACTGACTTATGCTCAAAACCCCAGATTTCATTTGTCTCAATGTTTAAAGCGATCATATCTATCGCTCCGCAAATATGTATCTCTTCTTCAAGTCCTATGTCGAACGGCATATCGAAACTATGCTCGATATCTATGACCTTAAACTTGAGAGCATCCTCTTGATACACTTGTTCGAAGTATCCATTTAAGATAGTTGACATAACTCTTATATCCGCCGGATCCGTTAACTCCTTGATAGTACATTCGAACAAATTGTTGAAATCTCCACCAGCATACATACTATGCAAGGCCTCATGCATCAAAGTTCCGAATGTGAACACAGGCTTCGGAGCCATCGGCTTAAGATGATATTTGTTACGACTTGAATACATCCACTTCCTTTTACATTCTCTGAATGTTTTTACTTCACTAGCATCTACTTTCATTTTACATCCTCCTCTTTTTTTTCTGTCACTACAACACGTGCACCAAAACTATAATCAAGTATACTAATCTGGGAAATATCTACACCCATGTCTTTAGCAATTAACATGTTTACAGCTTCATATGAATATATCTTAATATCCTTATGTTCTAACTCTCTTAATTGCTCTATTACTTCTTGAACATGTTCTAACAACTTTTCCGTAGTATACTTAAAACCATACTCATAACACTCTGCATCATAATCGTTATAATGATTATAATCCCAACCTACAGCCCAACCTTCCATGTACGATGTTACACCTGAATATGAAACGCCTCCATGACAACGTATTATATACGAAGCATCTTCAACGTTCATATATAGAGCATGATCTTTTGGAATTGTTACATATGCACAAGGATACTTACCATAGGATACTACAGCAAACTTATAATCCTTGAAATAACCTTTTGCAAGAATTATTGCTTCTCTGGTTTTTTTGTACTCCATTTCTATCTTATCACCAACAATTTGAAGTCCTAACATTACTTTCTCCTCTCTACACATATCTGTATTGATGTTTTCATTTTCTTACTATAAGGACTTAAAATACCAGCAACATGCTTTGCCGTCTCTAAATCACCACAAGTAAGATCAAATGGTATATCATAACAATGCCATCTGTTCGGTTGTATATCGCTAGCATTATCCTGATGATGTAATTTAAACCATCCTCTTTCAATATCCGTGAGGGTTATTCCTAACCTCTTTTCAATATCCTCTATTGACACATTACCTAAGTATATACTCATTCCTCTACCTCCTCAACTATTCAGATATCGTATTTTGTTTCTTCTATCTGATTGATCTTTAGTTTCAATTCTTGCAATTCAGTTTCCCAGGATGTTCTTTCAAGGTTTAAACCCTCAAGCATAGCACGTTGAACCAGAGTGAGTACGATTATTCTAAAATTACTTACACTATCAGAGACAAACAATTGATTACCCTTAAGAATTCAAGATGCTGCTGTCTATCCTTTAATCTTTTGTATTCGTTCATCATAGCAATAAATTTCATACATATATCCTTTCTTTCTCTACCTGAAAGTACCACTCACGAATATCAAGTACAGGTATCCATCCGTTATTCCATAGTATCGCACCACTTTCGTATTTCTTAGA
>Ga0247841_10010156_pt1 | contig 12898 bp, 13 predicted proteins | sample LaCruzMarch2015__2_FD_192410 | JGI IMG/M metagenome (GOLD analysis project Ga0247841, IMG submission 192410) | Freshwater microbial communities from meromictic Lake La Cruz, Castile-La Mancha, Spain - LaCruzMarch2015_18m | ecosystem: Environmental > Aquatic > Freshwater > Lake | place: Spain... | reverse complement strand
GTGATCAAAAAGTTGGAACACCATATATCCTGCAGTGAACAGAACAAAAAATCATACATCATAACCACCTTACCTGAAACCCCACGGGTTGGATCATCCTTTCATATTGAATTTTTTCGCCCGGTTTTTGGGAATGATCAATTCTATGTAGACAAAGTTTCTTACAGGTTGCTGGATGATATCATGATTGTGTCAATTTATCTGCGCACTTCGTTTTGCAATGAATATGTCAAACATAAGGAGGGGCAGGAAGAGTATGAAGCCTGGCAAAAAGGACCGGCTTACTGGTGGGAGTGGATCCAGAAGAAACATGGGGACCAATAATAAGGGATGGTCAGGATCGACCTGAATATACATATGACCTCAGGCTGAGATTATATGGAGCTGAATTTGGTTCAGGCGGATGAAGTTTTCGACTTCAGGACGGGAGCTGAAGGCATAGGTGGCTTTGATTTTGCCTGAAGGAGCATAGATGGTTAAAAAGAAGCTGACGCTGACCGGTGCGGGATTTGGGCTTGCCGGATCGAATAAAGAGACCTGCAATAAACTTGCGATGGCTGGCTGGTTGTTTGATGATTTCAAGATGACCTCCGCTTTTTGATGGTTGAATGGATGAATTGATTAAAATTCAAATCTTAGGCAACTCAAAGCGGAGTAAATTTTAAGAGGCAAGGCTGCCGGTCATTTTTTTACCCTAAAAAACAGAGAATTCAAAAAAATGACGGCACCCGAAGGGCCTGGCCTTGCGGATTATAAATTTACGAAGCTACCTTTGGGTAAGATTTCAATTTTAAATGGCTGAAGTTCGGGAGGCTTACATACAAAAACATACACATATGTTAAGACGTGTAATTACATGTCAATGAGAATGTTATATTGAATTGCATGATGCCTGACACCATGCCCTGGCTATTTTGTACTTAAAGTTGACATAATTTCCCTGAAACTTTCAAGACCGGCTTCCAGGTTTTCAATAATTTCTGTTGCTAAATCTTCAGGGTCTGGCAGGTTGTCGAGGTCTGCCAATGATTTGTCTTTAAGCCAGGTGATATCCAGACTGGTTTTATCTCTGGCAATGATTTCTTCATACGAAAACTTTCGCCAACGCCCCTCGGGGGAGGTGTTGCGACTTTGCTCAACACCCGTGAAGGTATTGGCTCTTGTAGGATTTGTTGAAGGCTCGCTCCAGGTTTCTTTGCGTTTGTGCCGGTTCACTGGGTTGTAGCAGGTGATGAAATCACTCAGGTCGCTGATTTTTAATGGATTTTTCTTTAAGGTGTGATGAATATTCGTGCGGTAATCATATACCCAAATTTCTTTTGTCCAGGGATCTTTGGCAGCCGGTTTATTATCGAAGAATATAACGTTTGCTTTTACCCCCTGGGCATAAAATATCCCTGTTGGTAATCGAAGTATTGTATGCAGATCAGTGGTTTCCAATAATTTTTTGCGTACTGTTTCACCTGCACCGCCTTCAAATAACACATTGTCGGGCACTACAACGGCAGCAATACCACTTGTTTTCAGCATGGTTCGGATATGTTGAACAAAGTTCAATTGCTTGTTGCTGGTAGTAGCCCAAAAGTCCTGGCGGTTGTAGGTTAAATCATCTTTTTCCTGCTCACCTTCGTCATTGGTAAAAGTTTGGCTACTCTTTTTTCCAAACGGAGGATTTGCGAGTACATAATCGTAAGTAAATGGCGAAGCAGAAATCAAGGCATCGGCAGGAGAGATGAAATTATCGCTATCGATGTCGCCAATATTGTGTAAAAATAAATTCATCAGTGCCAGCCGTCTTGTACCTGCCACAATTTCATTTCCATAGAAGGTTTGGAGTTTCAGAAACTTGTTCTGGTCTTTATCTAATTTATTGTTCGATACAAGATAATCATAAGCGGCCAAAAAGAACCCCCCTGTACCGCATGCAGGGTCGGCAATGGTTTTCATGGGTTGAGGCTGGACACATTCAACAATGGCCCTGATTAATGGTCGGGGCGTGAAGTATTGTCCAGCACCACTTTTAACATCTTCAGCATTTTTCTCCAGAAGCCCTTCGTAAATATCGCCTTTTACATCAGCGCCCAAAACCAGCCATTGTTCACTGTCAATCATATCGATTACCTTCGCCAACATAGCAGGGTCTTGAATTTTATTCTGGCTCTTTGTAAATATTTGCCCCAGAATCCCCTTTTGTTTGCTTAGCTCACGAAGCAACGTAACATAATGCAATTCAAGTTCAGCGCCTTTTCGGGAAGTCAGACTCTCCCAGTTGTATTCCCCCGGAATATTTAGATTACGATTGTAAGGCGGCTTGCTATATTCATCAGCCATTTTTAAGAACAACAGGTAAGTGAGTTGCTCCAAATAATCGCCATAACCAACTCCCACATCACGCAGGGGATTGCAAAAACTCCAAACTTTGCTGACAATACTAGACGTATTATTGCTCATTGTCTAATTTTTTAAACTTATTTCAGATGTCACAGTTAATTAATTTCCCCTCAAACGCCTTTTTCAAAATGCTTTGCCTTAATTTTTCCGCTTGTTTTAAACTGTAACTGATGGTTTCTTCGATTTTATCACATATGGTGAGCTTGCTTTCTAATTCAGAGACGATGAGTTGTTGCTCATCAAGTGAACAAATAGGAATTGGATAAGTTTTAAGTTTTGTTCCGTTTATATTTGATTGATTTACTCCGAAACTTCTCACTGAATTTCCGTAACTCTTTGCAAAATGAGTATTCAGAAAGTACGTGAGATAAGTCTCATCAATCAGGGACTTAATCCTATTTATCCGTATTAAATATCCTGCAAAGATAGCTGGTCTTTCACCTTTGTATTGTGCTGATTTTCCTACCCATTCGGCACTGTTTGTTCGATTGAAGAGAACATCACCTTTTTTAAGAAGGTACTTCTCAATTTCTTCCTGGTTATCAGTAAAAACTAAATCTTCCCAATCAAGCTTTCCATTTTGAATATTACCCATTCTTAGTACTGGAACTTTGCCGGTTTTCTTTGATTTTGTTGCGGAACCATATTCGACATTTTGGCAGACATAATCTAATGTTACCCACTTCCACCCCACCGGCAACTCACCATTTTTCACATTCTGGTTGGTGAGTTTCCCTTCAAATGCCAATTTAAGCAAACTTTGCCGGTAAACCTTTAATTGCTGCTGTGCGGTTTGAAGTTGTTTTTTACCGTTTTCCAGATCGCTGAGCAGTTCTTCTATTTTAGAAACGATGGCGAGTTGTTCGGGGATAGGGGGGATAATAAAAGGAATATCTACCAAATTGCTTTTTGTTAATTTCAAACGTGTTGTTCCATTAACAAATTTTCGATAATTAATGGAATTAAGGTAGTACAGAGCATAATCATCAATGAGATATTGCTCTTTGCCTTTCAAAATATGGGCATGATTATTTACCCAAGCCTTGCCTTTAATTTTATATGCCTTGTCTTTGTATATATCTAAAAATGGTGCTCCATCTTCACCAATTAAAATATATTCTCCATTAGTTAGAAAACTGTCAATCCAACCAACTTGGCCAGTTGCTCCATAATATGGAAAAAGTTCGCTTTGATTTTTCTCAGCAATTCTGTGTTGCCTTTCAGTTGAATTTACAGGCTTTCGCAAATTATCCAAGACATCACATACTTCTCCCAACTTCTTTATTTGCCAATGCTTTGGTATGTTAGATTGTTCACTCATTGTATATCTCCAGTCAAATAGGCGTCAAATAAAAATTCCATCCGGCAAATTGTATATGCATTGCATACTTTTTTTAGTACAACCCGGGTTTTCATCAAAAAGCCATCAAATAAGAAGCGCTTGATTATTTTCAATCCTGAATCTTTCTGCCAAATAAGATTAATCTTCTAATTTTTCGAATTTGGAACTGCGGATTGAAAATCGAAATGCAAATGGTGTTTTGGTTTCTTCAATGCATTTTAAAATATCTTCCCATTTGTCAATAATTGTTTTTACGATTTGCCAGTAACTGAGTCCCCCTGATGGAATTGAAAAAAAAATAATACCCAAGCCGAATTCTTTGCAAAGTGTTTTTTGATGCCTGGTGGTTTGAATTTTAAAATCCCGGGTAATGGCAATAGCATTTTGTTGCCCGGCAAGTGGAATCCAAGTCTCATCTTTTACGCCTTCGCAAAAATCAATTTTAATAGACCTGACATGAAAATCGGTTTTGTTTCGTTTGTTCAGTGGTTCCTGAAGTTTATTCAATCCTTCAGCAAGTTGAGGAGGTAGGTTCTCATCAATATAGATAATCATCAGGCTGCTTTTTTGCAGAAGGAAATTGCATCAATGACTTTGGATTCATCGATGGTGTATAAATCGCTGATAAACCAGGTAGGTTCTCCGGACTTATAGAGCTCAAAAATAACTTCAGCGATGATATTCGTTCCATCGATCACGGGTTGTCCAAATTGATGCAATGGATCGCAGACGATTGATTTGCTTTTTCCAAGAGGCCATAATTTTGTAGCGAGTGAATTGGAGCCAAAATCCAGGTTTTTAAAGAAATCTTTGATAATTCCCAATTTGAATTGTCTGGTGGAATCAATGCTGTAAATGCTCTCATCATTTTGTTCAAATAACACTTTTTTCCCATCTGACCTTAAATGGGGAATCACATCTTTTCTGGCAAAAGGATACGCTGTATTAAACTGAAGAGATAAAAATTCATGCACTTTGAGTATTTCTCGGGATGAGACACCCGCCAAACTCAGTTGGTAGAAAGTATTTAATTCTATCAATGTATGGAAATTAACCGCTTTTGTCAGATCAACTTTCCAGGTATATGTTTCGCCATAACTGGCTGCAAAACGATCGTTCCAAAACGAATTTATCCACCGGTTAACCTTGGAATAAGGAATGCCCAATATCATAGCGATATCAGGAACTGTATATATACCTTTCCCCAAAAGCGGTTTGGTTTGGAATGCGGTGGTCACTGTTTTAATATTTATACAAAAATAGCAAATCCGGTTGGTGTTTTGACAACCTTATTGAGAACTTTTTGTTCAGGCGGCCAGCGCTTCATTAAGTTCCAGAATAATTTCATCTGTCCTTCCTCCAAACAGTTGCCACATCTTTCCCAATCCGCCCTTTGAATTAAATGGGTTCAGGTCGAAATCCTCCTTTTCAATATGGAGACTGTTTACCACATAATCTTTAATCATATGCAGCCACTGCATTTGCTCTTCGTTAAACTTTATGGATCCGGCCTGTTTTTTAAACACCCATTCCTGGAAATTTTTATCGACAGTTCTGTCGTAGGTTGTCAGGGTGCGATCCAATCCGCTCACCTTGCGAATGAGTGAAATGATTGCGGTTAGTTCATTCCGCGGAGAGCCGTTGCAATGTTCCAGGGCTTCGTATGCGCGCCAAACATGCATGGGAGCAAGGCCGGGTTTATCGTTTTGCAACCTTTCTAAGACCTCTTTGATCATGGAGTAGGTGAGTTCGCGCCGGCGGAAAGGCTGGTTATAAAAAATCTGTAAAGCCAATAATTCATCCTTATGTTCCAACATCCATCCTGAAAAATCTTTTACCAGTTCATTCGCTTTTATTTTATTGTCTTTATCCCAGCCTGATTTGACAACTTCATCGGGATTGGCAAGGTCAATACGCTGTTCGTGAGCCTTACGAACATTCTCAATGTATTCGTTCAGTTCGCCTGTAAAGACCATTGCAGCCTGGTTCTGAAATTTCCCGGTCTCGTTTTTAATGACTGCTTCAATATGCGCAGGGGCAACGCCAATAAGTTCATGCTTAATCCTGGTCTCTATTTCTTCCAGTAAATCAGGATTAAAGGCGTTCAACAGGTCTTTTACCACTTGCGAAACGCTTTTACCACCTGTCTTTTCGGCAAAGTACATTTTCTCTTTTTCGGTAATTTGCTTGTCTAGGCGTGTTAACCGATTGGCCAACGAGGTAAATAGCTCTTCATCTCTTGCACCCACAGCAATGGCTTGCAAAAGATCTTTCAAGGGGATGCCGGGTTTTTTCTCTAATGGCCGACTGTCGGTTTTCAAACTTTTAGTTACGCCAATGGCATCAACAATTACAAAATGGTCTTTGGTGAATTGTGCAGTAGGGGTAACCTTTCTCAAATCATCCAACAAAATGGTCCGCGTGCCCCTGCCCTTCATTTGTTCAAAATAGTTTTTGCTTTTCACATCCCGCATAAAAAGCAGAATTTCCAGGGGCTTAACATCGGTGCCAGTGGCAATCATATCGACAGTTACGGCAATACGCGGGTGATAGTTGTTCCGGAATTGCGACAGCGTACTTTTCGGGTCTTCACCTTTTTCAATGATCTGGTCGTCGGCATCTTTCCGGTCTTTCTCCGAATTGTAGGTTATTTTTTTGCAGAAACGGTTTTCTTCTGCAAATTCTTCCCTTACAATCTGAATAATATCATCGGCATGGCTGTCGGTTTTGGCAAAGATCAATGTCTTTGGCACTTCAAAGTTCCCTGCTTGATCAAAACGTTCTTTGAAAATGGTTGGCAGATTTTCTTTGAATGTTCTGATAATGGTCCTGATTTGATTGGGGTTCACTACATCTTTATCTAATTGCTGTGATGAATAATTTTCATCTTCATCCTGCAATTCCATGCGTTTTTTACGGCTTAGCCGTTCCCGGTGTTCAATGTATTCGCCTTTCCAAAGCGTTGCTCCCTGTTTCGTTACTTTGGTGTCGATGATAAAGACATCGCAACCCACGTTCACCCCGTCGGCAACGGCCATTTCGTGGGAATATTCGCTTACCAGATTCTGGTTGAAGTAGCCAAAGGTTCGTTTATCGGGTGTGGCAGTTAACCCGATTTCAAATGCATCGTAATATTCGAGCACCTGTTTCCATAAGTTGTAAATGCTCCGGTGACACTCATCGATCACGATAAAGTCAAAAAATTCAATCGGCATTTTGGGATCATATTCAACCGGTGGAATTTCTTTGGGCTGAAATTTTCGTTCGTTCGGATTCTCCTCTTCCGCTTTTTCGTCTAATTCCGTTCCTTTTAAAATAGCATACAATCGCTGAATGGTGCTGATGCAAACCTGGCTGTCGGAAGCAATGTAGCTGGATTTCAATCGCTGAACGCTGTATAGTTCGGTAAACTTTCGATTATCGTCATTTGGCACAAAAGCCATAAATTCCTGTTCGGCTTGTTCCCCAAGGTTTTTGGTGTCGACCAGGAAAAGAATTCTTTTTGCCCTGGCATATTTCAGCAAACGATAAATGAAGGTTATGGCTGCAAAGGTTTTTCCTGACCCGGTTGCCATTTGTATCAATGCCCTTGGCCGGTTTTCCTTAAATGAAGTTTCCAATTTTTTAATTGCATCAATTTGGCAATCTCTAAGACCCTGTGTTTGAAGTGCAGGTAAATCAAGCAATCGTTTCCTCAGAGATTTATCCTTTTTGAGCCAATCTTTCAATGTTTCAGGCCGGTGAAAACTAAAAACCTCTCTTGCCCTGGGTTTGAGGTCGGTAAAATCGGTAAATCTGGTAATTTCACCGGTGCTCAAATAGACAAAAGGGAGCGGATCGTTGTTAAGATATTTTAGTTTAGCTGTTGCATAATCTTCGACCTGGTTCTCATGAGAAGACAATTTGTGTCCTTCTTCTTCGCGTTTTGCTTCAATCACCCCAACCGGCTTGCCATCAATAAACACCACATAATCAGTTTCTTTACCATCTTGTGTTAGGTAGTACCTGACAATAACCCCTAAGCCTGCATAAAGATTAATACGATTTTTATCCTGGATAATCCATCCACAATTCAGGAGCTGTTTGTCGATACGATCACGCGCTATTTGTTCAGGATCCTGGTTGTGCATATATTCTTACAGCTTGCCGGTTGAAATTCTCAATGTGTACAGCTCAATGCAAATACCAAATCAAAATAACAGGTAGGTGCAAGTATCTGAAATATTTATTCGTTTTGGTAACGTAACAATAAAGGCAAACGCATGTAACAAATTTACAGTATTTAATGGATTAACAAAGACCCTGTTAAAAACAGAACCAGAACCAGATGATAGTTTTGACTTGGGAACCGTCTGCTGATGGTTTGATATTTCCAGCCGGTTATCTATTGCGTCCTTTTTTTTGAAATGTCGGATGTCGTTCATTTTCTTTCAAATCTTTGTTTCATTCTTTAAAATACGGGATAAAGGGGAGGGCATATTTATGAACAAAAACCGGTGATAAATTTTTTCAAAAATTGTTTTCCACTATCGGTCGGAGGGTTTTATGATTTAAACGAAAACAAAACCCGCAGTAAACTCCCGAATTATTGAATGAGCTGTTTTTGGTGTTAAAACCGTTGGGAAGATAGTTTTAAGGAGGATTAAAAATGGCAGGTTGAGAAAAAACCTGATAACTATTTTGTATTCAACTGGTCAAGACACCCGTTTACTTTGCCAATACTTCTTTGTTTCAATATCCATTATCGTCAATTTGCCGCCGTGGCAGATGCCGGTATCCATCATCCATAAATTCGAGAAGTGAATTGGAATACTTTTACGCATAACCTGTGTGGGGGTGTGGCCGATAAAGATCTCGCTGAATTCATCAAATCTTTTCCCATATCGTTTATAAACGGAAGCCGCCGCGAATAATGTCCTGTCCCATAACAGGATTTCCTTATTTTCCTTTTGGTCAATAAATCGCGTTTTCCAGTCAAATCCTGCATGAACAAATAGCCTGGAATCCTCATCAATGTAATATAACCTTGATTTTTCAAAAAAACCGAGATGAATATTCTTTAATGCCGGAGAAGCGTTATATGCAGCCACAACTTCGCTTCCGCCCTGACAGGTCCATTCAATTGTCGCTGTACCATATTTAAGGTACTGGTAGCACCAATCGTCATGATTTCCCAGAATATGAATAAAATTCCGGATCTTCCTCAACTCTTCGATCACTTCAATTGGCTTGGGACCCCGGTCGACCAGGTCGCCAAGACTGATGAGCAAATCCTGGTCATAATCGAGATTGACTGTTTTAAAAAGATGCATCATTTCGCAATAGTGACCGTGGATATCGCCGATGACAAATTTTCTGGACATACGATTTTAAATTTCGATCCCTATCTCTTTCGGGGTTAGCTCAACAATGCATTCGGTGAATGAAAGTAATTCCCGAAGACACCCCGGTGTTCTGCTGCGGGTAGGTTCATTGAGTTTAATTGCACTTTGATTGAGATAAGAAGTCATCCTTTATTCTTCCTGAAAATTTCGTGATCCTGATGTTCAATTTTTTTTACCACAAAGAGCACTATGAAGGCACATAGAACACAATGGTTATGAGCAATCCAGATTAAAAGGCCTTACAGAATTCAATTTGAACGCCATACAACTCAATCATAATTTCTTTGGCCAAACCGTGTTTCCCGTAATGTTGACAGATTTTGTGGAAAGGATCCGAAATCCAATAATCCATAAATGCAGACTTGTAGCCAGTTGCGATGAGATGTAAAAAAAGTAATGATAGCGTAAGTGACTGGATTGGCAAATCTTCATCCAATATGCTATAATCTTCATGAATAAGAAACCTTACAATCCCGGAGGCACTGCCCAATTCTGCCTCCATTTGTTCCATAAAAATCAAAGCAGCCACCATTCCCTTAACATCCAAATAGAGAAGGTTATTTAAATGGTCAATCCGTGGAGTTTCAGAACAACAGGAAATGTCCATTTTTAGCAAAGCAGAAAGTTTCAATATGCCCGAATTAAGATCAATCCGGTCAAAAACCGAACTTTCATAAACCCTGGTTGGAGTCCCGGCCGATTGGGTATAAAAGTAATTACCTCTCAGCTCAACGAGGTTGGGATTTGCAAGGATGGGAATGATTAAATGCTCCAATTTTTCAATCAGATGGTGTTCGTTTGAAAAATATGGCATACACCGGTTATATTCGTGAATGGCTTGCTGTGATGCCCGGCTGATGGTCATAAATTAAAGTTTTCGGCTATTCTTTAAAGTCTAAAAAAAATCTACCGGGATGTGGTTAAATGAGCTTACACTTAGTTAAGATTTTTTAGATGGTTATCTCCCGATGCTTTCAATTTCGGTATAAGAACATTGTTTAAATAATCCTGAACCACTTTGGCAAGAAGCTCGTCATCCAATGATTTCATTGCGCCAGAAAGTGCAAACAAGACAATTGCAGCCGGATTTTCACCATTTTTAGAAGCAAATTCCGCCAATTCCCCTACCCTCTTAAGAATTTCTTGTCTCATAGAATTTTCTTTTTAGAAGAAATTATTTTCACAAATGTATGCATTGGAATAATAATAGTCAATGATTTTAACACACTTGCATTATGCTATGAATCATACGATCATCAATGATTCTGCAACAATGTTAATCAATCAAAACAGAATCCTTGATTTTGACTTCAAATTAGTTTTTTAATAGCTGTCAATAATTTCTCCTGCAAGAATTTCATCTGCGCCGCGGGAAGATTGTATTTCGGAAATTTAAACCTGACATGGTCATCCTTAAATCTTGGGATTATATGAAAATGTACATGTTCGATCTCCTGACCTGCTCCTTTTCCATTGTTCTGAAGGATGTTGAAGCCAGCATTATTGGGGGTTAGATCAGCCAAGGCTTTATTGATTTTCACCACGGTCCTGAAAACATTAGCGGCTTCAGTCTCATCCATTTCGGCAAGGGTACTGCAATGTTTTTTCGGCATCACCAGCACATGGCCGGGTGATATCGGGAAAATATCAAGGATCGCCAGGCTAAACTCGTCTTCATAAACTTTGTAAGAGGCGACATCCCCAGCTATGATTTGACAAAAAAGACAGTCCATGGTTTCAAATTTAATTTCTTACCAGAAATCGGGATCCCATTCATGGAATGTTCCCATGAGCAAGATTATATGTTGTTTTCCTTCGTTCCACCGGTCAAGTGCCTGGTTTAGGTTATTCCGCGTTGCGGTAACAGAAAATCCGCTGTTTTCAGCTATGTAAAGTACGTACATGTCGCAAAACCAGAAGTATCGGTCCTTTTCCTTCCACATCACCAGCAGGGATTCAGAAACCGCAGGACTGTAAATCCCACAGGCAAAGAAACCGTCCGGCACATCAGGGTCTTTTATAAACCGGGGGAAGCCGGATGAGGAGAGCCAATCTTTAAGTGAGGGCAGATCATGGCTTGAAAACATCCGACGGCCCCCAAATTCCATAAACACCGGCTTTGGCGGCATTCTGTCCTCTATTTGCGGGAAATGGTTTACAATCCATTCCAATAATTTTTGTTCACGATTTGCTTCACTCATAGTCACATTTTGTTAAAGTTATCAAATAAATCATTCGATATGGAGTAATGGATCAATCGCGTTTCAAAATTCCTGCTATTTTCAATCTGTTTGTATATTTAATTTCAGCGGTAACCATGCCTTTAAATTTATTGTAGCGGTCGGATAATGGGAGAACTCTTTTAAGTTTACGAAAACAATCGTAGGAGGCATTATAATCGCCCATTTCGGCATAAATCTGTCCAAGCTCAAGCCATAATTTTGCATTCAGTGAATCTGTTTTACAGGCCATGATGGCACATTGAACTGCTTTATCCATCCGAAGGTTTTGCTGCCAGTACCAATGCATCTCACTGTAGGTTATGGCTTGCATAATTTGGGGATTATCGGCATAACTGAATACCATTTCATTCTTAAAATTAACCAGACTTCGCGAGAAAATGATACAAAAACGACTCTCAGATGCATCAAACGCAACATAACTGCAAGCTACAAATGCATGATAACCAAAGGGTGATTTAACATGAAACATTCCAATTTTAAACTTCATCGCCCTCCCGATATCGAAAACCATAAATGAAACGCGGTCACAGTCCATTAGCAGTTTATCCCTGGTAAATGTTTTCCATAACTGTGACTCCCCGTCGGAATATTCCACCTTTAAAGAATCATAAAGGTAATCCCAGACATGGATAAATAAAGCGGTTTGTTTGTCATCACTTGTCAGGCTGTCATCTGATTTTAACGGACTCTTTACCTGTTGCTTTTTTAAAGACTTTACTGCCTTTTCAACGACTTCCAGATATTTTCCGGCATAGAATTGTCCTGAATCGGGTTGATCTTCCAATTCAATCAGGATCCGGCGAACCCCGGCAAATGGGTGGTTGAGGTCCAGTTTGGGCTTTTCATTTCTTTTCTGATTTACCGTGGTTGTTTTCTTAATATCCATGCATGGTGATATCCGGACAGTAGTACTATTTTGAGCGTAACTGAAAGTAGGGAACTGAGAAAAAACCATGGTCAAAAACAGTACTTGATATGGCCAGAAGCGGTAAATCATGCATCCGATGGACACATGACCTCCTGTTTTTTTTCGCCTGATCCTTTTCATGTTTTCACAATTTTTGAAAATCCTTTTTCCGTATTTGAAAACAATCTTTTTTCTTTTTAATGGCAAACCGGTTGAATGAGGTTTGATTCAGAGCATATAAATTTCCCGAATTATCAACAGCTTCGGCGGTTAATGAAAAATCTTTTAACCCATCCGATTGCAAATCGCCGGGCTTCAAACGAATTACTTTTTGATCGGGATCATTGAATATCGCCAGGGCGTTATCAGAATCGGATTTTACGGTAATCTTTATTTTTCTGAAACGCGGGATTTGCATATAAAATGTTGTGCGGGATTGATTCAATTTCCCAATCGCAAGGTAGCCCATCGCATCGGTTTGTAACATAAAATATCTCCTGCCGCCATACGTTTCTACGCGCAGGCTGTCGCCCGATTTACTCCAGGTAATGAAGGACTTGCTTCCTTTTCCGGGCCTGAATGCAATTATATTCCTCGGGTCAGGAGTTTCCGTTGTAGAATCAACGGGGAT
>Ga0247841_10010154_pt1 | contig 12901 bp, 10 predicted proteins | sample LaCruzMarch2015__2_FD_192410 | JGI IMG/M metagenome (GOLD analysis project Ga0247841, IMG submission 192410) | Freshwater microbial communities from meromictic Lake La Cruz, Castile-La Mancha, Spain - LaCruzMarch2015_18m | ecosystem: Environmental > Aquatic > Freshwater > Lake | place: Spain... | reverse complement strand
ACAGCAGCGGTGAGGACTTCCGGTTTCTGAACCGAGGGCAAATTGGGTGCTGCCCCTTGCCCCTTCCCCTTACACCAGCTCGCCACTTTGCCCAGATCAGCCTTCTCATCAATCAACGTTTGTAAACTTTGTCCGGCAACACTCTCCGAAAGAATATCCCAAATCTGATCAGCCCGCATCAGTTTTTTACAGGAACGGCAGGTGCACATGGGGTCCGAAAAGGTGTCTAGGTGTCCAGAGGCCTTCCAAATGTTTGGATGCATGATAATAGTCGCATCAAGTCCGACAACATCTTCACGCGTTCTAACTGTAAAGCGCCACCAATCCTCCTTGATGTTGCGCTTCATCTCGCAACCCATGGGTCCATAATCCCAGAAACCATTGATTCCGCCATAGACCTCTGAGCTATGAAAGATAAAACCACGGCGTTTACATAAGGATGAAATAACTTCTAAACTGCTGGAGTCAGACATACAAGGATTCCTCTCGCTTTATCACGTGCACTCGGTGAAAAAAGTTTTATGTTGCTTGCTCGGAATTCTCGTCCTTCGGGATATCCAGTTGGCTAAGAATGTCGAGAACATGATCTCCCTTTTCGACGGAGGCATCCAAGACAAACCGTAAACGAGGCGTGTATTTCAACGACAAGTCACGATTAATGATGGATTGTAGAGCCTCTGCCTTTTGAGACAACTTGTGAAGAATGGTGCCTCGTTCATTGCCAAAGATTGAGACCGAGACTGTAGCATTCCTCAAGTTCCGAGACGTTTGGACATTGGTTATTGTCACACAAGCCAGATTGATCGTGTCCCCCGCAAAGACCTTGTAAAGGGCATCACCGATCGCACGGCGCAAGAGTGCATTCACACGTTCTAGACGATCAACTGACATAAGATAAAAGGGGTTAAGGGTTTAATAAAGTCATGCTCCAGAGGAGGTTGGCTGACCCATACGCATTAAAGCGTACGAGGCAACTCTTCCAGTACGTAGCATTCAACTGTATCGCCAACCTGGAAGTCTTCAAAGCCACTGAAGAAGATGCCGCACTCCTGAGAGCCATTGACCTCAGACACGTCATTCTGGAAGTGCTTAAGCGCGGAGAGTTTGCCATCCCAGATCTTCTCCTTCTTACGGAAGATGCGATAGCGGGCATCCGCACGCAAGACACCGTCCAACATCTGGGAACCAGCAATACGCCCGGTTTTACCAATATCAAACGCCGCCTTGATCTCAGCATGTCCACGAATAGCTTCCTTGAACTCGGGAGGGAGCAGATCCAACATACGCTGTTTGACGAAATCGAGCAACTCATAAATGATTCGGAAGGTACTGACGCGTACCCCATCATGTCGAGCCTGCTGCTGAACGCCTGTTTCGCAGGCCACATTGAAGCCGAGGACCAACGCCTTGCCCGCGCCAGCTTTATTAATGTCGGTCGCCGAGATGTTACCAATCGCACTCGTGACGACATTCATGGTAACCTTTTCACTCTTGATATCCTTGAGTGCCTCAACAATCGCTTCAGCCGAACCTTGTGTGTCAGCTTTGACAATCACCGCGAGTTCACGCTTTTGACTCTCCTTCATCTGGCTCATCAAAGCATCCAGCGAGGTTGCCTTGGCACTGACGAGTTCGGTCTGCTTACGCTCTTCCGATAGACGTTCAGCCAAGTTGCGGGCGCGTTTTTCGTTCAACATTACACGGAATTCCACACCCGCTTCTGGCACGCCCGAAAGGCCCATGCACTTCACAGCTGTTGCGGGACCCGCCGACTTCACGCGACGGCCACGATCGTCAATCAGACCGCGTATACGTCCAAAATGTTCGCCACACAGAAGGATATCGCCAACATTCAGCGTTCCGCCAGAAACCAGCAACGTCGCTGTTGGCCCCAAGCCCTGTTCAAGCTGAGCTTCAATCACATAACCATTTGCACGGCGGGAAGGATTAGCCATCAGTTCAAGAACATCTGCTTGTAGCAAAATCATTTCAAGAAGATGATCAATACCAGCACCCGTTATAGCAGAAACTTCGGTACAGATCACATCACCGCCCCATTCTTCAGGTGTCAAACCCTCACCTTGAAGCATTTGACGTACGCGATCGGGTTTCGCAGTGGGCAGGTCACATTTATTAAGGGCGATCAAGATTTGAACGCCAGCTTGCTGAGCCTGCTTAATTACTTCGCGTGTTTGGGGCATGATACCATCATCTGCAGCAATGATAATGACGGCAATATCCGTCAGGCTTGCGCCACGTGCACGCATTGCAGAGAAGGCTGCATGACCAGGGGTGTCCAAGAAGGTGATCTTGCGTCCATTGACCTCTACCGTGTAGGCGCCAATGTGCTGGGTGATTCCTCCAGCTTCGCCTGAAGCGACCCGCGTATTACGAATGCGATCCATGAGCGATGTTTTGCCATGGTCGACGTGCCCAAGGAATGTCACCACAGGAGGACGCATAACCAGCTCTTCCGGCTTGTCTTCTGGAATCGCATCATCTGCATCATCACTCCGCAGGACCGGCTTACGCTCATTCGACCGTTTCTGGCGTTCGATTTCAATCTTATAGCCATACTTGTCGGCAATCTTTTGCGCGATCTCAATCTCGACGCGCTGATTAATGGAAGCCAGGATGTTCAACTGCATCAAGTCAGCGATCAAACGGTTGGGACGTAATCCCAGCTGTTCAGCCAACTCCTTGACCATGACAGCGCCACGCAACAGGATGACACGGTCTGGTGCCGTCTCTTGGGGAGGAGGTGGCGTTACGGGCACCTGGACCGGGCGAGGCCCCGTTCCTCGAAGAGGTACACCTTGAGGGCCTCTCTGCTGGAAGGATGCCTGGGCACTGCGGGGTCCCTGTTGGAAACCACCTTGGGGTGCCCCACGCTGTGGAGGTGGCTGACCACTCCGAGGCGCAAAAGGTTGAGCTGGCCGGGGCGGGGTGAGCCGCTTAGCCTCTGCATCCTTATCCTTCAGGGGAATCGCACGAATATTTTTTGAGGATTCTGCCTTAGTAAAACGACCGATGAAGGGGGCAGCAAGGACCTCTTCAGGATCAAGCTCCTCTTCGGGTGGCGGTGGAAGTGGGCGACGCGGTTGTTTCGACGCCGGACCTTTTGCCTTGTCAACAGCATGTTGTTTGGCAGTATGACCATCAACAGCCTGTTCGGCCGCCTCTGGTGTGGCCTCTTCGGCAGGGGCCGACCCATCTGCAACAGAAACGGCTTGCTCCTGCTTCATGACGGGCAAAGGTTTTGTGTCTGCCTCTTTTTGAGCAACTTTCTTTTCGGCGAGTACAGATGTCTCAACCGCAACAGCGACACTAGGCTTCTCTAGAACTGCGATGGCTGGGGACCCCGCGCTGGGCTTCCCCTTCTTGCGCGAATCCATATCATGTGCACGTGTGCGATTTCGTTCCAGCACCTCGCGTTCAGTCTTCAAACTTTCACGACTTGCCGAAGCAGCCTTTGCACGCTTCTCTGCCAACTTCGTTGCTAAAGCCGATGCTTCATCACTTTTTTCGCGTTTTGCGAAAACATCCTGCAGTTTCTTTGCATCAGACGGTTCTAACTTGGTCAGAACAGAATCCGCTTCAAGGCCGAGTGCACCGGCCTGTTTAAGGACCTCGCTACTGGATGTTTGGAGCTTTTTTGCTAACTCGTAAACTCTCATGAATTATTCTCCTGACTCCTCAGCAACAACACCACTTGCCGCCTGTGCGGCAGCCCAAATTCCACGAACCGTCTGTTCGTCAAGACCAGTCACTTGTTGCAGATATGGGATATCAGCCTCCATAATGCCTTCGGTTGTCAAGAAGCCATTGGAAACAAGCGTTGTTGCAATCTCTTCAGAAATATCAAGAACCTCTGCCAATTCGTCAATGGCGCCTTCGCGTTGCGACTCAAAGGAGACGGGCTCCCCTGATTTCTGAATGTCGACGCGCCAACCAGTCAACTTTGAGGTGAGGCGAACATTCTGTCCATGCTTACCGATGGCCAACGAAAGCTGATCAGGTGCAACAATCACCTTAACTGCGCGAACGCCCAGCTCATCAATCGAGATACTTTCGAGACGCGCTGGAGCCAAGGCTTGAGTCACATAGAGTTTGATGTCTTCGTTATATCGGACAATGTCAATTTTTTCGCCGTTGAGTTCACGAACAATGTTGCGAACACGCACGCCACGAAGCCCTACGCACGCCCCTACTGGATCGACCTTCTCATCGAGTGTTTTCACTGCGATTTTCGAGCGAAACCCCGGGTCACGAGCAACACCCATGACTTCTACGATTCCGTCGGCAATCTCTGAAACTTCAAGGCGGAAGAGGGTTTTAACAAACTCAGGGCAGGCACGGGACAGTGTAATTGCTGGACCACTCGTGTTGGTCTGGACACGATGGATATAGGCGCGAATCCGATCGCCAATGTTGTACTCTTCTGTCGGGATTCGTTCTTTGGCCGGCAGAATCGCTTCTGTTTTGCCTAAATCAACAATGATGTCGCGATGGGCAATTTGACGAATCGTTCCGCTGACAATATCGCCAATGCGGTCTTTGTACTCGTCATACACATTCTTCCGCTCAGCCTCACGAATCTTCTGAAGGATCATCTGGCGGGCGGTTTGAGCAGCGATACGACCCAGCTTAGCAGGTGGGATTTCAACGTCAAGCGTCTCCCCCAGTTTAGCTTCCTTTTTGAGTTTTCGCGCATTGCGAAGCGAAATAAAACCTAAGCCTGTGTCCTCGTCAGAAACAAGTGCGGGGTCAAACGCCTTGAGCGCGAAGGTCTTACGGTCAATTTCAATACGCAGATCATTCGAAACTTCCATGCTCTTACGGGCGGCCTGATGAATCGCAGATTCAATTGCCTGGATGATAATCTCACGATTCACACCGCGATCACGCTCCAAATAACTAATGATAGAAGATAACTCGTTGTTCATCACTAACCGCCTTTCACATGTCAAGGGTCATACCAACAAAAAAGAGCGGGGAAACTCCCCACCCTTTTAAGGCTTAAAAAAAGTAATATTAGATTACCTCAAAAAGGGGATATCTGTCAATCGCTAAAAACGGACAAAACACCCTTTTTTGAGTTTCACTCAGGTCAAAGTTGCTTCGGCTAGAGCTAGCTTGAGGATATTGGGAAGGACGGCACTCACTTCGGGGGAGAGTTCCATCCCTGGCTCCAGGGTGGCAGGCTAAACACCTAGCACGATGACAGATATTAATTAGTCTATCCTAATGTTTGCTCGTGCATTCCTGAGTCCGATGGTTGGGGCTAAGGTTACGAGCATCTGTTCATTTCTAGTCTTCGTCCCGCCACAACCGACAGCGGTACTTGATCGCGCGTGTTCCTTCGATGGAGCCACTCGCCGACATTCTCCAAATTTTCTCCGATAGGCCGTCCCGTATGTATAAGAATGCCCTTTTCGTCATGTTCATGTTGTTTGGCCTCCTCTCACTTGCAGATCGCATATCAGTAACTTCACTCTTCTCAAGCATACCTTTTCCATGGCTCAATTATAGTACGCTCTGCCAGTATAATGATAGATGAGCGATCTACGAAGATGGTTAATCCTCTACGAAAAACGGGGAATTATCCTGGCAAAATGGGTTGCTTAACTTTTCGCACAAGTGGTAATATATGAGGCATGGATCCCAGACAAATTGAAAATAAGTTGCGACATGCCTATGAAAGTCTTCCGAACTTGCCTGCTGATAAACTCAAGCTTCTGGGCGAAATCGTCGTCGCTGCTTCAACCACCTTAACCGAAGCGCTACATGGCCAGCTTAGCGACAACACAAACCATGCTGACACGCATGCACGACAGGATATCGAAACGAAACGCATAACCGCCCAGCCAGAGAAGAAGCCCACAACGAGCAAGTCTCCGTCCCGCAAGAAGGCTTGTGCGGCAAAGAAGGATAAGAACAAACCACGCAGCACCCGAACACAACCCCCTCGCCGAAAAAATGAAGATAAATAACGTCATACGGGTTTTTGATTTGACGGGTGTTGTGCAAGGCGTGGGTCTGCGCCCGACGATCTATCTATTGGCGGAGAAAGCCGGGCTTTTCGGCTGGGTGCAAAATCGCACGGGTGTGGTACGCCTGAGGCTGGAGGGAGAGGCAACACGCATCGATGCCTTTATGCGGCATCTGCCGGGGGCGCTCCCGCCGAATGCCCGGCTGGACGCGATCAGCGAGATCGAGTCAGAGCCGTTGCCCGCAGGCTGCGGCGCGAAAGACTTCACGATTCTCCCCAGCGCAATCTCCGGACACCCGACTGTCGTTATCCCAGCTGATTTGGCACTCTGCGACGCTTGCCGAGCCGAAATACAAGACCCGCGCAATCGACGTTACGGGTACCCTTTCACAACCTGCACGCGCTGTGGGCCGCGCTACACTGTTGTGCAGTCGATGCCATATGACCGCGACAGTACCACGCTTTCGGCCTTTCCGCTCTGTCCGGCTTGCCGTGCTGAGTATGAGAATCCCCATGACCGTCGCTTCCACGCAGAGAGCATGGCCTGCCCGATCTGCGGTCCGCGCCTCTCACTCCTAGATACCCAGGGCGTGACAGTTACGGGGGACCCGCTACATGTCGCGCGCCAGGCGCTGGCGCAAGGTGCAATCGTGGGTGTGCGCGGGATCGGTGGCTATCTGCTGGCCGCGGATGCATTTGATCCCAAGGTACTCCAAAAGCTTCGTGAGCGCAAAAGGAGACCCCACAAGCCCTTTGCGGTGATGGCCGCCGATGTGGCGACTGTGCGTCGCTTCTGTGTGTTGCCCCCTGAAGCCGAGACGCTCCTTACCTCATCGGAAGCGCCGATCGTGATTCTCGATCTCTTGCCCGAAGCTGAACGCGCTCCAGGCTTGCCCCTCGAATGGCTCACGCCAGATGCGCCAACGCTCGGCGTGATGTTGCCGACTTCGCCGCTACATCTCTTTTTGCTTAAGCCGCTCGCGGGTGATTCTGTTCCTGCGTTCGAACTGCTGGTCATGACCAGCGGAAATCGCGGTGGTGAGCCTATTTGCCTGACGGATGCGGAAGCGGTGGATCGACTGGGAAATATCGCGGACCTACTGCTGAGTCATAACCGTGAGATCAATCTGCGCGCTGACGATTCGCTAGCCGTGATTCAGCATGGCGCCCCACAGCTCTGGCGTCGTGCGCGAGGCTATGCACCGAATGCAATACATCTCTCCCGCCCGCTCCAGCACTGCGTCCTCGCCATGGGGGCGGAGTTGAAAAACACAATGGCCGTCGGCTTCGAGGAACGTGTGGTCGTTTCGCCGCACGTAGGCGACTTGGAAACGCCAGAGGCTCTAGACGGGCTCGAGCGCGTAACACGCTCACTACCCCTTTTTCTGGCGCGCCAACCCGAAGTAGTGGCGGTGGATCTGCATCCCGATATGCATGCGACGCTGCTGGGGCGCCGTATCGCTGCTGAAAACGGGCTACCCGTGGTTGAAGTGCAACATCATTATGCGCACGCCATGGCGGCCTTTGCTGAGCACGGCGCGGAGACCGGGCTGGCGCTTGTGATGGACGGCACAGGCTTGGGGACCGACGGCACTGTGTGGGGTGCGGAACTCTTCGCTATCGATCCGTCCGGCTATCGGAGACTCGCGACCTTCGCGCCAGTGCCGCTTCCAGGGGGTGACGCGGCTGTTCGGCGACCGGCACGACAGGTGGTTGCGCGGTGGGTGGCGGCAGGAGTCGAACTGACCGATGCGCGCTTGCACCATCTCGGGGTCACCTCCGAAGAGGGGGCGATCTGGCGTCAACAGTGCCTCAACGCGTTAAATGCGCCGCTGACCCATGCTGCCGGGCGCGTCTTCGATGCTTTTTCTGCGGCATTAAGGATCGCGCCAGAGACGGTCACCTACGAAGGACAGTCTGCGATTCGTCTGGAAGCTGCAGCGCGTCGCTCCGCGAGACGTGACGTACCTTGCATCCCTTTTGCGCAGACGGAAAAAGATGGCATGCTTTTGATTGACTGGGCTGAAGCCTTCACGTTGCTTGCGGATCTAGACATGGCCGCCGGACGTGAGTGTGATTGGGCGTATGGGGAACATTCCGCCATTGCAAAAGCGGCTCTTGCAATGATAAACTATGGATTTTCGCATGTTGGCGCTTGTCCCGTCGCTTTGAGCGGGGGGGTGTTTATGAACCGCATCCTCACGGATCTTGTGGTGCAACCTTTGGAAGAGCAGGGTGTCCGCGTGCTCCTGCACAGACGCATACCGCCAAACGACGGGTGCATCTCCCTCGGACAGGCGGTAGTGGCTGGAAACAGGCGCAGGTAAGGAGTCTGATATGTGTTTAGCGGTGCCGATGCAAATCGTCGAGATACGTCCCGATGGCAAAGGGGTGGCTGAGCTGGAAGGCAGTCGCCATGTCATTGACCTTTCTTTTCTAACAGATGTGCGCCTTGGCGTCTATGTGATTGTCCATGCAGGCTATGCCATCGAAACGCTGGATCAGGAGGAGGCCCAAACTACGCTATCGCTCTTTGCCGAGATTGTCAGAGAGGCTCAGGCCGATAGGCCTTATACCGAACCCCTGAGAACTTAGCTATGAACTATATTGACGCTTTCCGAGATCCTGCCGTGGCCAAGCAGTTCGTGCGGTTGATCGCCGAGCAGGGACGTGCCTTGGCTGACCAGGGCCGCCGTGTGCACATCATGGAGGTGTGCGGCAGCCATACGATGGCCATCGGTCGTTATGGAATCCGCGAGCTGTTGCCCGAGAATGTGGAGTTGATCAGTGGACCAGGATGTCCCGTATGCGTAACCGACCCTGGCTACATCGATGCGGCCATCGCATTGGCTGGTAAAGGAGCGATACTGGCGACCTTCGGAGACATGATCCGTGTGCCAGGGTCCACTTCCAATTTGACCCAGTGTCGCGTATCAGGCGGCGACGTGCGGGTTTGTTATTCACCCAGTGCCGCCATTGAAATCGCGCAGAGCCATTCGGATCGCGAGATTGTATTTCTCGCAATCGGGTTTGAGACCACGATCGTTCCCGTGGTAAGTATTGTGGATGAGGCGATCCGCGCGGGCGTTCGAAATGTCTCCCTTCTAACGGCCTTCAAACTCGTGCCTCCTGCTTTACATGCTTTGTTGGCGGACACGGAAATCAAGATTGACGCCTATCTCTGTCCAGCGCACGTGAGCGCCATCATCGGCTCTCAGGCGTATGAGCCGTTCGTGACTGATTACCATGTGCCATGCGTCGTCGCCGGCTTTGAACCGCTTGACATCTTGTATGGCGTAAACGGTATCCTCGCCCAGATGCTCAAGAACGAAGCGCGCGTTGAAAACCAGTACGCCCGGGTAGTCAGGCGTGCCGGCAACCCCAAGGCGCAGGCGCGTATGGCCCAGTACTTGGAGCCTGTGGATGCGGTTTGGCGCGGTATCGGCGTGATTCCCTCAAGCGGCCTCGGACTGCGGCCTGAGTTTGCTGGATACGATGCTGAAAAGAAATTCGGAATGCCAGTGCATATCGGACAGCAACATGCAGGGTGCCGGTGTGGCGATGTCATCAAGGGCAAGCTCCGTCCCATAGCGTGCCCGCTCTTTTCCAGCGTGTGTACTCCGGACAACCCGATCGGACCCTGTATGGTGAGTGCGGAGGGCACCTGTGCGGCTTACTTTAAATATGCGCTGCGTGACGTGCAGCAAGGAGGCGAAACGTGAACACGGACAGGCTTGTACAACTGGCACACGGCGGAGGTGGACGTCTCACGCGAGAGCTGATCGAACGTGAGATTGTGCCGCGGTTCGGTAACGGACCATTAAGCGGCCTTCCTGACGGAGCAACACTACCGTCGCCAGGTGATCGCCTGGTATTCACCACTGACAGCTTTGTAGTGCATCCTCTGGAGTTTCCAGGCGGCAACATCGGTCATCTGGCGGTTCATGGCACAGTGAACGACCTCTCGGTCTGCGGCGGCGAGCCGAAGTGGCTCTCGTTGGCCCTGATCATCGAAGAGGGATTCGCCTTCAGTGTCTTGGCCAGAATTTTGGATTCCGTGCGTGAAGCAGCCGATGCTTGCGGCGTGACTGTGGCGACCGGCGACACGAAAGTTGTGGCCCGCGGCCAGGGCGACGGTATCTACATCAACACAGCGGGAATCGGGCTGGCGTTGACAGGCTTTGTTCTCGGGCAGGAACGGATTTGCGAGGGGGATTGCGTGCTGATCAACGGCACCTTGGGCGATCACGGGATGGCGGTGATGTCGGCGCGCCAGAATATGGATTTTGTCAAAGGGCCTGTGAGCGACACAGGTTCTGTGCAACGGCTGGTTGCGGCGGTGCATGAGTTTGGTGCGGAGGTCCGCTTCATGCGTGACCCGACCCGCGGAGGTGTGGCGGCTGTGCTAAATGAGATCGTTGAAGGGCGTGAGATCGGCATTTTGCTCAAGGAACGCGACTTGCCGCTGGCGCCGGCGACACGGGCTGTTGCTGAGATGCTCGGGATCGATCCGTTGCATGCGGCCTCCGAGGGGCGGCTGATCCTCTTCTGCTCACGCGAGGTCGCACCTGCGATTCTGAAGCGCTGGCAAGCGCTGCCAAATGGCGAGGGCGCTGTCTGCCTGGGAACCGTGACGCGCGACAAGGGTCGCGTGGTGATGGAAACCGTGACAGGGGGACGCCGGCTGGTTGATGTGCCTCGCGGCGAGCTGCTACCCCGAATTTGTTAACCTTCGAACCGAGGAGCTCTAAACATGCATGAACTCTCCATAGCACAGGCACTGGTCGAACAGATCGAGGCTGCCGCTACAAAGGAGCACGCAAAGCGTGTAGTCCGGGTCGTCATTACGGTTGGAGCACTCTCTGGAGTGGATCCTGAGGCATTGCGCTCTCTTTTTCCGCTGGTGGCGGAGGACACGGTGACAGCCGATGCCGAGTTGGTGGTTGAGCCGGTTTCGGCGCGGGTACGATGTCGGGCCTGCGGACGGGAGGAGGCGGCTGAGACCTCCTTCCTGCGTTGCTCCGTGTGTGGTTCGCGGGATGTCGAGCTGATTGCCGGACGTGAACTCCATATCAAAACAGTTGAACTTGAAATCGATGAAAGGTAGGTTGTTATGTGTAAAGATTGCGGTTGTAGTGTTGATCCCAATGTCCATTCTCATCACGGGGTAGTGCATTCCCACCAGCACACACATGGGCAAGCGCATGCGCATCCACACGAGCATCCCCATGATTTTCCGCACAAGCATCCTCATGAGCATGTGCCAGCGGTAGCGTCCGAAACGCGGACCGTGGAGATCCAGCAGAAGATTCTTTCACGGAATGACGAGCAAGCCGAGCTGAATCGGGCCTGGTTGAAAGCGCACGGCGTTGTCGCGGTCAACCTGATCTCTTCGCCGGGAACCGGCAAGACCTATTTATTGGAGCGGACCCTAGAAGGGTTGCGTGGAAAAATCTCCTGCGCTGTGATCACGGGTGATCAACGCACCGACAATGATGCGCGCCGGTTGCAGGGCAAGGGCGCCCAGGTGCGTCAGATCGAAACAATTAACGCCTGCCATCTCGATGCGGAGCAGGTCGGGAGGTTGTTGCCGGAGATTGCGGGCGACGGTGTTCAGTTGCTCTTTATTGAAAACGTCGGTAACCTGGTATGCCCTGCGGCTTTCGATCTGGGAGAGACCTTTAAAATCGCGTTGCTCTCGACGACGGAAGGCGAGGACAAGCCGGTGAAATATCCAACGCTCTTTTCGGCCGCGCCCGTGGCGGTGTTGACCAAGATGGATCTGGCACCGCATCTTGATTGGGATGTCGCAACCTGCCGCTCCAACTTGCGGCAGGTACGCCCCGGCGTCTTCATCTTCGAACTCAGTGCGAAGACAGGGCTCGGCATGGAGGCGTGGCTGGATTATTTGATCAAACTGGTGGAGTAGGTCTCTGCACGAGGCAGGAACCGCTAGATACTTGACGCTCTTGCCTTGTATTTACTTGCCAGCGGACTTCATCTGAGGGAAGAGAATAACATCCCGAATGACTTCCGTACCTGTCAGCATCATGACCAGGCGGTCAATACCAATCCCGAGTCCGCCAGTGGGTGGCATGCCATGTTCGAGCGAGAGTATGAAGTCTTCGTCCATCTTCTCAGGATCATCCCCTGCTTGATCGCTGAGCGCGGCGCGCTGAGCTGACGGATCGTTCTGCTCGGTGTACCCCGGACAAAGCTCCTTGCCGGCCACCACAAATTCAAAGACATCTACGAGTTCCGGATCATCTTCGCAGGTTTTGGCCAGCGGCACGAACTGACGTGGAATACGGGTTACGAAGGTCGGTTGGCGCAGGCTCTTCTCCGCGATCTTGTCATAGCACTCACGCGTGATCATCAGGTGGTTCCAGGTGGGCTCAACGTAGAGACCACGCTCGACCGCGCGCTTTGCAGCCTCATCTTTTGAAAGGGTGAACCAGTCCGCGCCCATCACCTCTTTGACAATGTCATAATAAGCCACTTCACGATACGGCGGTGTGAAGTCAAGAATCTCCTTGGCCTCACCGTACTCCACCGTCATCTGACCCAAAACGGTCTGGCAGAGGTGGGGCAACATGCCTTCGATGATATTTTTCATCGAGATACGATCCCCATACGCTTCATAGATCTCTAGCACAGTAAACTCGGGATTGTGTGTACGGTCAATACCCTCGTTGCGGAAGTCCTTGCCGAGTTCAAAAATCTTATCAAAGCCACCGACGATGAGACGCTTCAAATAGAGTTCAGGAGCAATGCGCATCACCATCTGCTTGTCGAGCGCATTGTGATAGGTAAAGAAAGGCTTTGCCGCTGCTCCGCCAGCTTGGTCCTGCATCATCGGGGTCTCAACTTCAGTAAAGCCCTTTCCATGAAGGAAGTTCCGAATCTCGC
>Ga0247841_10010149_pt1 | contig 12907 bp, 15 predicted proteins | sample LaCruzMarch2015__2_FD_192410 | JGI IMG/M metagenome (GOLD analysis project Ga0247841, IMG submission 192410) | Freshwater microbial communities from meromictic Lake La Cruz, Castile-La Mancha, Spain - LaCruzMarch2015_18m | ecosystem: Environmental > Aquatic > Freshwater > Lake | place: Spain... | reverse complement strand
CCCTTTGATTTAGTCGCAAAATCGCAGGGCTGTTTTGACTGGCGGAGAGGCAGGGATTCGAACCCTGGGATCTTGCGATCACGCGCTCTCCAAGCGCGCGCTTTCGACCGCTCAGCCACCTCTCCAACGAGTACAATAATCTTTATCTAGTGAAGTCCCGCCGAATAAACTTATGAGGCGGGAGCTTATCCTTTACTAAAGAACTGAGGAAATTCCTGCTTTCTATGTTCAATATTATAATCCTGCGTATAACCGACAATCTGGCTCACCAGGGACGCGACAACAAGCGCCAAGGAAAATTTAACGCTTCCGGTCAATATGAAAGCGGTAATGCCCATAATCGCGATTGACTCAAGCAACGACAGCTCCAAAACAACTCCGGCAAAGAAAACAGAATAGAAAGTATCCTGCGAATTAATCGTTTTCCTGCGTATGCTCCAGAATTTTTCCCTGATGAAGTATGCCAGGAAAAACGTAACCAGGCCTAATAATACAAAAACAAACAGCAGGGTTTCCTTCATTTTACAATCAATCTGAGGAAGGCGTAAAACCCCATAAAACCAAAAGGCGTAAATGAGCCCGCCGTAAATAACCGTCCCTGTGATTACCGCCAATCCTACTATTTTTAATGTTTTTTCTTTAATCATGGAAAAATATTAAGGTGCTTGGCACTCCACTCGCTACGGCCCTTATCGGGCCGTTTAACGCTCGCTTGAGTGTCCTCCAAAATTTCCTTGTCAGAAATTTTGGCGGAGGCGGGAGGATTCGAACCCCCGAGAACCTTACGGCTCTTCCGGTTTTCGAAACCGGTGCACTCAACCAGCTATGCGACGCCTCCAAAACAATTAATACGGGTAATATTTTTTCAACATTACAAACGAAACCACTGAGTAGGTGATAAGGACGATGCCGATGACTACCCTTTTCTTGAACAGCCAGTCGTGGAAAGTATAAATATTCACCTCTAATTTAGAGGTCTTCTTTTTCCCAAACCAGCCTAATTCAGTATTTAATTTATTCTCAACGTTCTTGTATTTATCCGCTGCCAGCAGAATAAATACCCCCTCAAGAAAAATTAACGGGCTGAGCCAGAACATCACTACCCAGATGAAGTCAAAAATCGTAAGTTCTTCCATTGCAACCCTCCCTCTTACCTTGATTACTGTCACAAGTGGCGGAGGCGGAAGGATTTGAACCTTCGGTTGCCGAAAGGCAACTCCGGTTTTCAAGACCGGTGCACTCAACCGCTATGCGACGCCTCCAAAATCTATTTGTTCAAGAAAAGCTGCCCAAACACAGCGTTAAATATATCTTTTGCTGTTTGAAAAAAGACGTTGAAGAAATTTACTAAAGAAAACTCCTTAAAGATAAGGTTTAGAAAAATAGCAAGCAATATCAGGTTAAGGACATAGACAAAAGAAAAACCGAATATATAATTTGACTTCAGGAAATCATTCTTTTTCCCGCGGATGGTCTTGGCGGAGAAAATCAGGTGGAAGGAAATGGTAAATCCCAAGGCGAAGACCGTATACCTGACCAGCCACTCCGAGGTGATTGCCATTGATAAAACCTGGTATAGCACAAATACAATTATGGCATAAATCGGTAAAAGATAGGGCGCCACCCTGACCAGGGGCTTGAAGAAATTAAAAACTAATTCTAATATCTTATGCCCCCTGCTGTAAATCACCGCCGGTTCCCAGACAAACAGATAAATCACAAGCAGGGATATTATTCCTAGCCAGAAATAGTCCTGGCGTATCTTGTCAATAAGTACGAGTTCATTTAAAAAAGAAATTGTCGAGGAATAAACAAAAGGCAGAAGGCATATCCCTAAGAGAAATTTAATAATGCCAAAAACCTTATTGGAAAGGTTGGATATTTTAACGTGCAACCCTCCGGGCGCCGGCATCGGCTCAAGGTCTTTTGGCCCGAAATCGCCTTCTATTTTAGGAAATTCTTTCTTTGCCATTTAAATATGGCCGCAATACTTCAGGTATGAGTACTGAGCCATCCTTTTGCTGATAATTTTCTAATATCGCGATTACCGTCCGGGCCAGGGCAATGCCTGAGCCGTTTAAGGTATGCACGAAATCTAATTTTTTGTTATCCTTTTTTCTGAACTTTATATTCGCCCTGCGGGCCTGGAAACTTTCAAAATTGCTGCAGCTTGAGACCTCAAGCCACTTATCCACCCCCGCGGCGTATGCTTCAAGGTCATAACATTTCCCGGCGGAAAAACTTAAATCCTGGGTGGCCAGCATCACTACCCGATATGGCAAACCCAACAACTGCAGGACTTCTTCGGCGTCGCCGGTTAATTTTTCTAATTCATCGTAAGAAGTTTCGGGCTTTACAAATTTTACCATTTCCACTTTATCAAACTGGTGCACCCTGGTCAAGCCCTTAGTATCTTTACCGTAGGAACCTGCCTCCCTCCTAAAACAGGCAGTATAGGCAGTATAACAAATAGGCAAGCTGTCTTCATCTAATATTTCGTCTCTAAAAATATTGGTTACCGGCACCTCGGCAGTGGGAATTAAAAATAAATCATCGTCTTTGAGCCGGTACATATCTTCTTCTAATTTGGGCAACTGTCCTGTTCCGGTCATGGAAGCCCTGTTCACTAAAAATGGCGGGAATATCTCGGTGTAACCGTGCTTATTAGTGTGCAGGTCGAGCATAAAATTAATAAGCGCGCGTTCTAATTTCGCGCCCATGCCTTTGTAGAGTATAAAATTAGACCCGGTGATTTTGGTTGCCCTGGGCAAATCAATGATATCCAGCTTTTGGATTAATTCAACGTGGGTAACCGGCTTAAAATTAAATTTCGGCGCTTCTCCCCAGGAACGCACTACTTTATTGCAGGAAGCATCTCCCCGCGGAAGCGATTGATGAGGAACATTGGGGATAGTCAACAGCGCTTTATCTAACTCGCCCTCTATCTCCTGCAGCTGGGCCTCCAGCGCGTCAATCTTTCCGGCAATCTCCTTCATGGAAATTATCTTGGGCTTGGGATCGCCTTTTGTTTTTAACAAAGCAGTTATCTCCTCGTTTGCCTTGTTCTTCTGCGCCCTTAAACCCTCCAGCTCGGTAGTAATTTTGCGGCGGGAATCATCCAGAGTAATCAAAGCATCCAAATCTAATTTTGAATTACGGTCTTTAAGCCCCTGCTTGACTAACTCCGTATTTTCGCGTATGAATTTAATGTCTAACATAAATTTATCCTTTAACCACACCTAATGGCCGCATCCGGCAAACCCGCTTGGCGATGCCGGCATTATGCACCACATCCACCACTTCATTGACATCTTTGTAGGCCTGGGGCGCTTCTTCTACCAGTGTCCCACGTCCTGAAGCTTTCACTATTATACCCTTAGATTTAAAATCTTTCAACAAAGTATCTAAGTTTATGTCTTTAGTTGCGGCAGTGCGGGATTTCAGGCGGCCTGCGCCGTGGCAGGTGGAGCCAAAGGTTTCCTCTTCTGCCTTTTTGGTTCCCACCAGCAAATAGGAATTCCTGCCCATATCGCCTGGAATAATCACCGGCTGGCCGGTTTTTTTGTATCTCTCAGGCAAGGCCGGATGGCCTGGGCCAAAAGCGCGGGTCGCGCCCTTACGGTGCACGCATAAATTTTTCTCTTTGCCGTCAATTGTGTATTTCTCTATCTTGGCGATATTATGGGCGACATCATATATCAAAAACATCCCCATCTTTTCCCAGGACATATTCATCACCCTTTCAAAAGATTGACGGGTCAGATGCATCAGGCATTGGCGGTTTGCCCAGGCGTAATTCGCCGCGCACTTCATCGCCCCTAAATAGGCTTTGCCTTCGGGAGAATCAACCGGCGCGCAGGCAAGCTGGCGGTCAGGAACATTGATATTATATTTCTGCAGGCAGTGGATCATATCCCTGGCGTAATCTTCACAAACCTGATAGCCCAAACCGCGCGAGCCGGAGTGAATCATTATGGTAATCTGGCCTAAATTCAAATTGAACTCATCACAAAGATCGCGGTCATAAAGCTGGTCGATAACTTGAATTTCTAAAAAGTGATTGCCGGAGCCCAAGGTGCCGGACTGTGACTTACCCCTCTCAAAAGCCCTCTCGGAAACCGCTCCGGGGTCTGCGCCTGCTATTGCCCCGTATTCCTCGGTGCACTCCAGGTCTTCCTGGGTGCCGTAGCCCTTTTCCACCGCCCACTTTGAACCTTTGAGCAAAATCTCTTTTTCTTCTCTCTGGGTGACCCGGATATCGCCTTTTGAGCCCACGCCGGCAGGAACATCGGAAAACAAAGCGTAAACCAGGTTTTCTATTTTATCTTTTATACCATCGTATTCTAAATTGGTCTTTAACATCCTGACGCCGCAATTTATGTCATACCCCACACCTCCGGGAGAAATCACTCCGCCGTTTTCAATATCGGTAGCAGCCACTCCTCCAATCGGGAAACCAAAACCCCAGTGGATATCCGGCATAGCTAAAGACGCCCTGACTATCCCGGGCAAAAATGCCACATTAGCCACCTGCTCCATAGCTTTATCATTGCGGATGTCTTTTAGGAGTTTTTCGTCGGCATATATAATCCCCGGCACGCGCATCCCGCCCTTGTATGACTTGGGGATTTGCCAACGGAAATTATCAATTTTTTCTAAGGGGCCGTCCCAGGCATTAGACATCGAAAATCACCTCTGCCTGCCATCTGGGGCTGGGTTTAAGCCTGTTGACTTTTAATTCGTGGCGGGTGGCGGCTTTGATCTCGGTGTTTATACGGAAGTTTTTCATAGCCTCGCCCATCGCGTCTATATGCAGGCCGCTTTCATCTAATTTGATTAATTTAAAATCGGAGAAGATCATTTCCTTGGCCGCGGATAAAGAAATCACCTCGTTCAACCAGTCAACGAATAAGTCTTCAACCCTATCCGCTCCTTCTACCAACGGGACTCTTATGGAAATTTTGGATTTTTTGGCGGGCTTTACATCTTTTCTTTCGGCGATAATATCAGAGATTGCCGCCGCGGAATCAACGAACAATTCCTTCAGGCCTGGGGATGTGAACCTGACTTTTAAATCGGCGGTATGTTCTAGTAATTCGTAGTTTTTCAAGGAAACCTAAAAATAAATGGGCCATGTAGGAGTCGAACCTACGACCTTGACATTAAGAGTGTCCTGCTCTGCCAATTGAGCTAATGGCCCTATTTTATTATCGTCCAGCCATTAGCTCAATCCCGGTCTATTGCCACGAGGGATGAGTTAATGGCCCCAGCTATCTGATTTTATTTAGAGTTTGATTATAACAGAATCCCGGTCGGCGGTAAAGAAAGATTTTTGGATAAGTAGACAAGATGTCTGCCCTATAGTAGATACGGTTTCCAGATGAAAAAGGAACGTATTCTTCCTGAACACCTCCCCCTGTTTTCCTTTTTTCTAGACACTCGATTCAACTAAGTTATTTGTAAAAATAAACCAAGCTCTCACGGCTTGAGTAAATCTGAAAGTTCTTTAAAATACTTTCTTTGCAGCTTGTTATAAAAAATGGGATCAATATATCTGATATAATTAATATGGCCTTTCAATGATATATTTTCTTCAGGCTTAAGTTTCTCTTTTTTAAAAAGTAGGAGCATCAACCTCACATGGTCCTTGTGCTTTCGATGAATAGTTATATGTCCATCATGGCAAATCCTAAGACCTGTTACAAAAGCGGAACCCCCAGAACTTGAGCTGAATCGAGTTTTAGTGGTATTTATATTAAGCCTAGGAGACTTTGTTTTCAAAAGTAACGCTTCTACAAAAGTTTTTATTTCGTTTGAAGCTCCCTTTTTATCAGTTGAGAAAATAAAATCATCAGCATACCTAGTATAGGTTGTGTTTCCGTATTTTTCCACATTTGAATTCAGCTCCGTAGATAGTTTAGAATCTATTTCAAACATTACAGCATTACTGATTATCGGTGAAGTAGGGTAGCCAATAGGCAATCTTAGTCTCCCATCGAAACATGAACGCTTAATTATTTCTTTGCTCTCAGCATCCAATGCCCAACCTGTGTTATTGCTTTCGTGTAATGTGGTTATAATTGGCAAAAAATCTAAAAATGTAATTGAAGGAAAAAAATTCTCAATATCCAGTTTAAGGAAGTATCGATTTTTGCTATGTTGACTGACATTATCCTTAATGGAATATTTCTTCCGATAAGCACTTGCGCTTTTATGTACGACTAAATGACTAAAAATATTGTTTATAAGCCAATATTGTATGACTTTTAAATTCCGAGATGGCTGATAGATCTCTCTGAAACCACCCTTCTTCTTGGGTATCCTAATACGCTTAACTTTGGAGTAAGCTCCTCTGATAGCCTTATCAATTAGGGATACAGGCACATCTAAGTCATATGCAATTTTAATTTTTAGCATAACTTAATCTCGACAAATCATATCTTTGATATGCATTTCGGAACGAAGCTATTATGATATTTGTATCAAACCTATAATCCAATAAAGTTTTTGAAACTTTACTGAAATAATAGCACCCTTTTCTGTCGGAAGGCTCTTTCAGAGAAATTAAGTTGAGCGCCGTAAGAAGTCCTAAACATTCCCTTAAACGACTATAATCGTTATCTCCATAAAGAATTTCCATTATTTTTATAAGCTCTCTATACATTATTGGACCGGTAAAAAAAATGAGATCATGAATGAAACGGACGGTGTCTTTTTCAAATGATTTATTGGGATTACAAATGTCTAAAGTAATAATTTCCGGATGTACGGGTGATATGGACTTAAGAGTTTCTTCAAGATTAAAAAAAGTATCTCCGATAGAATCAACTCTTGAAGTTGATGCTTCTGTCATTTTATAATAAATTATCTTTTTATCTCCGGCTTTCTCTTTGATAGCTTTTATTGGTCCAATATTGATAAATGAATCTTTATTTTTATATTTTTCATCATTAATAACAATTATTTTTTTTCTTAGACTTTTTGAAGAGAAGGCTCCAAGTTCACAAAAAGCGCTGTTACTTTCTAATAAAATAATAATTTCATCAGCGAACTTTGTAAGTTCTTCTTCAATATCTAGAACGTTCTCCTTGTGACCCTCTTTCATAAGAACATCAAAGACTGCTTCTGCGATGAAAATCCTAATGTTCGGAAGGGTTTTTTCTACAAACCTTAATATTGCTTTCCGTCTTTCGGAAATTTCGCCGTTTTCTTGATTCCCGCCGCATAAAAAAACAAATTTTACTACTTTTGCGGAACGGTATAGTTTCTTTTGGCAAATATGTTCTTTTAAATACTGGACGGCTTTGGCGAGAGCACTACGAGGATAGTTTAACTGCTGAAATATAAACATCGGTTTAATCTAGCCTACTTTAAGCGCTATTGTTTACGCGAATCAAATTTTCACGAAGTTAAAATTTGAAGAGCGGAAACAATAGAGAAAGGTAAAAAATCAAGGCGGAATGGGACTCCCATTCCGATGAGATAAAATCCCTTACCAGCAATTTCTCCCATCTTCTGCACTAGGCTAGTAAATTTAATTTACTCCATTACAAATTTTTGTCAAGGGAATAAATATATTAACTTTACATTAAAATGTACATCAACATTTGACTATGGATTGCCCTAAAGTCTATCCTAAAGTTAGATTTCGTATATAAAAGCGGCTATAAAAAATCATCAATTCAAGAATCCTTTTTCTCTATCGTCTTATCCTCATGCTTATCTACAAGATGGAATAAAAAGCAACCCCCTTATTAGAGAGTTGCTTTTAAATTTAACCTATTTAAACTAAAACTTCTTCGGTCTCTGGCATTTGATTCCAAACTCGTCCGTTAAGTATCTTTCCGGCCTTCTTTTTATTTACTCCACCCCATTGCTTAAAGAAAAACGGCACGTCGGCAAAACAACACTGGTCGCGGATGTCTTCAACCCATGCCTTCTTCATTAAACGAGCGCCCGGCCCAGATTCCCCGCCCACGATAACCCAATCGATTCCTTTTAAATTAAGTTTAGGTAACGGCCCAAGCAATGGTTCCAGTGATAAAAATTTAACGGCTGCTCCTGTTTTACGCAGATCATCAATTCTATAAAGATAATCCTCACTTTCAACGGTAACGCCCATCCATATATGCGGCTGCCAATTCAATCGTAAATTAAGCTCAAGCACCCTTCCGGGTCTTTTTGTTAAAATCTGATAACGGTGCCAATTCGCTTCAATCATAACATCAAATATTCTCAGGATAAACTCCGTAGGCACCTCCCGATGAAACAAATCGCTCATTGAATTAACAAAAATAGCTTGTGGCTTTTTCCATCTTAAGGGAATATTCAAAGCCTGTAGATGTGTTGTTACCTCGAAGCCATTTGTATAATTAGACTGCCTCATGGCTTGAAGTCGAATGGCCATGCGCTCAGCATAGCAATTTTTACAACCAAGACTAATTTTTGTGCAACCAGTAACAGGATTCCAAGTTGATTCCGTCCACTCTATAGCTGTACCGATGGCCATTTGCTATCCTTTCTGACTGTATTTATCAAATATGTACTCAACAATCTTTTTAGCAACTGGTTTTTGTGAAGCGAAGAAAAGATAATATATGATAGCGTTATTAGAATTTCTCATCGCCAGGGGTTGTGAAACATGCTTAAAGCCAGCGACTTTCTTAAGCCGCTCTTTGAAACTTTCCGCGATTACATGATTTACTTCTTTGTCTTGGTGGCCAAAAAGATCATTCTTAGTTGTATAGACAACGTCTCTCCAAGACTCATCTCCCCAAAAAGCATTCATCCGTTCAATGTCGCTTTCTCTTACTCCTTCGGGATTGCGCCAAAATACATTTCTGTTCATATCTGCAATAGGAAAGTTAAGAAATATTTCGATGCTTCTCATTTTTCCCGCGGTTTCTATAACTTCCCAATTTAAATGCAGTCCGTACGGATCTAAAAGACAGAGACCTCTTTTAAAATCTTCATATCTTGCCTTGGGGAAAACATCCTGCAAAAGTATTTGATTACAGTCACCTGAATATACAGAAACGTTAGGATTATCTCCGAACAGCTTTTTTAGATGGTCTACCTTCTTAGTATCAAGCTCTATGAAATGGTATTCTTTAAAAGACGGAGTGACAGCTAAGGCTTGCGTAGGACTTCCGTCAATATATGAGCCGCTAGATTTTGATTTATGAACCCCCGCTCCAGCAAAAGCATCAATATAGACGTGTTGGATATTTTGTTTTGAAATTATTTTGGAGTACTCTGTAGCGTAGGCCTTGATGATGTCTAATTTAAGCTCAGACCAATAGCCAACCTCGTCGAATTCTAGGAATTTTTTCACCATAAATAATCTCAAAAATATTAGCTATCTTTAGCTAAATTATTATACCATTCTTTAAACCTTAATTAAGTTCTTTCTTGCTCCTTAAGGCATAAACAGACGCCTTGGAACCTTAGCTGGAAGTTACTTTCTTAAGTTTATTCCCTACTTCATAAACTGATCAAGACGGGTTATTATCTTTCTCTCCTAAATTATTCTGCTGGTAGGATATTTTATCATTTTTCCACCTTCTATTATAATAGACGCAGAAAGCGGGAAAATCTAACTAACTATTTTATAAACAAAAAGGGCTGAATGCTTAAATCCAGCCCTTAGTTGATTTATAATGCTATATTATTTAAGCTTATCTCTTGGAATAACCTGAATGGTCGCAGAAGTAGCGTCTTTGTCTGAAACAGTCCCCAGAAAAGCATTATACTCAACCATTGTTTTCTCAATAACTAATCCTCCTTGCCCATCACTTGAGATATTTGTTACAAAAGGCCCTGCCGTTGAACAACCTGCGAGCATTACGCACACAAATAATAATATTACCAAAAAACCGCACTGCTTCATGCTGCCTCTCCTTTCTTTTTGACTAAAAATATTAAATTTATCAACAAGCTGTGAGTAAATCTTACCACTGTTACATAAATAAACCCCCAGAATTACAAGCAATTTAGCGAGCGTAAAATACCAAATACTTTCTGTCTTGTGCTGAACGCAGTTTCCCGATTAGATCAAGAAAATCGCTTCGCGATAACTTACTGCGATTTTAGCAGTGGTGATTTTCATACTTCCCTATACCCTGAAAAACGTCAGGTACTTCTTTAAAACTGACAAATTCACTGAATAAAAAACCATATAATCACATAAAATACTCCAAAAACTAACGGAATCAATAATTCAATATGGGAAAAGGGGTAATAAATTTTTTTGTTTTTTCCTTCCCCTAAAACCTCCCACTCGTATTGATAGAGCGCTAAAGGCAACCTCTTTTCTATTTCGTGAAGAACTTTAAACTTTCCCGTGTTTAACTGTTTATATGAACAGATGAGAAACCAAAATATTGCACAAATTGTCACACCCACAATCGCTATTAACGATTTTATCCAAAAGATACATCCTGTAATTTTGAACTGACATAGTAATCCTACCAATGAAACCAATGCAGTATTTATCGTTATGAAATAAGTATTTGCATTCTGCCTCCTGTCACTAGTTTTCTCTATGCTAGTAATGTATAATTTGTACTGTTCAAAGAGATGTTTTTGGTATTCAGAGCCATATTTATTTTCATCAATTATAAAAAGATTGTCTTTTGCCATTTACCTACCTCCTCCCACTAAATTATTTATATTCTCCCAAGTCCAACTGTAATAACCCTCAAGACCATCGGGTCGCGGACAATCTTTATCTTTATACCCTCTTATTCCAACAACAGGAACTTTTGCTTCTTTTGCCATCTGTATTTCCGCTTTAACGCCACCGCAAGCGTGAGTTTTCTCCCCAACCATTACAATAACTAAATCGCATTTCTTGATTTTAATTAAACACTTCTCTTTCCATTCATCCTTATCCCAAGGCTCTTTAACTGACCAATCTTCTATCTCATATGGACAATCTTCCAACTTAGAATGGCTAACTACTGCAGTTCGTAAAAATTGGTCATTATCAAAATCGAAACTAATAAAAACTTTCTTTTTTGATCTTTTTGCTGTTGAAAACGAATTACCCATTTATCCTCCTTTTCAATAATAAAAAGCACCCTTATTTTAGAGAGCCACCTTTAAAGTTATTCCCCCAGCAACTATAAATTGTTTATTCTCGAGTTATAGCTTAAATGAACCGTTCAACCAAATAAACAACAGTTCTCCAACATATTGCACCCACACCAATACCGCCAATAATACCAGTCACAAACCTCCTAGGGTTGGTTGACATAATACCGAACCATTGCTGAAGAGACCAATCTAAGAAGACTACGAACATAAAAAATAAGCATAAAAGAAATGAAGGTAGCAATCCTATACAGAACAACACAAACGAAAACACATGCCCGATGCTTGTTCCGAAACAACGGGCACAAAACGGCATAGGCTTACCTCTAATTGTAAAACTCCTATCCGGCAATCGGTGGCAACTCCATCTTATGTTTAATGTTTTTATATCCATGTGTTTACAAATTAATCTAACTTCCAAGTGTGCCCACATTTCTGACAAACATTGGACAACTTATTTGCATCAGTAGCACCGCACAAGAGACCGAGTGGGCCCAAGCAAATCGCCCCACAACATGCGTCGCCAGCATTGTACCCTTTTTTGATTGTCGTGATTGATGCACAACCACTTAGGACATTTTACCTGAGAACTATTCTCATTTTCCATTTTTACCTCCCTTTGCACCAATCAACCATTAATCATTTTTTATTCGTCTGCGTCAAGTCGATAAGTTTGCCCATAAGAATCCTTAACTTTATATGAACCATCTGATTGAGGCGTAACTTGATATGCTTGTCCATTGGAATAAACTGTCTGTGTTTGCCCTGTATTATACTGATATGAACTTTTTGGTTGTGTATTGACATAAGAATTATCTGTATTATTTTGACGAGAGTTATAATTGTAACTGGGTAACTGTTGATTATAATTATACTGCTGTTGTGATCGTTGATTTGGTTGATAGTATTCACTCGTTGGATTATTGCGATAATAATTACTCCCCTGTTCGCCTGTATAAGGATTCGTATTACCTTTATATGAATAATTATCCCTTACAGTATTATCGGGGCTTGAACGATGATAAGGCGCAACATAAGTTCCATCTTTGCGAGTATAACCATTTACATATACATCGCCTGCATAGCAAGAAGCAAAAAATAAGAAAAATATCCCAATAAGTAAAATTATTTTTTTCATACCGTCCCTCCTTTGCAACAAAAAAGGCAACCCTCTATCTCAGAGAGTTGCCTTTAAATTTACCCTACCCTAACCCCATTTTACTTCCTCCGTAGCGCTAGGGTTCATTGTAGCCCTAATCGGATTCCTGTCAATGGGCTGATTCTACCTTTATCTCGTCTTATTATACAATCCAATAAGCTCGGCTTGCTCCAATATGTGCCCTTCCATTGCTTTTTCTAATTCCTTCTTAGCTATGCCTTCGCTTAAATTTAATATCTTATCAAGAGCATATATCTTAAAGAAATAGCGGTGCGTTCCCGAAGGCGGGCATGGGCCACCGTAGCCCTTTCTGCTAAAATCGTTACGTCCTTGTTTTCCCGGGGTACTGTTTTCTTCTATGCGATTAATAAGCGGAATATCAAATACAACCCAATGAACCCACGTCACCATAGGAGCATCAGGGTCGTCAACGATTAACACTAAACTTTTCGCTTCTTTAGGTATATTTTCAATAATTAAGGTTGGATTTACATCCGCTCCCTGGCAAGTAAATTTCTTGGGAATAAATCCATTATTCTCAAACTCCGGGCTTAATATTTTCATACCTGCCCCTTTCTCTTCCGTATAAAACTGTTTATCTTTAAACGTATTCACAGAAGAGGTAATGTCAAAATGCAAAACTTTATTTTCCCC
>Ga0247841_10010148_pt1 | contig 12908 bp, 10 predicted proteins | sample LaCruzMarch2015__2_FD_192410 | JGI IMG/M metagenome (GOLD analysis project Ga0247841, IMG submission 192410) | Freshwater microbial communities from meromictic Lake La Cruz, Castile-La Mancha, Spain - LaCruzMarch2015_18m | ecosystem: Environmental > Aquatic > Freshwater > Lake | place: Spain... | reverse complement strand
AGTACACGCCGACGACCGCCCGCGGAACGGTTTTCAGGTCTTCCGTGGACCAGAGCATGGTGTCCGGCAGGCGCTGTGCGGTGATCAGCGGGTGATCCACGATCAGGTCAATTTCCTCGTCCATCCGCTTGGGACGGCCGGTGACGAAATACTTGCAGGGCTGAATAACCAGGTAGCCCTGCTGTTCAAAATATTCCCTGACAATCCATTCGCTGACCGAAGCCATGATACCCCTTCAGAAGCTGAGATTAACGACCGGACAGAAAAGCAGGTACTGACCATTGAGAACAAAATTCAATGCTCCGATCTGGATGCCGGCCAGGGTATTACAAACGTTGATGGCCCCAATTTGCAAGCCGGTGTAATTGTCGGCAAAATTAAAGCCCCCGATTTGCAAGCCTTCATAGTCGGCGCCGATATTAATCAATCCGGTCTGCAATCCCGCCGCGCTGGCTTTCGAAGCATTCAGGCCGCCCATCTGCCAGCCGACCATTTCGCCCATCGCAACGTTGACGCCACCCAACTGCATGCCATACATCGGGCCGGTAAAGTTTCCCAGCCCGATCTGTACTCCGCGCATTTCGTCCATCAATTGATTGGCCGCTCCTATATCCATGCCATAAAGCGCGTTATTTTTGCCGTAGGGCAGATTCAAACGCAGGCCATATATATCGCACGGCTCGGAGAACAATTGCACCGGGTTGAAGATGGCCAGCTGAAACCCGGTTGAGGCGGCGGACGGCTTGCGCACCTTGTCGAAATTTTCCGCGCCATGCCGGCCGAGTTCCGCGCCGGCAAGCCCGGTGGCCCATGCCATCATCAGCATGGCCACAGACCCGAAAACGAGCGGTCGCATTCCATTCATATTGCCTTTCCCTTTATTTATTAAATCGGATCGCGGTGCCTTCCACCGTCGTTACATACCGCGCAAACAGAATCCAGTACTCGTAATGGCTCTCGACCGTGACATCGATCAGGGCGTCGCCGCTCGCCTTCGCACAAGCCCGATCCATGGCGCGTCGAATCTTGTTGGCGCCGGTCACCGGCAATATGCCTAAGAGCAGGACATAGTTATCTGACGCCTCCGTCTGCCCCAGCACGGTGTATTTCCGCCCTTCCAGCGGCGTACTCGACGCCGACAGGCCGCCCGGGAAATGGGCGCAGCCGGCCAGCAAGAACATGCAAGCCCCTATCAAACCGACGCCGATTGTCTTCAGCATGCCATGCATCTGTCACCTCCGTATTTATGTTGCCCCCGATCGCGCTTAGCGCATCGGCGGATTAACTTCGTAGTGTCAATTAGTATATTGATCCATCCGGCGACTGTCACGTTAAATTATCATTGAATATCCGGCAGGCCCCGCCTAAGATATGCCGATCTTATGAAGATGCTTGCTATTCAACGACAGCGGTGGTTGCTTTTCCCGACCTTATTGGCGGTCACCCTCGCAGCCTGGTCCGCCGATAAGCCCACCTGCGCGGTCATGACCTTTCAGCCGCTGAGCGGCGTCAACGAAGGGCAGTCGCGCCTGGTTTCGGAACGTATTTTCAGCGAAATCGGCAAGACCGACAAGTATCGCATGATCGAACGCGCCCAGGCCGAGCAGGTTCTCAAGGAGAACCAGGTGGCGCTGAGCGCCACCGACACATCCGGCGCCATTGAGGTCGGGAAGATTCTCGCTGCCCAACACATCATCATCGGTAGTGTGGGCAAAATCGGGAACCTCTTTACCATCAACAGTCGGCTGGTCAGCGTGGAGAGCGGTTACGTGGAAGCCATGGCCACAACCGACCATGAAGGCCGGCTCGAAGACTTGCTGCGCGTCGCCGCCGTAAACAACGCCCGGCAACTCCTCGGCCTGCCGGTGGATGCGGCCATCCTCTCCACCGTCGCAACGGTAGAGACGGTTGGCGCCGCAACGGGCACCGTCCGGTCGGCCGCCGCCAAACCGTTCCAGCCCTTAACCATTGATCTGGGCCAAGGCATCCTCCTGGAACTCGTCTGGGTTCCGGATGGAGATTTGGTCGTGCTTAATGAGGGCAGTCGCTCGGCGCGGCGGATTATTCCCATGCAGGGTTTCTGGCTGGGCAAATATGAAGTCACGCAGGAACAGTGGACCACGCTTGCGGGGAACAATCCTTCCCATTTCAAAGGGCCGAAACGTCCGGTGGAAAACGTCAGTTTCAAGGACGCCGGCGAGTTTTGTGGCAAATTGGAGGCCATCTGTAACGCGAAAAACCTGCCGAAAGAAGGCACGCCCCTCAGGGTACGACTGCCGGCCGCCACCGAATGGGAATATGCCTGCTGGGCCGGAGCCACGACGACGTACAACACAGGCAACAACCTTCCGGACATAGCGCAGGCGGCTTGGTACACTGATAACAGCGGCGACACCACCCACCCGGTTGGAGAGAAAAATCCCAACGGCTGGGGACTTTACGACATGCACGGGAACGTCTGGGAGTGGTGCGACAACCCGATCCAATCCTGGGGCAGGCAATATCTCATCAAAGGCGGCTCCTATGAAGACAGCGCCTCATCTTTCAAGCGTCAATACAGCGACGACCGCCGGGGTGGCTACACCAGCGACAACTTGGGATTCCGCGTGGTGGTGGCGGGATTTTAACCCGTTCGACAGGCTCAGGGTTGAGGCGCCACGCCGACGACCGGGCACTGGGGGACCAGGTATTTGGTGATCATGATAGCGGTGGCGCGGTCGGCCAGGCGCGATTCGGCAAGAGCTCCCGCCGTTTCCTTAAACTGGCCGTTGTAAACTATCTTGCCATCTTCTACGCGCACGACAAAGAAACGCACCATGGAATCCATGGCCGGAAGGGTCACGCCATACATCTGGGTGGTGGCCCCTCTTTTCAGCGGATCAATATCGAACTGCACGGCCAGAACCACGCCGGCCTGTTGGGCTGAGGCGGCTTTGCAGGCGGCGGCAAAATCCATTTTATCGAAACAAGCCGCCAAACCTTTTTCGTCCAGCCCCTGGGCGATATCCACACTGCCCAGCCGCGCTTCGCCACAGTCCTTGGTAAGCACATTCGCGAGGTCCAAAAAACGCCGACAGGGTTTGTCATCCCTAATCGCGCATAGCAGCGCCACTTTCCGGCCATTCCAGCGATCCTGAAGCGGCCAGCCCCTGGGCGGATCCGGCAGATGGCCCAGGGCCTCCGTTGCCTTTGTTTTCCATTGATCGGAAGTGGTCGTATGCAAGACACTTTCGTACCAGCGGCGCGCGTCGAGCACGTTATTCTGCTCGCGATAGGTGTTGCCGAGAACCAGTCGGACTTCATCCATGTCCGCCGTCATGAACAGGGTCTGGTCCCGGCCCTCGATAATCTGCTTCAACAGTTTCTGGGACGGCTCGTAACGGCCCTGGTTTGCCTCGGACTTGGCGTCGGCCCACAGCTGATCAGCCTTTTCACCCTGTTCGATCCGGCGGATAATTTTCTGCTTTTCGGCCAGCGGCCAGCTGACCTGGACCCAGCCCTCATAGCTGCGGGCAGTGGTCTCCGTATGCGCGCAGTCGGGGAGAATATCCACGTTCTGCAGGGATACGGCGGCCACGACCTGGGTGACGGACGGGTTTCCCCTGATCGCAGGAATGAAAATACCGGCTATCTGCCGAACCGCATCCTGGAAGGCGGCATCGCGCGCGGCATCGGCGGAAGGCTGGTCCATGGCATGCCCGACCCTGTACAGATAAAGGCTGTCGTCGGTTTTAGGCTGGGCGATCCATTCCGGGCGAACGATTTTTTCCTTCCGGGCCCAGGCCGGATCAATACCGCAGAGGGCAAGCAGCAGAAGCGGCAGGAAGACCCGCCGGACACGATGAAAGGCCAAGATTGTTTGCAGGGGTGTCACTCCTCATGGCCTTTCATCTTCCGCGTCTGGTCGGTTCCATTTGGAGCCGGACCGTCATCGGCCTGTGGGCGCGATCACATGGACCGGCCGGTTGCTGAACTTGATCCATCTAACGCGTTCCAGTACGATCACACCCACGTTCAAAGGACTCTTCGCCGCCAGTTCTGGTGTCAAATCCACCACATGCTGCTTGAACGGCCACAGGTCGTTCTCGACGCCGGTCTCGTCGGGGCCGGTAACCTGATTCAGCAACTGCACCACGACCTCAAACCGGCCCTTCGGCAGATTCCTGAGATTCACCCGGAACTTGCCCTCGGCATCCGTCGTGGGACTTGGATAGGGCCCGTAACCCAGGAGTGTGCCCGACTTGGCGATGTAGGTGAGGCCGACGATCGCATTTGTTACCGGGGAGCCATCCTCTTTGCGGACGGCCTGGCCGAACATCTCGACCTGTTGAATTTCCACCTTGGGATTATTGGGCTGGTCTTTTTCGTGCACGACGACCACGAAGACGCTGTAGAACATGCCGTCAACGAGCCTTCCGTCCTTGGTGAGCGTCGTCGTCGGTATCGAGGCGGTGATTTTCCCCACGCCATTGCCGACGCCCTCCACCTCGATGCCGACCTTCCCGACATGACTGGCAATGAAGACCCGGCTCGGCGCGTAGAAGAAAGCAAGCGGACCGTCCAGCTTAGTGCTGCTTCCCGACTCGTCGGGTTCTCCCGAGACATTGACCAACGGGCTGAGCCTGGTCCCGACATACACCGTTTTCTTCTGTTTGACGTTCACGTGAATGACGCCGTTAAAAAACCTTGATTCCGAGTCGTTGAGGGAAAAGATCGCCGGAAGAGATTCCTGTGCCTTCTTCCAACTCTCGCGGTTTTTGTCTACCGCCGTGGTGGCGGCATTCACGGGCGCCCCGACCTCCTCCCCTTGCTCGCGGTTACGAATGCTTGCGCAGATCGCGGGTTCCTTCAGTTTGCCGGAGAACGGATTTATGCCGGACGACCCGTCATCCGCGTCTTTGCCATTGCCGACTTTGCCCGAGGCGGGGAACGCCCAGCCGTACTGGCCCCGGCGTCCCGTCAGCCGCACGTGGACCTCATTTGGGAAAACGGACCCCGGTTTTTTTATGCGGATAAGGATGCTCCCGTCGTTTGGCACCTCCTGGTCGCCGAGATCCGCGCCAGTCCACGAACCTTCGATTAAGGTGTTGTCGCCTTCCCAGGAGCCAGCCACCGTGCCGCTGAAGGTCAGGCGAGCCCCCGCCAGGCGCACGTTCGGTTCCCGGACGCTTTGCATGCTCATCTTGCCGGTAACCTCGTTGCCTTTGATAGTGAATTCCATTTCCGCCTTGCGCGGATCGGCCACGGCCTGGCCGACGTACTGGAACTTATTCGCCTGCGCCGAGGTGTTGTCTTGGACGTTGCCGGTATCAGCGTTGCCGCCGCTGACCCCATCCGGAGAGGAAGCCGTTGATGGATTAGCAGAAGGGGAATTCACCGGAGCGGAACTACCCGGCGTATTTTGATCTGAGGCGGTATTGCTTGGCGGGAGTTTGCCGTCTTTTTCCAGTTGGCTGATCAATTTCTGTTTTTCCGCCGTGGGCCAGCTTACCTGGACCCAGGCTTCGTATCTTCTGGAAGCAGCTTCCTCGACATACCGGCAACCAGGCACGACTTCCGTGCGCTGAATCCTGGCAGGCGATACCGGCTTTCCATTCGGCGTGGGAATTTGCGCGGCGATTTTTTGCAAGGCATTCTGGTAGGCCGCATCCTGCGCATCCGTTTCCGAGGACTGGCCGGCGGCATGGCCTACCACATAAAGGTACATTAAGTCACTGCTCTTGGGCTGGGCAATCCATTCGGGACGTTCCTCGTTGCTGTGTTTTTTCGCATCCGCGGACAGCACGGCGGCCGCAATGAAAACCGTGCAACACAGCCGGAAGAAAGGGATTCGAGCGGAGGCGCGACAAGCTCGCATAGCATCTCTGGTCATAGATTTTTACGGATCTTATATTCGTGGGAAAGATCAACAATCCCGGTTTCCGTATTGGCCAGCTCCCAGACGAAGCGATAGGTGATTTCGCGCGGATTGCCCGGCTTGCGCCGTTCCAACGCCGATACCCGGCCGAAAAGAATGCCATTAATCTTGGCCAGTTTGCCGAATTTCTGCAAATCTTCCGTATCAATCGGATTCTGATTCAGCCAGTTATATTCGATCAGCCGGTAAATCTCCGTGCCGGCATCGCCGCCCGCGCCCATGACATCAATCGCCGCCATGAACTTCAACGTGCCCTCGTCGTTCAGCACCACCTGGAGCGATTTCTGCAACTGGCGTACGCGGACATCATAGGGACACTCGCGGGTATCCACCGGTCCGAGCACGACAACATACCCCTTGGGCAACCCCTTCTCAAACATTTTCCGGGCGATATCGCGCACGGCCAGATCGTAATCGTGGTCGTCCAGGCCAACGGTCATCGTGCCCATTTCCTCCGGCGGCACATAGCCCTGGCTCGGCGGCGTGAAACAACCGGTAAAAGCCAAGCAAGCCAACAATACGCCAGCGATCATTACATAGCCAATTTTCATATATTTTATTCCTTTATGCCTACCAGCGTGCGCTTGTCCGGAGAAAGCGCACAATGAAGTCGAAATCCTCGACATCCTTGCTCGGCGCAATCCCCCGCATCAGCGCCTTTTCCTTGGCGCTGACACTGACCTGCACCCACATGGACATGGGCGTGGAGACCTCCATGCCGTTCTTATCCAGCCAGCGGAACCGGTATTCAAACTGGCAGTCGCGGGTGGTCGTGTTTTGTGCTGCGATCTGCGCCTGCAATAAATCGTTCTTCTTGGCCGCCGCAACTTCCGTGACCGTCATCCAGCCGCCGAACATCTTGGAATTAACCGATATCTTGTTGTGCGGGTAGCTTTCCACCGTGACCCCGGCCGAGGGTGACCGGCAACCAGTCGTCAAAACCACGCCAACCAGCATCACACCTAACAGGAAAATATACTTGTTCATATTGCCAGTACCCCTTGAATTAAGCCGCCAAAGGCGGCATTTCCGTATCAAATAACAAATCCCTATTTAGATTAAATTAATTCGAAAACCGCGCCGGCGGCTTTTGAATGGCTAATCAATCTTAGGCGCCGGTTGTTGCGCGGCCGCCGGATCCGACTTCGTGCTGGGCGCCTTGTCGCGCCGGCAGATGGAAAGCTTTTGGATCTCGCCCTTGCGATCGGTCACGACACCCTTGGATATCTTTTCATTAACTTCGGTTATTTTGATCGAGCCGATGTACGCCTCGTTGTAACCCAGGTTATCCTTGGTGTCCGGATCAACCATGACCTCGCCCGCGCTGTACACCTTCAGAATTTCATCCTTGATGATGGCGCCGCGCCCGCGGTTGATGATGACATCATCGCCCGCGATGGAAACTATCTTGATCGGATAGGTCACATCCACGATGCTCGCCACCTCCTTGATGGCCGCATCCTTATACATGCCGCTGATCGCATCCGCCACCACCACGGCGGGCGTGTCCCGCTCCCGGATGCGGGTCGTGCGCTCGACCTCGTTGGGGAATGAGGCGACGATCTTGCTCGATTTCACATCCACGGTGCGGACGACGGTCCGGAAATAGGCGCGCACTTTTTCCTGGCTCTGCCCCACATACGGAACCTGCTCGCGGCGCTTGTCAATCACCAGGGTCGTAATGACCGGGAGCACAACATAATCCGCGCCCGACATCTGCCCAAGCCTGACCACTTTGTTGATATCCGCGTATTCGGACTCGCCAAAATCTATTTCCTTGATGATCGACTTGAGGTCGTCGCGCTCCAGGACGTCGAATTTGCGCGCATTCACCAGGGCATCAACCAGGAACGTGGTGTAGCCCGGATTTTCGATAATACCGGCGTCGGTGATGCCGAAGCGCTCGTTCAGTTCGCGATCGATCTTGCGGCGCTGTTCGCGGGCGAAGACCGCCGGGACCACGATCACCCGGGCCTTGCGCGGGGCATCATCCGTCGCCACGGCCGGCGCCGCGGGCCGTTCGGCCTTCTTTTCCGCGCCTTTCACGGTTTCGGTGGACAGGATTTGCGTCTCGCCGCCAGGACCGGGCCGGATAACCGTCACGCTGTCCTTGGTCCCGGGCTTCTGCCCGACCGTGAGGTCAACGTTGACGTTCTTCGTTTCTTCCTTCTTGTCCTGCGCCCAGGCTTGCGTTCCCGCCAACACCAACGCGACCACTGCTCCGATCAATATTCGTTTCATGGTTAACTCCTCCCGTTACTTGATGCGCATGCGTTTAGAAACTGATCATTACGCCGATATTCAGGCCCAAGCCGCTCAAGGAGAGATTCTCGGTCTGGTTATTGATATCCACCTTGCCATCGGCCACGGTTGTCTCGGCTTGTACACCGGCCAGGATCGAAACATAATCCGAGACCAGGTAAGCGACTCCCGCCTCGCCGGAGAGGCCGATCGTGCCCTGCGCATGGGAGCCTTCATCGCAATAAAAATAATAATAGTTGAACAGGAAACCGGCATAGCCGAAAAAGTCTTTGCCCAGACCCAGCCAGCCGCGGGGCCCCACGCCCAGCCGCCCGGCCTTGATGCCGGAACCATCGTCCTTCATCTGGTAATAACGCCCCGTGAGGCGGAAATCGAAATGCCTATCCATGCTGTAGAAAACACTGGCCTGCGGCGTGAATACCTGGTCGCTGTAGGACTCGTCCCCCACCTTCCAGCGCATGGCGTTCCAACCCAGTCCGACATCAATCCCGGGTCCCATGTCGGCGGAGATGACACCGCGATAGGCATGTTCTATCTCAACCGGCCCGGCGCCGGGAGGGACATCTTTCCCTGATTTATCGTTGACCGGGAAACGTCCGAGTTCCGCCGCCATGGTCGGGCGCAACGGCAATAGAACGGCAATCGCCGCCAGGCAGAAAAGCCCCGCGGCGAATAAGCCTTTGGCTGTGGTGCGTCTCATGCGAATGCCTCCAATCATCCAAGGGTTGAATCCAGCCACACTGCGCAATCTCAATAAAATCTGAAGCAAGAATATCCGATCCGTCCGGGGACTGCAATAACAAACACAACAAACAGGTAGTGCCAAAACCCTAAAACATGGTCCTTGGCCTTACTTGACTTCAACCGCGTCGCTCACGGCAGCCGGGACGGCGCTTTTGTCCATTAGGGCTCTTGTTTGATATCCCCATCGGGAACCACACGCAGGCTCGCAATGATCGCCCGCGCCTCTTCCTGCGCCGCCACACCCTCGGAAACCAGATAGGCCTGATCAGAATTGTCCCAGCTACCGCCCCCGGTGACACTGTAATCGAAGCCAATGAGCATGTTCTCCTTGACGGCACTCCCGTCGCCATTGCAACCGAAGCCCGACCCCGTGTAGCCGGTGCTCCCGCTGCCGCTGCCACGCCTCATCCAAAGGGCGTAGTCGACCATGGCGCCCTGGAAATCGCCAATGGAACAACTTTTGGCGCCTTCGACGCCTCCGACCATGCTGAGGCCGGCACCCGGGTCGTTGAGCGTCTTGCCCTGCCTTCGGGACTTGAAGGCTTTCTCCGCCGCTGCCAGGCAGTCACCAGCCGTTTTCGGGTCATCCTTGCCGGAAGCGGTTGTCGGATAATACGCAGATAGATTCGCGTTCACGGCGGCTACCTTGTTCGTGGCGGGGTTGCGCTTCATTACGAGCACTTTCCTGTCGAAAAAAGTTTTTTTATAGCTGACAACCCAGTTGTCGGGTTTTACCCATGTGAATTTCCATTGGGTCAGTGCCGTGACATTACTCGAGGGCGGTGTATCCCCCTTCTCGACTTTGACCGTCGCGCTTGCCGTAGCCCGGATGCCCTGGGTCGCCGGGTTGAACACCTCCACGCTGATGGCATGGGTGCCTTCAGCCGAAAAGGACTTCCGGAACAGCTCCCCTTCCTGGTCCACCTGCTTGCCCTGGTCGATACGCCAGCGTAGCACGGCATCCTTGGGCAACGCGGCCTTGTCCTTTACTACTGCCTTTAACTCGCAGGTGGCATCTACCTTGACCGTGGCCGTGGCCGGCGTGACCGAGAGCTTGACCTCCTTGTCCTCGGAGATGACGACCGTGGCCTGTGAAGGGTCGGTAAACCCGGTGTTTGCGACCACGACAAAAATGATGTCATTCGGGCCAACCGTGACAACCGTGGCATCGTTCTCGTTCGCTAATGATGCAGTGGGGGCAGGTTGGCCCGGCTTTTTGTCCAGCGGACAATCGTCCTCGGCCGCCCCGCTTGAAAGCTGATCCTCATTCAGGCTTTGGACGTAGACATCAACCGCCATGGAGGGCGCAATCTTCTTCAATTGCACCGACATTGTGCGGTTCTTTTTATTCTCGCCTTTTTCCGCCTCGGGTTTGACGGCCCAGACGCGAATGGCATATGGAGCAGGCACACTAAAAGCGTGTTCGATCGGAGTTACGGCGACACCCTCCGCCGCCGGCAGGGGGAAAGGTTCGAAAATTTCGACACTGTCTTTCTGGGGAGCCGTTATATTGAGCGTGCTGTCCCTACTGAACAGAAAGTATCCTGCAAAGTCCCGATATACCTTGGCCAGGTCGCTTTGGGTCTTTTCTTTCAGGAATCGGTGCAGGTTTCCAAAAATAGGATCGGAATCGTTATCCGATGGCGCTGCGGCAAGGGTTGTCTGGCCGGCAACAGCCAGATGCAGGTCTTTGAAAGAAACACCCTTTTGGTTTACGAGATAGTCGATAAACCAGGCCTTGTCGTATTCCAGCTCCCCGTAGTTTGGCACCGGGGGGACGCCCGTGAACGGGAGGGGATAGTCAAGCAGCTTGGAATAAATGTTGCCGTGGCCCATGAGAGTTTTTATCCCGGAGGCTACGCTGGCGGCGTAGTCGGCGCAGGCTTCGACCCACCAGAGGTAAGGACCCTCGGCCACCTGGGCATAGGGAAGATCGAGCAAGCCTTGTGCGACAACCAGGTGCTGAAAGGCGTGAAACAATTCGTGCGCCGCCCGGAATTTGATATTTGAAGAGTTCCAGGAATTCTGGATTGAAGAATTGAAATGGATCCGGTCGGTATCAGGCTCAAAAGCCCCTGGCGGGTGGCCTGGATACCCTTTGATGACCGAGCTGTCGATCATTACCTCGATGGGTGTCGCCGGCGGCGTAAGGCCCAGGCTATTGGTGTAAACCTCCATGGCGGCATCCAGTGCGGAACTAAGATCCCAGACGAAGAGGGGAATGCCGCGCTGATTGCGGATAGCCTTGACGTTGGGCTTTTTGGCCCAGGCCACATCGCCGACGTCCTTACTTTTGGAAAGGTCACCTGAATCGTAGATGAAGCGAAATGAGGCGCTCATCCTAACTCGGTTCAGGAAGACCCAGTCGTTGGCGGTATTAGGCACCAAGCCGTGGAGCCAGATAAACGTATTACCAGCCTTCTTAACGTATCTGCCGCCCCTGGTCAGCACGGAACCTATTCCATCGGTGATCCACTTGGTGGTGCAGAGGTGGCGTGTTCGGGTGATGATGACCATGTTCTTTTCGTCAACTTCGATAGGCATTTCGATCCATTGGTGCAGCCCGTCGTCCCAGCGGGCTCCCCGGATCTGCTCAGTTGGGGTGAGGTTCGGGTTCAGGTTGGCGGGCGAATAGGCGACACGGATCACGATCTCCTTGTTGAAGACGTTGGTCCGGCTGACCGTGATATCCATGGTGGCCAGGGTAAAGAAGAAGGTGTCGTCTGGACAGAAGTTCTTGCTGGCCACCGGGCGGCTGATGCGGATTTCCTCGGCGGCAATGCCCAATTCTTCGGGCGCCTCCACGGTTATGCCATAGCCGGACTGGGTGACGCAGGGGCTCTTGGTGACGGTCTCGCCTGGCGCGCCCTCGTTCTCCCCGTAGGTCGGTGTTGTGGGGTTGAAGCCGGACTGGCTGCCGATGCCGTTATTGTCGGGCGTGCCGGTTGATGATGTTGTCGAGTCCGTGTTCTTCGTGTCGGTCGACGTTGTTCCTATGCTGTCGGTTTTGCTCGTCGAGGTTAGCGAACGTTCCAATCGTGCCAGATCCCTGACCGGCCAGGACACCTGAACCCATATCTCGTGGCCACGGCGTGAGGTTTCGTCATACTGGCAACCCGGCACCATTTCGGTGTTGTTAAGGCTGATCGAATTGACGGGCACATCCACGGAAAGCCTGCCCGCGACCTTCTGCTTGAGCTTTTTAACTGCATCGGCAAAGGCCGCCTGGAGACCTTCGTCTTCCGTGGCCTGCCCGTCGGCGTGGCCGATGGCGTAGAAGTACATGAGATCGCTGGTCTTGGGTTCGGTTATCCACAACGGGCGTTCTGACCGGTCTGCGGATATTCCCGCACAGCCCGATACAATCAGCATGACAGCGGCTGTCAGCACCCGAGCTAATCTATTTCTCATATAGGCTGCCATCCGTATTGCCGTGGAATTTAGCTTGCCTCAGGCCAGGGTCGAGCCGCGCCAGTGCAGTTTCTGGCGCAGGACCGTGAAGTAGCTGTAATCCGGCAGGTGTACAAAGTGGGCCGAGGTTTTACTGCGCCGGATTTCCACCTGGTCGCCCGGCTTGAGTTTCTCGCCTACCTGGCCGTCCACGGAAAGCAACAGGTCGCCCACGCTTTTGGCCACCCGGACGGTAATCCGCTTTTCATCCGGAATCACCAGCGGGCGCGTGCTGAGCGTGTGCGGGCAGATCAGGCTGACCACAAACGCGGCGGCACCGGGGTGCATGATTGGCCCGCCGGCTGCCAGCGAATGCCCCGTACTGCCGGTGGGCGTGGAGACGATGAGCCCATCGCACATGAAAGACGACACCGCTTCGCCGTCGAGGCGCATATCCAAGGTCACGATCCGGTAACACGCCCCGCGGTCAATGACGACGTCATTCAGCGCGCGATAGCGGCTGATGATCCGGCCGGCGCGGGTAACCACGCATTCCGCCAATGCGCGGCCCTCCACGGTATACCGTCCGGTGGCC
>Ga0247841_10010145_pt1 | contig 12914 bp, 9 predicted proteins | sample LaCruzMarch2015__2_FD_192410 | JGI IMG/M metagenome (GOLD analysis project Ga0247841, IMG submission 192410) | Freshwater microbial communities from meromictic Lake La Cruz, Castile-La Mancha, Spain - LaCruzMarch2015_18m | ecosystem: Environmental > Aquatic > Freshwater > Lake | place: Spain... | reverse complement strand
GAACCTCACCCTCCAAAAACGAAAAGCATGTGGAAATCCTTTAAATCCTTGGGTGGAGCTTCGCTCCGCCCGCCAAAATTTCGCCAAAAACGATTTGGCTTTGCTCGTGGAGTCCCTATTAAACAAGACTCGAACCCATTTTAGCAAGAATCAGTGAGAATATCCATTAAGCTAATCTTACGCTCGACTTTTTTCTTTTCTTTAATCTATCTACACCGCTCTACTAATGTATTAATCTAAAATTACGGACTCAGTTTTGCGAAACTATTTTCTGGGACAAGGATTCGCAAAACCTCGACTTATTTTCCTTAATTTCGCCAGGATTTCGGTTTGGGGTTCGCGGGCAGGCAGGGTCTGGGAGGGAATGCCCGCGGGGTTGTGGCTATTGGGTTAGATTATTGACCTTGCTCTTGTCTTTTCTTTCGATTTCTTGTTATACTATATGATATTAAGTAGATATAAGAATCTAAGGAGTTTGTTTGTGAAATGAAGTTTGTATTTTATTAATTAAAAATTTAAATTAAACATTATTCATGAGTAAAAATTTGGATAAAAAATCGAGAGAGAGAGAGAGAGAGAGAGAGAGTAGTCTCAAGCTTTTCAGATTATATAAAAAATCTATGAATAAGTCGCCTAAAATTATTTTTGGGTTTGTTTTTTTGGTAGCTTTGTGCTTAATGGTTTTTTCGGTTTCATTATTTACATTAGCTATACCAGAAGCACATGCTGAAAATACTTTTGTCTTCAATAGTACTCTTAAGCTTGGCATGACAAGCCCTGAAGTTAAAGAATTGCAAAAGTTTTTGAATAATAATGGTTTTGTTATCTCATTATCAGGTGCCGGTTCACCGAATAATGAAACAAATTACTTCGGGCAGAAAACAAAGCAAGCTGTAATTCTTTTTCAAATTGCCAACAATCTAACTACCGATGGGGTAGTCGGTTCTGCTACTAGGAAATATATTAACCAATCTGAAAATCCCAATAATCAAACTAACAAAGACGATCAAATCCCAGTTCCTACTACAACTGAATTAGTGAGAATTCTCAAATTAACAATTCCAGCAATGAAAGGAGATGATGTCAAAACTCTCCAAATTTATTTAAATTCTCTTGGTTATGACTGTGGTATTGTTGATGGAATTTTTGGTCTCAAAACTAAACAAGCCGTCATTTTATTCCAAATATCAAAAGGTCTAACTCCCGATGGTTTTGTCGGCCCGATGACAAGGGATTATTTTAATCCGTCACAAATTCCGACTACTCCTATACCACCAACTTCTCCTACAATTCCGTCGCCTCCCGCATTTCAACTCCCAATAATTTCTGGTGGTGGAAGTAGTAGTCCTCGAATTAGGGCCATCAGTAACTCTACTATCACTGGTGTCACAATCCCAGCTCAAGGGGAAGTCCCAGTCTCTACTCTCGCAGGCAACAGTCAATACACAGCAACTATATCTTGGGACGGCACACCATCTGTATTCCTAGCTTCTACTTCATATACTGCAACTATAACTATAACTCCAAAAGAAAATTACACACTCACAGGGGTAACCGAGAACTTCTTCACCGTTGCTGGAGCAACTTCGATAAATGCCGTAGATTCTGGAGTAGTCACTGCAGTATTCCCAAGCACACCACAAAAGCAACTCAGTATATCTCTACCAACCATCACAACCACCAAAGCATACGATGGCAATACATCTGCCGTAGTCACAGCGGGGACACTTGCAGGAGTAAGTAGTGGTGAGACTGTCACTGTATCAGCGACTGCTACTTATGATGATAAAAATGTTGGTACAGGAAAGACTATCACAGTGGTTTATACTTTGGGTGGGGCAGATGCAGGACATTATATAAAGCCAGCGGATTATACAGTTACAACTGGAGTGATTACGATAATTCCTCTCACAATTTCAAATCCAACCCTCACAACTTCCAAACAATATGACCGAACTACAACAGCCGTAGTCACCGCAGGAAGTTTGATTGGTAAAATTAGTGGAGATGATGTGACTCCTTTGGCGACTGCTACTTATGACACACCATCAGTAAATACAGGAAAGACTATCACTGCAACTTATTCATTATCAGGTGCAGATGCAGGGAATTATACAAAGCCGGTGGATAGAGTGGTATATTCTGGGACAATAATACCAAAACAGCTCACCATTACTAATCCAACAATAACCAAAATAAAATTATACGACCAAAATACTTCTGCTGGTCTTACTCTTGGTACCCTTTCTGGTGTTGTAGGTAGTGAAGATGTTAGTATTTCTGGTGTTGCAAATTATGAAAATGAAAATGTAGCTACAGGGAAAGATATCACAGTAGTTTATAGTATCTCTGGCCCTGAATCCTACAACTACACAAAGCCAGTAAATTTTGAAGTAAATGACGGAGAGATAACCCCAATACAACTAACCATAGGAAATCCAACACTCACTACAACAAAAGAATATGACAACAATACTAGTGCATTAGTCACAGCAGGTACTCTCTCTGGAGTTCTTTCTCTAGATACAGTCACTGTCTCTCTTGAAGCTGATTATGACAATGATTCTGTCGGTACAGACAAAATCATCACAACAGTTTATACTCTCTCTGGAGCAGATTCTGGTAATTATACAAAGCCAGTGGATTATGTAGTAAATACTGGAGAGATTACACCTATACTCATAAATACTCCTGCCATAGCAGGTGTCACTGTCCCAGCTACAGATGGAACCCCAGTCACAACTGTCACAGAGACCGATGACTACACAGGCACAGTCACTTGGAGCGGAAGTCCTGTCACATTTGCAAATGCCACTGTATATACTGCTACCATCACCCTCACTCCAAAGACAGGTCGCACTCTCACAGGAGTAACCGAGAACTTATTTACTGTCGCAGGAGCAACTTCTGTCACCAATCCTGCCGACTCTGGAGTCATCACTGCAGTCTTCCCAACCACTCTAGCCTATGCTTCTACTCCTAGCTCTATCACTCTTGCTGTCGGTTCTACTAATCCAGTTAGTGGAGTAACAAATGTTTCCATCCCAAGTAATGGTGGTACAGATACAACAGGAGTGATACTGGGTTATACTTCAGGTACAGCCGACACTATCAAATTCACAGTTACTGACTCTGGTAGTGCAGTCTCTACCATCACTATGAATAGCAGTGCTTATACAAGTGGAGCAGACTATACAATAGTCCCTACGACTTCATTCCTCTCTGTTGTAGTCACAACTACCGAGACAAACAGAACCACAACTACAAGGACATTTACTATCACCAGTCCAATACTAGACTCCAACGGTATCGCCTATGGAATGGTAGTAGGAGCAGATAGTAAAATCTGGCTTGACCGTAACCTCGGTGCCACTCGTGTCGCCACCTCATACAGTGATACTCAGTCCTACGGCTATCTATATCAATGGGGTAGACCAAACGACGGACACCAGATAACCACAAGTGGTACGACAGCCACACTAAGCTCTAGTGATACCCCGGGCCACAGTAACTTCATAACCAACGGCACAACACCATTTGACTGGCGGAGTCCTCAAAGTCCAAATGCCTCTACTCTCTGGGCAGGAGCAAACGGTGGTACGAACAATGTCTGTCCTGCTGGATTCCATGTCCCTACACTCGCAGAATGGTCGACGCTCGTTACTGCGATAGGCAACTTCACAACAGCAGGCTGTGTAGCAACCTCTACTTGTAGGGAAACAGCCTTTAATTCAAGCTTAAAGATTCCAGTAGCCGGCTTCCGCTATTACTCTTCCGCCTCCCTTAGCAATCAGGGTTCTACCGGCTACTACTGGTCGAGTAGTGTTAGTGGTACTAGTGCGTCTAGCCTGTACTTTAGCGCGTCTAGCGTGAATCCTGCCAATGCGAATTACCGTGCGAGCGGCTTTACTGTGCGTTGCCTTAAAAATTAGACTATTTGACTATTTGCACGAGCATTAGTCGTACTCGACTATGCTCGTGCTGTCGTTTTAATTTGATTTTTTGGGTTTGCATCACCATATTTAATTTGAGATAATAACAAAATGATTAAAAAATTTTTAGAATGGATTGGGTTAAAGGAAAAACTTCACATTAATTCATCCGTTCCTCTCTATTTTAATGAAGGTGAAATTTGGTGGTGTGCTGTTGGTGAAAATATTGGGTGTACTGTACCCCTTTCTTTACACACCAACCTTGTTAACCTGATTGTATCTTTTGGCGGTCAAAACTGCAAATTGGTTGGGTGACATTCGTAGGGCTGAATGTATTCTTTTGTTGTTGTAATAGTAGATCGTTTGATATATCTCATATACTAATTCACCGAGAGTCTTAAATCTAGCTGGATCACCGAAGTCTACCTTAAACTGTGAATGAAATGATTCCTGATATCCATTCTCCCAAGGACAACCAGGTTTAGATCGAGAAATATTAATATTTAGATTTTGTAAGACATCAATGAATAATTCAGAGTTGTATTCACTCCCGTTGTCGGAGTGAAATATTTGAGGTCTAGGATTATCATGTAATGCATCCATTAAAGCTGACATGACTAACTGTACCGCATGATTAGTTAGTATTGATATACCTACGATTCTTCTGGTAAATAGATCCATGACGGTAGCAATATACACAACCTTGCCCTGAAAATTGAGATGAGTGAAGTCTGCGGTCCAGATATGACCAGGATATACAGGATATGTGGTCATTAAGATGTTTGGATATACAACCTTGATATTCTTGGTCTTTTTCCATTTTAAACCTCTTCTACGGTATGCTTTAATACCATAGAGTCTCATAATTCTACTTACTTTCTTCTTGTTCATATGAAGATGAAGAGCAAGACGACGATGTCCATATGATGGATGCTCTCGTAATACTTCCTCAATCTGACATTTAAGTTCCCAATCTTTTTCTGGTTTCTTTTGTCTGTAATACAAACTTCGTAGTGACACTCCTAACTCTCTGGCCCTGAGAGTCTTTGAGGTCTTACTTTCTTTTCTCAACTCTTTTTTTGGGTCTCGGACAACTTGAGAGTAATTTCTCCGATTAACTGAAAAAGTTGAGCATTCTCTTTTTTTAGTTTAACAATTTCCGAGAGAGATGGATTACCATCTACTTTCTTAGCTAACCATGTATAGATTGTCCCTTCGGATACCCCATGATCTTTGGCTGCTTGGATAACTGTCACTCCATCATTTTTAATACGATTGATAATTTGCTCCTTAAGGTCGGGAGCTATTTTGTGTCTTTTCATATACTTGTATGTTACTAAATTAGTTAATAATTATACAAGGATGGTGTGCAAATTTTGGGGGACGGGCCACCGTTCTTTTAACGCTAATTCTTTCAATTCCGCAAGCTGATCAGAAATACTTCTAATCTGATGGTCTTTGTCGTCCGTCGACTTGCGAGTATATATAAAAAATTTTTTGGTTTGATTCATATTTTTTGTATTGGTAACGAAGAGCGCTCCGCCGTGTGGGAAATCCTTGCGGGGGCGGGGTTTGGCGGGAATAGAGCCCTGTCGTCGTCGCTTCGCGACGCCGCATTTTTTCGCGGGGAGCCCGATTTTGTTTTATTGCGGTGTGTTCTGGACAAAGTTCGAATTTATTTCGAACAAAATCCAAATGAATTCTAATCTTACGCTCGACTTTCGTATTTACTCTAATATTAAAACTACGCTCTACTAATGTATTAATTCTAAATGGATTCAAAAAATAGATTCGGAAAATGAAAACAAAATTTTGGGGATATGCCCGCCAGAGGACGGGCAGGGATTCCATTTTCCTCGACTTTGGTTTTTGGCGAGATTTCGGATTTAGCCCGCAGGAGGGGTTTGGGGAGGAATGCGGGCGGAATTTTTGGATGGTATTTCATAACTTCTTAAATAATGTTAATATAATAATACAATATACAGCTTAAGGAGCTATTAATATAATTATAGTAATATATTACAATGAATGCAAGTAAAATATCAGAAAATATAAAAAAATACAGGAATAAAATGGGTGTATCTCAAGACAGATTATCGAAACTGGCTGACGTCACTTATAATACAATAATTAAAATAGAATCTGGTTCGAATACTAATCCGACTATTGATACTATTTCAAAAATAGCAAAAGCCCTGAATGTCTCAGTAGATGAACTATTGAAATAAAAATATATGGACAACGCACTTATACAAATACAAAATAATTTAGAATCAATTAAAAGAGTTACTCAAGATGAGAACCCAATGGAGTTTTGGTCTGCTCGTGACCTTATGCCAATGCTTGGTTATTCCACCTGGCGCCAATTTTCTGAAGCTATTGATAGAGCAAAAGAAGCTTGTAGAATAAGCAATCAGTCTGTGGAAATACACTTTTTGCTGGCGCCGGCAAAAAGTTCGGGTGGACGTCCGCAAGAGGACTTTTTCCTTACTAGATACGCTTGTTATTTGATAGCTCAAAATGGTGACCCTCGCAAATCACAAATTGCTTTGGCTCAAACTTATTTCGCTTCGCAGACCAGAAAACAAGAATTATTAGAGAAAAGAGAATATGAGGACAAGAGGTTAGAAGCTCGGGCAAAATTAAAAGATACAGAAAGAAAAATAGAATCCACTGTCTATGAAAGGGGAATAAGATTGCCTGTCGAATTTGCGACATTTAAAAACAAGCATATAGAAGCATTGTATGGTGGTATTATGGCAAGTCAATTAAAAAAGATTAGGAAAATTCCAGCCGGGCGATCTTTGGCTGATTTTGATACTCACGTTGAATTGAAAGCAAAAGATTTTGCACTCGCAATGACCGATCACAATATAAAAGACAAAAATATTCGTGGTAAGGAGGCTATGAATAATGAAGTTATAAAGAATAGTAAAGCTACACGTCAGACACTTCTTTCTCGTGGTATTCGTCCAGAAAATTTAAAACCAGAAGAGGATTTGAAGTCCATTGAGTCCAGACGTAAAAAAGAAGAGAATCAATTAGGGAAGAATGGAAAAGATAATTTATTAAAATGATTTTTATATCTCAAATTAACCCAATTCCTTGTATTTTTTTACTAAAATTTGATATACTATAATACAGTGCATTGTTGTTATTAATTATTTAAAATAATTTGCTCCCGTCTTTGCTTTAACCTACAAAAACAATCTATGAATATTAACAAAAATTTTATAAAAAAATCCGCAGAGAGAGAGAGAGAGAGTAGTTCCAAGCTTTTTGAGTTTTATAAAAAATCTATGAATAAGGCACCTAAAATTATTTTTGGGTTTGTTTTTTTGGTAGCTTTGTGCTTAATGGTTTTTTCGGTTTCATTATTTACATTAGCTATACCAGAAGCACATGCTGAAAATACTTTTGTCTTCAATAGTACTCTTAAGCTTGGCATGACAAGCCCTGAAGTTAAAGAATTGCAAAAGTTTTTGAATAATAATGGTTTTGTTATCTCATTATCAGGTGCCGGTTCACCGAATAATGAAACAAATTACTTCGGGCAGAAAACAAAGCAAGCTGTAATTCTTTTTCAAATTGCCAACAATCTAACTACCGATGGGGTAGTCGGTTCTGCTACTAGGAAATATATTAACCAATCTGAAAATCCCAATAATCAAACTAACAAAGACGATCAAATCCCAGTTCCTACTACAACTGAATTAGTGAGAATTCTCAAATTAACAATTCCAGCAATGAAAGGAGATGATGTCAAAACTCTCCAAATTTATTTAAATTCTCTTGGTTATGACTGTGGTATTGTTGATGGAATTTTTGGTCTCAAAACTAAACAAGCCGTCATTTTATTCCAAATATCAAAAGGTCTAACTCCCGATGGTTTTGTCGGCCCGATGACAAGGGATTATTTTAATCCGTCACAAATTCCGACTACTCCTATACCACCAACTTCTCCTACAATTCCGTCGCCTCCCGCATTTCAACTCCCAATAATTTCTGGTGGTGGAAGTAGTAGTCCTCGAATTAGGGCCATCAGTAACTCTACTATCACTGGTGTCACAATCCCAGCTCAAGGGGAAGTCCCAGTCTCTACTCTCGCAGGCAACAGTCAATACACAGCAACTATATCTTGGGACGGCACACCATCTGTATTCCTAGCTTCTACTTCATATACTGCAACTATAACTATAACTCCAAAAGAAAATTACACACTCACAGGGGTAACCGAGAACTTCTTCACCGTTGCTGGAGCAACTTCGATAAATGCCGTAGATTCTGGAGTAGTCACTGCAGTATTCCCAAGCACACCACAAAAGCAACTCAGTATATCTCTACCAACCATCACAACCACCAAAGCATACGATGGCAATACATCTGCCGTAGTCACAGCGGGGACACTTGCAGGAGTAAGTAGTGGTGAGACTGTCACTGTATCAGCGACTGCTACTTATGATGATAAAAATGTTGGTACAGGAAAGACTATCACAGTGGTTTATACTTTGGGTGGGGCAGATGCAGGACATTATATAAAGCCAGCGGATTATACAGTTACAACTGGAGTGATTACGATAATTCCTCTCACAATTTCAAATCCAACCCTCACAACTTCCAAACAATATGACCGAACTACAACAGCCGTAGTCACCGCAGGAAGTTTGATTGGTAAAATTAGTGGAGATGATGTGACTCCTTTGGCGACTGCTACTTATGACACACCATCAGTAAATACAGGAAAGACTATCACTGCAACTTATTCATTATCAGGTGCAGATGCAGGGAATTATACAAAGCCGGTGGATAGAGTGGTATATTCTGGGACAATAATACCAAAACAGCTCACCATTACTAATCCAACAATAACCAAAATAAAATTATACGACCAAAATACTTCTGCTGGTCTTACTCTTGGTACCCTTTCTGGTGTTGTAGGTAGTGAAGATGTTAGTATTTCTGGTGTTGCAAATTATGAAAATGAAAATGTAGCTACAGGGAAAGATATCACAGTAGTTTATAGTATCTCTGGCCCTGAATCCTACAACTACACAAAGCCAGTAAATTTTGAAGTAAATGACGGAGAGATAACCCCAATACAACTAACCATAGGAAATCCAACACTCACTACAACAAAAGAATATGACAACAATACTAGTGCATTAGTCACAGCAGGTACTCTCTCTGGAGTTCTTTCTCTAGATACAGTCACTGTCTCTCTTGAAGCTGATTATGACAATGATTCTGTCGGTACAGACAAAATCATCACAACAGTTTATACTCTCTCTGGAGCAGATTCTGGTAATTATACAAAGCCAGTGGATTATGTAGTAAATACTGGAGAGATTACACCTATACTCATAAATACTCCTGCCATAGCAGGTGTCACTGTCCCAGCTACAGATGGAACCCCAGTCACAACTGTCACAGAGACCGATGACTACACAGGCACAGTCACTTGGAGCGGAAGTCCTGTCACATTTGCAAATGCCACTGTATATACTGCTACCATCACCCTCACTCCAAAGACAGGTCGCACTCTCACAGGAGTAACCGAGAACTTATTTACTGTCGCAGGAGCAACTTCTGTCACCAATCCTGCCGACTCTGGAGTCATCACTGCAGTCTTCCCAACCACTCTAGCCTATGCTTCTACTCCTAGCTCTATCACTCTTGCTGTCGGTTCTACTAATCCAGTTAGTGGAGTAACAAATGTTTCCATCCCAAGTAATGGTGGTACAGATACAACAGGAGTGATACTGGGTTATACTTCAGGTACAGCCGACACTATCAAATTCACAGTTACTGACTCTGGTAGTGCAGTCTCTACCATCACTATGAATAGCAGTGCTTATACAAGTGGAGCAGACTATACAATAGTCCCTACGACTTCATTCCTCTCTGTTGTAGTCACAACTACCGAGACAAACAGAACCACAACTACAAGGACATTTACTATCACCAGTCCAATACTAGACTCCAACGGTATCGCCTATGGAATGGTAGTAGGAGCAGATAGTAAAATCTGGCTTGACCGTAACCTCGGTGCCACTCGTGTCGCCACCTCATACAGTGATACTCAGTCCTACGGCTATCTATATCAATGGGGTAGACCAAACGACGGACACCAGATAACCACAAGTGGTACGACAGCCACACTAAGCTCTAGTGATACCCCGGGCCACAGTAACTTCATAACCAACGGCACAACACCATTTGACTGGCGGAGTCCTCAAAGTCCAAATGCCTCTACTCTCTGGGCAGGAGCAAACGGTGGTACGAACAATGTCTGTCCTGCTGGATTCCATGTCCCTACACTCGCAGAATGGTCGACGCTCGTTACTGCGATAGGCAACTTCACAACAGCAGGCTGTGTAGCAACCTCTACTTGTAGGGAAACAGCCTTTAATTCAAGCTTAAAGATTCCAGTAGCCGGCTTCCGCTATTACTCTTCCGCCTCCCTTAGCAATCAGGGTTCTACCGGCTACTACTGGTCGAGTAGTGTTAGTGGTACTAGTGCGTCTAGCCTGTACTTTAGCGCGTCTAGCGTGAATCCTGCCAATGCGAATTACCGTGCGAGCGGCTTTACTGTGCGTTGCCTTAAAAATTAGACTATTTGACTATTTGCACGAGCATTAGTCGTACTCGACTATGCTCGTGCTGTCGTTTTAATTTGATTTTTTGGGTTTGCATCACCATATTTAATTTGAGATAATAACAAAATGATTAAAAAATTTTTAGAATGGATTGGGTTAAAGGAAAAACTTCACATTAATTCATCCGTTCCTCTCTATTTTAATGAAGGTGAAATTTGGTGGTGTGCTGTTGGTGAAAATATTGGGATTGAAATAAATGGTAAAGGAGAATTATTTTCAAGACCAGTATTTGTTTATAAGAAGTTAAGTAAAGATGGATTCTTAGGGATACCTCTTAGTACTCAACACAAGAAAGGCTCATGGTATGTAGAAATAAGTTTTAAGGGGGAAAATAATATTATAAATTTAGCCCAGATAAAGATTTTTAGCTCGTTTAGGATGTATGAAAAAATGGGGTCATTAGATGATAATGATATACAAAAAATAAAAGACGGATTGCTCCATCTTTATTTTTAAAATATTCTCTCTCTTGCGAGAGAGCGCATGGGTAACCCCAAATATGATTTGATTATATCAATAATTAATAATATAAGTCAATACCTGCCAGAAATCAAACAAAGCCCCTTGTGGGGGCTTCTCGGTTGGCCTAGTGACCATTTGTATTTAACAATATAACAAATAGATAAAAAAACGAACGCAAGTTTTTTAATTTGCCCTGCAATTTTAAGAAAATTTTTAAAAAATTATGGCACTATATTACACTCTACCAGTTTATAAAGAGAGTTATAAATTAGTTTATCTTATTTTCTCTCATACCAATAATTTCTCTAGAGAATACAAATACACAACAGGTCAAGAAATGAAAACTATGGGTGTAAACCTCATTAAAAATATTTACGAAGCAAATAAATCTGTAGATAAAACAATCATGATAAATGAAGCAAGGGGCAATATAGAAGTTATAAGACTATTCCTAAGACTTATGCAAGATTTTGGTCAGATAAGTTTGAAATCTTTTGTAGAAATAAATTTATCAGTAGAAAATGTTTCCAAACAATTAGCTTCTTGGGAAAAGCATAGTAGTTCTTGCCAGAATCATCTATCCGCCAAAGCGTAGGTGAGTGTGCATAGCAAATCCAATAACCCTCTTACTCTTTTAGGGTGAGGAATATTGCACGATATAGTGCATATCACATAATTTCATATAAAACTTTGTGTGATAAATGTAGTGGTTATTAAGACAGTAGCCGGCAACCGCAATAACTCTTCCGCCTCCCTTAACAATCAGGGTTCTAACGGCAACTACTGGTCGAGTAGTGTTAGTGGTACTAATGCGTCTAACCTGAACTTTAACGCGACTAACGTGAATCCTGCCAATGCGAATAACCGTGCGAACGGCTTAACTGTGCGTTGCCTTAAAGGACTTGCAAAAATCCAGTAAGGCAAGACCTTACTGGAAAATCTTTCACAATAAAGATGAAAATAAAAAATAATAACAATCAACAATTACTTCTTGATTTATTTCGTGCGTATTTTGATACGAGGAAAAACAAAAGAAGAACAGCCAATGCTTTGGCGTTTGAGGCTGGGTATGAAAGTAAATTATTTATTCTCTATGAAGAAATTATAAATCGTAAATATAAGATAGGACAGAGTATTTGCTTTATGGTAGAGAAGCCTGTCAAACGAGAAATTTTCGCTGCTGATTTTCGTGACCGCATAATCCATCATCTCATTTTTAATTATATTAATCCGATTTTTGAACGTCATTTTATTAAAGATAGTTATAGTTGTCGGATAGGGAAAGGGACATCGGAAGGGATAAAGCGAGTGAATCATTTTATCCGTTCTTGCTCTCTGAATTATCAGAAAGATTGCTATATTTTGAAACTAGATATACAGGGGTATTTTATGGCGATGGATAGGGATATCCTATATCGTAAAATAGAAAATAAACTGCGAACCGTTCGAAATGCTAATTTTGATGTAGATTTGATGCTGTATTTGATATATGAAGTTATTTATAATGACCCGACCAAGAATTGTCATATCAAAGGCAAACGATCGGATTGGAATGGACTACCAAAATCCAAAAGCTTATTTTTCTCTAAAAAGGGAAAAGGGTTTCCGATTGGTAATCTGACAAGCCAACTTTTTGGGAATATTTATCTAGATGATTTAGATCATTTTGTCCGTGAAAAATTGGAGATAAAGTATTATGGCAGATACGTAGATGATATGGTTTTTATACACAGAGAAAAAGAATTTTTAAAGTTGGCAATTCTTAAAATCCGAGAGTATCTTAAAGCAGAGCTTGGTCTGACTTTACATCCGAAGAAAATATATTTACAGAATTTCAAAAACGGAGTGTATTTCTTGGGAGTAT
>Ga0247841_10010144_pt1 | contig 12916 bp, 13 predicted proteins | sample LaCruzMarch2015__2_FD_192410 | JGI IMG/M metagenome (GOLD analysis project Ga0247841, IMG submission 192410) | Freshwater microbial communities from meromictic Lake La Cruz, Castile-La Mancha, Spain - LaCruzMarch2015_18m | ecosystem: Environmental > Aquatic > Freshwater > Lake | place: Spain... | reverse complement strand
GCCGTTGCGTGAGGTAGTTTCAGTTGCGTTCTTCAGTCAAAGTATAGGGTTTGATTTTTGATTTTTGAAATTTGATTTTTGGGGTTTTTTGTAAATACCGCGAAGCGGTCGAATTTTTTTTGAAAAAATGACTATTTGAAAAATGGTAACTACTCACCCCATCGAAGTACGAACTTACGAATTACGAATTTATTAGTTCGTAAGTTCGTATATTTTTCGTACTTCGTTGGGATTTTTCGTACTTCGTAGGTTCGTAAAAAACTTGCCTGCTCGCCTCGCTGCGAAGCGGGCAGGCAGGAAAGCGAGGTTCGGAATTATAAATGATGAATGTAAAATTATGAAGTGAAAATAAAGAGAACGAATATCGATCAGAAATTTTTCAGAAACATAGTAGGAGTGATAATGGAAATATTTTTAAACGGATGCAATGTGTGTAAGTCTTCATCCCCGGTAACAATACATTCTGCATTTGCTGACACAGCAAGCGAAAGAAATTTGTCGTCTTTTGGGTCGCTGCAGGCAGTAATGGTTTCGGTTATCTCTATCATCGCAGCAAGTATTTCAAATTTTTGCACGAATGCTTGCCGTATTGATTTGGGAAGATATTTATCAAATTTATCCCTTAATAATACTTTTTGCAATTCTTCAAGGGTTTCTTCCGATAGTAGAATTGTTCCGCTTTTAAGCCCCTTTTCAAATGCTTTTGCAACGGATGAGTCAGGAAAAAGAAATGCGCTTACTATCACATTGGTATCAAACACGAAACGCTTAGTCCTTTTCATTCAGCAAGCGTTCAAGAATTTCAGGAGTAAGTCCGTTTGCTTGTGCAATTTTTCCGGCAGTTTGCATTATTTCAAAAAGTTCTCTTTTAGCCCTTGCCTTGCTTATGAAAAGGTCTTTAAGCCAGAGATTGACCAATGTTTCCGCTTTTTTTCGCATTTGCGGTTTGGCTTTAAGAAAAGCCGAAGCAACATCTGTTTCGAGGGAAATAGCTACTTGTGTCATAGATTATTTTTTTTACAAAGATACAAAATATTAAATGAAATATAAACTTTCAAACTTTACAACTGATTGATGAGAATAGCCGAAATACAGGAAATAGAAAAAACAAATTTTGGAAACATATATCTTTTCAAAGAAGGGATATTTTGGCGGGCTTATGAGTTATCGGCAATGTTGTTTTCTTATCATATAAAGGATTTCAAATTGATAAAGCGTTATGTAAAATGTGCGGGTCAGCATATAGTGTATATGGGTTTCCCCGATAGCGCTTTAGAGGGAATATTAAATGAAGTTAAGGGAAAAGGCTATCATGTAGAAAAACAAAACAATGATATAATTGCTCTCAGCGGTTTTAAAACGGATGGTAATTTTGAACAATGGAAGTCGGAGATACCAATTGTTACGGCGGATAAAAAAACCGGTAAGCAGTTTGAGATAATTATTAAAAAAATAAAAAATTACCCTGTTGCAAATAAAACGCCTGTTGAAACGCTTGAATTTATGGCAAATATACAAAAGGAAATAATAGAAAGTATAAAGTTATAAAGTTGAAAGTTATAAAGTAAATCAGTAATCCAACTTTAAAAACTTTATGAACTTTACAAACTTTATACTTTACAAACTAAAATAAATGGCATTGTATAACGATTTACCGGTTTATAAAGATGTTTACAAGTTGATACTTGGAATATTTGGTTTTACAAGTACTTTTCCGCGCGAGTACAAATACACACTCGGGCAGGATATGAAACGTGATGCCATGCAATTAGTACGCTCCATTTATCGCGCTAACCGGAGCAGGGAGAAACAACAATATTTAGAAGAGTTTTTGGATAATTTCGAATTAATAAAATTAGAAATACGGGTATGTGTTGATCTGAGAATATTATCAATAAAAAAACAGGCTGAACTATCTGTTTTGCTTGAAAGTATCGGAAAACAGGCAACAGGATGGCGTAACAAGTCAGTTGAAAGTAAAAAGTTATAAAGTTGAAAGGTATAAAGTAAAATAATGAATTTCTATTCGAAAACTTTATGAACTTTACAAACTTTAAGAACTAAAAGTATGAGGATTGAAAAATTTGAAGATATTTTATCTTGGCAAAAATCGAAAGAACTATGTATTGCAATATACAGAATATTTGAAAGCAGTAATGATTTTGGATTTCGAAATCAGATAGAAAGAGCATCCGTTTCAATAATGAATAATATTGCAGAAGGTTTTGAACGTCAAACAAATAATGAATTTAAGCAGTTTTTGTATATAGCCAAAGGATCCTGTGGTGAAGTTCGGTCAATGCTATATCTTGCAAAAGAAGTTGAAAAAATATCATTAAATGATTTTGATAAACTGTATTCAATGACAATCGAAATTTCAAAATTATTATCAGGTTTGATAAAAACTTTATAAACTTTAAACTTTATAACTATTCAACTGTTTTAAAGTAGCCGGAATTTCGGGGACTAAGGTTTCCGGGAGCGAGCAAAGTTTTGTTTAAAAGCGATAAAGGGACAGCATTGAAAGCTGTTAATTGATATGAAAGCGGAACGCTCCGTTTTCATTAAAACGCCTTTATTTATTTGGGTTGGCGGTTTTGCTGCTAACAACTATTGGAGTTCATCGGAGTACAATGCAAACAACGCTTGGAACCAGAATTTCAGCAATGGCAATCAGAACAACAACAATAAGACCAACACTTACTATGTGCGCTGTGTCAGGGATTTTAAACAAACCTTTTCAATGCCCGAATGAGCAATTGTTCGGGCATTTTTAAATTATAACCAATGTTACGCAAATGAAATATTTATTCATAAACAACTGTATATTTTTAAAGAGATCCCTCATTCCGAATGGACACTGAGCGGAGTCGAAGTGGGAATGAGGAATCTCTATTTTATTATATATGCGTAACATCAATTATAACCGATGCAATTAAACTTATTTGCCATCAGTGAGCCTTTAAGTAAGCCTGCTATAACAGTTACGGAATTGTTTGAAGCCTATATTTCATGTCGTAGCAACAAACGCAATACTTATAATGCGCTGGCATTTGAAACAGATTATGAAAGTAACCTTATAAAGCTATCAGAAGAAATAAATAACGGAACATATCAACCTGGTAAATCAATAGCATTTATTGTAAATAAACCTATAAAGAGAGAAATCTTTGCAGCCGACTTTCGGGATAGGGTGGTGCATCACCTTATCATAAGTAAACTCAATCCATTATTTGAAAAGAAGTTTATTTACGACAGTTACGCCTGCCGTGAGGGCAAAGGCACGCACTTTGGCATACAGCGCTTAGATAGTTTTATCCGTAAATGTTCGCAGAATTATACTAAAGACTGCTATGTGCTTAAATTGGATATACAGGGCTTTTTTATGCACATCAATAAAAACATCCTCTATCAAAAACTGCAACAGTTTATTCGTGATAAATACACGGCTACCGACAAAGAGTTAATCATAAAACTCTGCCATATCGTTATTTTCAACAAACCGGTCGCTAACTGCATCATCAAAGGCAAGCGCAGCAACTGGGACGGCTTGCCACACGATAAAAGCTTGTTTCACTCCCCGCCCGATTTCGGCTTGCCTATTGGCAACCTTACCAGCCAGATATTTGCCAATTTTTACATGAACCCTTTCGATCATTTTGTAAAACACGATTTGGGGATAAAATATTATTGCCGCTATGTTGATGATTTTGTTCTGGTACATCCGGATAAAAATTTCCTTAAATCACTAATACCCGTTATCAAAGCACACTTGGCAAAAGAACTGTGCCTGCTGTTGCATCCTAAAAAAATATATCTGCAACATTTCAGCAAAGGCGTTAAGTTTCTTGGAGCGGTAATAAAACCACACAGGATTTACACAGCCAATCGAACAAAAGGTAACTTTTACCATGCCATAGAAAAACAAAACAAAATAGTAAGAAACCATAAGCCGACAAGAGAAGAACAAAAAGATTTTCTGAGCAGCATGAACTCTTATCTTGGCATTATGAAACATTATAAAACATACAGGTTGCGAAAACGAATGATTTTCAAAAATTTATCAGCGTGGTGGTGGAATTATGTTTATATTGTAAAACATGATAAGTTTGTGATGAAACAGAAGTATGAAAAAAAATGAACCCTGCCACCGAAGTAATGCAAACACCTCAAAATAATACCGATTAGCAATATATAATAGTCCAAAAATATGGACTAAATATATTGTCTATCGGCATTAACCATTGTAAATTATAAAACGTCCTTTGGACTATTTTATAATTACAATTGGTATAATATTTAACCTTTTTATTTTACATTAAAAAATAATGCTTTATTATCCAGGATAAAACACTCAATATGATCATTGATATTCACGCTTTCATCGGTTTCAGGGCTGCCGGTAAAAATGTAATCGCCTGTTTTCAGCATCACATATTTTGAAACATATGCAATGATTTCATCGAAAGAATAAATCATGCCGGAAGTATTTGTCCGTGTATGAATTTTACTGTTTCTCCATAAAGAAAATGAAATATTACTTATATCTTCAAACTCATTTTTTGGAATAAAATATCCTAGCGGTGAAGAAGAATCGTAGGCTTTTGCAGTTTCCCATGGTAATCCATTTTTTATGCATTTTTCAATAACATCTGCCGCTTCCATATCCACGCCAATACCAATCTCATCATAATAAAGATGAGCGAATTTTTCTTGTATATTCTTGCCGAGCCTGCATATTTTTAAAACGATATTAACTCTTGGAATAACTTTTTGAGTGTGATCCGGGATGAAAAAAGGTTGATTGTTCCGGAGAATAGATGTTTCGGGTTTCAGAAAAAATACAGGCTCTGCACAATTATCCTTTTTCTTTTCCTTGTTAAAATATACTGATTCTTGGTTGGTTTGCAAATTGCAAAGCGACTTAGAATCAGTAATACTGAGCATTCGGGTTTGTCTTTTTTTGCAAACCTGAATAGTCGAAGTATAATTGCCTTCAATGCAAATGATCTTCATAGTATGTCAATTGTTTCACAACTTTCGTCATGTATCTTTCTAGTGTTATGTTAAACCTGAATTCTCGCATTGAGATTGCTTCAGCCTCCTGCGTCGGCTTCGCAATGACGTCATTGCGAGGAGGTACGACGAAGCAATCTATTCGACATATCGCTCTTAACACAACACTAGATATTCCTGATGTTTGCAGAAGATTTATTAAAGTTTCTTAGTTTTATAGCAGTGATAAGCTTTTTGGTGGACAGCGGAAAATCACTTTTTATCATCCAGTCGTAATAAGAGGGTTCTGTTTTGAAAATTTCCTCAACCGGTTTCCCTTTATGTTTCCCAAAATTAAATACTTCTATACGTTTCTGGTTATAAATAATATGTCCAACAAAATCGGCAAAATGCGAAGGGAACGAAAAGTCATGTAATGCCTGCATATCGTTTTTGATTGGAACAGTTTTTTTCTTGTCTTTATCAATAAATTCTGTTTTGTCGTATTTGTCGAGCTGTGCTTTCAGAATTTCATAAGTGGCTATTGTGTCGGCTTCTGCAGAATGAGCATTCAGATGCTCTTTGTTGCAGTAGAACTTGTATGCAGCGCTCAATGTTCGCGGTTCCATTTTATGAAAAATGTTTTGAATATCCACAAATCTACGCCCCTTTAATTCGAAATCAATGCCTGTCCTGAGAAATTCTTCAGCAAGAAAAGGTATGTCGAATTTGTTGGAGTTGTAGCCTGCAAGGTCGCAATTAGCAAGGAACTGATGAAGGCTGCCGGCGAGTTCTTCAAACTTCGGACAGTTTTTAACATCCTCGTCAGATATGCCGTGAATAGCTGTTACTTCCTCCGGTATATGAACAGTGGGATTGATACGATGCTTTCGTGTGTCCTTGCTTCCATCCGGTGATAATTTGAGTATGTATATCTCCACGATTCTGTCGGTCACAATGTTAGTACCGGTTGTTTCGATATCGAAAAAAGCAATTGGCTTTGTGAGTTTCAGTTCCATTATTATAGTTTTTTAAATGTGTGTTACAGATTACTTGCCTGAAAAATCAATATTTTATTTTTGTGGAGGATGCAAATTTGAAATTACTGACTTTCTTCCTATGTGATTAAACCCTTTCAGCATAATATTAAGATCATTTGTAATCTTATAATCACGTGCATATATCATATTAAGGCGTGTGATCATTTCATTGTCGGGAGTTCTTTTTATAAAGGCATCAATCGGACACAAGATACCGCTACGAATTTTGGGAAGCTTTGATGACTCTTCATTTTCATAATAACCAATCCATGTCTTTTTTGCGAAAAGAACAAGAAAAATATTCTTGTAAAACCCGGGAATGTTTCTTACCATGAAGACAAAAATAGGTGAGAAGATCAAAAGCAAAAGGGATGAAATAATATCAAAAAACCGTTTGTTTCGTTTATTGCTAAATTTGTTGATAGAATTTATATTTACCACATACAGATCGCCTGATGTATCAATAGAGTTAGACCCTATTATATATAGGCTTTCAGGTGGCGCAATCTTGTAATCTACCTGCAATTCTTTTAATTCAGACATTTTGTCAATAATATCCTGTGGCGCCATGTTTTTGGCACAGAAAATCACTTCGTCGATCTTGTATATTTCTATGATCTCCTTGATTTGATTAATATTTCCGATGAAACCATTTCCTTTGCCTGCCTGTTCGGTAGGCAGGTTATTATTTTCGGAAACATTTACAATCCCGATAAAACTGGGGTTAATACTTGTTTGTCTGAGAACTGATGTTACCCGTTCAGCTTCTTCTTTATCGCCAACAATGATAAAATTTTTAGTATTTCCGGCTTCAAAACTGAAATTTTTGAAATAAAAAATATTCAGTATAATCCTTATCATAAACATAGAAATAAGCGACCATACTGCTCCAATCACAATCAATGCTCTTGAAAAGCGGTATTCTTCGTTCAAAAGAGCATAGACGACCAGGATGATCATGGTACCTATTAGCAAACCCTGAAATATTTTAATGGATCTAATGGGTTTATCATACCCGCCACTCAGATACACAGAAATAAGCCAAATGAAAATATAAGCAGGCACTACGAAGGTAATATACTCCACAGGATAATGACCACCGCGATGAAACAGAAAATTTTGCTCCCAATAGTTTTTGATAAAACAGAAGCCGATAAATATTACTGCAGTGTCTGCCAAAGGAAGGAATATTCGATTTAAGAACCTGCTTGTGATTGCCATAAATGCCCTCAAATATATTGCAAAATTAATTAGAAAGGAGAAAAGGCGGGCGTTTTTCCGAGAAAAATGTTTACGGGCAAAAATAATCATGGCATTATAAAAAACAAGCACATAATTGATACTGCTTTTCTTTGTGCTTTCTCCTTTAAAGTGAATGATACGGGTTTCCGGGAAATAATAATTCTTGTATCCTGCTTTAGTAATGCGGTACGACAAATCAATATCTTCTCCGTACATGAAAAATGTTTCATCAAGAAGTCCTGTCTTTTCAAGTGTTTCTTTGCGAAGCAGCATGAAAGCGCCTGCAAGGATATCAACCTGGTGGATTTTATCTTTATCAAGAAACCCGAGATGGTATCTTCCGAATAATTTTGATTTCGGAAAAAGCCTTGAAAATCCAAATACTTTGAAAAATGCAACCGATGGTGTTGGAAGTCCACGTTTCGATTCAGACAAAAATTTACCCTTTCCATCAATCATTTTCACTCCAAGACCTCCTGCATCCGGGTGAGATTCCATAAAGTTAGTAGTTTTTACAAAGGTATCGGCTTCTACCACTGTGTCAGGATTCAGAAGAAGAACATATTCTCCTTTTGACATAAGAATTGCCTGGTTACTGGCTTTTGAAAATCCAATATTTTTCTTATTTTCGATAATTTGTACTCCTGGAAATTTCTCCCTTACCATATTTACCGAACCATCCACAGAATTATTATCCACAACGATAATTTCCGTGTCAATTCTCATGCAAGCGTTCCTGACAGAGGACAAGCACTGTTCAAGAAAATACTTGACATTGTAATTAACTATTATAACGGTGAGTTTCATCAGATACGGTGAACGCATTTTTTTAAAAGCCAAATTTAGTATTTAGTAATGAACGCACAAAAAAATGTTTTCGTACCCAACCTGCATTATTGACAACTTTTTTTTTATATTTGCTGGCATGAAAAGTAAAAATAATTGTTTTTAAAATTAGAATAATTAACTATCTTTGTTCCCCAAAACATATATATACTCTTCTTAGTATTGACATTTTAATGGTTTTTTAAACTTTAAATACTGGCTTTAATTAAAGACAAGATTACATTATTAAATAAGTGAATATAAAAAAATAGATATGAATATGAAAAAAATTGTACTATTAATTTTAGGAATCATTTTAGTGAATTCACTTTTAGCTCAAACTCCGCTGCAAAAGGCTGATAGCTTTTTTATTAAAAAGAATTATTATAATTCCATTCAACTTTATAATAAAGCATTGAAAAAAGCAAAAAGTGAGGAAATGACACATATATATTTCCAACTAGGCGAATGTTACAGATTTGGAAATAACTATGAGCAGGCAATGACCTGGTATCAAAAAGCAATCAATGCCGGTTGTACATTGGATATCGTTAATCTATATTTAGGAGAGATGTTTCTTTTTACAGGAGATTATTCTACTGCAAAAACATACATTGAAAAATATCTAAGTGCAGTACCTAACGACAATCTTGCTAAGTTACGACTTGAGTCGTGTAATTTAGGATTAAAGGGGCAAACAGAAAAACCTTTGTATGAAATCCATGTCGAAAAAACACTAAGTTCAGATGCAAGTGATTATGGTATTTCTTATTTTAAAAACAATAAATTAATTTTTGCCTCAACAAGGTCATCTGGCGGGAGCAAAATAGATCCTGTTACATTACAAGGATTTTCTGATATATTTGAATCAACGTTTGACCCTGTGAAGGGCTTGTGGAGTAAACCTACAAAGTTGAAGGGAGACATAAATACTAATTATAATGAAGGTACTTTTTCGTATGGATCCGCAACAAATACGGGCTATTATATGCAGTGCAACGGCGAATCGGGCAAAAAACTCAACTGTAATATTTTATGTTCAAATTATAACGAAACCACTGATATGTGGGAAGCACCTAAGATTTTTGATTACAACTCTCCTGCATTTAGTGTTGGGCATCCGACGATTACAGCAGATGGAAAAACAATGTACTTTGTTTCGGATATGCCTGGTGGTTATGGAGGCAAAGATATTTATGTAATTAAAAAGGTTGTCGGCACATGGGGAAAACCTGAAAATCTTGGCCCGATCATTAATACCATTGGAGATGAAATGTTTCCTTTTGTTTCGGGAGATACCGTATTGGTTTTTGCTTCCGACGGGCATCCCGGTTTTGGCGGGCTGGATCTCTTTACGAGTTCCATAAAAAAAGGAAAATTTTCTAAACCTGTAAATATGATGCCTCCTTTTAATTCAAGCGCCGACGACTTTAATTTGATTTTTAAAGATTCAAGGAACTCAGGATTGTTTTGCAGCAATAGAGTTGGCGGAGTTGGGAATGATGATATCTATACTTTCAGTTTAATACCTGTGATACTTACTGCTTCAGGAAATATTAAAGACAAAGCCACAAACAAAAACCTTGAAGATGCCGTTGTCCTTTTAGTTGGAAATAGTGGCAGTATTGATTCTGCCTTAACTGATTCGAAAGGAAATTATGAGTTTATCAAGCTAAAACAAAATGTGAAATACAATGTTAAGGCTTCTAAAACGGGATATTTGAACGACAGTAAAAATCTTTCTGTTGAAAATGAGAAATATTCCAAAGAGTATAATAAATCAACGGGGTATGATCTTGACTTTCTATTAATTAAGATAACGAAAGCTGAAGTGAAGATCGACAATATTTATTATGACTACGATAGTGCAAGTTTGCGACCAGAGTCAAAAATAGAACTTAATAAGCTAATAAATGTGCTAAAAGAAACTCCTGATGTTAAAGTACAGATTAATGCTCATACTGACGAAAGAGGAGCTGTTAATTACAACATGGATTTATCGCAGAGAAGAGCACAATCCGTAGTGGATTACCTGATTGCCAATGGTATTAACCATGACAGGCTCTTTGCTAAAGGTTATGGCTTTTCTATGCCACTTATAAAAAAGGCCAAGACAGAAGAGCAGCACCAGATGAACCGCAGAACAACATTTAAGATTCTTAACTCTTCTGAAATCAGCACTATAAGAAACATTGCCTATAATGAGGATACGCAACCAATACAAACTAATCAGGGAACAACAGCAAATAATACAAATTCAGCGATTTCAACTCAAACGGTTGTAACTTCAAACCCCAATAATGTAAATACAGACAATACAACCACAAACCAAAACACTACTGCAAATACTAATACAAATATTTCTAATGCTAATACAACAGGCAATACTTCAACTCAGATAACAACTGTTAATAAAAAAGTCTTTATCATAGCCGGTTCTTATCCTACGGAACAGCAAGCAAAGGCTGCAGTTGACGTTTTAAAGTCAAAAGGTTTTCCTGATGCCGAAGTGGTAGGGAAGAATAATGCAGGAAGTATACGCATCTGTTATAAGGGGTATGTTACTAGGGAAGAAGCGATGAAAGATCTTCCCGAAATTAAACAAAAGTATCCTTCTGCATGGTTGTTTGAAAAGAAATAAAAATTTAAATAATTGTATAAAAATAATTAATTTCATCAACCTCATATAACCTGAATTATGAAAAAACTATTATTTACCTTGTTCTTATTGGTATCACTGCAAATGTTAAGCATTGCGCAAAATGATATACAGTTCAGCAATTACATGTTCAGCGAAATTACGTATAACCCTGCAATGGCAGGTAATTCAGGTACACTTGATGCTGCTCTTATTGCTCGTCAGCAATGGTTTGGTTTCGATCAGTCCCCCCAAACACAGTTGTTGAATGTTCACTCTTATGTTGATCAAGTATCGGGAGGTGTTGGATTAAGTATAATCAATGACAAACTTGGCTTTGAGCACAGCCTTAATGTTAAACTCATGTATGCTTATCAGTTGAGGCTTTCAGGCAAAAACAACAACAAATTATCATTTGGCCTGGGTTTCGGCATGATTAACAAAGGGCTGAAAGGTTCACAGCTTATCTATGACGACATTAATGGCATGCCCGATCCGAATGGTATTTATACAAATACCAGCGAAACCAAACCCGATTTTGACTTTGGAATAGCATTTAATTCTGATAAATTCTGCGCAGGTATTTCAACCACACATATTGAACAACCCCTTGCAAAGGCTGCAATACTGTATGTCCCAAGGCATTATTACCTTTATGCAAAATACAAAATTAAAGCGGATGAAAAGATAAATATTATTCCTTCGGTAAAAGTAAGAAGCAGTGAGTTTATTACACAGTTCGATGCTTCTGTAATCATGTATTATGCAAACAAGTTTTGGGTTGGCGCTTCGTATCGTTTGGATGATGCTATTATAGGCATTATTGGCGTTGATATTACAAAGAATTTCCGTGTTGGATATTCCTATGATTACACCTCTGGGTCTTTAAAATCATACAGCAACGGTTCGCACGAAATTATGCTCCTTGCTTCATTTGACGTTTCAAAGAGGATCATTCCCATCAAAACTCCGCGTTTCTTTAATTAATGGGATTTTTGATTCTGGGAAAAAATAGAATATTCCTGAATCTATTATGCAAAGCGCAGATAATACTGCGCTTTTTTTATTTCGTTTGTATTGTTATAATCTGAATGGCTTTCGATAAATGGGCGTATCCACTTTATAATCACAATTAAAAACCGACATAAATCCCCTTGACTCATTAGCAACTAAAAATTAAATTTAACAATTTATTAATATAGCATCTTTAAATTTAACATTAATTTAATATATTTTTGAGCTATACATCTTACGGTATGTTTGGTCTTGATGCGGGTTTAACTATTCTTCTTATTTTATCTCTTCTTGCCGCTTGCGCTTTTGAGTTCATTAATGGTTTTCATGACACAGCAAATGCCGTTGCTACTGTTATTTATACGCACTCCCTCAAACCAAGGATAGCAGTTATCTGGTCGGGGTTATGGAATTTTATCGGAGTGTATTTTGGCGGGATTGCAGTAGCTATGGGTATTGTGAACTTGCTGCCGGTTGAAGCATTAGTAGATGCAAATATGACACATGGTATATCAATGATCATGTCGCTTATTTTTACTGCAATTATATGGAATCTTGGGACATGGTATTTTGGTATTCCTGTATCTAGTTCTCATACTCTTATAGGTTCTATTTTTGGTGTAGGACTGGCTTATATGTTTTTGCCAGGAAGTACTGGTGTTGCTCTTAACTGGTACAAAGTAGAAGAAGTTGGACTTTCTCTTCTTATTTCTCCTTTGTTGGGATTCTTTGTGGCTATGCTGTTGATGTATGTTCTAAGACTTGTTATAAAAAATAAACAAATATTTAAAAAACCACAAGACGCAAAAGCGCCGCCTTTATGGATCCGGTCGATCATGGTGCTTACATGCACTGCTGTGAGTTTCTCGCATGGTTCTAACGACGGACAAAAGGGAGTAGGACTGGTAATGATGATACTCATTGGAATTGTCCCGGGTTACTTCGCACTTGATATTTCAAAAAATCCTGTAAGCATGCATTCTAGCTTGGTGCAGATCGAAACCACTATGCATAAGGTAGATGCAAAAAAGCTGGGAATAACAGAGCAACAATATTTATATACTGACTCGTCCTGAAATAGGTTTACACTAAAAAGTGTAAAAATGGATAAGCAAAAAAGAAAAATCATTCAGAAAAAGGGGAAGTATTACTCCGAAACCGA
>Ga0247841_10010142_pt1 | contig 12920 bp, 20 predicted proteins | sample LaCruzMarch2015__2_FD_192410 | JGI IMG/M metagenome (GOLD analysis project Ga0247841, IMG submission 192410) | Freshwater microbial communities from meromictic Lake La Cruz, Castile-La Mancha, Spain - LaCruzMarch2015_18m | ecosystem: Environmental > Aquatic > Freshwater > Lake | place: Spain... | reverse complement strand
CGACAGCCCCTCCACCACATTGACAAGATGTGGAAACTCCTCTTTTTTCGCCTCGCGCGCACCAGAGACTGACAGTATCATCCTATCTGCGGCAAAATAAGTGATAGCAACATATCCACCTGAGAAAAGCGCACCCAAAACAAAGCCAAGCCCGCTATCTCCGAAAAAAATAAGTGAAAAACCCCACACGGCTGCAAGGCATGCGCCAAACACAAGCGCAATCAAGATGTATGAATTGCGCCGGTTCTCCTCCATCCTGTCGTAAAAGTTTGCCATTGTGTCATCTCAACGCACTTCGTCTATTCTCCAATATCCGTTTGGCGCAAGCGCGTTTATATCCTCTTTCTTTCCCCGCACGTGCTCCAAAATGCCAGTGTAAGCAATCATCGCGCCATTATCAGCATTGTATTCCGGCGCCACCACTCCAAACCGCGCTTCGTGTTCTTCTGCGACAAGGGAAAGCATCTCGCAAAAGCGCGCATTCTGAGCCACGCCGCCGCATACCGTCACCTCTTTCTTGCCGGTAAGGCACAGCGCGCGCTCAGCCGCCTCGCAAAGCTCGGCAAAAGCGGTTTCCATGAGCGAGTGGCAGATGTCCTCCGTCTTGCGCGTGCCCACTTCCCGCACAGATGAGGTAAGCAAGCCTGCAAAAGCAAAATTCATGCCTTTCACCGTGTAAGGGAGCGGGAAATATTCACCCATGCTTGCCAGCTTTGCCACCTCGCTTCCATGTGGATAGTCAAACTTAGCCTCGCGCGCAAACACGTCAAACAGATTGCCAAGCCCCATGTCAAGCGTCTCTCCCAAAACAGAATAGCGTGGCGTATCCTTGGCACGGTTGCCCACAATGAGCTGTGTGTTTGCCCCGCTCACATAAACATACAATGGGTCCTGCATGCCAAGCAGGCCGCGTGAAATCTCAAGGTGTGCCGCGCAGTGGTTCACGCCTACAAGCGGCTTTTTGTATTTTGATGCAAGGTATTTTGCGCCGGCGCATGACACCCGCAGGCACTGTCCAATGCCGGGTCCCTGCGAAAAGGAAAACAAATCAACATCCGATAATTTCACGCCTGCCGTTGCCAATGCTCTCGAAAGGACAGGAAGGAAATTCTCACCGTGGTGGTCGGCTGCCGCGCGCGGCAGTATTCCTTGCCCAGCCGGTGGCATGTACATGCTTTTTTCATTGGCAAGCACGCGTATGTTTTTTCCAACACACCTGCAAACTCCCATGCCAAGCGTGTGCGCAGTGCTTTCAATTCCCAAGCAAATCAAAGGAACACCGCCATAACGATTGAGACAAAGTTAAAAGCAACATGCGCAAGCACGGCAGGCACCAACGAGTTTGTCTTTTTCACGCCAACACAGAGCACCAAACCAACTGCAAATGCAACCGCGAGTTCCGCAACCGAGCCGTAGGATGCGTGCATGAGTGAAAACAACAGCGAAGAGAAAAGTGCCCCTATAATCCATGGCAGCGCGCCGTTGAGCCGCGCCCCCAGCCACCCACTCATCTTCCTGAAAATAAACCCCCTGAAAAACATCTCCTCTCCAAGCGGGGCAAGTGTGAACGCAAGTATGAGAACCGGCCAAGGAAGAAGAACCACTTTGTCATAGACATTTTTCGTGTCAAGTGTGCCTGCAAGCAAGAAAATACCGGTGATAGCCAAGGTCACCGTGGCGCAGGCAACAAAAAGCACGAACGATTGTAAAATAAGAACAGGCGCATCCTTCCACTTTGGCGCGAGCCGCAAATATGAAAGCCCACTCGACACGTTTGTATTCCACGATGAGAGAAAAAGCGCGCAAACTGCAAACGCAAGGGAAATGTAAAAGACGCTCGAGCCAAACTGGTCAAGCGGAAAAATAAAAATTGAGAGTATGAGCAGAAAAAAGATGGAAATTGCAACAAGTCGCTTCACTTGCCCCACATCTCCTTGTTTCACCGCAATTACTTCTTTTCAAAATAGCCGCACTTGCCGCATGCACGCCTGTCCTTGTGTTCCGCAAGCCTTACGCCTGAGCCGCATTTTGGGCAGGGCTTGGTTGCCTTGTAGGGCTTGATTTTCTTTGCAGGTTTTGGTTTTGCGTCAGCCATAAATGTCACCTAAGTTACTTTTTCTTCGCCACGGTCTTTGCCGCCTTCTTTTTCTTTTCCATCATTCCGTCGCGCACAAGCAGGTGCTTTTTCTCGACGGCAAGCGCTTCCTTGTTGGCGTACGCGTGCACAAGCACGGTTCCGCTCCTCTGCCCAAATCCTCCCTTTGAGGAAACAATGACCAAAAGCTCGGGTGAAATGCCGATTGCCGTGCATATTGCTTCGCGAAGATCCTTTCTCGAAGGCTTTGCCTTCTCAAACGATATGTCGCAGGTGATTTCCTGCCTTCCAAGCGACTTGTTCTCTTTTTTGTCCTTTATGTTTACCTGCATGCAATCAACCCTTTAGTGTATTCTTGTAATTACCTTGCGGTCCATGGCGCACATGAGATCCGCCTCCTTTCCAGCTTCAGCATCCTTCATAATCTCCTCGGGGATGGAAAGTTCGAACACCTCGTATGTCGTGGTGTCCATCAGCTGCGCGGTGTTGCCGTTCACTGCAACCACCTGCGCGGTCTGCCTCTCGATGATTGGGACTTCCACATCTGCGTCGGATGGCACAAGCAGCATCTTTTTCTGGCTGTCAAACACGCCAATGCCTGTCACGCGCATCTTCGCGGCGCCGTGCTTTCCGGGCTTTGACGAGTCGATGTTGACAATCCTGCACGGGATGTCCTCGATTATGACGTACTTGCCTTCCTTCAGTTCCTTTGCTGATGAAAATATCTTGCTCAAAAAACCACCTGTCCGAATAGAACATGCGTTGTATGACCATAATTGTTTATAAAATGCGCGCCGGCGCGCATTTTTGTAAGGGCGCGAAGGAATTTTCTTTCGCGCAGGTGCTTTCGGAGTCGCGCCGCGTTTTTATCTTAATTGAGCCTTCGGGCCCGATTTCTAAAAATCCGCGCAGCATACGCGGTTTTTTATCGCAGTCGAACTTCATTCGACTTCTAAAAACCATCGCTACGCTCTGGTTTTTATCTTTGCGGAAGTGCTGTTGCACTTCCACATCTAAAAAAGCACATGATAGGTGCTTTTTTATCGCAGTCGAACTTGGTTCGACTTCTAAAAACCATCGCTACGCTCTGGTTTTTATACCTTTTGAATCGGAAGTAGTAGCGAAGCCCTCTATATTGCATAGAGGACCGCAACTAGCAACGGGATGCGAGCATGGCTGATCTGACTTACAAGAACCTGCGCGATTTTGCGCGGGAAGAGAAAGCGCAGCCAGGGCTTGGGAAACTCCCAGGGGATTTTTATCCATCCGTGCAGTCTTTCCTGTCCTCGAAATTCTCGGAGATGGAAAGCAACCGCTCGGTGCTTCAGATGCGCGAGTTTGAAAACGCATCCGCCACCATACGCGAGATCGTGCTCATACGGCAGCAAAAGCTGCTGTTCCGCGCGATTAGAAGCGCGGGGCAGGATGCCAAGGTGGAGGAAATGACGCGCGAGGAGTACGACGTGTACGACCGCTTCCGCGGCATTGTGCAGGAGGAGAACGAGAAACTCAACACGTTGCTTTCGCGCTTCGAGTCGAAGAAGAAGGCAGCCGCAGAGCCTGAAGCAATGATTGCTCCTGAAAAGCAGGACGCGAGTACAAAGAGAGTAAGGTTCACAACAGAAGTACAGGAATATATCGGCATGAACAGGGAAAGATTTGGCCCTTTCAAGGCAGGACAGGAATCCGACCTGCCCTCGCAGGAGGCCGAGCTCTTGTTGCGCCAGAAAATCGCAGAAACGATATAGGTGGCATTCTCGCCACGAACGACAGGTGTTTACTATGAAGTATCCGAAAGAAGTGAATGCATATTGCCCCAAGTGCCTCAAGCACACGCCCCACAAGGCAAAGCTTGCAAGCAAGGGCAAGGCACGCCCGATGGCAATCGGCAACCGCAAACACGAGCGGAGCCTTACGGGTCACGGCGGAAAGCGCGCTGGAGAAAAGACTGTGAAGAAACAGGGCAAGCGCCAAAAAATAACTCTCGAGTGTTCGGTATGCAAGAAGAAGCAGGAACGTGTGATTGGAACTCGGACAAAGAAAAAGCTGGAAGTCGGCTAAAGGTGTTTTTATGAGCAAATTTCTAAGGGTAAAATGCAAGTGTGGAAACGAGCAGAATATTTTCGGCAACGCGTCTTCGAAGGTGGCATGCCTGGTGTGCAGCGAGGTAATCGCAAGGCCGTCCGGTTCCAGAGTCGAGGTTGCGGAAGGCTGTAAGATAATCAAGGTTCTCTAAGGTGGATAAAAATATGGCGGACATGCCCGAGCAGGACGAATTGGTGCTGGTCACAGTAAAGAAAATCATGCCCTACGGCGCGTTCTGCTCGCTTGACGAGTATGGCGCAAAGGAATCCTTCGTCCACATCTCAGAAGTCGCGCCGCGCTGGATAAAAAACATCCACGAATTCCTGCGCGAGGGGCAAAAGCTCGTCGCAAAAGTTTATCACGTTGATTTGGAAAAGAGCCAAATCGATTTATCTTTAAAGCGCGTCACTGAAAGCGAAAAGAAAGCTAAGGTCGAGGGCAACCGCCGCGAGAAGCGCGCGGACAAGCTGTTCGAGGTCGCACTCAAGATTGCAAAATCCACAAAAGGAGAGGAAATCGCCGCGCGGAGCGCACTCATTGAAAAGCATGGGACGCTCATAGATGCAATAGAGTTGCTTTCGGAACAGGGCGAAGTGGCGATTGCAGGTCTGAAAATCGAGAAAGGGCTTGGCAAGGCGCTGCTTGAAGTCGCATCCAAGTCCATGAAAAAAGCGCGCGCGGAGATCAACGGAATACTTTCGCTCACGGTTTTCTCATCTGATGGCGTGGAAGCCATCCACAAGATTTTTTCGTCAGTGAAAAAGCCAACTGGGGCAGATGTTGATTTCCTCTACTTGGGCGCGCCGCGCTATCAGATACGCGTGGTGGCGGATGATTTCAAGACCGCTGACAAGGTGATGGGGGATATTGTCGCTTCCCTCACAGCATCCGCAAAGCCGTTCCCATCCTCAATCGAATTTGCGAAGATTGAGGTATAGGCAACTCGCCAAATCCACGTTTTTTCCTTCTGTACGAAATGCGCCATCTATTTAAATCCCTCACTCAGAATTAAGACGGCGGAAAGGGGGCGAAAAATGAAGCGGATGAGAAAGTGCGAAATCTGCAGGATTTATACTCTAGACGTTTCGCATTGTGGCAAGCCGACGCACAGTCCGCACCCGCCCAAATTCTCAATCGAAGACAAATACGCCGCATACCGTCGCATGAATTTTCAAAACGGGAACTGGTTGACATGATTGAAACGACTATTGTAGAAAAAGGAAAAGTGAAGCTCCACAACCCCATCCTAATCGAGGGGCTGCCTGGCATCGGCTTGGTTGGCAAGATTGCCGCCGCGCACATGATTGCCGAGCTGAAGGCTGAAAAGGTGGCAGAGCTTTACTCTCCTCACTTTCCCCACCAGGTAATCATGCAGAAAAACGGTGTAATGCGCATGATAAAGAATCGGTTCTACGTGGTGAAAGGCAAGAAAAACGATCTTCTCATATTGGTTGGCGACGTTCAGGCAGTCACCTCGGAGGCGCAGTACGAGGCAACAGGCAAGATGCTTGACTACTGCCAGCAAAAAGGGGTAAAGCTCATAATCACGCTTGGCGGCTATGGCACTGGAAAGGTGCATGACAAGCCGCGTGTGTTCGGTATTGTAAGCCACAAGAAAATGGTGGATACATACAAAAAATACGGCGTACTTTTCGGCGAATGCAAAGGCTCCATAATCGGTGCGGCAGGTCTGTTGCTTGGCATGGGCAAGATAAGAGGCATGCAGGGGCTTTGCCTGATGGGCGAAACGCACGGCAGTTTTGTGGACCCCAAAAGCGCGCAGGTGCAGCTTGAAATGCTTTGCAAGATACTTGACGTGAAGATTGACCTCAAGAAGCTTGACCAGCGCGCGCGCGAAAGCGAGGCGTTTGCAAAGAAAATGGAAAAAGAGGCGCTTGCTGCAAAAGGCATGGCTCCGCAATTAGAGCCGCACAAGCACGACTTGTCGTACATACGCTAAAAGAGCAGCGGGTCATCTTGAAACAAAAGACCAGTAGCGCACGCCAGGCAGAACAAAGGACGGAATAACGCGCGCTGGCGCAAAAGAATCAAACAGCGTGCGCTAGATGAGAAAAATAAAAAAGAAGATACACAACCTAGAACTTTACCTTCACGTTCTCGCGCTCGACCTCTCCTGCCTTGAAAAAGTCGCGCGCAATAAAGCCGAACACACCTGCCACGATATTGGTGGGTATGGTTTGGATGGTGGTATTGTAAGTCATCACCGAGTCGTTGTAGAACTGGCGCGCGTAGGCGATTTTGCTTTCGATGCCAGATAGCTCTTCCTGCAGCATCTTAAAGTTTGCCGAAGCCTCAAGCTTTGGGTAAGCCTCTGCAACGGCAAAAATGCTCTTGAGTGCCTGTGAAAGCTCTCCCTCTGCCTTTGCTTTCTCAGAAATGGACTGCGCACCAAGCGCGTTTGCGCGAGCTTTTGTCACGCTTTCAAACACCGTCTTCTCATGCTTGGTGTACCCTTTCACAGTCTCCACGAGATTGGGTATCAAATCATACCTTTTCTTGAGCTGCACATCTATCTGCGACCATGCATTATCGATCCTCAGGCGCATTGTCACAAGCGAATTGTAGGCAAACACAAAGAAGAGCACCAATAGCACGATTACTACGCCAATTGCAAGCAGAATGATTTCCAGAGCCATAGTATTCCCTCCGATTAAACTGCGGCAAGAAAAAATAGAAAACAAAAAAGAAAAATGAAAATACTTAGCCAATCGTCTTCTTGTCCACGATGATATGGTCAGACGCAGCAAGCACGGACGAGTAGGGCACCACGAGCAAGCCGTCCTCCTTGTTGAGGCGCCTTGCGGTCGGATTGTCCAGATTAGGCTCCAATAGGAGATTCTCTATCTTGCCCGTGCCTTCGGAAACCTCAAGGTCAATGAGACGCCCGAGGTCTTCTCCGTCATTCGTGATTATCTTTTTTCCTGCAAGTTGTTTTGCGATAACTATTTTTACCATGAGCTCACCTTTGTTAGCTGTCTGACATAAGTAGCCTATTCAAATTTAAAAACCTTTCATTCGCTCCGACGAAAAAGGCTTATCGTTCTCTCGAAACCATGGAACACGCCAAAAGCGGGAAAGTGAGCGTGGCATCCCCTTCCACAAATGCCGAATCTTCCTCCCGCTTGAGCTTGTTCCAACTCACCGCCTCTCGCGGGCGCGCGCCTGAAAGCGAGCCGTCTCCTTCAGTGCCTGTGGAGAGGTAAACAGCATAATCCAACCCATTTCTCAGAATGGCTGCGCCAATTAGGTGGTGCTTGGCAATTCCTCCTCCTAAAATTATGCCCGCAGTCTTGTCGGCAAGAAGCATGATATCGTAAAAGCGGCGAACCTCCTCGGAAGCGTCAATCACAAATGGCGCGCGCGAATGCGTCTTGTTGAAGAAATAGAAATGGTCCCCCATCGCCCCGTCCAAAGGTCCCGGTAGGAATACGGGTATCTTGTTTTTCGAGCACCAGTAAAGGAATGAATTGTTGTCGTTCAAGCGAGCGCCAAGTTCGGCAACATATTCGCTCATGCACATTTTTCCGTCGTGCTTCTTGTACATCTCATCCATGAAGGCAAGGTGCATTTTCTCAAACGAGGCGTATTGCTCGTCTTTCACGAAAATATTGCCAATCCTGTTCAGCCCGTTTGCCTTGACCTCTATATCGTTTGCAGTGAAGCTTCCAAGCGTGAAAGGCTCCGAGCACTTCATTACATCCTCTTCAATTGAGCCAGTGGATGTGATTATCGCGCTCACAAGCTTTTTCTCACAAAGCTGGGCGATTATCTCACGCAAGCCGCACGACACCATGTTCGAGGTAAAAGCAAGGAAAATGGTTGCTCTGTCTCTCTGCATCCTCTGCACAACCTGTGCGGCTTTGCCCAGGTGGCTTGCCTGAAAGCCAATGGATGAATAAGCGGCAAGAAGTTCCTCTGTAGTTGTGCTTGGGCTAAGCGTAAAGCCTTTGATTGGAAGCAGTTTTGAGCCACGAATCGCGCGCGAGCTTATCTTCCTCTTGAAAGACATGTTTTTCTCCATGGTTTGTTTTCGTCTTGCCCACTATTAAAGCTTATGGAGCCTGCGCTTCCGACAAGGCGCTGTGTCTAGGGCATATGTACGGCCGCATACGCCAGTTCGTCTGCCAAATCCTCCGATGAGAAGTTGAAATGGTAATGCTTGTACAGAAGCTCGCCTGCGCGCTTGTTCAGGCGCGATGAGGTGTAAGCAACGCGCAGCGGTTCTCCACCATGCGAAAACAGCGCAGCGCACAAGCCGGCAAGCACGTCTCCAGTGCCTCCCTTTGTCATGCCTGCGTTGCCTCCCTTTACCCTCACTGAATGACTGTGGGTGCGCGGAAGCTGCTGGCTTGAGCCTGCAGAGGAGCGCACCCAGCAGCTTCTCGTCTGAAGCACAGAATCATGAGAAGCTGCGGGCTTCAGCCCGCAGTCATTCACAAGCTTCCTGCCCGACGCCACAACATCGTGCGCTCCCTTGAGCAAAATAGTGCAGCCGTATTTTTCCGCCATCTTCCCTGCATTCTCCTCAGTCGCTTTGACGCCAAAAGCAGCCTCGAACTCTCGCGTGTGCGGGGTGAGAATAACGTCCCTGTGCAAAAGTTCAACCGGCAGCACCCGAAGCGCGGCGGCATCAACCACGCATCTCTTGCCGCTTTTCAGCACGCGCGCCACCATTCTGCGCGTCGAAGCATTAACGTCCATGCCATTGCCAACAAGCACGCACGTCGCATGCGACAGAGCGAAATTGAACTTGTTTTTAGGTACGCAAATCACGTTCGCAGTGGCAAACTTCATCTTTCGGACAAGCGCATTGTTCTCTTTTGTAGATGCAAAGTAAACCAAATCGCAAAACCTCACAGCCGCGCGCGCGGCAAGCACGGGCGCGCCATGATACGTCTTGCTTCCGCCAATGATCAGCACCACGCCGTTCTGCCCCTTGTGGCTTGCCTTTTTCGGGCGCGGGAGATAAAGAAGTTTATCCATACCAATCGTCTTGGGAAAGTACCTCTAAAAGCTTTTCCTTCAAATTATTGATATGGTAACATCATCTCAGTCTATCCGCTCGGATTTGGAAAAGCGCGAATACTGCGGCGCATTCGGCATCTACTCCTTTTCAGGCAAGAATGTCTCGGAAGATATTTATTTTGGGCTAATGAACCTGCAGCACCGGGGGCAGGATGCGGCAGGTGCGTCAACCTCGGACGGAAAGAAGCTGCACACGGTGCGCGGGCTCGGGTTTGTGCCAGATGTTCTAACTCCCGCGGTAATAGCATCGCTTTCCGGGCATGTTGGCATCGGGCATGTGCGCTATCCCACCATAGGCGCAGGTGGCGCGGAAGATGCACAGCCTTTCATGGCAGAAACAGCCGGGGCGAAATTCGCGCTTGCGCACAACGGAAACGTCTCAAACTACGGTCGCGCGCGCAAGTTGATGGAGGAGGGTGGAACTTCATTTTGCTCCACCTGCGATGCCGAGCTCATACTCGCGGAATATGTTGAACAGTACAAAAAATCATCCGACCATTTTGAGGCTGTCGCCGGGCTAATGAAAAAGCTTGATGGCTCCTATTCCGTCGTAATAGCATCCAGCTCTGGCGAGCTTATTGTTTTTCGCGACCCGCATTCCATCCGCCCGCTCTGCTGGGGTCGGGATTCCGACAAAATAGTTTTTGCCTCGGAGTCAGTGGCGCTTGACATCATAAAATGCCCGCTCGCTGGCGATGTTGCGCCAGGCGAAGTGATTGTGGTTTCCAAGGATGGTGTAAAGCGCAAGATAGTGGCGGGCGACAAGCCGCGCCACTGCATGTTTGAATATGTATATTTCTCCCGTCCCGACTCGAAAATTGACGGCAAATGGGTCTATGAAGTCCGTTCCAATCTTGGCAGGCAGCTTGCGCGCGCAGCGCCAGTGAAAGCAGACGTGGTTGTTGCAGTGCCTGACACCGCGCGCTCCGCGGTGGAAGGATATTCACGAGAAAGCGGCATCCCTGTCTCAGAAGGGCTGATAAAAAACCGCTACATCGGGCGCACATTCATAATGTCCTCGCAGAAAAAGCGCGAGGACGCAGTGCGCCTCAAACTCAACGCAGTCAAGCACGTAGTGGAAGGCAAGCGCGTGGTGCTCATTGACGACTCCATTGTGCGCGGAACCACCATGGGTCCGATCGTGAAGCTCGTGCGCGACGCAGGTGCAAAGGAAATACACTTGCGAATCACATGCCCGCCTGTAATGGCGCCCTGCTTCTACGGCGTGGACATGCCCACCTACAAAGAGCTTATTGCCACGAGAAAATCCGTGGAGGAAATCCGAAAGGCAGTTGGAGCAGACTCGCTTGTTTTTCAGACCATGGACGGGCTTGTGCAGGCAATTGGCATGAAAAAAGAGGAGCTTTGCACAGGCTGCTTGGACGAAGCATATCCAACCGAAATTGGGATTGAAATTGCAAAGAAAATGAAGGCAGCTGGCAATAAGGACGGAATCCGCGCATGGGAGGAGAAGGAATGAGTGGGATTTCAAAGCCACTGGCGCGATTGTCGCATTCGCTCACGCACGGGAACATCTGGCTTGCGGCGCTTAGCCTCATGAAAAGGAAGAAGGTCTACGCATACGCTCTTCCTGAAGGGATAGAAAAGGAGTTTGGCTATTCCCCATCAAAGCTGATGACGTATTTTGTCCTTTACAAGCTCGAGGATGAGAGGCTGATTTCATCGAAGTTCGAGGGCAGGCGCAAATACTACGAACTCACTTCTGCTGGCAAAAAGGCGCTGCTTGATGGCAAGAAAAAACTCACCGTTTTATCCAAGAAGCTCTGACGTGATGCCATGGTACGCAAAGCAATACTAATCACCGGCGTTCCGGGCACAGGCAAGACCACGCTTGCAGCATCGCTTTCGAAAAAATCCAGCGCATTCCTTCTTGAGATAAACGAGCTTGCAGAGCTTCTCGGGCTCTATTCCCATACCGATGAAAGCGACGGCGCAAAAGTGGTACGGCTTCCAGAGCTTGCGCGCGAGCTAACGGCAGCAATAAAAGCGGAAAAGAAAAGCGTGGTTGCAGAGGGGCACCTGGGCTGCGAAATGAAACTGCCAATTCAGAAAGTGCTTGTGCTTCGCTGCGACCCGCGCGAACTTCGGCAGCGCCTCGCATGCCGCAATTACTCCTCATCAAAGCTCGCACAAAACGCGCTTTCAGAAGCGCTTGACTACTGCACAGTGCAATCCGAAAAGAATTATGGCGCGAAAAAGGTCTGGGAGATTGACACGACTGGCAAATCCCTCTCACAGGTTCAGAAAGAGGCAGAGGCGATAATTTCAGGCAAGACAAAAAAGCACGCGCGCGTCTCCTTCCCTGACGCGCTCATGCGCGAGGCAATCACCGGCGAGAAGATAAGAAAGGCGCTCAAGGGCTAAAGCCCTGCAAAATCCTTCTCCATTTTCCCGCGTGGCACTACTTTGTTTTTCTGCGCGCACACTGGCAGGTCAAACTCGTTTGAAATCCTCACCAGCTCAGGCATTTCGATTGCGCGGTCGCTGCAAAGATAGGGCACTTTTCCTGACGGCGTGTCTCTTCTCTCTATTTTGAACGGCAGCACCTGATACATTCCCATTCTCTTGAGGCGTATGTCCACCTCGCCGCTTTTCAAAACTTCCGCGCGCTTGTTTTCCACCATCAAATCCCTCGACTCCCTTTCTCAAAAACATATACCATGAAAAGCGTGGTGCCGCTCCTGTCCGTCTCAGAGCCGATTTCAGCAAATTCGCCTTTCTTTTCATACATTCGCTTCACTTCTACAGCGAGGTTTCTATGTGGGGTAATATAGACGATTCTCTTCCCACCCGTCTTTATCCTTGACTGTCTTGGATGGTGCCGTGCCATAGCTGGCTTTTCATAAGAAAGTAAAAAAATTAGTAGCCCCAATCGGATCGACACCCGAAGGGTGGCGAGAATTGGGGCGAAGCCTAATGAAAAGAAAATAGTAGCCCCAATCGGATGGAGCAAAGCACAGCTTTGCGACAGTATTGGGGCGAAGCCTAATGAAAAGAAAATAGTAGCCCCAATCGGATGGAGCAAAGCACAGCTTTGCGACAGTATTGGGGCGAAGCCTAATGAAAAGAAAATAGTAGCCCCAATCGGATCGACAACGAAGTTGGCGGGATTTTTTTTGGCAGTGTTGTTTTCTTTAAGGGGTTGGAGTGAGAGCAATCGATCTTATGCCGCCGGCATATTCCAGGCTTATGGTTGTGTAGGCAGGGTTGGACGCCTCTTTGATTGGAACGCCCTGGCCATCCACGAAGGCCGTGAAGTTTCCCCTGGCAAGGGCAGCCGGAATAGTTATGGCCGCATGCCCGGTTGCCCCGATGGAGTCGGCGGCCGTGAAGGCGATTTCCCTTGTGCCCTGGTCAAATGCGAGCCCCGAGACGGACGAATTGGAACTTACGGAAATGGAATGGCACTTGCCATCCGATGAAACCGAATAATTGTAGGGGAGCTTCTGCTCCTTCAGGAATAGCGTTCTGGCATTGCCGCTCAGGATGTTGCGGGCAGCGTTGTAGTCCAGGTTGGAAAGGAGGGATTTCCAGTGCCCGACGGCGTTGGGCGTGGCGCCATCAACCGTGTTGTCCGCATAGTTGAGCCATCTTTCCAGGCTATTTTTGCCCCCGCCGGCATCCGAGCCGAACATGATGCGGGAGTTCCATGTTTCAAAGAACTGCCGCCATT
>Ga0247841_10010139_pt1 | contig 12922 bp, 9 predicted proteins | sample LaCruzMarch2015__2_FD_192410 | JGI IMG/M metagenome (GOLD analysis project Ga0247841, IMG submission 192410) | Freshwater microbial communities from meromictic Lake La Cruz, Castile-La Mancha, Spain - LaCruzMarch2015_18m | ecosystem: Environmental > Aquatic > Freshwater > Lake | place: Spain... | reverse complement strand
CAATTGAAAAAGATCTTTTTTATATCATGGCAAGATTACAGGACTTATGAGAACATCATTTGGATATCTATATTTCCAATCTTGATGTATTTCAATCTCCCGATGAATTAGAAAAATTTGCTGATATGATGTGGAATCTCAGGAGAAATATTCCTTGATTTTTTTGTGCTGATTTTACCTTTTCTTTTCGTGGACTTGCTGGGACGAAATCATTCGTTGATCTGGACAAAAATCACCCTAAAACATTAGAAAAATTAGTTGAGGCAGGTTTCACTACGGTCGGGTACGGAGTAGATGGCATGTGACCTGATGTTTGGAAGGGAATAAAAAAACCACAGAATGATGAAAAAAATATTCTGGACGCTATTCGCATTTCGAAAGAAAAATACAACATTACTCCAGAATTACTTATGGTCTTTGGTCATGTAGGGGTCGATACCGAGCAAAGTCTGAAACATGCGTATGATTTTGTAGAAGCAATGGTGGACAAATACGGAGCAATTCCAAGACCGCATATTGCTAAGCAATGTATTCCTGGAAATGATGGACGAAGTGATTCTAAATTTCAAAAAGAGGTCAGTATGCTTATAGAAAATCCGACATTGTTTCAGTCACTGGATTTCACTGCATTGGCGAGCAAACTAACACACCCAGATACAGCGTTTAGGGATATGGTCAATCATTATTATCTGGAGATGTGTAAACTTCCAGGCAATACCACACAACCAATCATTCCGTATGATATATGAGATACTCAGCAAATTATTGAACAAAAAAAGAAAGAAAACATAGGAAAGTTTGATAGATAAACATAGGGAAAGTTTCCACCCGGGTGCGATAGTCACCAAAATAGCTTCATAAGTAGAATAACTAAAGTTTCCACCCGGGTGGAAACTTTTGGTTTTGTTGTAAATTTCCGACAACAGTATTTGCTAGGTAGGTATTGATGTTTATCGTATTTTTAATATATACTATATACGCGATTGAATAAATGTCAATCGTGAATAAAAAACAAAAAAACAAAACTAAAAATAAAATCATGAAAAATGTATTTGTTAGTATTGCCTTTGTGGTAATTAGTAGCGTGACTTTTGCTCAGACGTCTCCAAGATTAGGTAACTATAGTCTTTCAGAAGTAACTATTACCTCAGGTAAAGGCGCTATAGCAAGCGGACTCGATACACGTTTCGACTTTACAAATAGCGTTAATCCTAATATGGTGCTGTTTATGCAAGCCAATGCTGATAGAATAACTATCAATGTGGGCAAGCGATTTGGAAATCTCAAGCTTATCGAAAGCTTCGGGATCTACAAGAATATGCCCTGGACTGGACCAATGATTATTTACAAACTGGGACCTCTTGATATGATAGCTTGGAACGGAGTAATGTTTGCAAAAACTGATCAGTTACAAGAGGTTGGCTACAAACCACAGTTCTTTATCTCTTACGAGGGAATGGGACTGACCATAGCAAAAAATCATAGGATCGGTGCTGCTGTGTTGTGGTTTGGGACACAACCAATGAATTGGTTTGTTTCTTATAAGGCAAATGTCCCCATAGGGAAACAATCAAAACTGTTTGCTGAAGTAACCTATAATCATGCATTGGATATTCCGATGTTTGTAGTAGGATACAGTCTAAAATTTCAATAAACAAATCTACCTCCTGTCTGGTCTTCCTGACAGGTTTTTTTAAAAAATATAAGGCTATTTTGTTGTAAGTTTCCAACAACAGTATTTGTTAGGTAAGTATTGATATTTATCGTATTTTTAATATATACTATATACACAAACAAAAAAGAGTCAAGTTAAATAAAAAACAAACAAAAAAACAAAAAATACTATGAAAAAAATTATGAGTATCATTGCTTTCGTAGCAATTAGTGTAACTTCTTTTGCTCAGATCACTGGCATATACGTTACCAAAGATAGTACTGTGGTAATCGATAAGATATATGCAGGAACATTGAGTGGAGTGAATTTTCATACTGATAGTTTGTATGGTTCAGGATCAACTGGCATCCGATTTGGAGCAATGGCCACTTATAGGCCAGCCAAATGGATTTCATTCTCCTCATGGGGAATGGCTCAGATTGATGGTGGTTCGACTCCATGGTCATTGCAACAGTTTTATATGACCATCACACCGATCAAAAAACTGACCATTCAGGCAGGAAGTATGGCAACATTATCCACAGAACAAAGGCCGCACCCCGTAAGTGGTAATGGTCAGTTCGAAACATTCAGTGAATCACAGATTCCAGGTGGTGGTTTAAGTCTCAAAGTTAAATATCAGTTAACTAAGGACGTTCAAATTGCCAGCGGAATCGCTTTGCGTAATAGTTTACCTGAGTATTCGGGTAGGATTATATACAAGAAAGCACAACTGAGTGCGTGGTATAGCACATGCGATTCGACTATGGGTACAGCACTCACGTTGGATTTCGACAGAGTGTATTCAACATTTGTCTTCAAGTCTGATCAGAGTATCTCCGATGTACTTGTTGTCAAATTGAGCAAAAAGCAAGATATTTCTTTCTATTCCGATATGAGCTATGACTTTGTAAAAAAGGATTTGGTTCGTGGTGAATGGGGAGTGCTCAAAGGTTTTGATTCAAAATGGATTGATGGTTTACTTGGTGTAGGCTATCAGCATGAATCGAAATCAGTTGTAGGATACTTGTTTGTACATCTATAATCGTTACTAATTATGAATATCTTCCTCGGTATATCCCAGGAAGTTTTTTTATGAAATAAAAAAAATCTCCGATCAGTCGGAGATTTTTTAAACATTCTTACGGCATTTAGCTTTAAGCTTTGAGCTAATTCCTATTGTATAATTTTATCAATAATTCCATATTTCAATGCTTCTTCAGCATTCATCCATTTGTTTCTTTCCATATCATTGGCTACTACTTCAACTTTTTGCCCCGTATGTTTAGCCATAAGGTTGATAAACATATTTTTTACTTTTAAAATTTCCTCTGCTTGGATAACGATGTCGCTTGCTTGTCATTCGGCACCTCCGAGTGGTTGGTGGATCATGATTTTGCTATGAGGAAGTGAATATCTTTTCCCTTTGGTACCTCCAGCAAGTATGACAGATCCCATAGAAGCGGCTAGTCAAACACATACCGTGGAGACGTCACATTTTACATACTGCATGACATCATAGATAGCCATTCCACTATACACTTCACCACCTGGGGTATTTACATACATGATGATATCTTTGTCTGGATCTTTTTTTTCTAAATAGAGGAGTTGGGCAACGATGCTGTTTACCATACCTGCTTGTACAGGTTCTCCGACAAAAATGATTCTGTCTTCAAGTAATCTAGAATAAATATCATAAGCTCTTTCTCATCATTTAGTTTTTTCTATTACGCTAGGTATTAGTGTCATGTACATATGATTAATAATTAAAAATGAGTAATAATTAATAGTTAGTGATGATAGATGTTATAGTCAAATTATACCTTAAAATAAGTCAATTTGCAAAGAAATATCAGTAATGTAGTTATTTCTACAACCAAAATCAACTTGAATTTATATAATAAAAGTATAAAAAATTGAGTAATAGAGCTTATTGACTTTACTTTTTGATGAAAAATGATATGAAATTTTTTTGAAAATGTATAGGGATTTTTATGGTTTTTTCGATAGTATTGTTTGGATTTTCTACTCAAGCAGCTACGGGTGATAGTATAGAAACAGGAAATACGCTACCGTATACATGATCTCTAGCCACATATCTCAATGCACAAGAGAGTGAAGTGAGTGCAGTATTATCTACAGTATATACACAATTATATACTACATTTAGTAAGACTTGACTCAATATCCTCAAAAGCATTGAATATCAGAGTCTAGTTTGTCTATGAGCAATGAAAGAAGTGTCATTGTTGTCTCAGCTTCAAAAAGATAGAATGCAATTAAATATAGCATTTAAACAAGATTTTATCGGATTAGAAAATCAGATTTTAGCTTTAGAAGAAAAACAGGCATTACAAGTGTCCGATAATATAAATGTATTTGATGTGGGAACAACATATGAAAGCGAAAAAACAAAACTTAAGGCACTTATCGACGAAAAAGTTAGACTACATAAGTGATTCATAAACAATTTTGCTACGAGTTATGCTACAAAAAACAACGAATTTCTTACTACGTTTCTTCAATATAGCACAGCCAATAAAGATTTGATAAAAGGTATTCAAGATAAAATGACTAAAGTACAAGGAGTAGTAAATGCATTCTCTTGACTAGAATCAACAATTGCGGCTATACACGCAAAAGCCACCGGATTGGATGATTTGATCAAAAAGATGGATGAAAGTAGACTATGAGGGATAACAAATCTAGATAATACATTGCAATCAATTGCTGATATCAATATCAAGAAATATAAAAAAATTCAGAATATTCTCACGGGATTGACTCAACAAAAAGAATATATACTAAGACAATATCAGACTGATTTTGATGAATATTTCAACAATAATTTTAAAAATCGATACAATCGTGCACAATATCTTGTGCTCAAAAATGAAATAGACACGTTTCAGTCAAAATTTTATATAAGTACCAATAAACTCAATTGTTCAAATATACTTTCTGCGAGTGAAGACGCAGCAACATTATTGACAAAAATCAATGCAATGAAGATAGTGGTAAATTCGTGATTAGCAAAGATAGAGACAGAAGGAATAAGTAATACATTCAAAGATCAGTTATTTAGTGGTTTTCAATCATTATATATCCAAAAATTTAGACAAAGATATGCAGAATACATAAAGTATACCAAAGACTATATCGCTGCAGCATTAAAAAATATGGTAAAGTCTACTGTTTCAACAATACTTCCGCCTGTTGTTCCATCGGCAAGTGAAAAGATATCATATGTATTTACCAAACCATTTAGGAGTGGTGAATATGCTGAAGGCATCAAGGTGTTGCAAAATCTGCTTACAACATTACAACTCTATAGTTGAGCAATTGACGGTGTCTATAATCCAGCCACCAAAAATGCTGTATATATGTTTCAATTAAGTAAATGATTGCTCAAAGGATATGAAAACAAACCAGATGTATGGTGATGGATGGGTCCTGCAACAAGAAACGCACTAAATAACCTAACAAAATAGATGCATGATGTATGATGCATGATACATGAACTAAATAGTTCTTATATCTTGAATCTTGAATCTTGTATCCATTTATTTTTTAAATAAGGCACTATGTTGAAAAACAAAAAAAAGAGTCCGGGGAGACCAAAAAAAGAATTCATCTCCAAAAAACCAAAAACTCCAACTAAAGCCTGACCAGGAAGACCAAGAAAATACGAGAAACCATACATAGCAAACAATCAGGTTCCTTCTGCTGTAGTATGATTTGTTGGAAAATCTGTCGATAATTCCAAAAAAAAAGATATGGTGATTCTTGTACTATTTCTTTTGTCATTCATTTTATTTATTGCTTCTCTGTATTTTACATTTAAGAGAGACAAAAAAGCAGAGGATCTGACGCAGTCAGAAATTGCTGAAATAGCAAATATAGATGTATGAAATATTGACTATACAGACACCACAGGATATATCCAGGATGATGATATTACTACATCGACTACCAATACTACAGGTATGGTAAATACTTTACAACAAATAGATACTACTATCTCACAAAACATACAAGCACTTACCTTTGAACAACAGATGATAGTTGATTTCTATCAAGCAGTAAACATGGTAGATCTACCAACTATGTATACTTTGACAGACGCTCGTTTGGAATCATCTAATGTATTCAAAACCTATTATAGCAAAAATTGGTTATCTAAATTTTCTGCAGCGATTCTTACTCCAAAAATAGTCGTAACAAACATCCAAGAAGAAACCACCACAACACTCAACCCAAATATAAAAAAGTTTTCATACACCCTAGAATATGTGCTTGTAAGTAATAAGCAAAAATTCACTGAAGAACGATCAACGGTTTTACTTAAAAAAGGGGATACTTGGAAAATAGGAACCTTATTATGTGAAACGAAAGGATGCTCAACAATGCCATTTTTCAATCCAGACAAATACAAATAGAAAAAATTAATGAATAATGAACGATGAATAATGGCGGTATGTTTTTTATATAAATATATTCCATCATCATTAATTATTCATTTTTAATTTTTCATTAGTTTCAAAGTATGGAAATAGAAGATATCGTCCAAGAAGCCAAACACGAAATTGAATTATTCCGTAGTAAACATCCCAATGGAGTAGTTGTCATTTGGTGAGCGACCGCTACGGGAAAGAGTAAATTATCTATAGTACTCTCCCAGTATTTCGATACAGAAATTATCTCTGCGGATAGTAGGCAGATTTTTCGCTACATGGATATCGGGACAGATAAGGTGCCTGACGAGATTCTTGCAAAGATTTCTCATCATCAGATAAATATCGTAAATCCTGATGAGACATACACTTCAGGACAACGAAAAAATGACGTCTATAAAATTATTCCTGACATCCTTGCACGTAAAAAAATTCCGATGATTGTGGGAGGCACATGACTCTACATCGATACGGTGTACAAAAATTTTTCCATGCCAGACATTCCACCTGATATGCAACTCAGAGACGAATTATTCGCAAAAGAAGAAATAACGCCAGGAATTCTCCACCAAGAACTTACAAAAGTCGATCCCGAAGAAGCGAGTAAATTACATCCTAAGTCTACGAGATATATCGTGAGAGCATTAGAGATTTATTACAAAAGTGGAAAGAAAAAAACTGACACCTTTATTTCACAAGCCCCAGCTTGGCCACTGCTTATGCTTGGACTTCGAAGAGAAAAAGAAGATACCAACAAAAAAATCAATGCGAGAGTCAGAGAGATGTTGAAGTGATGATTGGTCGAGGAAGTAGAGTGATTGCTTAAAAAGTGATACAAAAAAACATTACAGTCTATGCAGTGAATAGGCTATAAAGAAGTTATAGAGTACATTGAATGACGTTGTTCGTACAAAGATATGGAAAGTAATATTATGATAACCACACATCAGCTCGCAAAAAAGCAGAGGAGTCGATTTCGTAGATATATCGCTGAAAGTATACAATCTCAGAGAGATAATGTAACATATAAAGTTTGGAAGTTATCATAATGTATTTATGTCATTGCGAGCAAAGCGAAGCAATCTAGTAAGTACTATAATAAGATTGCTTCGTCGTTTTACTCCTCGCAATGACTTTAATAGAAAATTATTATTTTTTCATATGTTTCATCTGTATACCCAAAAACCCAAATATTTCTTTTTTCGTGTTTCTTACTTTGATATCATTGATAACCCGTGCTAGGGTTTTTTTCAATAAAACTCAAACAACTGCTGATGCAGGAAGGGTAAAGTGTGTCATGATATCTGAACCATTGATAGCAAGGTCTTTCATCGTAAATTGTCATTCCTGCTTGTGAAGCTTCTTCAGAATGGTTTTGAGCATATAGACATCAGAAATGTCGGAGCTATTTTGTAAGGGATTGTATTGTCATAGTCTATCTGCTATGGTGATATCCAAAACGTTATTAGCTGCTTCATATCAAGCTTCGCTCAAAAAGGTTCTTACTTTTTTTTCGATATTTTCTTCTTTGGTGGACAACATCTCTTCCGGTTTATGATGGTTGGCTATATATCGTGTGATAGTAGTTATTTCTTTGCTAGAGAATCCGAGCGCTTTAAAATCTTTCTTAGCATATTCCGGTGAGCTTCTTCTATGATTGAGCGGTCCCGCAATAATAGCCCTTATTTCTTCTTTTGTCAGATTCTCTCCATAAGCACCAAATTGATCTACCTTACCGACATCGTGATAAAGCATTGATAATCTTACCAATGGATCGCCACTGATTTTTTGCAATTCAAATAAAGTTAATAAGGTGTGCGTATAGATATCAAAAGGATGATATCTAATAGGTTGTTCTATATACTTAGTTGTATATAATGCAGGAAAAAGATGCTGCAAAAGCTGAGCCTCATCAAGCAATCCTATGAATCCAAAAGGATTACCTACGGTAAACGCTTTCATGATTTCTTCTTTGATTCTTTCTTTGGCTACATTTTCTACCAAAGCATGATTTTTTTTGAGACTATTTCGGGTATCTTTGATAAAATCAAAAAGACTGATTTTACCTTTTTTACTAGTCCCTTTTTCATTCTTCAGTTTCTCATTTATCACATTTACAAACCTAATCGCTCTAATGATTCTCAGGGCATCTTCAGTAAATCTAACATCAGGATCACCGACCGTTCTTAGTCTTCTATTGATACTATCATGGATACCTTTGTGTGGATCAATCAGAATCCTCAACTGTTTACTAGTTTCTGATTTTTTTCCTAGAGAAAAAATAGTTGCTATGCTGAGTAATTTTACAAGATAGTTCGTTTGGAGTTTTCCATCAGCAAAAAGCTTTGCAATATGTTTATGTTCTTGGATAATCAAAAGATGAGAATTGGCGATATAGATACATTCATGGGCATCGAGGTCTTTGAGAAACTTTTCATCATCCGTATATTTTTGGATATTTTTTTTATCAATCAATGATGTATATTCAGTTTTATACGGTATATTGGTATAATACATAGCATTGATAGTAAAATCCCTTCTGTTGGAATCTAAGAGAATATCATTACTTCGTACAATCTCACCCGGGTGCCTAAAATCCTCATAGCCACTTTCTGTTCTCAATGGTGTTAATTCATATTTAATAATTCAGGGAGATGGAACTTGGGATGTGGAAACCGTTCCTTGTTCCTTATCCTTTTTTCCTTTTGCCTTGTTTATAAGCGTGATAGTTCCAAATTTTTCAGTCATAAAGTAAGACATTCCTTTCTTATCGATAGCAGCATCTAGTGTTTTCGGATCACCAGTCATCGTAAAATCTATATCAGTAGGTTTTTTTTCTATCCCCAAAAGTATGTCTCTTATACATCATCCCACAAGAAATAGGGTATGTTTGTCTTTGATTTTTTTTTGCAAAAAAAGTATATGCGCATCAAGGTTTTTGAGATAGTCAAAAAAAAGCATAACTATATTTAAGGATGAAGTAATAAAAATTAAGAATTAAGAATTAGAATTAATATAGGCAAAAGGTTTTTTTTTTCAAGTAAAGAAAAAAAACCCCGTAAAAAACGAGGCTAACGAATAAGTGGTAGTGTCACAATCTCCAGATATCACATATTTCCATATAAAAAATATATGAGAATCCTAATCCGAATGAACACCATAAGATATCTTGTGAATTCATGATGAATTCGATATCATGCAAATATGGGGGCTCTTGTGATAAGGTTGGTACCACACGGAACCAGAATACTAGCCCCAATACCGTGGTGATGACAATCATGGTTAGTAGCCACAGTAGTTTCTGGTAATGCCAATAAGCACGAAAGCGTTTCGGTATCATTTCTGCAAATCCAGCACCGAAAAGAAATGCAATTACTAAAAAGTAATTTTGAGGTGCTATTGGTGTGAAGAGGCAGTGATAGAATAACAGCAGTAATGATAATATTATTACCACCAATCCGAGAGCAGTAGCGTACTTCAATAAGGTATTAATTTTCATCTTATATGTATGTTGGTACATATAAGATGTACATATATTGTAACAAAAGTCAATATATGATTTGTTTATAGTATATATAAAAAGACTTGAAAAATTCCAGGAAATATGTATACTGTATGCGTTGATTTATAGATTATGAAAAATCTTTATGGTTACCTTATTCCTTATAAATAATGGAAATAATAACCAGCTCTGCAAAGAGAGATTTTTCTAGGATATAAAAGGTAGTAATTTCACCCATATAACTCTCTAGAAGGTCTCTCTGGAGATTTTTTTTGTTTAATATATTTTTTACCCTTTACTATATATTACCATGACAACAACAGAAACGTACAAACCAATCATCTTAGATAGCTATAGAGATTATCCTATCAATTGTATCGATGATTCTTTTCTTGCAAAAGAAGTAACTATCGTTTGATGGATACACGCTATTCGTGACCATGGAGATTTGGTATTTATTGACTTACGTGAAGATGGCGAAATATTTCAGGTAAAATTTTCCCGTGATATATTTAGTGATATAGACCAAATTCCTAAACTTAAAAAAGAATCCGTAATCATGTTCACCTGAATCGTTATCAAAAGATCCTCTGATGATATTGATCCCAAGAGTAGAACAGGAACCATAGAGCTTGAATGCAAGAAGTTTAGCATACTCTCAGAAGCTAAGACGCTGCCTTTTGCTATTCATGACGCCAAAACCGTCGCTGAATCATTGAGACTCAAATATAGATTTTTAGATCTGAGAGAAGAAAAAACAAGAAAGACAATCGTCATGAGGAGCAAAATAGTATCATTTATGAGGCAGTTTTTTGAAAAGAAGGAATTCATGGAGATAGAAACACCATTACTCAGCAAAGGAACAGATGAGGGATCGAGAGAATTTATCGTACCAAGTAGAATACATTCATGAAAGTTTTACACCTTACCACAAGCTCCTCAGCAATTCAAACAGATGTTGATGGCATCGTGATTTAGCAAATATTTTCAGATAGCTAGATGTTTTCGTGACGAAGATGATAAAGGAGATAGGCAGCCAGAATTTACGCAGTTAGATTTGGAGATAGCATTTACGAGTGAACAAGAAATTATTTCATTGTTTTCTGATATGCTTATTTCATTGGTTAAAACACAGTATCCTGAGAGACCACTGCAATCAGAAATTATTCCTCTGATGACCTACCAACAAGCTATGGATGACTATGGAACAGACAAACCTGATATAAGATTCTGACTCAAAATAAAGGATATTACCCACTTGGTTTCCTGAACATCATTCGAGGTTTTTCAACAACAAATCGACAGAGGATGAATCGTAAAATGTATCAAAGTTGAACATGATCTCACAAAAAAACAAATAGAAGATTTGACGAAATTGGCAATTCAGTCATGATTGGGCGGACTTGCGTATATTACGGTCCAAAAGGAATATCTTCAGTCTCCTATTGTTAAATTTTTGGGAGAAAAAATATCGCAAGATATCGTTGAATTTATGTGAGCGAAGATTGGTGACACTATTTTTTTCTCTGCAGCAAAAGTTGAGATTGCTTGCAAAGCATTGGATATCGTCAGAAGAGAACTAGGAAAGATATTACAGCTGTATCAAGACGATATGATTTCTTTTTGTTGGATTGTCGATTTTCCTATGTTCAAAAAGTGAATAACAGGTAAATGGAAGTTTACTCACAACCCATTTTCACTTCCCAAGAAAGATCATATACCATTGCTTTTGGAGGGGAAAGATATTGAACAGATTCTTGCTCAGCAATATGATATCACACTATGTGGACATGAAATCTGAGGATGATCTATCAGAGCACATATTCCTGAAATATTGAAAAGTACGTATAAGGTTATGAAATATTCCGATGAAGAAATAGATCACAGTATCGGACATATGCTTGATGCCTTTTCCTACGGAGTACCTCCACACGGAGGAATTGCTCTAGGTATAGATAGAATTGTTATGTTGCTTCAGCAAGAAAAGTCTTTGCGTGAAGTTATCGCATTTCCAAAGACAGGATCAGCTGAAGATTTGTTATTCTGAGCACCATCTCTAGTATCATCCAAAGCCATGAGTGATGTACATATTAAAGTGGAAAACTATATAACTACACAATGAAGATAGAATAGTAAGGTTGAAAGCTAGGATAGTTATCTGAATCTTGTAAATGAAATCAAACTTTCAATTGCTTTTTCGTTCGATTTTTTTATATACATTCCACATATGTTTTTTGTGTATTTAGAATACTATGGGTGAATAGGTGAATTGCTTAGAGCAGGTCAATAAAATACTATGGGAGAATAGGTAAATTGCTTAGAGCAGGTCAATAAAATACTATGGGAGAATAGGTAAATTGCTTAGAGCAGGTCAATAAAATACTATGGGGGAATAGGTGAATTGCTTAGAGCAGGTCAATAAAATACTATGGGAGAATAGGTGAATTGCTTAGAGCAGGTCAATAAAATACTATGGGTGAATAGCTCAATTGGTTAGAGCAGGTCCCTCTTAAGGACAAGGTTCGGGGTTCGATTCCCCGTTCGCCTACATGAATATATATGAATCCCTCAGTAGAGGAGATTTTTTTTTAATCGGAAAATAAATAGCTCAATTGGTTAGAGCGGGTCCCTCTTAAGGACAAGGTTCGGTCCCCCCAGCTTAGCTTGGCTAATTTCATGTCGGATCCTCCGTTCACCTACCATTATATAAAACATCATCGAGATACATAAGGAGAAAAATATTTTCTCTTTCCTTTATTATCTACTTTAGTAAAGTAGGAATAAGCTTTTAGCTTTAAGCTTTTATCTTTAGTCTAAAATTATGCGTTTTTATGATGAAGTTACGATAAGTGTACAGTCGGGAAAGTGAGGTGATGGAACTGTAACCTGAAGAAGAGAAGCAGGAGTAGCTTTTTGATGACCATCCGGAGGAAATGGCGGTAAATGATGATCAATTATATTTCAAGCACGCAAAGATGAAAACACCCTCCAATGATATAGATACAGATCAACATTCAAGGCAGATCATGGCGAAGCAGGGAAATCCAGAGATCAATATGGATCAAATGCAGAAGATCTTATTCTCTATGTTCCGGTTTGAACACTCATAAGAGATAAATTGACAGATGAAATACTCTACACATTTACAAAAGACGAAGAACAATACGTAGCGCTTGCTGGCGGTGAAGGTGGAGTAGGAAATATTCATTTCAAGGATGCTGTCCATCAGTATCCGACATTTTGTCTGCTTGGTGAACCAGGAAACAAAAAAGAGCTCATACTTGAACTTCAATTGCTTGCCGATATAGC
>Ga0247841_10010137_pt1 | contig 12923 bp, 11 predicted proteins | sample LaCruzMarch2015__2_FD_192410 | JGI IMG/M metagenome (GOLD analysis project Ga0247841, IMG submission 192410) | Freshwater microbial communities from meromictic Lake La Cruz, Castile-La Mancha, Spain - LaCruzMarch2015_18m | ecosystem: Environmental > Aquatic > Freshwater > Lake | place: Spain... | reverse complement strand
TTGCTCAGTAAGGTGGATCAGGTCAATTTGCTTTTTCCGATAAGTGCTGTATTGCTTGAAATATTTAATCCGCTGATAAGCCTGGTTAAAACTTTCGGATGATAAAATAAACATAAGGCGACTGTAAGAACTCCTGTTTTTATATGCATAATAAACCATCTTGGCATATTCTTCTTTTAGCAGTTTGACAGTTTGCTGCAATTGACTGATCGTTTGCTGATTAATATCAATATTTGAACTCAGATTATTGATCTCGTTGTTATATTCGTCAATCAGTCTTTCACGTTTTTCTATTTGTGATTTCAATAATAATACCTGGTTCAGGGTTGTTTTTTTGTTTAGTTTGGTTTCATCCAGCAGCTTATTGGTATATTCTATCTCCTTTTCAATTTTACGAATATCATCTTTTAATTTGTTGGCTTTATTGCTTTGGGCACAGGTAATATTTGCAGATATATAAATAAAAAAACAGATCAATATGACAGGATGAAAAAATTGAGAAAGTTTATTTTGATGTTGTAACATGTTCTCTATATTTTATTTCATTTTTGAGTACCTGCCGGGTATTTTAAAAGGTGCTTTCTGAGGAATGTCTATCCTGATATTTTTAAAAGATAAAGATACATATTTTTGGGTTTCCTGTATTATTGCTGCTTTTACCAGTGTCGGTACTACACGTCCGGAAACACTTTCATGATTATAATAGTTCACCTTAGTTTCTCTGGTGGGATTATCGGTCGAAATATCCTGTTGTGTAATCTTGCCTATTTGTTTGTCAAATGTGATCATGTTTTTAATAAAAATACCTGTATCGGATAAATTATGACGTTTCGGACAGATCAACTCGCAATTGTTGTTGAAACACCTGGCAGTAAATCCGGAGGTATCATATCCCGGAATATCATTTCCGATAAGTAATGCCTGCAAAATACTGAGGGTGACCGCAGGATGAGTTTGCCTGCGGATATATGAAAACCCTGTACACATGTAAGTGTTGTGAATCCGGTCCATAACCCTGAAAGAATCAGAAGTTACCAATATCCGGGAGACTTCAATACCGAGAACAACAGACGCACTGACCCAGATGAAACTGTCCTTTTGCATACGGATTTGTCCTGAAAATGAAGTTACAGTACCGTTAGCCGAATAATCAGCGTCAAAATCTGCACAAAACCAATCGGAACGCAGGCTGTTATTGCTGATAGCATGATAGTCATATTTTAAATTTCTGGAAATTTGCTTTGGAGGTATCCATTCTTTGGTTTTACACGAAGAAAATAAAAAAAGGGAAAAAAGGAACAGCAGCAGAACACTATATTTCAAACCACAATGATCGAATTTATTCATACAATTTTTTGTCTCTGATTTTTTTGTCAATATCCGGAGACGCATCCCCGGCTTTCATAGCTTTTTCCCAATAAATAAGGCTGTTTGTTATATCACCGAGCCTGTAAAGCACATCGCCGTAATGCTCAAGAACTTCGCCGTTGTTTCCGGCACCGTTGTCTATGGCTTTTCCAATCCATTTTTTAGCGTCTTCAAATTTCCCAAGCTTATAGAAAACCCAGCCATAAGTGTCCTGAAATGAATTATTTTCAGGTTCAAGCTCATTGGCTTTCTTTGCCATTTCCAGTGCTTTTTCCAGTTTTTGCGAACGCTGTGAGAGATAATAGCTGTAGTTATTCAAAACATACGTATTACTGGGATCGGAGACAAGGACTTTATCGTATAATTCAAAGGCGGAATCCGGCTTATTGAGCTTATAATATGAATCACCAAGGTACATATTGAATTGTGAAACAAGTTGTTTGTTATCACCGGCAAGCTCAAGTCCGGTTGTTAAAGACTTAAGTGCAGCGGGATAATCCTTTAGTATATAATTGGCTATACCGTTGAAAAGAAACGGAGTAGGCTGTACAGGAAACAGCTCCATTGCTCTTTTACTGTCATCACGTAAAGCAATATTGTTGTTTTGTTCGGAGTGGATAAAAAGTAACGTTTCCCAGACAATATACTTGGAACTGTCAAGAGAAATCACTTTATTAAAAGCATCTTTTGCTTCGTTGTATTTTTTGTCCCGGTATAAATAATCACCCATCATCGAAAACGCTTTGGGGTCATCCGGATGTGCTTTTGTCAGGATATTTAGCAGCTCATAGGCCTGTGGCTTCATTTCATCATAATATTCACTGAGGGTAAAATATGAAAGAAGAATGTTGATTTTGGTGTCAATGTCAAGACCGGGGCTGGCAAAGCCGGATTTTAGCTCTTCAAACGACTTTTCCTTATTGCCCTGCTTCCGGTAATAATCGGATAACGAAATATGTATGTATGGGTCGTCGGGATTTATTTCAGAAACTTTCTTATAATAAGGCAATGCCTTGTCAAACATATTATTGTTCATGTATAACTCGGCAATCAGCAGATAATACTTTATTTCTGACGGGTATTCGTGAATAAGTTTTTCAACTTCTGCCACGGCTTTATCTACTTTATTCAAATGTAGGTAAAGCTTCTGCTTCTGGGTAATGATTTCTTCAGTCAGGCCGAATATTTTTTCCATTTCGTCATATAAACGTATGGCATCGTTATACTTACCGGCGTAAACCAACGCTACGCCACAATTAAAATAATAATCAGCATCATTATATATGGTAGCTAATTCTTTATACAAGCCTGCCGATTCATCATAGTGCCTGTTCTTCTGGTACATGTCAGCTAAAAACACTTTGTACCACTTGTTTCCGGCATCAAGCCTTACTGCTTCTTTTGCAAGCTTCAGGGCTTTTTGATTGTCGTTCTGGAGCTCATATAACCCGCCGAGTTCGTAAATAGCGGCATCATTTTTAGAATCGCTTTGCAGAACTTTAAGAAACAAATTACCTGCTTCGGTATAGTTTCCAATGGTTTTTTCCCTACAGGCATCAATAAATATTGCACCGTTTTCAAGTCGTTGCTGGTCTGACAAGCCCGACTTGTTTTTTTTACTTATCGCGGGCACAGCTGTTTCCGTGGTGGTTTTACATGATACAAGCACTGCAAGTATAAGTACTGTAACTAATAATATACTTTTTCTTTTCATTGTATTACTCAGTTGGTTCTGCAGAACGGAAAATGCTTGTATAATCACCTATGCTTACCTGGTCAATATCTCCCCTGTAAACTACATTATTCCCTATCATTGAATTTTGAATGTTGGAATTGGATATGCCTGACTGCGATTCAATAATACTGTTTGTTATCAACGAATGTCTGATAATTGTGTTGTTTTCGATAGACACATATGGACCAACAATGGAATTACTGATTTCTACATTTTTACCGATATAACAGGGCGGGATGATTAAAGAATTTTTGTTCAGAAATGAATCATCAATTAATTTTGAATTTTTATTGAATTCAAGTATCCGCTGATTGGTATGGAGGGTTGCATCCTTATTACCGCAATCAAGCCATTCCGATACGGTTTCCGTACTGAAACGGCATCCGTTCTTCATCATATTTTGTAATACATCTGTAAGCTGGTATTCACCATTGACCATTCGTTTATTGCTTATCAGCAAACTGATTTCATTCTTTAAGAGAGTTGCATCCTTAAAATAATATATCCCGATTATCGCCTGATCCGATACAAACATTTGCGGTTTCTCGGCAAAGCTTGTAATTATATTATTTACATCTGTAATGACCACACCAAATAATGACGGATTAACTACTTTATGTGTCCAGATAATAGCATCCTTTGCTTCTTCAAGCCGGAAATCAGCTTTGAAAAGAGTATCGGCAAAAGCAATGATTACTTTACCTGAAAGCGATTTTTCTGCACACATCACGGCGTGAGCAGTTCCAAGGGGAACATCCTGATGAAAAATCCTGCCTTTTGCTCCCGTTTTTTCAGCAATGAGTACAAGGCTGTTTTCTACGTCTTTACCAAAATCACCCACAACAAACGAAATTTCTTCAACCTTCTCATTGCAGACGTTAACGATGTCTTCAACAAGCCTTTGCACAATAGGTTTACCGGCTATACGTATAAGAGGTTTAGGAACGGTAAGTGTATGCGGACGCATACGTTTTCCCATACCTGCCATTGGAATAATGATCTTCATTCTGTTTGTTTATTTTGAAATTATTTTTCATTCAATACTTCGCCATTCTTATAAATGACGGTTTTTTTTAAACTGCCGTCATTATTCCAGTAAGTCCAGCTCCCGTCTTCATTACAATTGATAAAATTTCCTTCACTTTCTTTATTCCCGTTCGTGTAATAATATGTACTTACCCCGTTTCTATAATCACCTTTGTAAAGTTCCCGGCTTTTAATTTTTCCGTCATCATAAAAATGAAGTACCAATCCTTCATATTTTCCATCTTTATAACTTGATTCTGAAATTTTTATTCCATTCCTGTTCCAGGTAATTTCTTTTCCGTTCAGTTTACCTTCCTTATAGGCCGACTCGAACGATTTATGTGTTGCATCGATCCATGAGATGCAATTGCCTGTAAATGGCTTTTCGGTGCCTTTTTTGAATGCAATACCATCTTTTTCCTCTATATCTTTACAATCTGTTTTTTGTGCTTTAAGGCAGAATCCGGAAATAATGATAAAAATACCGATAAGTATGTTTTTCATGTTGTTCTTATTTTGTTCCTGTATGTCTGAAACCGCCGGTGCCCCTTTCTGTTTGCTTCAGCTCTTCCACCTGCATCCATTATGATTTTCATTCTGTAAAAGGGATTTGAACAAAAATAGTCATTATTTGATGAGCTTCTGAAAATTTTTCTTTTCAAAACCAAATAAAACGAGGACATAAATAAGCATGAATACCGTTCCCACAGATATTCTCCACGCAAAAGTGGGAAGATTCAGAAATTTGTGCAACAGGAACAATCCGACAGCCAGTACCATATAACCGCAAATTGCTTTCAGGTTATATTCAACCCTGTAGTATTTCTGCCCGATGATGAAGGAAACAACCATCATAGAAAGATAACAGATGAACGTAGCCCAAGCCGAACCCATATATCCGATAAGAGGAATTAGCAGGTAATTGAGTATCAGAGTTAAAATGGCGCCAAATATCGAAATATAAGCGCCGAAGCGGGTTTGGTTGGTCAGCTTGTACCAAATGGACAGGTTATAAAACATCCCGATGAACATATTAGCAAGCAGAAGTATTGGAACAACCTTTAGTCCTTCATAATAATCCCTGTCAACAAAATGTTTGACAATATCCATGTAAAGCATAATTACAAGAAAAATGAGGGAACACGCTATGACAAAGTACTTCATCACCTGGGCATACATGTGCTTTGCATTGATTTCTTTTGCCTGGGAAAAGAAAAACGGTTCTGCCGCATATTTAAATGCCTGGATAAAGATGGTCATCATGATTGAAATCTTATAACAGGCACTGTAAATACCAACCTGCTTCATGGCAATATCCTGGGGAGAAAGATATTTGAGAAATATTCTGTCCATGGTTTCGTTCACTATGCCTGCTAGGCCGAATATCAATAAAGGAAAAGCATACCACAACATTTTTTTCAGAAGCTTCAGATCGATTCTCAGATTAATATCTATCATTTCAGGTAAAAGCAGTATCAAAGTTGCAATGCTTGCTAAAAGATTAGCGACAAAAATATAACCGACTCCAACGCTTTTATCGTAAAATGCAGAAATAAATCCGGTTAATATCTGATGTTTGAGAAATAACGGGCAAATGACAAGGAAAAACACATTGAACCCGATATTCGTAAAAATATTGATCATTTTGATCAGGGCGAACCGTTTGGCTTTATTCTGAGCCCGTAGTCTGGCAAAAGGGATGGTTGTCAGGGCATCAAAAGCAATTACGATTGAAAACCAGATAATATATTCTTTATGGTCGGGGTGAAGGATAATATTGGCAAGAGGCTGGGCAAAGATGACAGTGAGCAGTATAAATACCGAGGAAGTTGTAAGCAGGGATGCAAGTGCGCCGGAAAACACTTTTTTCTTATCCGTCTCCTGTTCAGTAAAACGAAAAAAAGCCGTTTCCATTCCATAGGTCAGAATTACGATAAGCAGGGAAACATAAGCGTACATTTCGCCAACAACTCCGTATTGTTCAGGGGCGAAAATCCGGACATGAAGTGGAACCAACAGGTAATTCAGCAAACGGCCGATAATAGTCGTTGAACCGTAGATTGCCGTTTGCCCTGCAAGGCGCTTTAATGGATTCAATGAGGCTTTAATATTAGTAATGAAAACACAAAATTAATGATAATATTGTAAATTTTGCTAAATGCGACAAAAGGTAAAGATCCTGAGATATAGCCGTTATAATCCTTCAAGGATTTTGTATATAAATAAATCGATATGTGATTAATAATACCTTATTTAACCTGCAGAACTAATGTATATTCAAGATTATCAGTATTGTACAATATTGAGTTCGGAAACTGCCGATTCCGAAATTACAATGACCTTATTCGTACTCTTCTTAAAGTCGGGGGTTAAAAAAAGTCCGTCTCCTGTTTTTATAAAACCGTCCAGGCCTTTTTTTGTTAAAGCGCCTTTATTGTGAAATTCACAGCCTGATTCTTTGGGGATTTCAATGGTGATTGACGTTACTCCCGATTTAAGGCTGATGTTTGTAAGCGGATAAAGTTTCCCGATCCGGATGCTCAGCTTCGAGGCGCCGCCTTCAAATTGAACAGTACTAACCTTAAGCCCGGTAAAATCAGCGTTTATTTCTGCAGCGCCGGATTTCATATTAATGTCCCATAAGGGATTTGGATTCAGGTGTATTATTGCCTCGTTTTTACCTGTTCCGAAAGAAAATTCTTTATCTTTCATGTTCAGGTTGATAATCCTTACACTGTCCTCATCAAGGCTGGTAAGGGAAAAATTACCGATATTTCCTTCCCTGTTGAAGTCAATCAGGTCAGCGCTAAGGCTGTCAATGTTAAATTCACCGGCTGCTGCATCAAACTCAAGCCTTGCCCTTGTAATATTACTGTCGAAAGGAAGATTCATTTTCTGTATCCGGCATTCTTTGTTAAATACAACTTGCTTATGCCTGCAGAAAAAGGAATTCCCGGAACCCCCTGTATAAATAACAATAATAAATGCCGCCACCGTTATAACAAGTGAAATAACCAGCTTTGCCCACTCTTTAACAGGTAGTAGGGATATTCCCCATATAACTATTATAAGCGGCCATAATGAGATTACCATGTGCCAGTTGAAACTGACGATGCCGAAGTTTCTCAGTGCGAACATCAGGCCAATAAATATAAGCACGATACCCCAGGTGATTCTTTTGTAAGTCATAAAGAATAAATTTACTGATGAATTATTTTTTCCTGGTAAAGGAGCCGATTAAAATCCCGAGCCCGATCACGATCAGGATAACAGGCCACAGATCGCCAAAATCAATTTCGGGAATAAGCCTGTTAATCAGGAAGATTACCCCAATGGTAATAAGTACCAGCCCACCGATCAGGCCGTCGTGCCTTTTCTTTTTGTATTTATTATTTTCAACAGGAGGCGTTTCAGGCTTTGCGGTATTTTCATCAGCGGGCCTTTCCGCCTGGGCATCCTGTGCAAAGTTGTTCATGACAATAACCGGATTTGAGGGGATAACAATCCATAAAATAATGTAAATCAAAAACCCTCCTCCACCGAAAACGGTAGCTAAAACAAATAAAACCCTGACCAATACCGGATCTGTTCCGAAATGTTCGGCCAATCCTCCTGCTACACCACCGATTACCCTATTGGTGTTACTTCTGTATAATCTTTTATATTCCATAACTTAAATTTTAATTATAAACGGTTTTAATATATCAAAATTACAAATTCTGAAATAATTATGATATTACTTTGTATAAATACGTAAAAGATTATTAAGTTTTTATAAACGAAAAAGGTTTATAGTGTCTTTTAACCTAATTTTGTTATATCATATCATCAGCTAATGAACAGGAGAGTATTATTCGCAGACAGACCTCATCCGGTACTGGAAGAACGACTGACTAAAGCCGGTTTCATTTGCGGGTATTTTAAGGGGGACAGCATTAAAGAACTGGAGGCAATAATAGCTGAGTATGGAGGTATTATTGTAAGAAGCCGGACAAAGTTGACTGCGGATATCCTTGATATGGCAAAAGAATTACGGTTTATCGGCCGTCTGGGTTCAGGTATGGAAAATATTGATACAGAATATGCTGCAACAAAGAACATCATTTGTCTGAGTTCACCGGAAGGCAACAGCAATGCTGTCGGCGAACATGCCCTGGGAATGCTGCTTGCTTTAATTAATCACATACATACTTCTGACCGGGAGGTAAGGAATGGGTTATGGCAGAGGGAAGCGAACAGGGGAATGGAATTAAGAGGCAAAACCATCGGGATTATCGGATTCGGAAATACCGGGCCGGCTTTTGCCCGCTGCTTATCGGGTTTTGGGATGCACATCCTGGTTTATGATAAATATAAATCCGGTTTTGAGATTGATTACATTTCAGAATGCGGAATGCGACAAATTTATGAAGAAGCCGATATCCTGAGTTTTCACGTTCCTTTGACCAATGAAACTCATTACCTTCTGGACGGCAACTATCTGGATCAATTCAAAAAGAACATATTTATTATCAACACCTCAAGGGGTGAAGTAGTTAATACCGGATCCCTTGTAAAAAACCTCCGCAAAGGAAAAGTGCTTGGGGCAGCATTGGATGTGATTGAATACGAAAACCTTCTGTCTGAATCTTTCAACGGTGAAAAAGCGGATGAAAATTTCCGTTATCTGGCTTCTCAGCCCAATGTAATCCTTACACCTCACATTGCAGGTGTGACGTTTGAATCACATTTCAAGTTAGCTGCTGTTCTGGCAGATAAAATTATAATTGCATTTAGTAAAGAAATGTAATAACTTTACTTTTATTTCCCTCAAAGAATGGAAAATAAATATTTTCAAGCATTATGAATTACAAGCTGGAAGACTTAATAGATATTCCTTTGTTTCAGAATTTGCAGGAGAAACTGAATGTTATTTATTCATTTCCTTCTGCCATTATTGATAATGATGGTAAGATTCTTACGGCTGTGGCATGGCAGGACATATGCACAAAATTTCACAGGATAAATACTGAATGCGAAAAAGAATGCATCAAGAGTGACCGGTACATTTTACAACATATCAGTGAAGCCAATCCAGCTGTTAGCTATCAGTGTCCCCATGGGTTGATTGACAATGCAACACCCATCATTATTGACGGTAAACATTTGGGTAATTTTTTTACCGGGCAGTTTTTTCTTGAAAAACCTGACCCGGAATTCTTTAAGGAACAGGCTAAAAAATACGGTTTTAATGAAAAAGAATATTTGCAGGCAGTAGAAAAAGTGCCGGTCTGGAGTAAGGAAAAATTGTTCCAATATCTGGATTTTATTAAAGGATTTATCGAAATAATTGCCGGTATTGGGCTTAGACAGTTAAAAGAAATAGAATCAAACAAAGTATTAAAAGAGAAAGAAAGGAGACATCAGGTCATATTGCAAACGGCTATGGATGGTTTCTGGGTGGCAGATATGCAGGGCAGACTGCTTGAAGTAAATGATGCCTATTGCCGGATGAGCGGATACACCCGGCAGGAACTTTTAAATATGAATATTTCCGATATTGAAGTTCTTGAATCATCCGAAGATACAATCGCTCACATTAACAGGATTATTAAGACAGTAGAAGACCGTTTTGAGTCGCGGCACCGCCGAAAAGACGGAAACATTATTGACGTTGAAATGAGCGTTCAATACCAGCCTGTAATCGGTGAAAGTTTAATCGGGTTTATTCGCGATATCACTAAACGCAAACAAGCAGAATCGGTTATAAAAAAAAGCGAAAATGAACTCAAAGAAAGCGAGAAAAAGTTCAGGCTTCTAACAGAAAAATCTTCTACCGGCATCTACGTTATGCAGGATGAAAAAATCGCCTATGTTAACCCAAGCATTGCAGAAAGTTATGGCTTCTCATCCGAAGAAATGATTAATAATCTCAGTCTTGAAGAACTGATCCATCCTGACGATTACCAGACCTTGATGCGAAAATATAAAGAAAGGTTTGAAGGTAAATCTGAAACGGGAAGAGAAAGTGACACCTATAGAGGAATAAGGAAGAATGGCTCCATTGTCTTCTTTGAAGTATATGGCATGGTCATAAACTACCGGGGAAGACCTGCTATTATGGGAACCATGATCGATATCACAGAACGTAAATTGGCAGAAGAAGCTCTGCAGGCAAAAATGGATGAGTTGCTACGGTTCCGGAAAATAACAGTAGGACGGGAACTTGCTATGATTGAATTAAAAAAGGAAGTAAATGAACTTCTTAAAAAATCGGGCCAGGAAGAAAAATACAGAATAGTCGGATGAGTAAAATTAATACAAAGATTGCTGATCTCCTGCTTCAGATGCATGGTATTGATGTTTCCGGATTCGATGAGACTTTTCTATACAAATCTGTTCAGAAAAAAATCACAGAAACTCATTGCAAGTCGGAAGATGAATATTATACCTTACTGGAGCAAAACGAAAAAGAAGCTCACCATTTTCTAAATTCACTCAGGATCTCATACAGCGAGTTTTTTCGCAACCCGCTTACTTATTCTGTACTGGAACGAATTGTTTTGCCCTCGATAGTGTCGGGAAAACAAAACGCCAAAAGGAAGGAAATCCGTATCTGGTCTGCGGCATGTGCTTCCGGTCAGGAACCATACAGTCTGGCTATGCTGCTTGAAGAAATGAAAAATACGGACTGCAATATATGCAACTACCGGATTTTTGCCACTGATCAATCCGAACTCATGCTAAGTGAAGCACGAACCGGCAGTTATCCGGCCGATGCATTAAATAACATTAGCATGAAGCGGGTTAAGCAATGGTTCATTAAGAACGGGGAATCCTACACTGTAAAACCGGAATTAAAGAAAAACATTGAGTTTTCCGTATTCGATTTATTCAATGAGACGTTAGCCTGCCCCCCTTCAAGTATATTTGGCGACTTCGACCTGGTGATATTTGCCAACCTTTTATTTTATTATAAAAACGAGTACCGGGAAAAAATTCTTAAAAAAACATACAGCAGCCTGGCAAGAGGAGGCTTTCTGATTACCGGCGAAACGGAACGGGAGATTCTAATTAGAAAAAACTACCGCGAAGTCTTTCCGCAATCGGCAATATTTCACATTTAATAAAAAAATAAAAAACGGAACGCGGATAAAACGGATCCAAAGTCACACGGATAATAAGAATAGAGATTTTTGAAAATAAACAATCAAAAAATTCTTTCATTATGGAATTACTGCATAAAGAGCTAACAGACAGGATACTAAAAGTTTTTTTTGATGTTTATAATGAACTTGGTTATGGCTTTCTGGAAAAAGTGTATCAGAATGCTTTATTTATTGAATTAAAAGCCCGCGGATTTCAGGTGGAAGCCCAGAAGCAGATTAAAGTGTTTTACAAAGGCAATGAAGTTGGTGAGTATTATGCTGATTTGGTTGTTAATGAATTGGTTATTTTAGAGTTGAAAGCTGCAGAATACCTGACAAAGGAATTTGAATGGCAGTTAATTAATTACCTTAGGGGTACTGTAATGGAAGTGGGATTATTGTTAAATTTCGGTAAAAAGCCGGAATTTATTCGTAAAGTATATGAAAATACGAGAAAAAATATACGTTAATTTGTAAAAAGTATTGAGAATGAAACAAATAATAAATATAGAGATATAAAAATGAACCGTGGATAATACAGATTAGAATCTTCGAAAATCAGCGTTTGGAAATCAGTTTTATCAGCGTTCAATTAATTAAAACACTATGAAAATAAACGATCTTAAAATAAAAACACAGCTCAGGATTGGCATTGTTGCCATTCTGCTGCTGGTAATCGTGCTGGGTTACGTTTCATACCGGCAGTCAGATCAAATCCATCAGCAAACGGAAACCATGTATCAGCATCCGCTTAAGACCCGGAGAATACTTGGAGAAATTACAGATAATGTATTATGCATGCGGGTAAACATGAGAGATTTCCTGTTGCTGAATGATGCAAAAGCACGGCAAACGGTTCTGAACGACATCGCCATTAACCAGGCCAATGTCCAGATGGGAATAGAACAACTCTATTTAGCTTACCTTGGACCCCGCACTGATATTGATCATTTTTACAGGGAATACACAAAGTGGCGTTCTATCCGCGACGAAACTGTCCGTATCGTAAGTGCAGGCCGCCTTGAGGAAGGGAAGCTACGCCATGTCCCCGGGGGAATAGCCCCCACTCAGGCAATAAACGTATTGAAAGCCCTCCAGAAAATAAGTGACTTTGCGGAATCAAAAGGAGATTTGCTGTACGAAAATTCAGTAGCATTGCAAAAATCACTAAACAGGCAGTTATTTTTGCTGGCTGCTGTCATTTTATTGCTTTCTTTCCTGATAAATTATATCTTATACAGAAATATAAGAACACCGTTAATTGAGCTCCATCGTGCCACACAGAGTTTTCAGGAAGGCAATATGGACACCCGCAGTTCTTATCATTCAAAAAATGAGTTTGGTGTTTTATCCGCGTCTTTTAATGCCCTTGCTGAGAACATCCAGGTAAAGAAGGATCTGGACGAAAAGTTTACAAGCCTTGCCACGTTTATGATGAGTGAATATGACACCAGAAATTTCTTTCATACAACACTCAATATTTTAGCATCATATACAAATTCACAATTGGCAGCGATTTACCTGTTAAGCTCCGATAAAAAGACTTTTAACCATTTCGAATCTACAGGCGTTGATGATAACGCCAGAAAATCATTTGCCGCTGACAGTTTCGAAGGGGAATTCGGCTCTGCCCTTTCCTTACGTCAGGTACAACATATTAAAAATAT
>Ga0247841_10010135_pt1 | contig 12925 bp, 11 predicted proteins | sample LaCruzMarch2015__2_FD_192410 | JGI IMG/M metagenome (GOLD analysis project Ga0247841, IMG submission 192410) | Freshwater microbial communities from meromictic Lake La Cruz, Castile-La Mancha, Spain - LaCruzMarch2015_18m | ecosystem: Environmental > Aquatic > Freshwater > Lake | place: Spain... | reverse complement strand
ACCGGCGGCCTTCCCTACTTCGGCGGGCCGGGGAATAATTATTCTCTCCATGCTATTGCCGCCATGACGGACAAGATTCGCATCAACCCCGAATTGAAAGCCATGCTAACCGCCAATGGCTGGTATAACTCCAAGCAATCCGTTGGGATCTATGGAGCGACGCCGCCCCGCAGTCAGTGGGAATATCGCGACGACAGCTCCGTACAGAGGGAAATCGAGAGGCAGGAACTGCCGCTGCCGGTGGAGAAAGCAGGCGGGGATCTTACCATCGAGGCATATATGATTCGTCATGACGCCGCCGGCGCTCCGGAACGGGGAACCGTAATCGGCCGGCTTGCCGACGGGCGACGGGCACTGGCCGACATTGATGCCGCCCCGGAAGATCTGGACCTTATGGAAAGGACAGAGATGGTGGGCAAAACAGCCAAGGTCGGATATGATCATGGGCTGAGAAAAAATATGATAACAGAACCCCCTATCATTTGACATATTGGAGTATTTGTGAGATGTATCAAAACAGACGCACATGACCTTAACACATCAGGAGAAAATATGACGTCTGCCATCGCCCCTCGCTCCGCTCCCACAACGCACCTTTTAGACAACCATCGTTTAGCGGTAACTGCTTATGCTCTCTGAAGAAGAAATCCAGGAAAGGGCGAAATACTGTTATCTTGTTTTTTTCCAGTTAAGCTGCCTCCAGGAACAGGTGCTGTCCGCTCCCGCCCACTACCTGAGTGTTCTTGAAAAATCATCGTTGGGCTTGAGCGAAGACGAATTCATTCGGGTAACAATGGAAGAGGAATTCCGCATGGAAAGTCCTGACTGTGGTCTCACCTATCTTATCACACTTTACGAAGGCTTTGCCCATGCCTATTGTGAAGTTATCGAAAAACAACTCACCGGCATCCGCGATGAAATTCCCCCGGATTACCTTAAAAAGCTGGCAGCAGAAATGAACCTCCCGGAAAAGGAATGCATAATCCGGAAGCCGAGGACCAAGAGGAAACAAAAAATAGAGGCAGCCTAAAGATGATGACCTCGTAAAAAGTCGTCACCCCGGCGAAAGCCGGGGTCCAGTGTTCTTGTAACACCTTGTAATTTCTGGATTCCGGTTTTTACCGGAATGACGATTCTTGGGCATTTTCGAATTTTTACGAGCACGTCAAAGATTATGATTTCTGAATTCTTAGTTAGTAATAATTTTTTTATGTATTTCTTCTTGACACTTAAGACCGGATTAAATATAGGTTAAGAGGTTTTTGTCGTTTCAGATATTCTAACCATCTTCCATATGTCTTTAATTATACAGATTTTTTAAGTGTCACCGGAAAACGAAGATCGTCCCAGAAGGGTTTAAAAATTCTTTTTGAGAGGAGGTGAAACAGAAAGGGGGGTTTTTATCTCATTATTATTTTTTTATGTAAGGGGTTAATTAATAACAAAAGGAGGTAGTTATGGCAAGAATTCGTGGGAAGTCTAAAACCGCTGAAATCTTGACCCTCGAAGCAGCGGTCAAGAAATACGCGCTAAACGGAATTCAAATCGCATTCAGTGGCTTTACGGGGTTTAACAGGAATCCGGTGGCCTTCGCCTGGGAAATGGCAAGACAGGGTGTTAAGGATCTTCATTGTATCGATAGACACGGCAGTTGCTGCACCTGGTTGCTTAATGCCGTCAACGCCCTGAGCGTCTATGAAACAGACTGGATGGGCTGGGGCGAAATGGCCGGCAAACTCGATGTCAATCTCAACCGGAACTATAAAGAAGGCAAAATGATTCTTGAGGATTATTCCCATGGCGCCATGGCCATGAGATTTCTCGCCGGCGCCATTGGTGCACCCTTCATTCCCTATTATGCACCTTTGGGATCAGACCTTTATAGCGAAAAATACGACGCCTTGGGGAAGGCCGGCAAGAGAGACGGCAAGATAGCCAACATCCCCAAAAAGAAATTCATCCAGATGACTGAACCCTTCTGGGGTGACGGTGAATGCATCCTCCTGCCTGCAGCGCGACCAGATCTGGCCGTCATTCATGTCGCCCAGGTTGGTGACAAGGGCACGGCCACTTGGCGCGGCGTCGGCACCATAGATAAGGAACTCTCCTTTGCCTGCGAAAAGGTCGTCATCGTCGCCGAGGAAATCGTTCCCGAATCGGAAATGAGGAAATACCCGGAAGCAAATCAGATCCCCTTTTTCACCGTGGACGCCATCGTGGAGTGTCCCTGGGGCGCTTTCCCGAGTTCGGTGCCCTTCTACTATGACTACGACGCCCCCTTCATGAGAATCATGGATGCGGCTTCGCGCAACACCGATGACCTCAAGAAATTCATGGATGAGTGGGTATTTGGTCCGGCAAACTGGGAAGAGTTCCTTATCAAGTTGGGGGCCAAAAAGCTTCTCGATCTGAAGGCGGAAAGCACCGGTTACAGCACCCGCATGATGAGAGGCAAGAAACCCGCACCCCGGATGAAGATGCCCTTGTCCGTGGCAATGAGCGGTTACTAAGAGAAAGGGGGGAAAATATATATGGCACAATCAATGGAAGAATTGATGGAACTTATCGACAAGATTCCCGATACAGCAGCTAAACCGGGAGAATTCATCCTGCCGGAACTCATGGCAATCGCCATTGCCCACGAGGTTCGCAACGACGACGTCGTCTTTGCAGGTACCGGGCTCCCGATGGTAGGGATTATGACGGCGAACTTCACTACTGCCCCTAAGGCCCTGCTGATCTATGAATCCGGCATCTGCGACGGCAAGACAATGCATGTCCCCATGTCCGTCGGGGATCAGCGGGCGGCCAACATGAGTTCAACCCTGGGCGGCCTCGTTGACACCTTCGGGTATTATCTCCAGCAGGGCTTTGTCACCCTGGGCTTCCTCGGCGGCGCGGCTATCGACAAATTCGGCGGCGTCAACGTCACCTCCATCGGCGACTATTACAATCCGTCCCACCGGTTCACCGGTTCGGGCGGCAACTCCGACATCGGCACCCTTGCTCATCGCGTGGCGTACATCATCCTCCAGGAAAAACGCCGCTTCGTCGAGAGGAATGACTACACCACCACCCCTGGCTGGTGGTGCTGGGATCACAAAACCAACGAGTGGAAACCCAAGAAAGAGGTCTGGAAAGGCACTCCTTATGCAAACTCCGGCCCCTGCGGCGTCGTGACCAACATGGGCGTCTATCGCTTCGATGACAATGGAGAAATCTATTTAGAAACGCACCATCCTGGCGTCACAGTGGAACAGGTGAAGGAAAATTGCGGCTTCGACCTCAACGTATCGAAAATAACCGGCGAGACACCCCACCCGACCTATCGGGAACTGTTCGTCCTCCGGGAATTCGTGGATCCGGAACTGATCTTCCTGCCGGCTAAAACTCCTTATACGCCTGACATCCAGGCCATCATCGACAAGGGTTAACGACATACCACCGAAAAGAGGGGAAGCATGCTTCCCCTCTTTTCACTTTATCTTTATTATAAATATGGAAATTACCCATCTGTTCAAGGGACAGATGGTGTGAATAAACACTATCAGGAAGGGGAGAAGATGCAATGAACTTAGATTTAACTGAAGACCAAAAGATGATTCAGGATACGGCCAGGAATTTTGCCAAATCAGAATTGGAACCCGTTGCCGCCAAGCTCGATGAGGAGGGAGATCGCGAAACCTTCCTGAAAAACCTCAAAAAGCTGGCTGAACTGGGACTTATGGGGATTGCCGTAAAAGGGGAATACGGCGGTTCGGAAGCGGGGGCCGTGGCCTTCAGCCTCGCCATTACGGAAATCGCCCGGGCCTGCGCCTCCACAGCGGTGACCACATCGGTGAACAACATGGTCTGTGAGGTTATCCAGGCCATCGGTTCGGAAGAACAGAAAAAGGCTTATATCCCCAAGATTTGCTCGGGCGAGTACCCCGCCGGCGGCTTCGGCTTGACGGAAACGACAGCCGGTTCCGACCCCGCCGGAATGCGCTGCTCCGCCGTGTTGGACGGCAATGAGTGGGTCTTGAACGGCAACAAGATCTTCATCACCAGCGCCGAATACGCCGGGGTGTTCGTTGTCTGGGCAGTAACGGACAAAGCGGCCCCCAAGGGCAAGGGGATCAGTTGCTTCCTCGTCGAAAACGGTCTCCCGGGATTCATTGTCGGCCGGGCGGAACATAAGATGGGACAGCACGCTTCGGCAACGAATGAACTGGTCTTTGAAGATTGCCGTATTCCCAAGACCGCCATGATGGGCAAACCAAACGACGGTTTCCGGACTGCCGTAGGCGAACTGGCCGGTGGTCGCATCGGTATCGGCTCTCTGGGCCTGGGCTGCGGACTGGCCGCAATCGAGTATGCCGCCAAGTATGCCATCGAAAGAAAGCAGTTTGATCAATCCATCACGAACTTCCAGGCTATCCAGTGGATGATCGCCGAATCCTACACGGAACTGGAAGCGGCAAGGCTGCTCCTGATGAGCGCCGCCTACCAGAAAGAAAACGGCAGATTCTTTGCCCGTCAGGCCTCGATGGCCAAATACTTCGCCACGGAAGCAGCGGAGCGGGCCTGTTATAACGCCATCCAGATCCTCGGTGGATATGGCTACACGAAGGAATTCCCAGTAGAACGTTACGCAAGAGACGTCCGGATCACCTCCATCTATGAAGGGACAAACCAGATTCAGCGCGTAATTATCGCCCGGGACATCCTGAGCAAACTGAAATAGCGGCAAATACCAACCCCATCCCCACCCCAACCCTCCCCTTGAAGGGGAGGGAGAAGGATAAATTGGGGACGGTTCTATTTTCCATAAAAACCATGATTTTTTGTAGTAAGCGACGCCCCTGCCCTTCTGATAAAGGGGCCGGGGCGTTTTTGAATTGTTCAATTTTAAGGAGGGAATAGTAATGGATTGCGAAACGATCATCAAAGACCAATCTCATAACGGTGTAGGGATTCTGACCCTCAACCGTCCCGATAAACGCAATGCCATTTCAATTATAATGCGGCGGGAAATCTCGGCTTGTCTGAAGGAATGGAAAGAAGATCCTGCCATCCGGATTCTCATCCTGACCGGCGCCGGAAGCACCTTCACCGCCGGCTTCGACCTCAGTGAATTCAATAAACCGGAACTTCTACACCAACTCTATCAGACATCCTCTGAATATCACCGGGATATCTGGTATTTTCCCAAACCGATTATCGCCGCCATAAATGGCCCCGCCCTGGCGGGGGGCTTCGACCTGGCCAAGCTCTGTGACATTCGTATCTGCACTCCCGAAGCCCGTTTCGGCCATCCGGAAATAAAGTTCGGCGCCCCAACCTTGTTTACACCTCTGAAATGGATCGTCGGCGCCGGCCTGGCCAGAGATTTATGCCTCTCCGGACGGATCATCGACGCTACAGAGGCCCACCGGATTGGCCTGGCAAATGAATTGGTGGATACAACCAAATTAGTGGGGCGCGCCCTGGAAGCAGCAGGAAAGATCATGGAGGCCCCTCAGGAAGCCCTTGAACAGACCAAGCGCTTCTTTCTCGATAACGCCGACCTTGGCTTTGAGGAGTCTTTCTCCATAGAACACGACAAGGGCTTTCAGGAGTTTCTCCTCAAACGGGCAGCGGCGGCCCTGCAACAGGCGAAAGCCTGAGCACATACTGTCCTCCCGGTCAACGGAAGCAGCGTTTGATACCACATCGGCTTATCTTGCCATTTGCATCAGGTTGCAGAAGAAACGTTCATGACGGTGTCCCGACACAAAGGGGGATGAAAATATATTTCTCCCCCTTCAAGGGGGAGATCAAGAGGGGGATGGGGTAATTTGATAAGCCCATCCCCACCCCCGTATCAAGTACGGGGCAGGCTCTAACCCTCCCCTTGAAAGGGAGGGAGTTGGGAGGAGAGCAAACCTTGTTCCTCCCCCTTCAAGGGGGAGGTTAGGAGGGGGATGGGGTGCAAATCAGCAGGGAGAAAACATTTTGATCAATGAATTCAATCATTAAGAGGTACATTTTCAGGTGAAATCAATCTTTGTCTTTGCCCTTACCTTTTCCTTTTCCTTTTCCTTTTCCCGAACCTTGCCCGGCGCCCTTTCCCATATTGTCGCCATATAAATCCTGGCCCCTTTTCAGGGCATGAAACTCTGCTGATCCAGGTTTGATACCCAGACTCTTTGCCAGGGCGCCCCAGCCTTTTTTCTTCCCCGTCTTGAATTTTTCGGCAACATATTCAGGCGGTTTGTTTGACATTTCGCCTAACCGCAGACACATATATGCATCAGCCGGTTTGGAGAAATTGCTGACAACGGCATCAATCCGGGCATCACCGATCTGAAAGCGCGTGGCGAGCCTGGCCTTGAACCCTGAGGGGTCCGCCTGGGCCTGGACATTGAAACCAGGCATCCAATCGAAATCGCCGGAGAGTGCCGGCGAGGAAACAAGCAAAAGTATAGCTGCCGCAAGAATTATGATCTTTGCGAATCTCATAATCTCCTCCTTGTGATGTTTTTATAGACAACAAGACTCTGTCACCGGGAATTACATTAGAACCTCAATCAAATTACCATAAAAATAAATCCTTTGTTAAAAAATGCCGCTCTTCATCAAATCTTCCATTCGCTTTTTTAGCCCTTCCCGCTCATCAGCTAATCCGACCGGAGGCCTTGCGCAATACCAGGCATCATAAGCAGGTGGTCGCTGTCCCTGGATCAGAGATTCAAGCAAAGAAAACTCATAATAGACCCTGCGGACGCTAAAGAGAGGATCATCACTATAGATGAGGCGTGCCATGGCCCTGGCCAGATCGCAGACCTGAAGGACCCGGTCCATATCCATTCCCGTATAGGATTCAAAATAGTAAACGCCTCCTGATTCCCTCCATTTGCCATCCTTCTCCAGTTCTTCCTTCACGGGCGTTCCCGGGAAAGGAATCAGGCATTCCGTGTAGGCGATTTCGGCTCCGTTTTCGAATATTTCCTTGGCCAGGCGGATGGTCTTCAGCATCGTTTCGACAGTGTCCCAGGGACCGAAAAGGATGAAGTTTACTACGGGCATGAGGTTCTGCTCGATGCAGTAGGATACGCCGCGCCTCAAATCTCCCGTTACCATGCCCTTTCCATAGCGGTCCAGTATTTCCTGAGCGCCCGATTCCGCCCCCACATAGACGGCCTTGAAACCCGCCTCGCTCAGCCACTGAGCCATGACCGGTTGGCGGCAGAAATCATCTATCCGCCCCTGGACATAAAATTCGGTACCATGAGACAGTCCTTCCTGAATCATCATCCCACAGATCTCCCGGACGCGACGGGGATGAAAGGTGAAGTTATCATCGGTGAACATGATACGTTTCGCACCGGCGAATCGCAAGGACCGAATCTCTGCCAATATTTTCTCCTGCGGTACCTGACGGACAACGCCCTCATAGAGGCTTTGGATCGAACAGAAACGACAGTTATGGTAACAGCCACGGCTCGAAGAAAGGCTACGGGTCCTATAGTTCAGGTTGTCCAGAATTTGGAAAGCAGGTGAAGGCAAGGCCCCCAAATCCTTCCGCAGGGGCCGGTCCGGATTACACAAAATTGAATGATTCTTACGGTAACTGATTCCGGCTATCTTTCCCAGACCAGCCATCGCAAATTTACTTTCCATGAGTTCCCGGAGGGCTTCCTCCCCTTCGCCCCGGACGACCACATCCACCTCCTCATATTCACTGAGAATCTCCTCGTGAAGTACGGTGGCGTGGATACCTCCCAGGACAGTCCTGATGGCGGGATGCGTCTTTTTTGCTGCCCGACACGCGGCTAAAGCAGAGGAGAAACTGCTGGAGAGAGAAGTGAGACCCATGATCCTGGGGTTTCCCCTCTCCAAGGCATCCATCAAAGCTGCCTGGGCTTTCGTCTCGGGACCGATATCCAGATCCACAATAGATACGGAAAGTCCATCGGCAAGGAGAGGCGCCGCCAGGCATTCCAGACTGAGGGGCGATACTTCCGAGGCGCCGTTAAAACGCGGATTGACGAGCAGAATGTCCATGATGAATCCGAAATGTTTTCATATATTTGATGATCAGGGAAATCAGTATTGCCCGGATATCTTTATTTTCTTCAGTTGACATGAGAGGTCCTTCCTGATTTTTCATGAAAGAATGCGAAGGGGAGGGAATGAACAATCTCATTCCCTCCCCGCAACGCACTCGCCTTGTTGGCCGAAAATGATCTTCTAACCTCTGGAACCGAGGCGCAGGCCGCCGTGAATGAAGAACACGTCGCCGGCAAGGGCCTCATTCCGATAAAGCTCTCCGACCAGGGAGGCCACCTCTTCCGGTTCGACCAACCTGCCGATGGGTACATCCGACAATATCTTTTCGAGGGCTTTCTGATCCATACGTTTGACCATTGCGGTTCCTACATAACCGGGGGCAACAGCGACGCAACGGATACGGTCAGACAGGCCGCGCCTGAGGAACTCAGCCGTGATCACCTTGGGCATAACGGACATGGCGGCCTTGGAGGAGGAATAATTGATCTGACCCGCCGTCCCCAGGGAACCCGTCGAGGAGACGAGACAGATCAGTCCTTTGCAGTTGTTGTTGATCATCCGTTCTGCACATTCCCGGACGGTAAGGAATACTCCCGTCAGATTGATATCGATAACCGCCTTGAACTGGTCAAGGGACATCTTTCTATTTACTTTGCCCGTTTCCTTGCTCGTGGCTACCAGCAGGCCGTCTTTGATGATGCCGGCAAAAGGGGCGACCAGGTTGATCTGACCAAAACGTTCAATAGCCGTATCGGCAAGGAGGGCGTTGTCCTCCTCTTTTGTCACGTCACAGACCACGGTAGCTACTTCGCCACCTATCTCTTTCAATTGGGCTTCCGCACCATCCAGAAAAGACTGGGCAATATCGGCGATCACCACCTTGCCGCCATTTTTTACCCAGTATTTCGCGATTTCCAACCCGATTCCCCCACCGCCGCCGGTGATGACGGCTACTGATCCCTTGATCTCCAGCATCTACCTTCTCCTTTCAAATTCAAAAAAGGGAGGGGCTTTTCGCCCCTCCCCACCGCTGTTGCGTCTGATCGAATCAAATAATCCCTTTTCCGGCCAATTCCGCAAGCTTCACCGGTCCATAGCCGAAATATTTCAGGTATATATAACCGTTGTCATAGCCGACGGGACGGCAGGCCCATTTGGTGCGGGGCGGTGTTTCCGTTGATTTCCACTGGGCCTGGGCGCAGACGATGGAGCCATAGACGGGATCCTGCACCGGCGTGAAGACGCCGCGATCCCGCCAAACTTCGTCGTGCATGGCTTCCCAGGGCGGTACGATTTCCGCCACCACCGGGGTAATCGGCGCCAAACGACCCTTCTTGGCGTACTCAATGGACTTCATGGTCAATTCCTGGCTTGTGTATTTCTGCGTTTCCGGATTGATCATGGCCTGATACTTCAACTGCCAATCCTTTTTCATGAAAGGCGCAAGGGTTGTCCACTCTTCCGCCCCCCATTCGTCGTACTTGCCGACGATATCAACAAAGGCCTTCCACATCTCCAGACGCAACCCTCCGAGAAACACTCCGCCGTCTTTCGTCGGATAGAAACCGTAGAGCCAGAGGCAGGTATCGAGGCTCCCGAACCGCTCGTTGATGACCCCCTGATCGGCGTACCAGTGGAGCATATAGTCGTTCAGGCGCTCATAGGCCTCGGGAGTGCTCACGTCGATGGCCTGCCCTTCCCCCGTCATTTCCCGGTAATAAACCGCTCCCAGGATGCCCAAAGCGGCAAAGGTTCCGGAGACGGCCCAGGCGATCCAGGGACCGGCCTTGGTTGACGTGGCGTAAGGCATATCTTCAAGTGTCTTGCCCTCCGGCAACACCTCGCCGGTGGCATACTGAACACCGGAACGGGCCTGGGCCACATTGTCATAATCGTACTGATTCCGCCCGCTTTCCGGACCGAACTGGCCATAGCCGGTAATGGAAGTATAAATCAGGCGGGGATTGATCTTCGCCAATTCTTCATATCCGACGCCCCAGGCGTCCATCTTCCCGGCTGGAAAGGTCTCGATCAGTACATCCGCCGAACCCACAAGGGATTTCAGGATATCCCTGCCCTCCTCCGTCTCCAGATTAAGGGTGATGTGATACTTGTTCCGTCCTTCCTGAATATAGGCCATCCCGGTGCCCCGGTGCATGAAACCGTTAGGCGAATAGCTTCGTACCAGGTCCCCTCCCGGCGCTTCGATACGGATCGTTTCCGCCCCCAGCTCGGCAAGGAGGGAGGAACAGTAAGGTCCCGCCATGCTGCGGGAACTAAGGTCAATTATCGTGAGGTCGTCCAGGGCCTCGGGTTTGTCAAAGTTCTTCGCCGGGTCGTCCAGGGAGCGGATATGATCAGCCCAGTCGGCCCATTTTGGTCTTTTTTGATCTGTCATATAGCTCACCTCCTGATGATATAGCCGGCCTGCCCATCCCAGTCGGATGGAGGTCGTCGTCCCTGCATGTCTTTCCATTTCCCGAGGACACCGTGCAGATAAAGCTCATCTATCTGGGTCTGGTTTCTCCCCAGGATCTTTGCCATAATGAACTCATTGTCAAAACCGACGGGACGGACCGTCCACTTGATCTTGGGCGGCGTCTTGGACATTACAACAGGAAACTCGTGTTCCACATACCGGCCATAAAGAGGATCGTCGATCTCCTTTACGAATCCCCGTTCGCGGCGATGGGGATCTTCATTCATATCCTTGGCGTTGTGGAGGCGCGTGGCGGCAAAACCGAATTCCTTGCCGAGGGATTCGATTTCATCTGCCGACTTAGTACGCGCCCATTCGGCAATGATTTTCAGGATTGCCAGGGCATTTTCGTCCTGCAAGCGGACGGCATGGTCCTGGAAACGGGGGTCGACGGCAAGTTCAGCCTTGCCCATGGCCTTGCAGAGGCCAAGAAATTCATCCGGTCCCGGGGCGGCCAGGGCCGCCAGGAGATTGTCGGCGCAAAGGAAGGTATCGGCGGGACAGATGCACTGATCGCGGTTCCCCGACGGTTCCACGCCTTTTCCCGCCATCTGCTGATAAGGCCATACCCAGTTCATGACCCGCATGATGTTTTCCGTCTGGGACATCTCGATGAACTGTCCTTTCCCCGTCTTCCGGCGATGATGGAGGGCGGCAAGGACGGCCACCTCTCCCATAAGGCCACCGTAGTAATCGCAGATCCAGATGGCCTGCTTCAGGGGCGGACGCTTCGGGAAACTCGACATCCAGGCATACCCGGCAAGGGCCTGCGAAGCCCCATCATTGGAGGGCCGATCCTGTTCGGCGTAGGCGCCCCATTGGCCGAAGCCATTCTTTTCGATATAGATGATGCCGGGATTTACTTTCTTGATGTCCTCGTAACCGATATTCCAGCGGTTAGTCACTGCGGGACGGAGGTTAAATTCGATGATATCCGACTTGGCAGCCAATTCCTTGAAAATCTGCTGCCCCATATCGATATGAAGATCAAGGGCCATGTAGTATTTGTTGGGATTGATGTGCATGAACATGGGTGACTGTTCTTTGTAGAACCAACCGAAGGGATTCAGCGACCGTGTTACATCTCCTGCGGGGGGCAGCTCGATCTTGATCACCTCCGCCCCCATCTCGGCCAGGAAAGACGGCCCGGACGGACCGAAAAGGAGCGTGCAGACCTCGAGGACCCGAATACCCTTCAGTGGGCCGGGCTTGGAAAACTTCTTCTTTACATAATCTTTGAAAACGTCTGGCATAAGGTTCCCTCCTTTAAACCGTGAATCAAAAATGATTATGGTGCGTGATTACATCGCCTTGTCAAACGCCGTTATTCACCTCCTTAATGATAATAATTATGGTTATTAAAACAGAATCTATAGCAGATGATAAATCTCTCCAAATGTAGTTTTTTGTTAACATGATGTCATCCTTGAATCAAGAAATTTCATTACCGGTTATTCGAGACCATTTAACCGGAACATTTCCGATGAAAGCTGATTATTTCAGACAGTAAAAAAGCATCTGATCCCCCTAAATAATATTGACTTTATCCGTGAGAGGAGTGTATTTATTAATCCATAAACAAACGTTTCTGAATCTCATAATCTTTCATCATCCCTGGTTATCATACGGGTGGGTCAATGTTTGAAGTAATCCTTGATATGCCCAGTTGCCTGGATAGGCCCCCTCCGCACGGCGGCATTAGCTACCCCCCCCCCGACATTCTAACTTCTTGTTATTACAAACTATTCTCGTCACTCCACATCTATGATAGTCTATACACTGACACGATGCAGCATGCGTGCCTTTTGTGGTTGAAAACCAATGATCCGAAAGGGCAAGATCGTGACTGAAAAAAAGACCCCTTCAGGACAGGCAGCGGATTCGCGAATAGTTGATGATACAGATATTAGCTTTAATATCGGGAGGATAAGCATGACCAGGAAGAAAAAGGCAACTTTGCAGGAAGATGCGTCGGGACCGGAAAAGGAGCGGGATGGAAAGCTCGATATCAAGTCTATAGAGGCGGCGCCGGACCACTCGTTTCCTACCACGGCGGAGACGGATACTTTCAGCCACGAGCACATGGATTTCCCCATCGTGGGCATCGGCGCCTCCGCCGGCGGGCTGGCGGCCTTCGAGGCCTTCTTTTCCGGAATGCCCGCCGATGTCGATCCGGGTATGGCCTTTGTCCTCGTCCAGCATCTGGCCCCGGATCACAAGAGCATTCTCACCGACCTCATCCGGCGGTACACCCGCATGCAGGTCTCCGAGGTCACGGACGGGATGACGGTCCAGGTAAACTGCGCCTACATCATCCCCCCCAACCGCGACATGGCCTTTCTGAACGGCGCTCTCCAACTGCTGGAACCTGCCTTGCCCCGCGGCCAGCGTCTGCCCATTGACTTCTTTTTT
>Ga0247841_10010134_pt1 | contig 12925 bp, 14 predicted proteins | sample LaCruzMarch2015__2_FD_192410 | JGI IMG/M metagenome (GOLD analysis project Ga0247841, IMG submission 192410) | Freshwater microbial communities from meromictic Lake La Cruz, Castile-La Mancha, Spain - LaCruzMarch2015_18m | ecosystem: Environmental > Aquatic > Freshwater > Lake | place: Spain... | reverse complement strand
TATCATCAATATCCTCGTTGTCAAGATTAGTCGATGTTTCGAGAAGTTTTTTCAGTTCACCCAGATGCTCTTCCTTAAAGACTGAGAGCGCTTCTTCAGCAACCACTTCAATGGCAGACAGGTTAGCCGTTTGGTCGACTTCAACTACTTTAAAGCCAATCTGCTGTTCAAGGCAATCCGACACGGAATGTGCCGGATCTGTGGATATCAGAAGCGTTTTAAAGTTTTGAGCCAATGCAATGGCTGTGGCAATGGCACAACTGGTTTTTCCAACACCGCCTTTTCCGCCGAAAATGATGAGTTTTAGGTCGTTGTTTTCTAAGCCTATCAGTGCCATAACCTTTTATTTTTTTATCCTGATCTCAAGGATGCCGTTGGTGAATTTGTGTTTAAGGTTTGATTTGATCACTTTAACAGGGAGCAGCAATTCTTTTCTGTATGATCTGGTTTTGCTTACGGCTGAAATTTCAAGGATATCCCCTTTCAAGGCGATTTTAATATCAGCCAGTTCAATGCCAGGCATTTCGGCAATGACTACTATTTCAGCCTTTTCGTCAAAGATGTCGGTAATCGGTTCTCTTTCTTCATCGACTTTCGGCCCTTCGGGAGTTTTTTTTATGTTTCCGAAGGTTTCAACTTTTGGTAACCCCCCGCCAGCTGTGTTGATAGTGAAGCCATAAACCCCTTTCATCCCTTTTTTAATGTGATCAAAATTGATCTCTCCTTCTTTGCTGATCCCACCGGTTTCCTCCAGCTTGCCGGCCAGGTCTACCAGTTTTTCAATGCCTTTGAACAGACCGCCAAGTCCGAACAGGTCAAAGTTGGCATCTACTTGTTTTTCTTTGTTCTTATCTTTTTCCATCTTTTATTAGATTATACGGTTGTTAAGATTTATTAAGGTTCATTAATAGCTTTTGATTTATCATAAACAATCTTTTTCACAACGCTTTCTCATTCTCAATCTCTCATAACCAACTAGGTTTCCGGATGTATCAACCCGGACATCATAGATTCCCAGGATATCAAGATTGACCGCTTCTGAAGGCTTTTCAGTGATTTCAATAGTGATGTGCCAGAGATCCTTTTCATGGTTAATTCCAATCGTATTGGGTGAACTAAATCCGCTTAACTGAACCAGCCCTGACTTGGCAATTTCCACTACTTCTTTAATTTCCATTTTTCAATTTGATTTACCGTTGATTTCACTAAAGTTTATTGAGTGCTTCCAGCTTTTCCAGGCGTGAATCAAGCGTTTCCTGCTGCAACATAAATTCTTTTTCCCTGGCTTTAGACGAGAGGAAAGTATCTTCCTGCCACCAGTTGATACCCATCTCCATAGCCTTATCAACAGAACAAACCAGCAGCCTGATTTTAATAGTCAGCAATTCGACATCGGCAAGACTAATTTTTATATCACCGGCAATAACGATCCCTTTGTCAAGCACCCTTTCGAGAATATCAGCTAGGCCGGTCGCATTAATTGATTTGGTTGGTTCTGACATGATAGGTTAATATTATTGAAAAGGTTAGTAATCTATTGACATGGTATTAAAATCCGGCTTCACTTCTTTTTTTTTCTTTTTATTTGAGTCTGGCGATTCTGGAGTATGCATAATTCCGGCCTGTTCGTCATAATATTCCTGGATTTCCTTTAACCTGCCCTGTATAAATTCAAGCCTCAGTAAAATCCTTATTTCTTCACTTTTCAGACGGGTTCTTTCTTTTTCAAACATATACAGTTTAATGAAATCTGAATCCTCCTTATTGGGGATACCTGATTTGACGACATTCTGCATGCTTTTAATGCTCTGAAGTCCTTTTATCGCACTGGAGATTGGCATGATGCTTTGAATTAAAAATTAAAAATTAAAATTGTTTGCTGCTTGCTGCCTGTTGCCTATCATGAATATTTTTCAATCAGTTCATCAACAATGATTTTTACCTTTTCCTGGTTGGTTTTTGAGCCAATACGGCTGGTTTCGGAAGTAAGAATGTCCTGGCAAATTTTCCGGAATACAGTTTTGGATTTCGATGGGGTTGTTTTTAAAGTTGCCAGTGTTTTTGCAATCATGATGGAACCACGAATTGTCGGGTCAAATTCGGTTTTCCCCGATTCGCGCAAGCCTCTGACAATTTTAACTATTATTTCAGTATCTTTTAACGAGAGATCAGATTTTGCCCTGGTAATCTGCAATTCGGTCTCATAGTCAAAATGATCAAGGTCCATGGTAACCATCCTGTCGCGCAGGGCATCCTGTGTCCGGTTGACACCGGCATATTCTTCAGGATTTGAAGTAAAGATGGCACGGAATTCAGGGTGCACCTTCATGTAGTAATCCTCCTCTTTTGTTGCCGATGTGCTCAACATTCTCTCCTGCAAGATCGGAAGAAGGATGTTATTTGCCTCAGGGCGTGAACGAGTGAATTCATCGTATATCAAGGTAAAACCATTTTTCACAGCGATGGTCAGACGGTTATTCACCCACTGCTTACTCATGTCTTCCTCATATTTGTGAACTGAGTGAATGAACTTATCATCCAGTTTTTTGTACTTATAACCCTGTTCGCTTCCTATGAGATCTGAAGTCTTATACTCAGCATCGCCATGAATGATGACAACAGGCCTTCCGATTTTACTTGCCAGATGCATGGCCACCGTTGTCTTTCCGGTTCCCGACGGGCCTCTGAAATGTACCGGAAATCCCGCTTTTATGTAAGTAAGGCCACGGTTGGTAATGTCTTTGATATAATCGGTTTCTACAAAATTAGACATTGGCCTCAGTTCGATTACGGTATTCATTTCATTGTTGTTGCTCATGGTGGGTATATTGATGAATTATAGTTTAAAATTTAAATTCCTGTTCGGGTAATTGTCCCAATGTGTTATTCCAAATGGTTCTGGCTTCCTCAATGTCTTTTAATATCTGTTCCTTTGCCAGTAAAAAGTTTTCCTTCCTGGCTTTAAACCTGGCCATTGCTTCTTGTCTTTTCAGCAAACTCTTCCTTATATTATTCCCTGCATTATTCATTATTCACTTTTCACTCCTCTTCCTCCACAACGGGTACAAGGCAGTCCGTCGCTTGATTTTCCAGTACCATTACATTGGATGCATTTTATGTTGCTATCACAAAAATTCATCCCCTTTCCACCACAAACGATACATGGAACCCTTGCTCCAAGCGGATTTTTACCTGTACCTGAACAAAAGACACATTTTTTTACAGGTTCCTCTACTTCAACCTGCCCGGTTCCGTTACAAACAAGACAGTGTGATATCGGTGAGAGTAAATCGAAGGGATCTTTTCCCGTTCCATTGCAAAATTTACATTTTATTATTTTTGCCATGACTCATATTAAATTTAAATAATAAAACAAAATTGCGGAATCGAACGACTGTGAGAATCGAAGAAACCAGCCACTTCGACTCCGCTAAGTACCCTGGTGTTATTTTATCGGGAAGTAAATATTATCTACTTTTTGCACTTTCCCTAAATCCAGCAGATTTTTAGCAACAAATCCAAGTTTCATCCTGGTTTCGCCAAGAGGTTCTTCCATTTCCGAAATTCTTACACCTTTGGGATGCTTGTTGATATAATCCAGTACTTTCTCCTCAAGTGTCATTGGCTCTTTTGGCAATGAGGCAAAAGCCGGTTCTTCTTTTATTACCGGGATTTCCTTTACTGCTTCAACAGGGATTTCCTGTTTCACTTCTTTTTTTTCAGCTTTCCTGACTGTTTGCTTTGGCGTCGAAACAACACCTGTTTTCCTAATTTGAGACATTTCGTCCTGCATCTTATTCCAATCAGCCGATGCCTGAACCCTGTTTTGCAATAAATCATCAAGCATCCCGGAAGTTGAGTTTTTAATGTTTTTTATTTCAGTACGGATGCCTTTTAGAGCCACATGGATTCCTTTCAAGATGCCTTTGTAGTCGTTAAGTCTTTCTGCTTCGCCATTGGCAAGATCTTTTCTCAGTTTTTGAGCCGTCTTTTGATTTTCTTTGCTGATTTCTGATAATCTTTTCTGAAACCCATGCAGCAATGTTCTTGTGTATTCAACTCTTTCAGCCAGGTTTTTGCTCAGTTCTGCCTTGAGATCGGCCGACATATCCAGGTGTTCTCTTTCAAACCGGTCGAGCATATCGTTTGTATTTTTGAAAATCGTTGAAACCTCATCGTTGATACTTTTGATATCATTGTTGATGTTTTTCATGAGGGCATCAAAATCCTTCATCCTGTTTTTTTCGTTTTGCATCCTGTCGTCTCTGCCCTGTGTAAAGAATTTATTCAACTCATCAGCCATTTGTGTCCTGTCGGTTGTGAATTCATTGATCATGTTGAAGGTGGAAGTTTGAATAGCTACCACTTCTTTCTGGATGGAAACAATCGTTCCCTGGATCCCGGTCATTAATTCGTTAAAGGTATTTAACCGTTCTTTTTCACCAAGTGCAAGGCCTTTTCTAAGGGCTGCGGCATTGGCGTTTATAACAGCGGCCATTTCCTGCTGGTCTTTGTGAAAACCGTCGAGGGTTTTCTGAACGTCGTTCACAAGCTCTTCATTTTCTTTAATCCGTTGTTTGAATGAAGTAAGTAGCTCTCCAGTCAAATTTTTCATTTCTGCGGCTAGTCCCATTTTTTTATCTCCTTAAATTTTATAAATGTTTGATTAATTAAGTTAATTAATATCTATAATTATTTGATCTTTAACCTTTTTAATATCTTGGATCAGAATGTGATCGCCCTTTTCAAGCAAATTTTCAAGGCATTTTATCATTCTGTTATGCATTTGCTGAAAATCCATAAATGTCTTCATTACCGTTACCTTTCTCATTTCCTGCAGTTTTGAAACCTGAGAAAGTTGCTCTTTTATAATGGTAATTTTTTTTTCGGCGTCCTGGGAGGTAATATCTTTAATGCCCAACAGACTGTTTTTAAGCGATTGGGCAGTCTCTTTCTGGGCTTCAATAAATGATAGGAACTGGCTTTCGGCAACTCTTTCCTTTTCATCAAGCACACTAAGAATACCTGCCATCAATGAGTTATAATCTTTTTTGCGCAGGGAGCCTTTCTTAGCCAGAGTTTCGCAAAGCCTGGAATTTAATCTGTCTCTTTCCTTTTTAAGTTCGTCTAAGGATTTATGGACATTATCGAACAGTGAGTGAGATGATTCTGTAATATTTTCTGACGATTGGAAGGCAGTTTGAATTTTTTGAATCCGGGTTTCGTACGAGGTTATAATGTTGTCAAAAAACCCATCTATATTAATTTCTGGCTGGGTAATCATCGGGATGATGGATTTGTTTTAAAATTTATTTTGGGGAGAAAAGCGAAATTAAGAGAGAGAAAAGAAATTCCTGGTAAATCATGCTTGCTGGGAATAGGCCTGGAAGGATGTTTTAGCAAGAATAACTGCTTAACTGCAGAATGCCTTATGCGGCTTTAGCAGTTAATCCGATTGCTTCAGCATACTTCAGGTAAGTTTCAACTGAGGCAACGACTACCCTTGCTTCGATTGCAAGAAGTTCAATACCTACCAGTGAAACTCTTACCCATGCATCAACCACGACACCTTTGTCGAGGATACGGTCGATCACCTCAACGAGGCTGGATGAACCGATGGTTTTTTCTACTGCCATTTTTTTAATCTCCTATTATTAGTTTATATAAATACCGTGCTTTACATTTGAGGGACGGTTTACCTCTTATGCCGGAAGCGTAAGCAAAGTGCAGGCCGGAAATATTCGGCAAATCTCAAATGAGTGATTCCGATCAAGTAATGATCTGAATATGAGAATTAAAAAAACATTATATTTTTTTGGAAGAAGGAATTTCCCAGAACGGTTTAAGGCACGATTATGATTTATTCATCAATATAATCGCGTAGGTACGCAAAAACGCCTTACACTTCATCTTTGCCAATAATGATTTTGTGCTTTTTCATTTTCCGGCTGAGGGCATCGCGGTGTATTCCAAGAGCATCAGCCGCTGCTTGCAGATTATAGTTAGACCTTCTGAGCGCCTTTTGTATCAGCCTTGTTTCATGGAATTGAAGATTAACTGTATCATGTTGATCCTCTGATGTCAGATTTTTTTGCTGTTTAATGGGGAAGTCACAGATCCCTAATAAGTTGCCTTTGCACAGGATAATGGCTCTTTCGGTCATATTTCTCAATTCCCTGACATTTCCCGGGAAATCATAATTCATCAATAAGTCAAATACCTCATCATCAATTTTAAGTTTCGGTTTATTGAAATTAAGTGCATAATAGTTAACAAAATGAATTAGCAAGGGTTTGATGTCCTCCTTACGTTCCCTCAGCGCCGGTATATGTATATGCAGGGTGTTTAGCCGGTGAAGCAGATCGAGCCTGAATTGGTGGTTCTCCACCAGTTTCTCAATATCATGGTTTGTAGCTGAAATAATTCTGAAATCGGTGTGAATCAGGCTGGTATCGCCAACCCTGGTGATCACTTTTTCTTCAGTGGAGCGCAAAATCTTTGCCTGCAGGTTAAATGGCATGTCAGCAATTTCATCAAGAAACAAAGTTCCCTGGTTACACACTTCAAAGAAACCCATTTTATCCGTTATGGCGCCGGTAAACGATCCCTTTTTATGGCCGAAAAATTCACTTTCTAAAAGCGTTTCAGTAATGGCGCTGCTGTTGACGGCACAAAAAAGATGGTCTTTCCTTATGCTTGAATAGTGAATGATTCTGGCAATGTTCTCTTTTCCGGTTCCACTTTCACCCGTAATCAGCACATTGGCATTGGGATAATTTGCGGCAGTTATTGCTTGTTCGAATACCTCCAGAATCTGGGGACTGATCCCGATAAACTGCCGGTCTATTTTTTCTTCGAGGGTTTTTGAGATTAGGGAATTCTTTTCTTCAATCTGTTTCAGCCTTCGTTGAATTTGAAGGTATTTTTGTGTACGTTCAATTGCTATCTGAATGTCTATATACCTGAATGGTTTACGCAAATAATCGATCGCACCGAGTCGCATAGCTTTAATCACCGTATCCATTTCTCCATGAGCCGAAATAATAATGACTTCCATGCCGGGGTACTGAATTTTCACCTCTTTCAGGATATCCAGGCCATTCACACCTGGTAAACGCACGTCAAGGATCAGTAAATCAATTTCATTATTCCTCAATATTGTTTTACCTTCCTCTGCTGTGTTGGCTTCAAATGATTCATAGTCTGAATGCACAAAAAAACCATTCAATTCTTCTGTGAATTGTTTCTCATCATCAAGGATCAGGATTTTTAAAGTAGGTACGATTGCCATTTTCATTTTTGCTTTTGAATATCTAAAACCAGTCTGACTTTTGTCCCATTAAATCTGTTGCTCGTTATATCTATGGTTCCGTCCATGTCCTTAATAATCTGATAACAAATCGATAATCCGAGTCCGGTTCCCTTTCCTTCATCCTTGGTAGTATAAAAAGGAAGTATGATATTATTGATATCGTCATTACTAATTCCAATGCCATTATCTGTAACTTCAACGATAAGAAACTGATTCTCCAGATATGATCTGATTTCAACGATCATTTCGAAATATTCTTCCTGTTTGCTTTTCCTTTCGATCACCGCGTCTTTGGCATTAACTAACAGGTTAATAATAACCTGTTCAAACTTATAAGTATTGCCGAATAGTTGAGGAATTTGTTTTTCGAGTTTTAGATTCAGACAGATTCCATAATGTTTGAACTGCTCCGCTATCATCGAAATAGCATTTTCGATACTGGAATTAATATCAAAGGCTGTCAATACGTAGTCATCATGGTCTCTCGAAAACGCCCTGATATGATCAATAATATTCCTCATGCGGGTTATATTTTCGAAAATTTTACTTGATTTATTTTTAAGGAAGTTGAGGTCGACAGTTTCTTTTTTGGCAGACTCAAATAGAATTCTATCCATTACCATCGAAATGATATTTAATGGCTGGTTGATCTCATGTGCAATGCCTGATGCCATTTCTCCAAGGTTGACCATACGGTCGGCATGCATCTGCTTTGTCTCTGTTTTCTTACGTTGGGAAATATCGCGGATGATGATCATGAATGATAATGGCGCCCCGACCGGGTCCTGTATTAATGTACAGCTGATTTCACTTAAAAATAGAACCTGGTTTTTCTTTCTGAGTTTTAACTCAATATTTTGTGCAAGTCCTTCATTCAATGTCTTTTCAATAATTTCTATTATGGAATTTTTTTGATCAGATGGAATGAATCGGTAAATGCTTTTGCCAACCAGGTCATCTCTGGAATCAGTTCCAAATAATTCAAGGCCGATTTCAGAAACCTCGGTAATAATTCCATTCAGGTCGATTAAAAAAATACCATCGGGAGAAGCATTCAACAATGTTTTATATTTTTCCTCACTTACTTTCATTGCTTGTTCAGCCATTTTGCGGTTGGTAATATCCTTAAAATACCAAACCCTGCCATAATTCTTTCCATCTGCGCCAAGCATCGGGGCAGAGTAACGATCGAACGTCCTGCCGTCTTTCAAAATAACCTCATCAGTGGATATTTCATTCACCACTTCGTAGATGTGTTTCACCTTGCGGATGTAATCTTCAGGATTTGCAAGTTTATCCATCACCGATTGCAGCGCATATTCATCGGATTTTAATTCCATTACGTCTGGAGGAATGCCCCACATGTCAGCAAAACGCTGATTGAAGGATAATATACTACCATTTTCATCCACTACAAGTATTCCATCCATAGATGATTCCTGTTGCGTGCGGAGGATGATATTGTTGAACAAAAGAGACTCCTCCAGCCGTTTGCGTTCAGTTATATCATTAACAACAGTATACCGGTATTTTTTATCCTGTACATAAATAATATCTGCTGATAATAGCACATGCTTAACATTGCCGTTCTTCGTTATTAAATCTGCTTCGATGTTTGTTAATTTTTCAAGGGAACCTATCTTCAGTAATAGTGCGTTGAGACTTTCAGGGGTAAAAATGCCCATTTCTACAGCTGTTTTACCTATGACTTCATTTTTTTCAAATCCAAGCAAAGAATTAAATGCTTCATTTACTTCAACATATTTTCCCGTAACCGGATCATCTAAACCACAAGCGGAAGGATTAAGATAAAATACTTTAGAAAATTTTTCTTCTGATAATTTGACTTTTGTAATATCTTTTGAAATGCCAAAAATTACAGGTTTGCCGTCCCAAATTCCATGGGAAATTCTTGTTTCAACCGGAATTTGAATACCTGATTTTGTAATAATCGGAACAGGACAAAACTCTGTTTCTCCGCTTAGCATTTCACTGACAATTCTGCCTGCCTCATCTCTGCGTTCGGGCGGATGAAGCAGGAGAACCGATTTTCCAAAAAGCTCTTCTCTTGTGTAGCCGAGACGCTCATTAACTAAAGCATTTGTGTAAATGATATTCCCCTGGTAATCAAGAACAAAATAAAATTCATCAATTGTACTGAAAAGATCTTCGTAATTTTGACAGGTTTGTTTCAATAAATCCTCGGCCTGTTGCCGCAAGATTTCGGCTTCTGATCTTTCACATTTCTTTATAGCATTTAAATTGCCCATTTTTGAAACCTTTTTCATCTTGCATTAAATCTGATAATGATTGAATGGGTTTCCGCCCAATCATCATATAAAAATGATCAGGCATTCCAATTAATTTAAACTGAAAAATATTACAATATTTGGCAAAAGGCAGTTCTTAAATAAACTCATGCTTAGACACCTCAAATATATGAAATAAATGTGATTATGTCAATAGGAATCTCAATTATTTTATAAGCACCGTCAAACAGGTCGCAAAACGGCCTGCAATTATTTCATTATCTTTGCCGCAAATTCAAAACCTGGTCTGATGGAAGAAAACAAAAACACTACCGGCGGTGACTTTCTTGTCAATGAAGTAACATCTGAAAATATCTTTATCCCTGAAGAGTTCAATGAAGAACAAAAGATGATCACCCAAACCTGTGAGGATTTTCTTGAATCTGAGATTTTTCCGATGCTTGACAGGATTGATAAGCAGGAACTTGGGCTGATGCCCCGACTGCTTAGCAAAGCCGGTGAACTTGGGCTTCTTGCTATATCTATTCCGGAGGAATATGAAGGTTTCGGACAGTCATTTCTGACTGCCATGCGGGCCAATGAATCGCTCGGAGCTGGTTACTCATTTACTGTCGCCTATTCTGCTCATGTTGGTATTGGCACGATGCCCATTGTATATTATGGAAATGAAGTCCAGAAACGCAAATATCTACCCAAACTGGCTACAGGGGAATGGATTGCCGCTTATTGCCTTACCGAGCCCAATGCAGGTTCAGATGCCAACTCAGGCAGGACAAAGGTCACTTTGTCGGATGATGGCAAGCATTATATCCTGAATGGTCAGAAAATGTGGATCACCAATGGTGGCTTTGCTGATGTATTGACAGTTTTTGCCAAGATTGACAATGACCGTGTGCTAAGCGCATTCATTGTTGAAAGCCATCTTCCCGGGATCAGCATGAATCCTGAAGAAAACAAGATGGGGATTAAAGGGTCTTCCACCCGGCAAATATTCTTCAACGATGTGAAAGTTCCGGTGGAAAACCTGTTAGGCAAGCCAGGGGAAGGTTTCAGGATAGCTTTGAATATCCTTCACATGGGCAGGATCAAACTTGGCGGAATTGTACTGGGTGCTGCCAAACGTGCAATCAACCAATCAGTTAATTATGCAAATGAAAGAAAGCAATTCGGCTCTCTCATATCAAGTTTTGGCGCTATTAAACATAAGCTGGCTGAACAGGTAATCAGGACTTTCACCAACGAATCAGCTGTTTACCGCACCAGCATGAATATCGAAGAAGCTGCTAAAATGAACATCGAGGCAGGTCTGGAGAAAGGCAAAGCTGAGATTGAAGCTATAGCCAGGTTTTCTGTCGAATGTGCCATGTTAAAAGTATATGGCTCCGAGGTCCTTGACTTCGTTGTTGATGAAGCTGTTCAGATCTACGGCGGTATGGGTTATTCGGCAGAAGCCCCAATCGACAGGGCTTACCGGGACTCGCGCATCAACCGCATTTTCGAGGGAACTAACGAGATCAACAGAATCCTTGCGGCTGATTCAGCTATTAAAAAAGCTCAGAAAGGTGATTTTGACCTGTTTGGAAAAGCCAGGATCATTTTTGATTCTATTGACTCCCTTGAAGATATTGAGCCTGAATTTCCCGGATATTTTGAGGAGAAATTTCATTATGTCCATAATTTCAAGAAAGCCGTATTATTGGTTATTCATGCTTTTTCCGAAAGATTCAGAAAGAATTTGATCAATGAACAGGAAATAATGATTAATGTTGCCGATATGATGATGCAGCTTTATGTGGCAGAATCAACCCTTTTGAGGGTAGAAAAGATGCGGAAGTACTTCGATGATAAACATATAAGTATTTACCAGGACATTCTGGATGTTTTTGTTTACGATGCTGCAGGAAAGATTTCAAAGGCCGGCAAAGATGCCGTGAACTCTTTTGAAGAGGGCGAATTGCAAAAGAAACTGAACCGGGCGCTTGATATTTTCACACGGGTGGCTCCGGTGAGCGTAAAAGATGCCCGACGGCAAATAGCCGACAGGCTTATTTATGATACCCGTTATACTTTCTGAACAGGGTTTATTTCAGGACGTGCTTGGAAACAACCAATCTGTTCACCTGGTTGGTTCCTTCATAAATCTGGGAAAGTTTGGCATCACGCATCATTTTTTCGACGGGATGTTCCTTTGAGTAACCTTCCCCACCCATAACCTGAACTGCATCAGTCGTGACTTTCATCGCAACATCAGTAGCATAATATTTCGACATAGCAGATAGTTTGGAGAAATCTTTCTGCTGGGTATCATAAGCCCAGGCAGCCCGCCAAACCAGCATCCTGGCCGCTTCAATTTCCGTTGCCATATCCGCTATCATGAAAGATACACCCTGCAAATTGGTAACCGGGTGACCAAATTGTATTCTTTTCTTGGCCCATTCCCGCGAATAATCATAAGCCGACTGAGCGTTTCCAACGGCTGCCGCCGCTACCCCTGTCCGTGTACGGTCGAAGGTTTTCATTGCGATCAAAAAGCCATAACCTTCTCCGCCAAACAGGTTCTTAGCAGGTACTTCGACATTTTCAAACTTGATTTCATTTTGAACGGAAGCGCGCTGACCCATCTTATCGAGCCGTGAAACCATGGTAATCCCCGGGCTGTCCTTTTGCACGCCAAAAGCGCTAAGACTGCGTGAACCGCGTTCAGGATCAGCCAGGGCAAATACGGTTATATATTCAGCCACTTCCCCATTTGTTATGAAACGTTTGTGACCGTTCAAAATATACTTGTCCCCGTTTTTTATAGCTGTCGATCTGATACCCTGTACATCTGATCCAGCATTGGGCTCAGTAAGAGCATAAGCTGCAACACCTTTCTTTTCGATGATCTCACCGAATATGCGTTTTTTCTGTTCGTCGGAGCCCATTAACAACAGAGGGGTTAATGCCAATGTGCTGGCATCAATGCAGATACCAATGCCTGTGCAGCCATAGCCCAATTCTTCGGAAGCAAGAGCGCCGTCAAGTATATTATGACCATGTCCTCCAAATTCAACAGGTACAGATGCATTGATAATCTTTTCGTCATAAGCGGCACGAACGATATCCCAGGGGAAGGTTGCCGACTCGTCATATTTCATCCTGTTAGGAACAATCCAGCGGTTAGAGAAATCACGATACTTTTCTATGATTTCCTGATGTCTTGTATCTAATTGAAAATTAATCATATATTTACGTGAATTAGATTATAAAGTGTAAAAAACGAATTTTCTAACAAATATAAAATATTATTGATTGCCCCGGTAGGAAGCCAAAATAAATCTTAACAATGCTCGCAGTTAAAGCT
>Ga0247841_10010132_pt1 | contig 12925 bp, 12 predicted proteins | sample LaCruzMarch2015__2_FD_192410 | JGI IMG/M metagenome (GOLD analysis project Ga0247841, IMG submission 192410) | Freshwater microbial communities from meromictic Lake La Cruz, Castile-La Mancha, Spain - LaCruzMarch2015_18m | ecosystem: Environmental > Aquatic > Freshwater > Lake | place: Spain... | reverse complement strand
AGCTTTACATGGCTAAAACAAAAACTCGGTATTCACAGAGGTTATACCGATAATTTAAGAGATAAAATTATTGAACATATATTGGGGAATTAGACCGAAAAAATCACCTAGAATTTGATATTAAGCCTCACGCGCCGACCGGCAGTCGGTTAGCGTGATCGGAGTCCTGTGCCTGATGGCAATTGTCGCTTGCCTGATCGTGCACGCGTAGGCTCCGATCAACCCACATGTTCATGGTCCGCCCTTCTGGGGCGGGCCGCTTTTTTTTGTTTGACAAATTGAGCTTCAAAGGATATAACAATTTGGTATGAAACAATCCCCAGAGGGGAGCAGAATATGAGCACCAGCATTGGCAGTTGGTTCGTGATCGCCCGGATGTCGGATAGGATTGGACCGGGAGGCCAACCTCTCCACGAGTACTGGAATCCCGACAACAGGACATGGGTTCTAGACCCATGCAAGGACTGCCGCTTCGACGAGGCCGGGATGGCCCATGCTGAACTCGGTCATCAACGGTTCTCGATGGCCTGGGTCGAGAACGACCAGCAGAAGCCCGTCGGGAACGACGGCAAGCCGGTCTAGCCGGCCCAAAACGGGCCCCTGTTGGAAGGAGAGCACAATGTACTGGATTGTCAGGGACAATGGACCAAGAGGCCGAGAGTACTGGAACGGCACGATCTGGGTTGATGACCCAAGTGGTTGCGAACACGGTCAGCTCAGTTTGGCCCAGGATGAGAGGAAGAGGGCGGGTTTCAACGCCTTCATCACTGAAAGCCCAGACGGCCCTCCGGCTCAGGCTGGCTACGGTGGTGGTAAGACACTGGAATTCTAGCCAGAGGACTAGATCGTGGGGGGGGGAAGAGAACTGGCGAGGCACCGTACGTGCCTCATTTTTTTATGATGAATGCTCGAATTATTTCTCTAGAACTTCACTGAAGATATCCAAAGTTTTTTTGGCGTTATTAGCCCAAGAATAGTTTTTTATTCTTTCCAGGCCTCTTTTTCGAAGGTCGAGGCGTAAGCGTTGATTCATTAGAACTTCTTCAATTTTCATTGCTATATCGTTAACATCCTCCGGGTTAAAATAATGGGCTGCATCACCTAAAACTTCCGGCGTAGCCGAGATTTTTCCTGCCACAACTGGTGCGCCGCAAGCAATTGCCTCCAACGGCGGCAAACCAAATCCTTCGTTTAGTGACGACTGAGTGTAAGCCATAGCGCCGGCGTAGGCGGCAGATAATAGCTCCTCTGGCACAAAACCAGCAACAAAAATCGGATCAGAACTTTTAGTTTTGCCTATTTCGTGTCCGTTAATATTTTCTATTTCAGCAATAATTTCTGGTTCATCTTTGTCAACCTTGCCAGCCAAAACCAGTTGAATCGCTCCGACGTCGGACCGAACTTTTTTAAACGCCTCTAGCAACCGAGCAAGATTTTTGTGCTTCTTCCACATACCGGTGTACAGTAAATATTCGCTTTCTAGTTCATAATGTTTTTTAAATTTATTGCCCAATTTTACTCGGTTGGCTTGATCTAATTTGGAAATACGCAAATAGTTAGCATCGATGCCAAGATAAATTACCTCAATTTTTTTCTTATCAACAGGATAATATTCCAAAATCTCATCTTTGGTCGCCTGCGAGTCGGCAACTACCTTTTTGGAATCATAGACAGCAGATTTCATCACCTTTTTGAACATTGCAACCTTGAGTGGATTTTCATAGCGGAAATAGCCAAAAGTAGTCAAGTCGTGGATGATAATAACGTACGGTTTTCTGTACAAAATTGGATGATTAAATTGAGTAAAGTAGACCAAATCATATGGCTTCTTATTCAACCATGTTAAAAGTTTAGTCTGCTCAGCTAGTGAGTAATGCGGAATGTCAAGAACCTCTACCTTTACCCGATCGGAATCCCAAAGACCGTGCTCTTTTACTTGTTTAATACCAGCCGGACGAATAAGAAGTGAATAACTGTTTTCTTTATCAATTTCCAAAAGATGTTCAATAATACCAAAAACTACTCGACCAATAGAATCGCCAACTCCGATAAAACGTCCATCGATTAAAATTCTTTTCATAATTTCTAGTTACAAATTTCTAGTAGCAAATTTATGAAGCATTCGGACTTTGAGCTTCATTTGATGTTTTGATTTGTGGTTTTTGATTCGCATTTTCTAGATTCACTACAACGGCCATAACGATAAAAATTGAAACTGCCATTGCCGGATTGTCAGAAAAAATATGGAGAAAAAAAGCATTTACAAGCAACGCCACGATAGTGAAAAATAGAGTTTTTGAGCGCTGATAGAAGTCTCTGATTGCTCCAACGAAAAAAGTAGCAAAAACAATGAAGCCAATAAACCCAACCTCAATTAAGACTTGCAGATAATAATTTTCAGAAATATAACCGCCAAATTTCAGTGCTGCCGGACCGGCGGAACCGACACCACGACCAAAAATTATATTTAGAAAACCTGAATGAACAATCGATGACCAGCCGTTTTCAGTAGCAGAGAGGTGCTGAGCCGAAGAAGCGCCATGAGTCATAAGGTCGGCAACCGTCCCTCCTCCATACATAACATAGCTTACGACTAAAGTTGCGCAAGCAGTAATAAATACAATAACATGGCCAACTTTGTTGCGGTTTGGGCGGATGTTAAAAATAAGAATTAATAAGGTTCCCAAAAGCATACCAAGGATGGCTGAGCGAGAAAAAGTTAGAAAGATTGCTAGCGTTAGCGGCAAAAGTAGAAAATTCGACCATTGGGTGATAAATGATTTTTTTGATATAAAAGCTCGGTGCAAAGCATAGAAGTAAGGCAGAATCAAATACGATGCCAGTTGATTCGGCCCAGCCAGAAATGAGCTAGCTTGATTTGTGCTCTCTAGGGCATTTTGGCCAAAACCAAAACCAGCAATACCAAGAAAATTTCCTACCCAGTTAGCTGGTAAGAAAAAATATTCAAAGACGCCAATGGTTGCCAAAACCCCAGCGATTGTTAAGTAAATGGTTGAAATTTTCTTGCCGTTTTCGAACTTAGAAAAACGAACAAATAAGTAGACTATAAAAGGCAGAATCAAAAAGCGCAAACTTTCTACGCCCCGCTGCAAGTCGTTATGATGAATAACAATCGAAACCAGCGACCAAACAACAAATAAGCCGGCTGCATAATCTATAATCTCAATTTTCTTTTTTTTATCTAAAATAAAGACTAAAAAATTCACTAATAGCAATATTACCAATATCGGCTCATAAAAGTGAGAAACCCAAAAAACCATACTGCCAGACCAAGCAGTATAACTTTCAATAGCGTGGATAAAAAGCTCGGAAAAAGGCAAATAAATTAGAAGAACAAAAATAAATATGGCGTTTATATGTCGCAGAATGAACGAAAATTTTGATTCATTAATTCGAAGTTGCATCAGGTTTTTTGATTAAAAATCCAACAGCAAGCATTAGCCAGAAAATGGCTGACAAATCGTTTTTAAAATAAGTTGTATCAACCAACCCATGGATGACTACGGTTACCATTGCAGCAAAAACTGCAGCCATAACAAGAATGTCACCACCGCGACGACCAAGGCTCCAGAAAAAACTACCCAAAATATAAAGGAATGCTAAAAGTCCTAAAAGTCCGAGGTTTAGCCAGAGAGTCAAAAATAAATTCTGCGGATGAACAGCATACGACAGTCCATAGGTGACAAACCCTAAATTTGTAGAGGAAATCGCTTTGACTGCTGACTGAAAATTGCCAAGCCCAACGCCAAAAATCGGATGGTCTTGAATTAATTGCCATGAATAACGGTAAATATCCATTCGAATATGAGTTGAGTAGGTTTCATTACTAATAGAGGAAAAAATGATCGCAAATGCAATAGCAGTCACTAGCAACCCACCAACCCAAGCAGCAATCTTGCCGCCAGAATTTACCAAACGAGCCCGATATGTTTTTGCCAGTCCAAAAGCAAAAAAACAAATTAGTCCAAAACCAAAAGCTAAAAGTCCACCCAGTGACCGTGAGGTATAAAGCGCATAGAGCGGCAAAATATAGAAAACCAAAACCAAAGCTTTATCAATCGTCCTTTGGAAGTAATTGAGTATTGGCAGTGATAGAAAGCCAACGGAAACCACAAACATAGCCAAATAATTCGGCGATTCAAAGGGGCCAAATGATCGGAACCTAATTAAATAATCATTAAATCCAGGGTCACCAGACTGATAGAAAAGCGTCGTAATGACACCAAATTTCTGCAACGCCGACCAAACAGAAACTACCATAAGGCTAAGAAATAATGGAACTGTGATTTGGCGAATGCTTTTTTTATCAAAAATATTAATGATAATAAAATACAAAATTGCCGGGACAACGAACCAACCTTTCAAAATTCCTAGTGCTATAGTTTTTTCTGGAGAAAAAGCGACGCTAATAACAGCAAACAATAAAAGCAAATAGACTGGCCAGTAGCCAAAAGTAACTTTTCGATTTTTGCTGATGACACAACGCTCGACAATAAAAACCAGCAACGAGAACCCAACGGCAACTTCAAGCGGATTAGTTGGAATTCCTAAAATCCCAAAACGAAAAATATAGGCCGGTAGCAAAAAGATCGCGAGTAAAGTAAAATATCTCGACATATCTATATTTTAGCACAAAAATCAGCTAAGCTAGAGTCATATGGAAAACGAACGAGACGCAATCGCAGGAAATATTGTTGTACAAATCATCGGCCGGATGATTGTTTTGGTTATGGCGCTAGTCACGGTTAAATTAATTTCGAACTACGCTGGCACCGAAGGAACCGGTTATTACAACACCATTATCACCTATCTATCTTTTTTCATTACTATCGCCGATTTTGGGCTCTTTTCAATCGGTGTTAGAGAAATTTCTAAACATCCTGAAAAAAGACGTGCTCTTTTAAACAATATTTTCACCATCCGTTTAATTAGCGCTTTAGTGGTTGCTATTGCTGCAATTACTATCTCTCAACTCACCAGCTATCCAACAATTATCAAACAAGGTGTCTTGATCGCTTCTTTATTTCTATTTCTTAATTTGGTCGGCAGTATTTTCGATATGATTTTTCAAACCAGGCTGGAAATGAAAAAAGTCGCCATTGCCGATGTTGTTGCCAAAGTCGTGTCGCTCTCAATGTTAATTGCTGTCATCGTTTTTCGATTAGGTTTTAACTGGATAATTGCCACCGTCTCTTTGGCCGCAGCTACCACTATTCTAGTTAAATATATTTTGGCTGCAGATGATGAAATTCCTCAGCTTGGCTGGGATCCAGAAATTGCTAAAAACATCATGCGACTTGCATTGCCGTTTGGCATGATATTTATACTAAATAACTTTTATTTTAAAGTTGACACTCTAATACTCTTTCATTACAAAGGTGCTTCACAAGTAGGTATTTATGCTGTTGCTTATCGGGTTTTGGAAACGACAATGTTCGCTGCTGCTTATCTTGCTTATTCACTCAAACCCCTGCTTTCGTCATCGATAAACGACGATAAAGAAAAGGCCGGCCATGCCACTTCAAATGGATTAACTTTCATGGTTTCAATGTCTCTGATTTTGTGCACAATATGTATTCCGTTTTCTAGAGAAATTATCATATTTCTCTCAAATAAGGATTTCGTTTCCGGCGCACCAGTAATTATTATCCTTTCATTGGCAGCAATTTTTATTTATCTAAACACTATGTTGAGCGAAGTTTTAATTGCCAAAGATGCCCGACGATATTTATTAATAATGGCTATAACCGTGCTGACTTTCAACATTGTTTCAAACTTAATTTTAATTCCAAAATATTCATTCTATGCCGCCGGAGCCATAACTCTAGCTTCAGAATTTCTAATCTTTTGCATGGGATTTATTAAAGCCAGGACAATAATCCCAATAAATATTGATTTTTGGAGAATTAGCAAGTTAATTTTTTCCGCCATTGTTTCAATTGGAATCGCGTACTTGTTTAGAAGCATTGGGCTTTATTTTATGATTTCAATAGTCATTAGCGTTATGACTTATCTCGCACTTGCCTATTTCATCGATGCCATGCCAAAAGAAATGATCCGCGGATATTTATCGTCACTTAAAGAAAAATGGTCAACATAGAACTATCAATCATTATTGTCGATTATAAGAGTCAGAAGTATCTACTCCCGTTAGTTTTTGATCTAGAAAAAAAACTGGCTCACTTAAAATTTGAAATTATTATTGTTGACAACGATCCTACCAGTGACAGTGCAAGCATATTTCGCCAAAAATTTTCTGACTTCAATAATGTGCTAGTTATTAAAGCAGAAAAAAATAAAGGTTATGGAACCGGCAATAACTTCGGCGCTAAAAAAGCCAGAGGCAAATATCTATTACTATTAAACCCAGATACTGAAATTTGTGATGACACAATAGAAAAAATGCTCGACTTCCTGTCAAAACACTCCGAAATTGGAGCTCTGTCTCCACTAATCTATCAACCAGACGGAGAAAATCTGCAAGATCATTTTTTTGCCAACTTTCAGAGTTTGGCAGGAACTACCATTAAGCGCTGGCAAGGCAAAAAAGCCGATTTATCAAAAAAATATTTTTATGCAGAAATGATCACCGGCGCTGCTATGATGATGAGACGAGATCTCTACGAAAAGGTTGGTGGATTTGATGAAAACTTTTTTATGTATATTGAAGATGACGACCTTTGTCGACGAATTTCAGACTTGGGCTACAAAAATGCCGTTCTCACAACCGCCAAAATTATTCACCACGAAGGTAAAAGTTCGACTTCTTTCGAAAAGAAAAAATATTATTATAAAAGCCAAGACTACTACTGGCAAAAACATTATGGTAAATTGCAAACAACATTAATGAAGATGATTCGTTCACCATACATTTTGTTGCAAAAAATGAGGAGAAAATGAAAAAAACTCCACCAGTCTCGATAATTATCAAAGCTTACAATGAGGCAGACAATATCTCGGCCGTCCTTAGTGTACTAAAAAAGATCGACTGGATTGATGAAGTAATTGTTGTTAATGACGGTTCAGCCGATGACACAGTCGGAGTGACAAAAAAATTTGTTGACAAAAAAATACGCTTAGTTTCCAACCCGAAAAATCTTGGCATGGGCGGTGCAATGGTGACCGGAGTAAAAACAGCAAAACATAATCTATTGCTTTTTTTGGATGCTGACCTAGTTGGTTTGACAGAAGACCATATTCTAGAAATTTTGGCGCCAATAGCATTTACCGAAAAGGCTGATTTGGTGCTTGGGGTTTTCGGTCTAAAAGATCTAAAACATGATACAACAACTAAAATAGCCAACAGATTTTTACCAATGATCGCAGGCCAGCGAGCAATTTGGCGTAAATCATTGCCACCACTTAAAGAGATAACCGCAAGTAAATTTGGTGCCGATCTGCTAATCGCAAAATCGGTTTCAAAATCACGTCGGGTTGTAGTTAAACTTCCAGGACTATCACAAGTGACCAAAGAGCAAAAAGCTAAGGGTGATTTTGCCAAAGCTTGGAAAGCCCGCTATAAAATGTATAAAGAAGTGATAAAAGTTCTAATCGAAGAGAAAAAAGACTAAAAAGACATTGTGCCGGAGTGATTGGCAAAGCCCCTTCTGGGGCCTTTTTTCTTTTCGATAATTTCTGTTATGCTTTTTGGGGCAGTACAGTCTCGGGAGGTTTTCATGCCACTTATCACTGGGCCAGATGCTTGCACCGAGGCGCGGACAGCATTTCACACCATGATCAAGGCCGCTTCCACTTGCCGTAGGGATTTCCCGCCTCGGTTGCAGATGATGTTCCCTGTTTCGCAGCTATCCGCCTTTGCGACAGCGGTCACACTCGGCCTCAATGTCCAGTCAACCAAGATCCACCTGGCTGACATCTGGGTGGTCGCGTTGTCACTCACACTGATTGCCAGCCTAATAACGCTGGTTCGGCTAGCGCTGTTGCACAACAAGCTGGTCAAGCCAATTCATTGCGTACTCAGGCAGAACACAACTATCAGATCAGCAAGACTAATCACCCTGGAATACCGAATCGACCGGCAAGTCACTACCATCGCCGGCAAGGACGACAGCGTCGTCTACTGCGATCTGATCTTCAATCCAGCCGACATTGAGCTGGTACAGCTCGCCTATCGCCTGGCGTCTAAGCGACCGCCAGAGATCCGCAACCTGCTGAACGAGAGATAGTCTCGGCAGCCAGAGCCCGCCCCTTCGGGGGCATTTTTTTATAACAAGATAGATAGTTTCGCCGAAGGCGAACACAAGGCGTTAAAAGCTAGAAGCTAACAGCTTTTTTTAATCTTGTGGGCCGAATTCGCTTGGGCCACTCTTTGGAGTTCTGGCCAAGTCACGGAAGCGCATTTGTTCAGCATTGAAGTAGAGATCAACGTTGCCGATTGGACCATTTCGGTGTTTGCGGATAAGAATTTCTGTTACACCTTTTTTCTCTGAATTTTCATCATAATAATCGTCGCGATAAATAAACATTACAACGTCAGCATCTTGTTCGATAGATCCAGATTCACGCAAGTCAGAAAGTTGTGGCCGTTTGTCCGGCCGATGTTCGACAGCACGAGACAATTGGGACAATGCTACAACTGGGACATTTAGTTCACGGGCTAGAGTCTTAAGTGATCGTGAAATTTCTGATATTTCCTGAACTCTGTTTGCGTCCCCTGACTTTGATCGTCCTTCAATCAACTGCAAATAGTCAATGAAAATAACACCGAGTTCATGTTCCATTTGCAAGCGACGAGCCTTGGCCCGAATTTCTGTAACATTTAAGCCGGGTGAATCATCAATGAAGAACGGCGCCTCCGAAAGTGTGCCCATGGCATAACCAATCTTTGGGAAGTCTTCGTCTGATAGGTTGCCTGTTCGGAGTTTCCAAGAATCAACTCCAGCCTGAGATGAAATGAGTCGATCAACCAGTTGTTCTTTTGACATTTCCAAAGAGAAAAAGGCTACTGGAACTTTTTCCTCAACAGCAATCTGCTCGGCAATATTAAGTGCAAGTGAGGTCTTACCCATTGACGGTCTGGCAGCCAATATTAGTAGATCAGATTTTTGCAAACCAGCCAGCTTGGCATCTAAGTCGCGGAAACCGGTTGTGAGTCCGCGAAGTGCCCCTTTGTTTTTGTGAATTTTATCAATACGGTCAAAAGCTTCAGTCAAAACGTCTTTAATTGGAATAAATTTTTGTCGGAAGAATTTTTGCGATACAGCAAACAACGATTGTTCAGCCTTATCCAAAACAACGGTTACGTCATCTTCTTCGTCAAAGCCTAAATCAGATATTGTGACAGCCGATGTGATTAAGCGTCGCAAAACTGCTTTATTGCGAACGATATTTGCCCAGTGCGTAACATTTGCCGCGGATGGCGTTGAATTTACAATAAAAACAATGTGAGTCGAACCTCCGACGTTGATTAATTCTTTTTCTTTCTCTAAGTGATCGGTCAAGGTAACCATGTCGATTGGCGTTCTTTTCTCGAAAAGTGAAACAATCGCTCGGTAGATAGTAGCATTGCGGTCATCATAGAAATCATCGGCAGATAGAATTTCAACTACAGAAAGAATTGCATCTTTATCAATTAAAAGTGCACCAATGACAGCATTCTCCGCCTCCGGATTCTGTGGTGGCAATTTTGCACCGACTATTTGGTTATTATTTTTTTTCTTTGACATTTCTTTCTGCTTTAAAAACTATTCTACCTCAAACATTTCTTTAGCAGCTTTTTCCAAATCATCTTGTTGAGTCGCTGGCTCAGCGGATGGTTTGTTGGCTGATTTTTTATCTTGAATTTTACACTTAATAATGCAGTTTCGGCCCAAAACTTCTGAGGCAATTTTTTCCAGTATTTCCCGATTTTTAACTTCCAAGATTTTATCATGATGAAACTTGAAGCGAACACTGACAATTATTTCATCACCAACCATTCCTTCTGGCTTAGCATCTCGAAGTAAAGCACTCAGACTGTGATTATGTTCCTTGGTTTTATCTAAAATATTCTTCCACAACTGCTCATCCAGCGGTTTACTATCGTTTCCGCCCGCGGAGTCCCCGACCGGATCTGAAACGACAATCTCTTGCGCCTCAATGATAGTTTCCGGTTCTAGCTTTTTTTCTTCGATAATTTCTTTAGGTTTTTCAACCATAGGCTGATCGGCCTTGGGCCGAAGATTTTCTTTCGGTCTATCAATTTTGACCCCTGGTTTCTCATCGCTGCTGATTGGCTGATTGGTTGACTGGCTGACCAATTCTGCTGCTTCGATTATTCCCATTTCAATTGGCAAAGTTCTAATAGGAGAATCTTTTAGTAACTGCCCAGCTTCGATAAAGATTGATAGCATTTGATTTAATTGGCTGGCAGAAAATTTGCTCGCCAACTCGTTCAACTCGGAAATCCGCTCGGCAGTTTGATCAAAACTAACTTCACCTGAAGAAATTTTAATTAAAAGTGTTTGACGCAAAATTTCAATTATCTCTTTAATAATTTGGCTGGCTTCAACTCCAGCTTCAATAAATTCACTTACAATTTTGATTGCTTCCTGGCGCTTATTATCAACAATCAAAAAAATCAATTTAATAATCTCATCGCTTCGGGCCAAACCCAGAGAGTTTCGAACGCTTTCTATTGATATTTCTGCCAAATTCGAGGCAACTTGCTGCAAAATTGAAATTGAGTCACGGCAGCTGCCATCAGCGGCAACTGCAATAGCTTCAAGCGCGTCGTCATTTACATTTAGCTTTTCTTTTTGCGCAATTATTTTTAAGTTTTTAATAATGTCAGCCTTGCCAATCCGACGGAAATCAAATCGTTGGACACGAGACAAAATCGTTGCTGGAATTTTGTGTGCCTCCGTTGTGGCTAAGATGAAAATTGCATGTTTCGGTGGCTCCTCTAAAGTTTTTAGCAGCGCGTTGAAAGCTGGCGCCGTCAGCATGTGAACTTCATCAATGATGAAGACTTTGTATTTGCCGTTGGCTGGGGCAAATTTTACTTTATCGCGCAACTCACGAATTTCATCAATTCCACGGTTCGATGCGGCATCAATTTCAATAATATCGAGTGACTTGCCCAAAGCAATCTCTTTACAACTTTGACACTCACCGCAAGGCTCACCGTTTTTAGCGCTGTTTAGTTCGGAACGTTTCTGACAATTAGCCGCTTTGGCTAAAAGCCTAGCAACAGTAGTTTTGCCAGTACCCCGAAGTCCGGAAAAAAGATAAGCATGACCAATCCTATTTTCGCTTATAGCTAAAAGCAAGGTGTCACGAATATGATCCTCGCCGACTAAGTCTGCAAATTTTTGCGGCCGATATTTTCTGTAAAGACTCATAGATGCAAGTTAAAAGTTTATAAAGTTTCTAAAGTCTATAAAGTACAATGAGCTCGGATCTATTATAGTCATATTCAATGTGCCCACAGGGTCAGCTTCGCAAGACTTTACGAACTTTAAGAACTTTCGACTTTATGGACTATCCCAGCCAGTATTTTTACCATACTACAATTTATGGTTGTGAAGTAACAATTAATCTAATTAGTCTAATTAATCTAATTGGTCTAAGCGATATTCGGAAATTAGACATTGGATATTTTTTAGATATTAGGAATTAGAAATTAGAAATTGATTTTGACTGTCCCCAGCTTATCAACACCTTTTTCACATAAGTTGTGGTAAAATGTTAGTAACTATGACTAAAGAAAAGTTTGCAGCACAATTGGCGAAGGAAATGAGAGCGAGTGGTTTTAAAATCAACGCCGACAATGCAGAAAAACTGATTATCGCTATTTCGCAATCGATGGTTGAAGGCTTGGCTCGTGACAGTAAACTGATTGTATCAAACTTCGGTAGTTTTGAAGTGGTGAAATATGGCGCGAAAATGATTAATAGCCCGCGTGGTGACAACAAACAGTTCTTTATGCCACCAACCAATGTTATTAAGTGGCATCCATCTGGTAAAATTCGCGAGAGAGCCACGTCTTCTGAGGTAGCAGAAGAAGAATACAAGCAGCTAGTCGGCAATCCAGTCGAGGAAGAAATTGAACCAATTGCTATCTTTGAGCCAACTTCTGGTCAGCCAGAAATAATTTCAACATCAGAAAAAAGAAAGAGCAACCCCTACGAAGTTAAAGTCACCTTCGTTGGTAAGTCTAGCAAGCATTTGTCCGATGATAACTCCCCGATATCGAAATTCGTCCGATCAATTTTTTCCCTAATGAAAACTTTTAGTGCTGACAAACTTGAGATAACCCCAAGCAAGAACGAAACAAAAATTCTTTATTATTCCAACGGAGAAACAAAGAATCAAAGATTATTGCCGAAGGATTCACACAAAGTTATTGTCGAGAAAATTGAAACTTTGGCCGGACCATCAAATGAACTTTTGCTTTTTGGCACCGACAGAATAAAATTGTCTCGAAAATTAACCCAATTTGGAGATCAATTAATAGTCCAGCGTATATGAAAAAAAGAAACAGACTAGCAAAAAAACGTAAAGGGGCAGCACTAATTGTCGCAATTTTGCTGGCTTCAATCATCGGCTCAGCAGCTATCGGCGTTACAGCCCTGGCTTTTCGCCAAGTTAATATTGCCGAAACTTATAACAACGGTCTGGTGGCTTTTTATTCCGCAGAATCGGGGCTAGAACAGGGTCTCTTATACAATAAATACGACAAGAATGTCGAAATTCCCGAAACCATTCTTACCACTTTCCTGCCTGACTCAAATAATTTGAAGCGCCGACCAGCTAATGCATACAGAAATTTTATGGCTGACAACTCAAATATTATGAGAAAACCACTCCATTCCCCAATCACTGTAGACGATAAAAAAGGTGTAGCTGTTGGCTATCTAGCTGGCGACAGAAATCAAGTCTATGATCTGCAAAGTTTCTACAA
>Ga0247841_10010131_pt1 | contig 12926 bp, 4 predicted proteins | sample LaCruzMarch2015__2_FD_192410 | JGI IMG/M metagenome (GOLD analysis project Ga0247841, IMG submission 192410) | Freshwater microbial communities from meromictic Lake La Cruz, Castile-La Mancha, Spain - LaCruzMarch2015_18m | ecosystem: Environmental > Aquatic > Freshwater > Lake | place: Spain... | reverse complement strand
CCATTGGTAACGACTGGTCCTGTTGTGATCTTTGTGAAGTTGCCATCACCGTTGTTTGTATAGAGGAAGTTGTTTTCGTTGTAATTCGAAACAAATAAATCGGTAAAACCATCATTGTTGAAATCAGCGGCTGCACACCCGTAGGAACTCCCTCCATCGCTATAAACCGGGCTGTCGGTAATCTTGGAGAAAGTGCCGCTGCCATTGTTCATATAGAGAAAATTATGCTGCCCGTTGTTTGCATCGTTGTTAGTCACGAAAAGATCGGGGTAATTATCGTTGTTAAAATCAGCCCAGGCCATGGCATAACACCACCCCCCGTCGGTTACGACAGGACCCTGGGTGACCTTTGTAAAGGTGACATCAATCCTGTTGTTATCAACACCAGAATTGAAAGTGACAGCTTTCGCCGTTCCTTCGTTGTCATTGTAGCTGTAAGGCGCCTGCGCATAAACAGCCATCCACTGGAAAACAGCAGATACGATGAGTAAAACCTTTTTCATGTTGAATTTTGAATTTTAATGATTAATCGCAATCTTACCAGAACTCCTTCCTTAGGGATGTACAATGCATGACCTCATCCTCCGGCTCCTTCTCCTTGGAGGAGAAGGAGGGGCGGTGTTAACTTTATAATAATCAGTAACATATACTATAACAAACCTCCCCTTCTCCTTTAGGAGAAGGGGAAGGGGGTTGAGGTCCTGATTGAATTTTGCATTTTGATTCCGGCTTGTTCAGATTCGTTCTTTCTATTACTAGCCACGATTGTATAATTTTAGTACAATCCCTCATCAGCGTTCGGGGATAATGATCATCTTACAGGAATATACGACCCGTTCGCATCTCCAAAACACAACCCGTTAAAATCCAGTATTATATTGCCTCCATTGATGGTAACCGGCGTATTGTTAAAAAGCCAGTCCCCCTCGGGGAAAGAATTGACGATGGACGCAATCCGCTTTTTGATGAGCAGCACATCGGAAGCCGTCAGACTACCTGATCCGTTTACATCGCCTGAGGCAAGGAATATACCCTGCAGGTAAGAGATATTGGCAATGTGCTTTTTAAACAACAGCACATCGGAGACGGTAACGCCTCCCCAGGTTTTAAAAGTTGCTGGGGAAACGGTATATTCTCCGTTCTGGAGTTCTGAAAAGGAGTAATTTCCTGTAGCATTTGTGGTTGTTGAACCCACAACAGCTCCCGAAGAATTTTTCAAAACCAGGTTTATGCCTTCCAGCGGCGTCTGGCTTGCATTGGGGTATGAAACCATGCCTGATAAAGTAAAACCAACGGGTGGCGCCGGAGCAGTTATTAATCCACTCCGGCTGTTATCTCCTTTATAGGTCCCGAAAAGGATGGTATTTGGCGTACATGGCACATTCAGTGAATAAACGTTAAGAACGGCCGAATCGGTTGCTGAAAAGTTCTGTTCATAACTCAACGATATCAGTTCAAGAATGCCATCATTATTTACATCGGCCAGATCAGCGCCATTCATATAGGAAAAGCCCAGCGGGCGCAGTGGAAAACCCGGTACCTCTCCGCTGCCATTCATTTTAAAGGCATGAATAAAGCCAAAACTGTCTTCACACAGGTTGCTGCCGGTAACGACTTCATATTGCCCATCGTTGTCAACATCGGCCACGGTAATGATCCCTTCATCACCTCCGCGGGCCGATACAGGGAAGTTACTGATCGAAGCCGCATCTTTGTTAAACCCGAAAAGCATGGGCAGAACCTCATCTCCATTGGGTTTTGTGAAAAACAGGTTGAATGTTCCTTTGCCGGCAATATCAACAACGGCTGGGGTAGTGTAGGTCCAGTCATTATTTGGTATGGGAACAGGCCATCCCGGGCGGTACGAACCATCGAATTTCAAGGTATAGAACTCCGGTGCATCCCCGTGCGATGCGCCAACGATATCAAGCTTGCCGGTTCCATCCAGGTCGACGAGCAGCGGAGACTGATAAGAGAATGCAGTTCCGGGATTAACCACAGGGAATCCGGGTTTTAAGGCGCCATCGGTGCCAAAGGCCAATACATCGTTGTAGGAGCAGAGGACTATTTCCTTGTTTCCATCGCCGTCAATATCGCCAACCGACGGGGTTGTGGCAGGCGTAGAGGTTATTGCAACCGGCCAGCTTGCATTCATCGTGCTTCCGTCAATCTTACGGACCTGCAAATTTCCATTGGGATAAATCCGCTCGGTAAAAATGATCTCCAAAGGCCCGTCACCGTCAACATCAGCTAAAACCGGGCTGCAAAGTATCCAGTGATTGCTGAAATTCATGGGCCAGCCGGCTAAATCGCTGCCTGTGTGGTCCAATAAATATATCCTGCCATTGGCCGGTACGCCGCCGGTTGCCTGGGCAATTTCCAGGTCGCCGTCCATGTCAATATCAGCCACCGATGGCGGATATATTGCGGTTCCCGTAAGTGATTTTGACCAGAGCAAATCGCCGTTCGATCTGAATGCATATAACTTATTGTAGGATGCCGCTAAAATTTCGCTGACTCCATCACCGTCAATATCGGCTATGGTTGTTCCACGCATGTTTTTAAAATTCGGATGTGCGGCGATCTTTTTAGGCCATCCCGGAAGCTGGTTATAGATGATCGATTCCCCATTTTTTATTCCGGAAGGAGCATTCTTTAACCTGGTAACCTTTGTGGCGCCCAGCTCATCAAGATAGGCACGGTAAACCTGGGCGGGAAGAAGGAGACTGAGGCTGAAGGCGATGACAATAAGGAAAAGTTTTTTCATCTTACTAGATTTTTAATGTGAAGTGATGGAGGTTTTGTAAAATCAGAAATCAAAATGCAAATTGCAAAACGCAAAGGGCAAAATGTAAAAAAATGAAAAAGGTTAGTTTTGGGATGAGTTTTTTCCTGTTTTTGATTTTGCTGTAACTACTGATTTAGCTGTAATACTTGTCAATTCTTTCGACTCATTAAACAGAAATTTCAGAACTTCATCTTCAGTGGCGATCAATTTACCTGCTATGATAAGCTTTATCCAAAAAGATGCTTCACGAAGTTCCTTTAAAACTATCTGCATTTTATGAATAAAATCCGCCCTGCTTTCCCCGGCTCGGGCCTCTTCGTAATTGGCTCCAACTGATGTTCCGGCACGAAAAAGTTGGCCATAAATATGACGGCCTGAATAGGTTTTGCAAAGTTGCTTTTCAAGCTTAATAATATTGACCACAAAGACCATAAAGCGATCGGAGAGGCTATCGGAGAAACTGCCCATAATAATAGATTACCAATGTTATAAGTCTATGTCTTTACATTTTGCACCTCACTTTTTACATTTTACACTTTGCCCTTTGCATTTTGCACTTTACATTTTGCCCTTTGCATTTTGCATTTTTCATTTTGCACTTTGCATTTTTCATTTTGCACTTTGCACTTTGCATTATTCTCTAAACCCCTGAACCCCATCCAGATTCAGTTCAAAAAAAATAATTCACAGGAACAGCAAATCCATTTATTTCTCAACCACAACGCTCCGGCTAATCCGTTCGCTCTTCGTATCGATCTGTACAAGGTACAAACCGGCGCTAAAAGCGGCAGTAGATACCCGGAATTCTCTGGCTGTAATGGTTTTATTGAATACCAGTTCTCCCAGGTTGTTGAAGATTTTAACCGACTGCAGATCATCGTTTGACTTCACGATGATGAAATCACTGGCAGGGTTTGGATAAATAACCATCTGCTTGTTTTTCTGATTTTCAACTCCTGCAAGCGGCCCAAGTGTTCCGTTGGTATACGCCGGTGTGAATTCAGCGCCTTCGAAATCAGCAAATTCACGTTTGGTTGGGAAGTCACTCCATGTTATGACCGGAACATCAGTTGACTGAACAGTGAAATAAAGCTCAACCAGTTTTTGGTTGACGAGGGTGATCCCGATGCCATCAGCTGCCCACACAAAGGTAAGTTTGCCGGGTTGCGGATTTCCCACCACCACATTTTCGATTCCCCTGTACCAATGATCTGCTCCGGCAAAGGTCAGTTTTGCAGCATCATATGTCAAGGTAAACTGGAAGGAACCCAGGTTTGCCATTTCGGCAGCATAGATTGGGACGGCCATTTTGCCATTTTGAATTTCGCCTGAACCGATAGCCAGAGCGCCCGACATGTTCCTGATCTGTTCAGCAGGCTGCATACCTTTGTCCGAAGGTGTAAAGGAACCATTGGCATCGCCATAGCAAAGTCCGTTGAAGTTTTGGATTACAGAACCGCCACTGATTACGATTGGTGTATTGTTGAATAACCAGTCGCCGACGACAAATGAATTTGTGACGAAGGCAATTCGTTTTTTTATCAGCAGTACATCAGCGGCAGTGAGTCCGCCAGAGGCGTTCACATCACCCGAAGCCAGGAAAATGCCATCAAGGAAGGCAATATTGGCAATGTGTTTTTTAAATAAAAGTACGTCGAGTGCGGTAACCCCGCCCCATGTTTTGGTGGTGGAAGGTGCAAGTGTATAATTCCCGTTGGTCAATCCGCTAAAAGTGTATCCGCCCGTAGCATTGGTTGTGGTCGTAGCGATCACGGTTCCGGAGGCGTTTTTAAGGGCAACCACAATCCCCGATAGCTGGGTTTGAGCCGTATTGGCATATGTAATGGTCCCATTCAGATTAAAACCTGTGCCTCCACCAATGGAAACTATCTCGGAAGGAACTGATTCATGACCGGCACGATCGACCGTGGTGACAAAGAAACTGTAGGCTCCGCTGCCGGGAAGGGTGTAGAAAAACTCAACCCCGATCGTGCTGCCAAGCAATGTGTAAGTACCTCCTTCGAAGGAACTGTGAATATTGAAAAAGTTAAAATCATTGATGTCAGGCTGGTCCCAGCTCAGCATAATATTCATGGAAGGGGGTTGGTTGGATAGCACCAGGTTAGCAGGCGGTGGGGGAACCTCGTCTTCATCGCCAAAGTTGATCACGCCATATTGGGCCGGATTAAAGAGATTCAGTGTGGTCTGGGGCCAGTAGCCGTCGTAGTTGCTGGGATCATCCAGAACGAATGAACAGATACCGCTCTGATCCTGGTCGTTGAAATGAATATTCCAGTTTTGACCGGGTCCGAGGGGGATAACAAATTCATAAACCAGGTGGCCGGTTGCATCCGAAACATCGATCTGTGCATTTGGGATCTCAACTACGGTGCCAACGCCGCCGTTGCTATACAGTGGCCTGTAGCGGATAAGGTCGCCCGTGGCATAATGAACCGCCCAGTAATTGCCCTCGGAATCATCGCCAGTGGGAGGAAATACACCATCGTTGTTATCGTCAACATATAAAGCAACTTCATCGTGATCCTCAAAAACAGCATCATTAAAGTTTTCTACGGCGCAGTATAAAAACGTTTTAGCAGCGTTAACCTTCAAATAGGCCATCACGCTTCCGATCGGATTTGGCAGGTTATCGCGGATGCCCAGGAAGTCAGAAATGTCTGCTTTAAAGGCATCTGACCATTCGCCCGGGGATAATACGCCATCGATTACAGGTGTGGCGCCCACATACGAACTCAGTTCGTTTACGATGTACCCTGTCGAAATCCATCCTTCAGCGGTATTTGAGTAAGGCGATTGCAAATCTCCGGCCAGAACGGCAGTAACCGCATAAAAATAATGCAGAGTCGGACGGGCAGTATTATCGGAAAAGGTTAGCTGTGTTGAAGCAACAGTTGCAAGCGGCGTTTCGGGGAAGAAATCCGGAGCATAATTCTTGCGATAAACTTTGTACCCCAGCACCGTGCCTGAAGGAGGCGCTTCCCAGATAAGATCTACGGTTAAACCGGCTCCCCGGGTTGCAAACAGGTTCTGGGGAGGGTCGCCTGTTGAGAGGAGTGTTACATCCTGCACGGTGGTTTGACCATCCTGGATGATAACTCCGGTTATGTTTTGAGGTATGAAACCAACGCAGGAGTATTTGATCGTATAGGTTCCTGCGGGAATGTAAGGCAGGGAGTAAGCTGCATCAACATTGGTATAGGTGAAGTAATTATTGATCCCGATTACTTCAATCTTTACGCCTGCTTGCTCCTGGGTGCCCGATTTATAGGCATGACCGCTTAATATTCCGCCTCCCGGATCTGAGGTGATGTTGTAAAGCCTTCCGCCATTTCCAAAAGCACGTGCGTGTACCGCCTTTCCGCCGGTCATGCAAAGCTTTCCATCGGCCGATAAATCAACACTGAAAATGGAACCGGGTGAATTGACATTAAAATAGGGTGTTGAACTTTGTTTGCGGTACAGCATGAAATCTGGTCGGCTGTTATCAATTGGACCCCAGGTTCCTGCGGCAATGATGGAGCCATCGGCGCTAAGGTCAACCGAAACAACAGCATCTTTAAAACCGGTAGCAACCCATACGGGCACTGGAGAATAACTGTTAAAGATGAGGAGATCGCCTTCGTAATCGCTGGTTTGAAATATCAGGGTACCAACGGCAATGGTACTTCCATCGGCAGAAATATTCATTCCCCACACCCAGGCGCTAGAACCATTCACACGGTAGTGCCATTTTTCATTGTAGGTACTGGTTCCTTCGTTGTACTCATAAAGATACACAAAACCGCTGTAATCGCCGCTGACAATATACTTCCCGTCAAAGGAAATACCCGGTGGATTTTGATTCTGAAAGGGGGCTTCAAACAACTGGTTGCCGTTTGCGCCATCCAGGACGAACAATTTGCTTACGGGGCCGCCATATTCGCAAAAAACGACCCTGTTCCCGCTTTTACTGGCGCTAAGAGCAGCAAAATTTCCGACAAAGGTTTTGGACCATAACGGTATTGATTGTCCAACCTGGTAGCATGTCAGGTACGAATCGCTCTGTGTGGCATAGTTAAAAGTAGCTACAAAAACAATCTGTCCATCATTGGTGATCTGGATCCCCTTGACACAGTTCTCGGTTGTTTGTTCCCATTGTACTGCACCAGTGGCGGTATTGTAAATCTGGAAAGCGCTGTCGAAACCATTGGCAATCAACGTACCATCTTCTGTCATGTCGATTACCTCATCCCAGGTATTGATCGGGCACATTTTCTCCCATAAGGGAACGTTGCTGGTATTATTATATACCGATAAGCGCTGGCTGTTTAATCCCCAGGCGCATGCTGATTTCATGTTCTGGGACGATACCTTCACCATATTAGCGATGGCTGCTGCATCGGAGGCCTGCCAGTTCAGAACAGGGCCTTTGCCATCTGACTCTGTTATGATCGGGGTGGTCACTGGCGCAATCCCGGTGCTGAATTCAAAGACTTTTCCTTTTTCATAATCTGTAACAATCCGCTGATTTTGTTTTGCGGTTTTCTGGGCGCTGGCGAGCATTGCCAGAAATACCAAAAGAATGGTTAGGGCGTACAACTTTTTCATAGGAGGTGATAATTAGGGTTTATAAATAAACGATCTGGAATGTTGATTTTTACGCTTTGAATTTACAAATTTTATTAATTAGTACAACACTTATCCGATGTTTTTAAAATCGCAATATTTACTGATATTTCTCACCTCAACCCCCTTCCCCTTCTCCTAAAGGAGAAGGGGAGCTGTTTCGTAGCATATATAATATCGAGAGGAAAGAACCTATTCTATAAGTTTTCCTAATGAAACAAAAAGATTTCAAAAATTCAAAATATTGACAAACATATAATTAGCGCCGCCTCTCCTTCTCCTTTAGGAGAAGGAGCCGGAGGATGAGGTGCTTAAAGGTCCCAGGATTTGGTTCTACGGAGCCGGAAGGGATTTTTTAAAAACAAAAGAGGCCGTCCTCGTGGGACGGCCTCCTTGAATTGTCTCGAAAACTAACTTGTTTTCAGGTCACTTCCTGATAACCAGTTTTTTAAGTAAAGAGGCACCGTTGTTATTGAATTTCAGATAATAAACGCCATCTGTAAGCTGGCTGAGGTTGATATGGAAAATCTTGCTGGTGATGTTGTTGTCTTCATAAACAATTTTTCCCAGCGAATTTTCAACCTGGATTGTTGCTGTTCCCTCTATTGCCTGATTACAGGTGATTTTAAAGGTGCCGCTTCCCGGGTTGGGGGAAACAGTCAGGTCAGCGTTTTCAATTAACCCGGGGGCTGCATTGGTGTTTACGGTACCGTTCTTCAGTGAAGGAGTAAATAATTTTCCGTTAAAATCACCGAATTCAAGTGGGGTGGGGTCATTGCTCCAGTTTATTTCAGAGGTGCCGTTTTTACGGGCCTTGAAATGAATGTTCATCAGGGTTCCGTCGATGAGTTCTATGCCACTGTTTTCAGCAGTCCAAACAAAGGTAAGCTGACCGGCCCGGGGAGATCCGGTTACCACAGCATTTACAGCCGGGTTCCAGTTGGTAATTTCGCTGAATGTCAGGTTTTTAGGATCATATTGGATTGTAAACTGGAATGATCCCAAATTTTGAACACCGGAAACGAAAACCGGAACCACTACTTCATTGTCAAGCGGGGTGGCCGATCCAAGGATGAAAACAGCATCTGAAAGTTCAGGAACATCGCTGACGGTATTTGATTTGGCAGCTGTTGGAACGTACGATCCATTGGCATCTCCATAGATTATTCCATTGAAATCGTGAACCACGTTAATTCCTAAGACGGTAACAGGGGTTGAATTAAACAACCAGTCGCCAACCGGGAAGGAATTGCTGATACTGGCGATTCTTTTCTTGATCAGCAGCAGGTCGGCAGCGGTAACAGTTCCATTGCCATTTACATCGCCTGCAGCGAGATAAATGCCATATAACGGGGTGATATTCGCAATATGTTTGCTGTATAGCAACGCATCGCTTGCTGTAACGCCTGACCATGGCCTGGTTGTGGCTGATTCGATGGTATAAACTCCGTCGGGAATGTTGTCAAACAAATAATCGCCGGTAGCATTGGTGGTAGCATTGGCAACCACAGCTCCGGAATTATTCTTCAGGGTCAAAGCCACATTTGAAAGAGGGCTGATGTTGGTATTCGGATAGGTGATTTTACCGGTAATGGCGTGGTTTGTTGTGACAGATGCCGGGAAGATGATGTAATCGATCCAGCCGCAATCGCTGCCGGCCGTAACGGTATTATTTTTATAATAGGCCCATTTGAAAGTGTGAACACCGGCTGTGACAGGGAAGCTGACCCTTGTCCAATCTTTTTCACCACTCCACTGTCCTTTTTGAGAGTTATCGATATAGAATCCGAGGAAATCATAAGTTGGCTGTGATGAAACCTTACGGTAAAATGAGATGCTGTCGGTGCGTCCAACATTATAGGTGAGCGAAAGGATGCTGGATCCGTTGGGTCCGATGGCGCCACTCTTTGCACAGTAGATCCCTTCTGCCGGAGTGATATTGGATACCGTCCATGGGGAACTGCCACCCTGTACATAGGGGAATACATTGAATTCTCCCGATTCGAAACCATCGAAAATCAACCCGATGATGGCCTCAAAGGTTTTTTGGGTTGCATAGGCTCCGGAGGTAACAGTAAAATCGAGGTAAATCAGGGAATCCATCGGAGCTGACGGGCTAACGGTAACATTAAAGGTTGCAAAACCGGTTTGACCGGATTCCAGTGTGTTGAGGTTGGAGGTGGCGTTGTTAATGGTCAGCAACGGATTTAAACAGGCCAATGATCCGATGGTGTTGCTGGCCATATATCCGCCCGTATTGGTTGCGGAAATCGTAATATCGGCCGTTTCGCCCGGATCCAGTCCGCCATTATTATTACCGGAAACATCGGAGATTGACATTCCGCCAACAGTAAAAACAGGGGCGTAGGCTTTTATGGTGAAATTGCTGAGCCAGGTGCTGTCGCCATCGGTTGCGACAAGATCAAAGAGAATATCGGTTCCGTTCGGTACATTGTTCGCAGCCTGGATGGTAAAAGCGTTTTCAATCGTAACCAGCGCGGCCACATCAAAATGGCCGAAAACTGCGGTGTTGTCGATCAGGTTGACATAGGGTGATGACGATGAGAGGGTCACAACTACGTTATCTGCAGGCTGATCCCCGATATTTTCCATCGTCATGCTGATGCCAACGGTTTCACCGCTTCCGAGTTTTCCATCAGGGTCGTTAATCACCAACGACTGGAAAGCGACCCATGGCTGATTGGGTGGCGGGCCGGTTTCAAACGGGGAGGTGTAGGTCATGACGGTGCCGGTGCGGTTGTCGCACCATACGGGATATACCTTACGGTTCTGCGATGTGATGCCCAGGTAATCGCCCATGTAACTTCCGGCAAGTCCCGGGATGGGAGTGGGGGTAAAGGAGACGTCGCTGATTTTAAAATCCTGCCAGGTCTCTCCGCCATCGCGTGAAGTAGCAGCGAATGTTTCGCATTTGGTTGCTACAACGTTGCGGTCGTCATAGAAAATACAGCTTAAGGTTCCGTTTGCCGGATCGCAACTGATCCACGGGAAATAGTGTTGCTTTCCTGCTCCGAAAGGATCCTGGTTTACCCGGAGAGGCGTTGACCATGTCGTACCATTGTCAGTCGATTTGATCATATAAACATCACAACCGGTTCCGGTATTAACCCCGGGGATGCCGATATTGGTCCAAACTGCATAAATAGTCCCGCGATGTGCGCCATTGCTGATGTCAACGGCCATAGAGGGGAACGAATTCACGCGTTGGTTCTTGCTCGTTGCAGTAGTACGGATTCCCCTGATGTTGCTGAGGATGCGCGATGCGGAGGTAAATGTGGCGCCTCCATCCGTCGAACGGGCGAATCCAAGGGCAGTTTCATCTGATGGCCATGAATCATAAACGGCCCAGAGTGCATAAACCTCCCCATTGGGGCCTGTTTGCAGGTTTACCCCCTGATTGTGGCTGCCGGCATTGATAGCAGCGCTGATGTTTATGGGTGTTGACCAGGTTACTCCGTCGTTGGTTGACCGGTTGAACCCGATCTCACTATCGGCAGATCCGCCAAAGTTTGTCCAGGCAACATAAAGGTTTCCTTCGTAAGGACTTGAAATACTGTTATCAATCCACATGTGATTCTTATCGCACATCGAACCAGGATTCGGGGCAACCAGCTTTGCTGTCCAGTTTTGACCGTCGTCATCGGAATAGGATATACCCTGGCCATAATTATTATGGATGTAATTGACATACATTCTTCCGCCAAGGCCGATGGCAGTTGTCGGGTCGCCGGAATTTGCGCCACCCGCGCCTGCAACTTCACCACCCCAGATAGTTCCCCCGTCGAAGGAGTAGAAATCGTTGGCCCCATAAAGCTGTCCAACCGGATTCTGCGTCGAGTTGTTGGAATTCAGTACATGATTTTTATCACTGGGGTCAGCAAAAACGGAATTCTCGCTTTGGGTTGAATTCACAGTTGTTACGGGCACATCGGGCGAATCATCCCTGAATACTGCCGGCGAATTGATCTTGCTTCCGGTAAAAGTAGCAGGTTCAACAGGAACATTAGGCGCAACGGGAACCAGTCCCAGGCTGGCCATTTCTCTCCAGTAACCCATATTATCAACACGGGTATCGACTGTGACCTGTTTTTTGGTTGTTGTTTTTTTATTTCCTTTAACTGCCGTTTGCTGCGCGACGACAACAGAAGAGGCAAGGAAAAGGAAAACTAATGTAAAAAGGACGGAAATCGTTTTTTTCATACTAGATTTATTAAGGGTGACTACTGATTTTGGATAATTAATTTTTTCTGGATGGTTACCTTGTCATTTTCAACCGACAGCATATAAATTCCGTTTGGAAGACCACTGAGGTCGATGGCTTTTGTTCCGGCCGCAATGCCTTTTTCTTCGAAAACGATGCTGCCCAGGGCATTGATTACGCTGAGATTGATCATGCCCTCCTGAACATCATCCATCCGGACATTAAAAACACCCTTGCCCGGATTCGGATAGACATACAATCTGGAATCACCCGCAACTTTATCGCCTGCTGCGCTTTTCTCAAGAACTGGTTTGAAAATGTTCCCGTCGTAATCGGTAAATTCAGCAGGTGTTGGTCCTTCCGTGAATGTCAATGAAGATACGTCGGAGCCTGTCACTGTAAAGTTAAGATCGCAAAGAATGCCATTGGTGGCTGAGATGCCTTTTTCGCCGGCAGCCCATACAAAAGTGATCAATCCCGGAGCAGGGTTACCTACAACCACATCTTCAATTCCCGGGTACCAGTTGGTGACTTCACCGGGAGTTAATTTGGCAGGATCATATTGTACTGTAAACTGGAACGAACCAAGATCAGGGATTCCGGAAATGTGAAGCGGAATGGTGACTTTGTCTTGTACAGACCGGGCTGATGCAAACTGCAAATTGCCCTGTTGTAAAATTTCCTGCGATTTAAAACCGGCGGGAACATACGAACCATTGGCATCCCCATAAGTTATGCCTTTGAAGTTCTGGGTAACATTGCCTCCACCCACGGTAAATGGGGTGTTGTTAAATAACCAGTCGCCGACTGTAAAGGAGTTTGTGATTGTTGCGATGCGCTTTTTAATCAGCAAAACATCAGCAGCCGTTAAGCTGGCTGATGCATTCACATCGCCCGAAGCAAGGTAAATGCCTGTCAGCAGACTGATGTCTGCAATGTGTTTTCTATATAAGAGTACATCGGCGGCAGAGACTCCTCCCCAGGGTTTAGCGGTATTAACTTCAAATGTATAGGAGCCAGCAGGAACAGAAGCAAAAGTGTAATTTCCTGAAGCATTGGTTGTTGTAGTTCCCATAACGGTACTGCCGTTTTTCAGTATCACAGTTAACCCGCTGAGTGGCGTATTGGCGGTATTGGCATAGGTTACTGTTCCGGCAACAGATGCTGCTGAAGGAGCCATGGCTGGGAATTCGATGAAATCGATCCAGGCGCAGTCGCTTCCTGAAACAACGCCGACATCTTTCATATATTCCCATTTGAATGTGTGATTTCCGGCTGGAACACTGAATG